>Ga0136630_1000383_pt1 | contig 16675 bp, 15 predicted proteins | sample AntDrymUQ5682106_2_FD_105496 | JGI IMG/M metagenome (GOLD analysis project Ga0136630, IMG submission 105496) | Polar desert sand microbial communities from Dry Valleys, Antarctica - metaG UQ568 (21.06) | ecosystem: Environmental > Terrestrial > Soil > Desert | place: Antarctica: Dry Valley...
GCGCCGCGGCGGCCAGTTCGACGCCTGCCCGCTCGCAGTCGGACACGAGCGCACCGACCCGCTCGTGCGCGGTGCGGAAGGGGACGCCCGCACGGACGAGCGCCTCGGCGACGTCGGTGGCCAGGGCGAAGCCGCCGGCGGCCGTCGCCGCGAGCCGGTCGCGGTCGAACACCAGCGAGGCGACGGTGCCGGCCATGGCGGGAAGCGCCAGCGCGAGGGTGTCGACGGCGTCGAAGACGGGTTCCTTGTCCTCCTGCAGGTCGCGGTTGTACGTCAGCGGCAGCCCCTTCAGCGTCACGAGGAGCGAGACGAGGTCGCCGATGAGCCGTCCGGTCTTCCCGCGGACGAGCTCGGCGACGTCGGGGTTGCGCTTCTGCGGCATGATCGACGAACCGGTCGAGAAGGCGTCGCCCACGCGCGCCCACCCGAACTCCGCGGAGCTCCAGAGCACGACCTCCTCGCCCAGCCGGGACAGGTGCACCCCGAGGAGCGCGGCGGCGGCGAGGAACTCGACCGCGAAGTCACGGTCGGCGACGGCGTCCATCGAGTTCTCGGCGACGCGGGCGAACCCGAGTGCGGCGGCGTAGGCCGCCGGGTCCAGGGGCAGCGTCGTCCCGGCGAGCGCGCCGGCGCCGAGCGTCGAGACGTCGAGCCGGGATCGGCAGTCGGCGAACCGGCCGGCGTCGCGGTCCAGGGCCCACGCGTGGGCCAGGAGGTGGTGTCCCAGGACCACCGGCTGGGCGCGCTGCAGGTGCGTGTACCCGGGCGCCAGCCAGTCGAGGACGGCCTCAGCCTTCTGGGCGAGCGCGGACTGGACCCCGCGGACGCCGACGAGGATCCCCCCGACGGCGTCGCGCAGGTACAGCCGCAGGTCGGAGCAGATCTGGTCGTTGCGGCTCCGGCCGGCCCGGAGCCGCCCGCCCACCGCTCCACACAGCTCGACGAGACGCCGCTCGACCGCCCCGTGCAGGTCCTCGTCGCCCTCGGAGAAGCGGAAGGTCCCGAAACGGAACTCCTCACCGATCGCATCCAGCGCCCCGACGATGTCCCGGTGGTCATCGTCCGACAGCACGTCGATCCGGAGCAGTTCGTCGGCGTGCGCGCGCGATCCCGCCAGGTCGTGCGGCCACAGCCGGACGTCGAAGTGCACGCTCCGCCCGAGTCGCCACGCCGCCTCGTCCGGCTCCTCGGTGAACCGCCCGCCCCAGAGCCGGCCCGCTTCGGCGGTCATCAGTGGCGGGTGAGGACGAGTCGCGGATCGGACGGGTCGGCCAGCAGCCGCGCCCGGCCGCCGACGGGGAACGTGAAGAGCGGGTTCGTGTGCCCGACGTCGGTGTTCGCGACGACGGGAACGCCGGCCAGCTGCGGCGTCCGCTCGACGAGTTCGGTGAGCAGCCCGCGCGTCACGCCGCTCGCCGTCTGGAACCGGCCGATGACGAGCCCGCGGATGCCGTCGGCGCCGGGCTGGTGAAACAGCGATTGCAGGTTCCTCGCGAAGTCGTGGACGTGGCTTTCGAAGTCGTCCTCGACCACGACGACGGCGCCGTCCAGGGACGGCCACCAGCGCGTTCCCCCGAGCAGGTTGAGGGTGGAGAGGTTGCCGCCGAGGAGGTGCCCGTCGGCAGCGCCCGGCTGGAGCACCCACCATCCGCCGGGCTGGGGGTCGCGCGCGTCCGGGTCGGCGAACCAGGCGTCGTCGGTCCACGCCGCCGCGGGGCGGAGGGTCACGGGCGCGTCGTCGAACAGACAGGCGCGGAACCAGGCGAGGGTGTCCTCGAAGTGGTCGCGCATCCCGAAGGTCGACCAGTGCGGCCCCGAGTACGTCACGACGCCGGCGCCCGTGAGAATCACGTGCGACAGGACCGTGATGTCGCTGTAGCCGCAGAACGGCTTCGGGTTGGCGGCGACGAGGGCGAGGTCCAGCCCGGCGAGCAGCTGGTTGGCGTTGAACCCACCGATGAACGTCAGGATCCCGTCGACCTCCGGGTCGGCGAACGCGGCATGCAGGTCCGCAAGCCGCGACGCGACGCTCGAGGAGTCGAACGCGTCCCTCTCGCCGGCGTGCTCGCCGAACGAGACCTCGAGCCCGAGCTCGTCCATCCGCTCGTCGGCGATCGTCCGCCACGGCATCGGGATGGCCCCCATCGACTGCGAAGGCGCCACCACCCGCACCCGCGCCCCGGCCCGAAGCTTCGGGGGCACGACCGGCGTCGAGGGGCTCACCGGCCGGTCACAGCGAGCCCTGCCGGCGCGCCCACACCTTGGTCGGCAGCCCCCACAGGCGCACGAACCCCTCCGCCTGGGTGTGGTCGAAGCGGTCCGAGGCGTCGTACGTGGCGAGGTCGTGATCGTAGAGGCCGATCGGACTGCGCCGGCCGGCGACCCAGGCGCTGCCCTTGTACAGACCCATGCGGACCTCCCCGGAGACGTAGCGCTGGGACACGGCGACGAAGGCGTCGAGCGCCTTCTTGAGGGGTGAGAACCACAGGCCGTTGTAGACCAGCTGGGCGTAGCGGCCCTCGAGCCCGCGCTTCTCCTGCGCCAGCTCCTGCTCGAGGCACAGGTCCTCGAGGTCGCGGTGGGCGGTCAGGATCGTCAGGGCGCCGGGACACTCGTAGATCTCGCGGCTCTTGATGCCGACCAGCCGGTCCTCGACCATGTCGATGCGGCCGACGCCGTGCGCGCCGGCGCGGCGGTCGACCTCGGCGATCAGGCGGGCGAGGTCGAGCTCCTTGCCGTCGACGGCGACCGGGAGCCCGTCGGCGAACGTCAGGGTCAGCTCCTCCGGCTCGTCCGGCGCGTCGGCCAGCGCGACGGAGCGGGCGAACACCTCCTCCGGCGGCGACTCCCACGGGTCCTCCAGGATCCCGCACTCGGCGGTCCTGCCCCACAGGTTCTCGTCGATCGAGTAGGGCGAGTGGGTCCTCACCTGGACGGGGATGTCGCGCTCCTGCGCCCACACGATGGCGGCGTCGCGGGACAGGCCCCACTCGCGGATCGGCGCCTCGACGACGATGTCCGGCGCGATCGCCATGGCGGTCACCTCGAACCGGACCTGGTCGTTGCCCTTGCCGGTGCAGCCGTGGCCGATGGCGGCCGCGCCGGTCTCGCGGGCGACGCGGACGAGGTGACGGGTGATCAGCGGGCGCGACAGCGCCGAGACCAGCGGGTACTTGCCCATGTAGAGGGTGTTCGCGGCGATCGCGGGGCCGACGAAGTCGTCGGCGAACTCGTTGCGGGCGTCGACGACGACCGCGTCGACGGCGCCGCAGTCGAGCGCCCGCCGGCGGACCCGCTCCATCTCCTCGGCGCCGCCGTCGGCGCCGACCTGGCCGACGTCGATCGCGCAGGCGACGACCTCGTAGCCCTTCTGCTCTGCGAGCCATCGGATGGCGACGGACGTGTCAAGACCGCCCGAGTAGGCGAGGACGAGGCGCGGTGCGGTCACGGGCGGTTCTCCTTGATGGCGAGCAGGCGGTCGGCGACGGCACGGCCCGACGTGCCCTCCGCGGCGACGACGATGATGGTGTCGTCGCCCTGGACGGTGGCGAGGATCCCGGCGACCGCTGCCCCGTCGATCGCGCTCGCCACGGTGGCGGCGCCGCCGGGCGGCGTGCGCAGGACGGCGAGGTTGCCGCTCGCGTCGATCGTCAGCACGAACTGGCGGAGGCGCTGGGCGAGGCCGCCGGGCTCCGGCAGTGCGTAGGCCACCCGGCCGTCCGCGCCGCGGAGCTTCGCGATCCCGAGGTCGTCGAGGTCACGGCTGACCGTCGCCTGGGTCGCCTCGACGCCGTGGTCGGTGAGCAGGGCCACGAGCTCGGACTGCGAGCCCACCGCGTAGCGGGCGACGAGCTCGCGCAGGAGCTCCCGGCGGCGCTGCCTCGTGAGCGTCATCCGCGGCGGGCCTACGCCAGGAGGGTCAGCAGGAGGGCCTTCTGGGAGTGCAGCCGGTTCTCGGCCTGGGTCCACACGACGCTCGACCGGCCGTCGATCACGTCGGCCGAGATCTCCTCGCCGCGGTGGGCAGGCAGGCAGTGCATCGCGATCGCGTCGGGGCGCGCCGCCTCCATGACCTGGGCGTTCACCTGGAACGGACGGAACAGCAGCAGCCGGGCGTCGTGCTCGTCCTCCTGCCCCATCGAGGCCCACACGTCGGTGTAGACGACGTCGGCGTCCTTCGCGGCGGCGAGCGGGTCCGCGGTGACGGTGACGGTCCCGCCGGTCCCGGCGGCGACCGCGCGGGCGGCCTCGACGACCTGCTGGATGGGGTCGTAGCCCGGCGGGCATCCGACCGCGACGTGCATCCCGGCCATCGCGCCGGCGCGCAGCAGCGAGTGCGCGACGTTGTTGCCGTCGCCGAGGTAGGCCAGCTTCAGTCCCGCCAGCCGGCCTTTGCGCTCGCGGATCGTCTGGAGGTCGGCGAGCACCTGGCACGGGTGCTCGAAGTCGCTCAGGGCGTTCACGACCGGGATCGAGCCGGCCGCGGCGAGCGTGGAGAGCCGCGACTGCGCGAACGTGCGCACCACGATCGCGTGGAGGTAGCCCGACAGCACCCGCGCGGTGTCCTCGATGGTCTCGCCGCGGCCGAGCTGGAGCTCACCCGCGCTGAGGACGACGGCGTGGGCGCCCAGCTCGACGATCCCCACCTCGAAGGAGATGCGGGTCCGGGTCGACGGCTTCTCGAAGATCATGCCGATCGACAGCCCCGCGAGGTCGTCGCGCGGGCGCCGGTCCGCCTTGAGCTCGTCGGCGAGGTCGAGCACCTTCGCGAGCTCGGGGATGCCGAGCGCATCGACGGTCAGATAGTCCCGCTTCTCCACCAGGGCTCCTTCAGGTTCGTCCGCGCGCCGGCGAGGCGGCCGCCGCGAGGGCCCGCGCGAGGCGCGCGGCCATGTCGTCGATGTCAGCCTCACCGATGACGAGGGCCGGCGCCAGACGGACGGCGTCGGGCGCGACGTCGTTGACGACCAGGCCCTCGGCGAGGGCGTGGCGGACGACGTCCGCCGCCGCCGGTCGATCCAGGACCAGCGCCTGGAGCAGGCCGCGGCCGCGCACCCCGGCGACCAGGTCGAAGGCGCCGACGAACTGCTCCAGCCGGTCGGTGAGGACCCCCCCGAGCCGGCGGGCGCGGTCGACGAGCCCTTCCCGCTCGATCACGTCGAGGACCGCGAGCGCCGCCGCGCACACGACCGGGCCGCCGCCGAACGTCGTCGCATGGTCGCCCGGCCCGAACGCCGTCGACGCTTCACCGCGGGCTACGATCGCCCCGGCCGGGAGGCCGTTCGCGAGCGCCTTCGCCAGGCAGACGACGTCCGGCTCGACGGCGCTGGTCTGCCAGCCGTACCAGGCGCCGAGCCGCCCGAGGCCGGTCTGCACCTCGTCGGCGACGAGCAGTGCGCCGACGCGGTCGCAGGCGTCGCGCGCGGCGCGCAGGACCTCCTCTCCGACGGGGCGGACGCCGCCCTCGCCCTGGACGATCTCGACCCACACGGCGCAGGTGCCCTCGTCGACGGCCGCGGTCAGCGCGTCGGGGTCGTCGTGGGGCACGTGGGTCATCCACGTCCCGAGCGGCTCGAACGGCGCGTGCTTGTCGGGACTGCCGGTGGCGAGCAGCGCGCCGAGGGTGCGTCCGTGGAAGCCGCCCTCCAGGGCCACGACGCCGACCTTCCCGGGGTCGCGGAGCTTGCCGTGGCGGCGGGCCAGCTTGATGGCCGCCTCGTTGGCCTCGGCGCCGGAGTTGCAGAAGAACGCGAGCCCGTCGTCCCAGCCGAGCGTGGCCTTCAGCCGCTCGGCGAGCTCGACCTGCGGCCTGGTGTAGTACAGGTTCGAGGTGTGGACGAGGGTCCGGACCTGGGCCGCGACGGCGTCGGCGACCGCCGGGTGCGCGTGCCCCAGCGACGTCACCGACAGCCCGGACACGAAGTCGAGGTAGCGCCGCCCTCCGGCATCGACGAGCCAGGGCCCCTGTCCCGAGACGAACTCGACGGGCTGCCGCCGGTAGGTCCCCATGAGGGCGGCGGCCTCCCTGGCGGCAAGGTCGGGGGCGATCACGGGGTCTGATCCGTGAATCGCCGAGGCTCGTCCGAGGCGATTCTCGCGACCTCGCTCGTGGCGGTCGCGCAGCGACCGTCATGGGATTGCTGTCCGGTCACCATCGTGCCGATGCCCTCGTCGGTGAAGATCTCCAGCAGCAGGGCATGCTCGACGCGACCGTCGAGCAGGTGGGCCTGCCCCACGCCGCCGTCGAGCGCCTCGACGATGCTCCGGACCTTCGGCACCATGCCGGTCGCGAGCTCGCCGGCGGCGAGCATGCCGCGGAGCCGGTCGACGCCGATCTCGCTGACGAGGGCGGAGTCCGCCGTGCCGAAGTCGGTGTAGAGGCCGGGGACGTTCGTCAGCTGGATGAGCTTGTCGGCCCCCAGCGCGACGGCGACCGCGCCGGCGACGGCGTCGGCGTTGACGTTGTACTCGCCGCCGTCGACTCCCCTGGCGACCGTCGCGACGATCGGCACCGCGCCGTCGTCCAGCAGCGTGGAGAGCACCCGCGGGTCGACCGCGGCGACGTCGCCGACGAGCCCGAGCGCCGGATCGCAGGGGCGGGCGAGGACCAGGCCGGCGTCGGTCCCGGCGACGCCGACGGCCGGGGCGCCGGCGTCGGTGACCATCCCGACGAGCTGCGGGTTGATCTGACCGAGGAGGATCATCTTCACGACCGCCAGCGTCTCGCTGTCGGTGACCCGCCGCCCCTGGATGAAGCGCGCGGGCAGGCCCAGGCGTTCCGCGAGGGCCGAGATCTGCGGCCCGCCGCCGTGCACGACGACGACCCGCAGGCCGACGCTGTGGAGGAGCGCGACGTCCGCGGCGAACGCGGCCGTCAGCGTGTCGCCCGCGTTCGCGCTGCCGCCGTACTTGACCACCAGGGTCCGGCCCGCCCAGCGGGTGATCCACGGGAGGGCCTCGCGCAGGATGCGGGCCTTCGCCTGCGCCGCCCGCGTCCGGTCGGTGAGGTCGAGCGGCTCGACGGCGGTCACGTCGTGTACTCCGCGTTGATGGTCACGTAGTCGTGCGTGAGGTCGCAGGTGAGGAAGGTCGCCTCGCCGGAGCCGACGCCGAGGTCGACGGTGAGCGTGACGTCCCTGCCCCGCAGCGCCATCGCGGCCTGGCCGGGGTCGTAGGCGGTGGCGACACCGAACCGGCACACGGTGACCCCGGCGAAGGCGACGGCGATGCGGTGCGGGTCGATCGTGACCGGCCCGGCGCCCACCGCGGCCAGCACCCGGCCCCAGTTGGGGTCGCCTCCGGCGACCGCCGTCCGCACGAGCGCGCTCCCGGCGACGGCGCGACCGACGCCGACCGCGTCGGCTTCGGACTTCGCGCCCGTCACGCGTATGCGCAGGAGCTTGGCGGCCCCCTCGCCGTCCCGGACCAGCGCCTCGGCGAGCCGCGCGCAGACGGCGGTGAGGCCGTCGGTGAAGGCCGCGATCGTGGGTGGGCGCTCTGCGGTGCCCGTGGCGAGGATCACGACCGCGTCGTTCGTCGACATGCACCCGTCGACCGAGATGCGCCCGAACGTGCGCGCCACCACGTCGGCCAGCGTGGCGCGCAGGACGTGGCCGCCGATCGGGGCGTCCGTCGTGAGGACGCACAGCATCGTCGCCAGCTCGGGGGCGATCATGCCCGACCCCTTCGCCATCCCGCCGACCAGGCAGGAACCGTCCGCGGCGTCGACCACGCGGACGGCGGCCTCCTTGGGGACGGTGTCCGTGGTCATGACGGCCGTGGCGGCGTCGGTCCCGCCCGTGGGCGACAGCGCCTCCGCGGCGCGGCCGATGCCCGCGAGGAACGGCTCGCGGGCGAGCGCCACCCCGATCACGCCGGTCGAGCACACGAGGACGTCCGCGGCGTCGCAGCCGAGCGCGGCGGCCGCGACCGCGGCGGACTCCTCGGCGAGGGCCACCCCGTCCGGACCGGTGCACACGTTGGCGCTGCCGGCGTTGAGCAGGACCGCCCTGGCGCGGCCGTCGGCGACGTGGCGGGCGGTCACCTGCACGGGCGCCGCCTTCACCTGGTTGCGGGTCTGCACGGCGGCCGCGGCGACGGTCGTCTCCGCGGCGACGAGGGCGACGTCCGGCCGTCCGCTCGGCTTAAGCCCCGCGGTGACGCCGGCGGCCCGGATTCCGGGGACGGCGCAGACGCCGCCCGGGAGGAACGTCCGCAGCACGTGGCCCCCGGGGGCCGTCGGGCGGCGGCCGGCCGGGGAGGTCCGAGTCTCCGCCGGCGCGCCCTCGGCCGGCGCGCCGCCCTCGACGGGCGCGCCGCCCTCGACAGGCACACCGCCCTCCGCCGGCGCGCCCCCCTCTGCCTCCGCGCCGGCGCCGCCGTCACCCTCGCGCCCGCCTCCCGGCTGCGCGGTCACGGGTACACCCCGGCGATCGGCAGGCCGGACGTCTCCGGCAGCCCCAGCACGGCGTTCGCGGCCTGGATCGCCTGCCCGGCGGCGCCCTTGCCGAGGTTGTCGATGGCGCAGGCGACCGTCACGCGGCCGGTGCGGCCGTCGACGGCGGCGCCGACGTGGGCGGCGTTGCCGCCGCGCAGGTGTGTCGTCGACGGCCACACGCCCGGGGGCAGGACCGTGACGAAGGGCTCGGCGTCGTAGCGGTCGAGGCAGGCGGCGCGCACGTCGGCCGCGGGGTCGCAGAGCATCGCGGTGACGGTGCAGTGGAGCCCCCGGCTGAGCGGGACCAGGTGCGGCGTGAAGGTCACCGGCGCCACCTCGTCGAGGGCGGCCAGCGCCGCCCAGCCGGCCTCGATCTCGGGGGTGTGCCGGTGGGACGGCGCCCCGTAGACGCTCACGTTGCCGACCGCGTGGCTGGCGTGGAGGTCGTCCCGCAGCCCTCTGCCCGCACCCGAGGTCCCCGACAGGCCGGCGATGACGACCGACGCCGGATCGACCAGTCCCGCCAGCGGCGCGAGGGCCAGCAGCGCCGCCGTCGGGTAGCACCCGGGACCGGCGACGAGGGTCCGTCCCGGCAGGCCGTCCCGGAACAGCTCCGGCAGGCCGTAGGGCGCCGGGGTGAGCGCGGCCGCGGTGTGGGGACGGGCGTAGGTCCGTTCGTAGACCCCGGCGTCCAGTCGGAACGCCGCGGACAGGTCGACGACGAGCCCGACCCCGCCGGACAGCGCGGGCGCGAGTTCGAGGCTGACCTCGTCGGGCGTCGCGAGGAAGACGACGTCGCACCCCTCGAACGCCTCGGGGTGGGCGGGCGCGAGCGGGCCACTCATCCCGAGGTGGGGGAACACCTCGGCGAGGTCCCGCCCGGCCGACCGGCCGGCGCCGATCGTGCGGATCTTGAAGCTCGGGTGCCCGGCGAGCAGCCGCAGCAGCTCGGCGCCGCCGTACCCCGACCCACCGACCACTCCGACGTCCACTGCACCCTCCTCGTCTGATGCATGACTATACAGAAAGTTGCATGACGTTCAAACGATCGCCCGCCGGTCAGCGACGCAGGCGACCGTCCACGCGCGCCGCCACCGACCGCGCGACCGCCTCGATCGCCGCCGCCTCGTCGACGTCGCTGAGCTGGCGCTCCGGGTCGTCCAGGCGCAGCGCGTACGCGAGGCTCTTGCGGCCCTCCCCGAGCTGGGGGCCGCGGAAGACGTCGAACAGGGTGAGCTCGGTGAGCCCATCGCCGGCGCCCGCTCTGACCGCCGCCTCGACGTCCGCCGCAGGCACCCCTTCGTCGACGAGCACCGCGACGTCGAAGCGCAGGCCCGGCAGCGGGGAGGGCGCCGCCGCCACGGGATGGCGCACGCCCTCGGCGACGATGCGGTCGAGCCGCAGCTCGCCAGCCAGGGTCCGGGCCGGAACCTCGTAGGCCGCGACCACCCGCGGGTGGAGCTCGCCGACGACGCCGACGTCCACGCCGTCGAGGAGGACCCGGGCCGCCCGGCCCGGGTGGTACGGCGGCTCGTCGGTGGGCCTGGCCTCCAGCGTCCGCCCGCCCACGCTGCGCCGGACGACCTCGACCGCGCCCAGCAGGTCGTAGAGGTCGACGGGTCGGGGCGGCCGGTCGTGACGGGCGGGCTCGAAGGCGCCGGCGGCTGCCAGGGCGAGCATGAGCGGCTCGGCGGGCAGCACCACGCCCGTCGGCCCCCCGTCGGCCCCCGGTTCCTCGGGGGTCGGGGGCAGGAAGGCGGGTCCCGTCTCGAAGATCGCGAGGTCGGTCGTCTGGCGGTTGGCGTTGTGCCGGACCGCCCGCAGCAGCCCCGGGAGCAGCGTCGTGCGCAGGACCGACTCCTCCTTCGACAGGGGGTTGACCAGCGCGACGGTCGTCCGGCGCGGGTCCCCGGCGTCCAGGCCGAGCACCGCGAGGTCCGCGTCGGCGACGAACGGGAACGGCATGACCTCGGTCCAGCCGGCCCCGGCGAGCGCCCGGCGGACCGCCCGGCGTGCCACGTCGCGGGGGCTGCGCCCGCCGGCGGCGCCCGACGAGGGGACGGTCTCGGGGACCCGGCCGTAGCCGTGGATCCGGACGATCTCCTCGTAGAGGTCGACCTCGAGGAGCAGGTCCGGCCGGTACGCGGGCGGGACGACGGCCAGCTCGCCGGCGGCGCCCTCGTTGACCGTGCAGCCGATCGCCTCCAGGGCTGCCTGCTGGGCGCCGGTGTCGAGGTCGAGTCCGAGCAGGCTCCGGGCGCGGGCGGGCCGCAGCCGGACGGCCTCCGGCTCTCGGCGACCGGGGTAGTGGTCGGTCCCGCCGACGACCGCACCCCCGGCGTGGCGCGTGATCAGCCCCGCCGCGACGGTCGCCGCCACCGGGGCGCTGGACGGCGGGACCATGCGTTCCCAGCGCCGGGAGCCCTCGGTGTGCAGCCCGTGGCGGCGCGCCGTCCGCAGCACGGTTGCCGCCGAGAAGTTCGCGACCTCGAGCAGGACGTCGGTCGTGCCGTCGTTGATCTCGGTGCCCGCCCCGCCCATGACGCCCGCGAGCCCCACCGGGCCGTCGGCGTCGGCGATGACGAGGTCGTCGGAGTCGAGCTCGCGTTCGACGCCGTCGAGCGTGCGCAGCGTCTCCCCCGGGCTGGCCGTGCGCACCTCGATGCGCGGCCCGGCGAGCAGGGCGACGTCGTACGCGTGGATCGGGTTGCCGGTCTCCAGCATCGCGTAGTTCGTGGCGTCGACGATGTTCGAGATTGGCCGCATGCCCGCGGCGGCGAGCCGCCGCTGGAGCCAGGCGGGGCTGGGCCCGACCCGCACGCCGGTGATGCGGCGGGCGTCGAACCGCCGGCAGCGTTCCGCGTCGTCGATCACCACCGGGACCCCGGGGTCGCCGTCGGGGGCGAGGGTTTCGGGCACGCGCAGCTCGGCGCCCGTGAGCGCGGCCACGTCGCGGGCCACGCCGAGGATCGACAGCGCGTAGCCGCGGTCGGGGGTGACGTCGATGTCGAGCACGGCGTCGTCGAGGTCGAGCCACTCGGTGAGGTCCGCCCCGATCGGCGCGTCGCGGTCGAGGATCCAGATGCCGCGATGGTCGTCGCCGATCCCCAGCTCGCGGGCGCTGGCGAGCATCCCGTTGGAGACGATGCCCATCAGCTTCCTGCGGCCGATCTCGACCGGGCGGGTCGGGTCTGGTCCTGGCAGGACCGCGCCGGGCAGGGCCGCCGGCACCTTGTCGCCGACCTGGTAGTTCCTCGCCCCGCAGACGATCTCCCACTCCCGCTCGCCGTCGAACGCCTGGACCAGCGTCAGCTTGTCGCTGCCGGGGACGGGCGCGGCCGACCGGACCTCGACGACCGTGACCCCGCGCGCTCCGCCGGTGGGCCGCTCGACCGCCTCGACCTCGAGGCCGCCGGCGGTCAGGACGTCGGCGAGACCCTCGGCCGAAAGGCCGGGGTCGACGAACTCGTGCAGCCAGGACAGCGGGACGCGCACACGACGGCTTTCTCGTCAGGCGAAGGCGGACAGGAAGCGCAGGTCGTTCTCGACGAACAGCCGGAGGTCGCCGATGCCGTGGCGGACCATCGCCATGCGCTCGACGCCCATGCCGAACGCGAACCCCTGGACCTGCTCGGGATCGTAGCCGCAGGTCCGCAGGACGTTGGGATGCACCATCCCCGACCCGAGCAGCTCCATCCAGCGCCCCGAGTGCCAGGCGTCGAGCTCGGCCGACGGCTCGGTGAACGGGAAGTAGTGCGGCCGGAACCGCAGCCCCGTCTCGGGGCCGAGCAGCGCCCTGGCCAGCTCGGCAAGGGTGCCGCGCAGGTCGGTGAAGGACAGGTCGGTGTCGACCGCAAGCCCCTCGATCTGGTGGAACATGGGCAGGTGGGTCGCGTCCGGGGTGTCCTGCCGGTAGACGCGGCCGGGGATCACGACGTAGACGGGCGGCGGCTGCGCGAGCATCGTGCGGGCCTGGACGGGCGACGTCTCGGTGCGCAGCAGGATGCCCGTCGTGCCGTCCGCGCGCGGCGGGACGTCGACGAGGCTGCGGACGTAGATCGAGTCCTTCAACGTCCGGGCCGGGTGGTCGACCGGCGTGTTGAGCGCGTCGAAGTTGTACCAGTCGCTCTCGACCTCCGGGCCGGTGACGACGCGGTAGCCGAGGCCGACGAGGATGTCGAGCATGGCGTCCATGGTCTCGTTGATCGGGTGCAGCGCGCCGCGCGGCGGCGTCCGCGGCGGCAGCGTGACGTCGATCGCCTCTTGCGCGAGGACGACCCGGTCCCGCTCGTCCTCGAGCTCGGCGCGCCGGGCCGCCTCCGCCTGTGCGACGGCGGCGCGCACGGCGTTCACGGCGGCGCCGGTCCGTCGCCGCTCGTCCTCGGGCAGCGCACCGAGGCTCCGCTGGGCCGCGGTGAGCGTCCCGCGCCGCCCCACCACCGCGGCCTTCGCCGCCTCGAGCTCGGCGAGGTCACAGGCGGCGGCGATTGCGGCGAGCGCGTCGCGGCGCACCCCCTCGGCGTCGAAGGTCCCGTTCACAGCGCCCTCCGGGCCTCGCTCGGGTCGGACCCGATGCCGGCGAGCTCCAGCCCGCCGAGCGGCAGGGACACGAAGAAGCGGGCCCCTTCGTCCGGCACGCTCTCGGCCCAGATGCGGCCCCCGTGCGCCTCGACGAGGCCCTTGGTGATGAACAGACCGAGGCCCGTGCCCGTGCGGCGCTCCCCCGGGCGGCGGAAGAACTTCGTGAAGATGTGGTCCAGATGGGCCATCGGGATGCCGGCGCCGCGGTCGGCGACCGTGAACAGGACACTGCGGTCCAGGACGGTCGCACCGATGCGCACCTCGCCGTCGGAGTACTTCAGGGCGTTCTCGACGAGGTTCGTGAAGATCTGCTCGACCTTGTCGGGGTCGGCGTACAGCCGGGGCAGCCCCGGCGGCAGCACGGCCACGACCCGCTCGTCGTCGGAGTCGCGGGTGCGCAGGCGCTCGACCATCCGGTGCACCACCTCGGTCACGTCGACCATGTGCCGCTGGAGTTGCAACCGGCCCGCGTCGATCCGGCTGACGTCGAGCAGTTCCCCGAGCAGTCGCGTCACCCGGTCGGCGTCCTCGTTCACCGTCGCGAGCATCTGCCGCTTCTGCTCGTCGGTGAACCGGTCCCACTTCGCGAGCAGCGTCTTCGTGAACCCCTTGACGCTGGTGAGCGGCGAGCGGAGCTCGTGGCTGACCGTCGACACCAGGTCGCTGCGCGCGGCGTCGAGCCGCTGCCGCCGTTCCGCGCGGCGCAGCGAGACCACCAGGCGGCCCGTGCGGCCGCCCGCGGCGGGGATCCTCGCCGCCGTCAGGGTGACCAGCCGCGGGGGCGCGCGTTCGGGCCGCACGTACAGGTAGAGCTCGGGGATGCGCGGCAGCAGGCCCGCGTCGGCACGCAGGGGGTCGACGCACTCCCACCAGTCGGCCTGGGCGTCGTCGAACAGCGGCACGGCCTGTGCGGCGGGGCGTCCGATGACCTGGCCGGGGGGCACGCCGAGGAGCCGCGCGGCCATCGCGTTGCAGTACTCGACGAGGCCGCCGGCGCCGACGACCAGGGTCGGGTCGGCCAGCAGGTCGAGCGCCGCGTATCGGTCCGGGGGCGCGGGCGGCGGGGAAGGGTCCATGGCGGTGGCCATCATGACGGATCACGGCGCTGCCTCGCAGCCTCGAAGGCGACGACGGCGACCGCGGCGGCGACGTTGAGGGACTCGGGGCGGCCGGTGAAACCGGCTCGCGGACGGCTGTGCATCGGCACGCGCACGACGGCGTCGCAGCGTTCCCGCAGGCCCTCGACCAGGCCGGACGCCTCGCCCCCGAAGAGCAGGGCGGTCGGGGGGCGCAGGTCCACCGCGGTGTGGGCGACGTCGCCGCGGGCGTCGGCCGCCACCAGCCGGAGGCCGTGGCGACGGCAGCCGTCGACGAGCTCGTCCACGGCCGCGCCGACCACCACCGGCAGGTGGAACAGCGACCCCGCGGACGCGCGCACCGCCTTCGGGTTGCGCACGTCGACGCTGCCCGCGGTGAGCACGACGGCGTCCGCGCCGGCGGCGTCTGCCGTGCGCAGGATCGTGCCCGCGTTGCCGGGATCGGCGAGGCCGGCGACGGCCAGCACGAGGCCGGCGACGGGGAGCACGTCGTCGAGCGCGTGGCCTGCCAGCGTGGCGACGCCGATGAGGCCCTGCGGCGTCACCGTGCCGGCGATCGAGCCGAGCACGGCGTCGCTCACCGCGATCACCTCGACCCCGCGGCCCTGCGCCCGCATCACCAGGCGCGCCTGGGCGTCGAAGGCGCGCGGCGCGACGAAGAGCCGCTCGAGGTGGTCCAGCGCCTCGCGGACCGCCTGCGGCCCTTCGACGAGCACCCCGTCGCCGCCTCCCCGGCGCTGGCCCGCGAGCCTGCGCGCCGCCTTGACGGCGGCATTGCCGGTGCTGGTGACCATCGGCCGGCGCGGGTCCACCCCCGGGCAGTCGGCCGGATCTACGGCAGGGCGTTCTTGGCGACGGTCACGAGCGCGCTGAAGGCCTGGGGGTCGCGGACCGCGAGGTCGGCGAGGACCTTGCGGTCGACCTCGACGTCGGCCCGCTTGAGCCCGTTGATGAAGCGGCTGTAAGACAGGCCGTCGATGCGCGCGGCGGCGTTGATCCGGGTGATCCACAGCTTGCGGAAGTCGCCCTTGCGCTTGCGGCGATCGCGGTAGGAGTACCGCAGCGCGTGCATGACGGACTCGTTGGCGATGCGGTAGCGGCGGCTGCGCGCGCCGCGGAACCCCTTCGCCCGTTCCAGGACGGTGCGGCGCTGCTTGCGCCCGTGTACTCCACGCTTGACGCGTGCCATGGCGACGTACTCCTCTTTCGAAAGGTGAACTTCAGGGGGCGGCTGCTCGGCGACCCGTCAGCTCTTGTTGAGCAGGCGCCTGATCTGCCGCGCGTCGCCGCCGGTCAGCGTGCCGGTGGTGGACAGCCGCCTTTTCCGCCTGGCGGTCTTCTTCTCCAGGATGTGGTTGAGGTTCATCCGCTGGTGGATGACCTTGCCGGTCCGGGTGACCCGGAACCGCTTCTTGGCGCCCGAGTGGGTCTTCTGCTTCGGCATCGTGTGCGGCCTTCGGTCGGGGTTTCAGGTTGGGGATTCAGGCTTGGGGTTCGGCGCCGGCGACGGGGTCCGCGACCGGTTCGCCGGCGCGGGCCCGCACCTGGGCGAGGAGGTCTCTGTTGGGTGCGAGGACCATGCTCATGTTGCGGCCTTCGGTGTTCGGGGCGCTCTCCACGTAGGCGCACTCGGCCATGTCCGTCGCGAGGCGGTCGAGCAGGCGCTGCCCGAGCTCCTGGTGGGCCAGCTCGCGCCCCCGGAACATGATCGTCGCCTTCACCTTGCTGCCCTCGCGCAGGAACCGCTCGACGTGGCGGGCCTTGGTCCCGTAGTCGTGCCGGTCGATCTTCGGCCGCATCTTCATCTCCTTGACGACGATGTGGCTCTGCCGCCGGCGTGCCTCCTTCGCCTTCAGCGCTTCGGTGTACTTGTACTTGCCGTAGTCCATGATCCGGCAGACCGGTGGACGGGCGTTGGCGGCGACCTCCACGAGATCCAGGTCCCGCTCGCGCGCCCGTCGGAGCGCCTCCGCCAGCGGGGTGATCCCCACCTGCTCGCCGTCGGCGCCGATCAGGCGCACCTGTGGCTCGAGGATCCGTTCGTTGATCCGGGGCTCGCGGTCGATCGGCGGAGACCTCCTTGATGCTGGGGTGCTTGGGTGCTTGGGTGGATCAACGGCGACGACGGTGTGTTCTCTGGCCTTTAAGAAACGACAAAAGCCGCTGCCTGCCGGCAGCGGCCATGAACCCGGTCACGGTCCGGCGGGCGACGGTGGCGTTCGCACCCTCGTCCCGGACGTGCCACCGTTGGCGAACCCGGACAGGTATCGCGACCATCGGGTGGTCGTGCCCCGGCGGGTGGGAAGCCTTGGCCGCTTCCGCTTGGATCGTCTTGTCGGTCCCTCGGGCGGGGACCCCGCTGCGCCGTCACGGCGCAACGCCGTGCAGTCTAGCGCCCCCTCCGCGACCCGGTCGAGCCGTGGGCGTCAGCGCGCGCCGGAGGGCGGCTTCGGGTCCCGGCCGGGGATCCAGAGCCGGTCGGTCATGCGCTGCTGCTCCTCCGTCGGCTGAGGGCCGGCGGCGGGCGACGGCGGCGCGGCCGTGGCCGCGGCGGGCGTCA
>Ga0136630_1000384_pt1 | contig 16662 bp, 15 predicted proteins | sample AntDrymUQ5682106_2_FD_105496 | JGI IMG/M metagenome (GOLD analysis project Ga0136630, IMG submission 105496) | Polar desert sand microbial communities from Dry Valleys, Antarctica - metaG UQ568 (21.06) | ecosystem: Environmental > Terrestrial > Soil > Desert | place: Antarctica: Dry Valley...
CGGCACCACGACCGAGGGCAACGTCGCCACCGAGTTCGAACGACTCGGCTTGACGGTCTCGGTGGAGTCGTTCGATGATGTTGATCTACTGCAAGAGGCGTTCGTCAACGGCCAGTGCGACGGATGGTCGAGCGACGGCAGCCAGCTCGCCGGTCTGCGCTCCACCTACCCCGACGGCCCCGAATCGTTGGTGATCCTCGAAGAGGTGTTCTCCAAGGAACCGCTCGCCTCCGCCGTCGTCGACGGTGACAGCGAGTGGGCGCAGGCCGTCGAGTGGGCGATCTTCGCCACCATCCAGGCGGAAGAGTTCGGCATCACCCAGGACAACGTGGAAGAGATGCGTGAGAGCGATGACCCGAACATCAGGTCGTTCCTCGGCGGCGAGAACGCCGAGGGCACCGAGCTCGACGTCGGACTCGGCCTGCCGCCCGACTTCGCCTACCAGGTAGTCAGCCAGGTCGGGAACTACGGTGAGATCTTCGACCGCCACCTCGCGCCGCTCGGCCTCGAGCGGGGTCTCAACGCCCTGTACACCGACGGCGGACTCATGTACTCGCCGCCGTACCGGTGATCCCAACAGGGACTGATCCGGCCTAGAGCACCGACAGGTGACGGCGCCGGCCACACTCGACAAGCAGGCAGGCCGCCCACCGCTGTGGCGCGACGTCCGCGTACTCTCGTGGACGTTCCAGCTGGCGGTGGTCGGCCTGGTCGTGCTGCTGGTGTCGTGGCTGTGGGGCAACGTGCAGTCCAACAGTGACCGGCTGAACATCGACACCGGCTTCGACTTCCTCGATCAACCGGCAGGATTCCCGATCCCGGGATCCGACTTCCGCAACAACCAGCCGATCAGTGACGCCGTGGTCGAAGGTCTGCTCAACACCATCCGGCTCGCCGCCGCAGGCCTCGTCCTCGCCACCCTGCTCGGCGTGCTGCTCGGCATCGCCAGGCTGTCGGGCAACTTCCTGGTGCGCACCGGGGCCAAGTTCTACGTGGAGTTCGTGCGCAACATCCCACTGCTGAGCCTGCTGTACCTGATCTACTTGGCCGTGATCCTCACGGTCTTCCCACGTCCGGTCGACTCCTGGACACTTGAAGGGCTGGCGGTGCTGAACGTGCGCGGGAGCAATGTGGCGTGGTTCGACGGCAGCGCCCTGGCGCTCATCGGCATCGTCGTTCTCGGCATGGCTGCAGCGTGGGGTGTCGGCCGGTGGCGCACCACCGTGGCAGAGCGCACCGGTCAACCGGCGCGCACTGCGTTGTTCGCCCTTCCCGTCATGGCGCTCATCGTTGCTGCGGGTTGGCTCATCGGCGGCTACACGCTCAACCGGCCAGAATTGGACGGCAACCGAGTGTCCGGCGGCATCGAGATGACGCCTGCGTACCTCGGCGCACTCTTGGCGCTCGTGCTGTACACGTCGAGCCACATCGCCGAGATCGTTCGCGGCTCGATCCAGGCGGTGCCCATTGGCCAAGGAGAAGCAGCGAACGCGCTCGCCCTGTCGGGGTTCCAGCGGACGTGGCACGTGATCCTGCCCCAGGCGATGCGCATCGCCATCCCCCCGATCGGCAACCAGTACCTGAACTTGATGAAGAACAGCTCGCTGGCGGCGATCATCAGCTACGGCGATCTGACGAAGGTCACCGAGCTGGGCGTCGCCAACCGCTCGCCGGCCGTGCCGGCCTACGCGCTGACGTTATTGATCTACCTGGGCGTCTCGCTCGTCATCTCCCTCGCCGTCAACATCTTCAACCGGCGCCTCGCCCTGGTGGAGCGATGACGGCGATCGCCCGCGCACCGACTGCCGTCGTCGTCCCCGTCCCGGGGCCGGTGCCGCGGGCGCTCACGTGGGGGCGGCGCAACCTGTTCCGCACCCCGATCGACGGCATGGTCACAATCGTCGCGACCGTGATCGCCGCGTACATCGGCTACCGATTGTTCCAGTTCGTATTCGTCACTGGTCGCTGGGATGTCGTGCGCGTCAACCTGTCGCTGTTCCTCGTGGGCCGCTTCGAGCGCAACGAGCTGTGGCGACCTGTTGTTGCCGTGCTGGCTGTCGCCGGCTACATCGGCGTATGGACCGGGTACTCGAGGACGAGGACCACGGCGCCGATACCGGCCACGGGCGCCGTGATCGCAAACCCTGAGAACCCCACGACGCTCGGGGGCGGTGCAGCCGTGATCGGCGCCGTCGCCCAGGAACCGCCACCGCCTTCGGCCGACGAGGCCAGCGAGGTCGATGACGAGGGCGCCACGCCCGTCGAGCGGGCCGTCGACATGCTCGGCCGGCTGTGGCCGCTGATCGCCGGCGTGCTGCTGCTGCTGTCGCTGGCCACCACGGCGACGCCGTGGCTCGTCGCCGGCGGCACCGTGCTGGCGGCCGGCGGCGGCTACCTGCTTGGACGCTTCGTCCCGACTCGAGCCTTGCTCGTTGTCGCAACGCTCGGCCTGATCGTCGCCGCCGCGTACTTCCTGTGGGTCGACCCGTTCAACTGGCTTGGCGTGCCGTCGAGCGTTGGCAAGGCGCTCGGCGTCATCGCCGCCGCAGCCGTCGCAGCGACGGCGGCCGGCCTCGCGTTCGTTCGACGCATCCCTGCCGCCCTAGTGGGCGTCGGCCTGTTCGGCTCGCTGGCACTGTTGATCCTGCTCACCAACGCCGTCGGCTGGGACGACTGGGGCGGCCTGATGATGAACATCTTCCTGGCCGTCATCTCGATCGGCCTGTGCTTCCCGCTCGGCGTGCTCCTGGCGCTCGGCCGGCGCTCCAAGATGCCGCTGATCCGGATCGTGTGCACTGCCTACATCGAGCTGTTCCGCGGCGTGCCGCTGTACGTGCTGCTGCTGATGGCCGGCATCGCCCTCGGATTCTTCGTGCCGTCCAGCATCACGCCAGGACTCGTCACGAGGGCGATCGCCGTGTTCACGTTGTTCACGGCGGCGTACGTGGCCGAGATCGTGCGCGGCGGCCTGCAATCGCTGCCGCGGGGCCAGACCGAGGCTGCCCAGGCGCTCGGCCTGTCGGCCGTGCGTACGACGTTCTTCATCGTGCTCCCCCAAGCCCTGCGCAACGTGATCCCGGCGATGGTCGGCCAGTTCATCAGTCTGTTCAAGGACACCACGCTGGTGGGCGGCGCGCTCGGCTTTCTCGATTTGTTGGCGGGGTCGCAGGCGGCCACCCGCCAGGGGGATTTCCGCGGCCAAGGCCTGCTGGGTGAGACGATTCCGTTCGTCATGCTGCTGTTCTGGGTCGGATCGATCACGATGAGCCGAGAGAGCCAGCGGCTCGAACGCAAATTGGGGGTGGGAACACGATGAGCGACAGAGATCAGAACACTGATGTGGAAGTGTTCGCCGACGCCACGCAAATGGGCGGCTCGGGCGAAGTGATGATCGAGCTCAGCGGCGTGGTGAAGCGTTTCGGTAAGTTCACGGCACTGCAGAACATCAACCTCTCGGTGGGCCGCCAAGAGGTGGTGGTGGTCATCGGGCCGTCGGGATCGGGCAAGTCGACGATGATCCGGTGCATCAACCGGTTGGAGGAGCACGACGCCGGCCGCATCGTGGTCGACGGCACGGAGTTGACCAACGACCTGCGCAACATCACGGAGATCCGCCGCGAGACAGGGATGGTGTTCCAGCAGTTCAACCTGTTCCCTCACCTCACCGTGATGGACAACGTCACGCTGGCGCCCCGGCAGGTGCGGCACACGCCGAAGAAGGAAGCCGAGCGCCTGGGGATGGAGATGCTCGAGCAGGTGCGCATCCCCGAGCAGGCCCGCAAGTATCCCGGTCAACTGTCGGGTGGACAGCAGCAACGGGTCGCCATCGCCAGAGCGCTGGCGATGAAGCCCAAGGTGATGCTGTTCGACGAGCCGACGTCGGCGCTCGATCCGGAGATGATCAACGAGGTGCTCGACACGATGAAGGATCTGGCGAGAGAAGGCATGACGATGATCGTCGTCACCCACGAGATGGGCTTCGCCAAGGAGGTCGCTGACCGCGTCGTGTTCATGGCCGACGGTCAGATCGTCGAGGTCGGCACGCCGGAGCACTTCTTCAAGGACCCCACCGAAGACCGCACCAAACTGTTCCTCTCCCAAATCCTCTGACGCTGGTCTCGCTCGCTACGCTCGCTCGACTGCTCCTCGTCGCTGGCGCTTCCCTCGTCGCCTGACACCGAGCGCTTCACATCCCGGGGGCCGAAGCGGTACGCCCCTGACCAACTTCCGCGCCCGGCCTGGGGTGGGTTAGCGGCGGTCGCGGCGGGAGGTGCGGGATCTGCGGCGGCGGCGTTTGGTGATCAGATTGCGGGTCGCCGGGAGGGCGGGGGCGGTGACGGCGATGCCTTCCACAGTCATCGACAGTCCGTCGCGGTCGACGTCTGCGGGTTCGTCGGGGGTTTCGGATACGGAGACGATCTCATCGGTGACGGGACCCTCGTAGATGTCGCGCAGGGCGATCATCGCGCCGGCCATCATCGCCCCCGGCGTACCGCCGATGCGGCGGCCGTGCTGGACCATGCTGCGGTTACGTTCCTGGCGGTCGCGCAGGCGTACTGGTTCGACGTCTTCGGGAACGTGCTCGGGAACCAAGTCCTCGTCCGCACCGTCCATGTGACGATGCTAGACGTGAACCACGAGCGTCCATCGGGCTACGTACATCCGGGCGCCGGCGTTGCTACCGTGCGCCCCGGACAGGAACCGCGCCCGATGAACCACTCCCCCTACACCAACGACGTTGCCGTCGCCCGGACGTTCGAGCAGGTCTTCTTCGAGTTGCGCAGGGTGATCGTCGGTCAGACGCGGTTGCTCGAGCGGATGCTCGTCGGGTTGCTGTCACGCGGGCACTGCTTGTTGGAGTCGGTTCCCGGATTGGCCAAGACGCTGGCTGCCGAGACCCTGGCCACGGTCGTCGGTGGGTCGTTCGCCCGCATTCAGTTCACGCCCGACCTACTGCCGAGCGACATCGTTGGCACCCGCATCTACCGCGGGAGCACGGAAAAGTTCGACGTCGAGCTCGGCCCGGCGTTCGTGAACTTCCTGCTGACCGACGAGATCAACCGGGCGCCGGCAAAGGTGCAGTCGGCGCTGCTGGAGGTCATGGCCGAGCAGCAGATCACGATCGGCGGCGTGACATACCCGGTGCCACGGCCGTTCTTCGTTGTCGCCACGCAGAACCCGATCGAGAGCGAGGGCGTGTACCAGATGCCCGAGGCCCAGCGCGACCGCTTCATGATGAAGATCGTGCTCAGCCACCCGAGCCAGACCGAGGAGCTGGAGATCCTCGACCGCATGGCCGTCTCGGCTCCCGTGCCATCACAGGTGATCGACCTGCACGAGCTGGTGGAGCTGCAGCAGCGCGCCGACGCCATCTTCGTTGACCGCAGTGTCGCCCAGTACGCCGTCGACCTCGTGCAGGCGACGCGCACGCCGGCCCAGTTCGGTCTCGCCGACCTCACCACGTCCATCGGGCTCGGCGCCAGCCCCAGGGCCACGCTCAACCTGGTCCGGGGGGCCAAGGCCATCGCCCTGCTGCGGGCACGCAACTACACCACTCCCCAGGACGTGTTCGACGTGGCCCCTGAGGTGCTGCGCCACCGGCTGATGCTGACGTACGACGCCTTGGCCCAGGACATCACCCCAGACCACATCATCAACCGGATCCTGTCGTCCGTCCCGGCGACGTGGGTGTCGCCAAAGCCCAATGACCCCTTCCGCTGACCCAGCGGTCGCCTGGCCCGCCGGCCCGACCCACGCCAGCGTGGCGGAGATGCTGCGCAGCCTGGAGCTGACCGTCAACCGCAAGCTCGATGGCATCCTGCACGGCAACTACCAGGGCCTGACGCCCGGCCACGGCAGCGAGCCCGGCGAGGCGCGGCTCTACCAGCCCGGTGACGACGTGCGCCGGATCGACTGGAACGTCACGGCCCGCACCCAGCAGACACACGTCCGCGAGCAGATCGCCGATCGCGACCTCGAGGCCTGGCTCGTCGTCGACACGTCGGCGTCGATGCAGTTCGGAACGATCAAGAACGAGAAGGCCAGCGTGGCGTTGGCCGCCGCCGGCTGCGTGGGCTTCCTCACTGCACGAAACCAGAACCGCATTGGCGCCGTCATGGTCGCCGGTCCACAGATCAAGGTGATGCCGCCGCGTGGCGGTCGCGTGCACGTGCGTGCGATTCTCGCCTCGCTCGCCGCCCCGCCGCCGTCCGAGGGCATGGGTCGGGCCGATCTCGCAGCCGCCATCGAGCGCGTCGGCGTCATCAGCAAGCGCCGTGGCTTCGCCGCCGTGATCTCCGATTTCGCCGGCACCGGCTGGGTCGACGCCCTGCGCCGGCTGGGCATGCGCCACGATCTCCTGGCCATCAGCGTCGACGACCCCCGCGAGCTCGACGTACCGCCCATCGGCCTGATCGACATGGTCGACCCGGCTACTGGCGCCCGCCGCGAGGTCAACGTCACGGCGACGGTGCAACGCCACTTCGCAGAGGCGGCAGCCCAAGGTCGGGCCGGCCGCGCGGCGTCCCTGCGCCGCACTGGCGCCGATCACATCGAGCTGATGACCGACAGCGACTGGCTCTCCGCGATCGCTACCCACCTACAGCACCGCCGGCGCAATCCGATCCGGCGCGTGACGGCGAGGACCTGAGCATGTTCACGTCCGACTTCCTCGCCCCAGAGCGCCTGTGGCTACTGCTCGGCGTGGTGGTGCTCGCCGTCGCCCACGTGGCTGTGTCGCTGATGCGGGGCCGGGCCGCTCTCCGCTTCACCCAGGTCGAGCTGCTCGATCGCATCGCTCCCAAACGCCCTGGCTGGCGGCGCCACGTCGTAGCCGGCGCCCAGCTGCTCGGACTCTCCGCGGCCGTGGTGGCGGTCGCCCAACCTGTGAACCGAGAGATCATCCGGCCAGAGACAGAGGGCCGCATTATGGTGCTCTTCGACGTGTCGCTGTCGATGATGGCCACCGACGTCCCCCCAGATCGTCTGACTGCCGCCCAGGAGGAGGCACTCGCGTTCGTCGACGCCGTGCGCGACGATGTCGAGATCGGGTTGATCTCGTTCAGCGGGACCGTGAACGTCGAGCAGCAGCCGACGCGAGATCGCCTCGACGTGAAACGCAGCATCGAGAACCTCGAGCTGGCCGAGGCGACGGCCATCGGTGATGCGTTGGCGACAGGTGTTCGGGTGCTGACGTCGTCACTCGACTCGGGCGAGGGCGGCGACACCGGAGAGAATGCCACCGACGTGTCCCCGGGGGTCATCGTGCTGATGACAGACGGCGAGACGACGTTCGGGCGCACGTCGAACGAGGGCGCCGAGCTGGCGGCCGACGCCAACATCCCGGTGTTCACGATCGCCTTCGGCACTGCCGACGGCGAGATCGAGGATCCCTACACCGGTGACATCGTGCCGGTGCCGGCCCAGCCCGAAGCGCTCGAGGAGGTGGCCGACATCTCCGGAGGCGAGGCGTTCGAGGCCGGTTCTGAGACGGAGCTGGCTGACGCCTACGGCCAGATCGACGAACTGTTGCAGGAAACCATCGGCGAGGAAGAGGAGATCGTCGCCGAGCAGGCGTGGAAGTGGGCGCTCACCGCCGCCGGCGTGCTCACCGGTGCCTGGCTGCTGTCACTGTTGCTGCTGCGCACGATTTTGTGATGCCTGGCGGCGCCTCTTCGGCGCCGCGTGCGACTCGTCGCTAGCGCGTCCCTCGCCGCCAGGCCCCACGCCGTTCACATCCCGGGGGCCGAAGCACTACGACCGGGCGTTGAGGTTGCCGGAGCGGAAGCCGTCGAGGTCGAGGGTCACGTAGTGGTATCCGGCGGCGCGGACGGCTTCGACGATTGCCTGGCGTCGTGCCACCACCAGACCGAACTGCTCGGGCTCGACCTCGATGCGGGCGGTGTCGCCATAGTGGCGCACGCGCAGCTGGACGAGGCCGATGCGTCGTAGTGCCATCTCGGCCCGTTCGACGCGAGTGAGCACCTCCACCGAAACCTCGGTGCCGTACGGCACCCGGCTGGCGAGGCACGCGGCGGCGGGCTTGTTCCAAGTCCGCAGACCGAGTCGGCGGCTGGCAGTTCGGATCTCGGCCTTTGTGAAACCCGCCGTCACGAGCGGGAACTCGGCACCTGCGTCGGCGGCTGCTGCCTGGCCAGGACGGTGATCGCCGAGATCATCGACGTTGACGCCGAGAACCACCGTGGCTCCAGCGGCGGAGGCGATCGGGGCCAGCACGTCCATCAGCTCCGACTTGCAGTGAGCGCACCGATCGGGATCGTTGCGCCGGTACGCGGCGCGCAACATCTCGTGAGCCTCCGCGGTGCTCCAGCGCAAGCCCCACTCGGCTGCGAGAGCGCGACAGTCCTCCAGCTCGTCGCCAGCCAGCGATGTCGACACCGCGGTCACGGCGTGGCAGCCGGTGGGTCCGAGCGTGCGGTGCGCCACGGCGGCCAGGAAGGACGAATCGGCGCCGCCGCTGAAGGCGACCACCACCCGCTCGAGCCGATGCAGTTCACCGTCGAGCAGCTCGAGTCTGGTCTCGAGGTCCCTGTCGGTGAGGTCCCTGTCGGTGATGCCACGGGCAGGCCGGCCATACGCAGCGGTCATTGCTCCGACGCTCCCGGTACGTCCCGGTTGCCCCATCGGTCCCAGTGGGTGGCCTTCTCTGGCGGCTTGCGGGGTGCGACACCGAAGTGCCCCGTCGGCCACCCAACGGGCACGAGGGCAGCGATCTCGTACTCAGCGGGCGACACTCCCACGGCTTCCAGCGCCTCGGTCCCGAGCACCCGGATCACCGTCGTGAGCGCCGTGCCCAACCCGAGCGACCGGGCAGCGAGACAGAAGTTCTGCACCGCCGGGTAAACGCTGGCGTCGAGTCGGCCGATGTCGAGCGACCCGTCGGCGTCGCGGCCTCCCCACGGGATCAGTGGCTGCAGGAACAGCACGATCGCCGGCGCCTCAGCCAGATGGTCGGCGAGGTGCCGGCTGGCCCGGCTGGTGCGCTCCCACGACTGCCGCTGGTCATCGTTGCGGAAGGTGCGTTCGGGAAGTGACGCCTCGTAACGGTCGAACGCCCTTCGGTACAGGTTGCCGATCGCCTCCTTCGGTGCCGGCTCGGTCAACACCAGGTACTGTTGGGGCTGCACGTTGCCGCCGCTCGGCGCCTGCTGCGCAGCCGCCAGGCAACGCCGGATCAGCTCGGGAGCCACCGGCTCGTCGGTGAACCGACGCATCGCCCGCGTGGTCATGATCATCTCGATCGGGCCCAACGACTCCTCCATGGGACGCTCACTCATCGGCCACCGTGGGGGCTGCGCCCCCACACCCCACCGCCGTGCTGCGCGGGCAGTTCATGGCTGGCGCTCGCTCGCCCGGTGAGCTCGCTGCGCTCGCTCATCGGCCCTCGAACTTCGGTTGGCGGCGTTCGGCGAAGGCGGCGATGCCCTCCACGTGGTCGGCCGACAGCATGCAGGGGATCTCGAGCGCCGTCGAGAGGTCGAAGCTCGTGAGCAGAGCTTGGCGGACCTGGGCGTTGATCGCCTGCTTCGTGCCCTGCACCGCCATCGGCGCGCCGTCCGCCAGGCGACGTGCCCAGGCCATCGACCGCTCGGGCACGTCGGCAGCCGGGCAAACCTCGGCGGCGACGCCGGCGGTGAGCGCCGCCTCGGCGGTGAGAGGCTCCGCCAGCAGCAGGTGGCGTTTGGCGGCCAGCGGCCCGAGGAGCAGCGGCCAGATGGCCGATCCACCGTCACCGGCGACGAGACCGACCGACACGTGCGGGTCGACGATCACGGCGCGATCTGACATCACGACCACGTCACACAGCAGTGCCACCGAGGCGCCGAGCCCGGCGGCCGAGCCATTGAGCCCGCATACGATCGGGATCTCCACGTCGAGTAGATCCCAAACGATCTGGCGGCCCTCCCGTCGCAGGCGGTGAGCGGCGTCGGTGCTGCGCAGCGAGGGGAACCACTCCATGTCGCCGCCGGCGGAGAACGCTTTCCCGGCGCCCATGAGCACCGCTGCACGACCCGTGTCCTCGCGCTTGAGCATCCGGAACAGTTCACCCAGATCGTGGTGGAGTGCAGCGTCGACCGCGTTCACGTCCGACCCGGGATGGTCGATCGTCGCCACCACCACGTCGCCACGACGCTCGATCCCGATCGTCTCCACTCCCCGGACGGTAGCCCGCCGCCCGTCCGACCGCGATCCCGTCCACTTCCCATCTGGGCGTGATCTCTTCCACCGACCCTTCCGGGCGTGAATCCTCCCAGCAGTTGAAACGATCCACGCCCAGATCGTGTTGTGGGGGTTACAGCATCGAGGTGTCGATGTCGAGGCCGAGGAGGGAGCGGCCAAGGGTGGCGTGCAGCTTGGGGGCCACCATGACGTGCTGGGTGGCGGTGTGCACGTCGCGCAGACACCGCTGCAGCACGCTGGCGCTGTACACGCTGGTGCCACCGGCGAGCGTGTAGGCGGTGTCGACGGCGGCGACAGCACACTCGGTGGCGTGGTTGGCCGCCAGCCGCATGGCGACGCGCCGGGCAACGTCGATCTGCCCGCCTGCCAGTGCCACGTCCCATGTGGTGGCGAGCTCGTCCAGCAGCAGCGCCCGTCCGCTTCGCAGCCGGGCCTCGGCGCGCGACACCTCGATCTGGGTGTATGGCTGCTCGGCCAACGATCTCGATGCGTACTGCGGGCGCTTGTCGGTGGCGAGCGCCACGAGCTCGTCGAGCGCATGGCGAGCGATACCGAGCGCCACCCCGGCGATGCCGACCGCCAACAATGCGAACATCGGGAAGTTCGCCAGCGGCGCGTCGACCACGGGTCTGGTCGCACCTGGCTGCGTGGTGAACTCGGCGCCGACGAGCACGTCGTCGACGGAGTAGTCGAGCGAACCGGTGCCGCGCATCCCCGACGTGTACCAGGTGTCGTGGAACTCGACCTCGGCGGCTGGGAACCAGCACAGACGGAACGTGCCGTCGTCGCAGCGCGCGCCGCCGACGATCCAGTGGCAGTGCTGGGTGCCACTCCCCCATTGCCAACGACCGGACACGCGGAAACCGCCGTCGACAGTGCTCGCTGTGCCGTTCGGGGCGAACACGCCGCCGGCCACCGAATCCAGCGGCCCGAAGATCGTGCAGGCGGTGTCGGCCGGCAGCAGTAGCGACAGCGACGAGGTGGTCGAGGCGATCATCGAGCACCAACCGGCGGCGCCGTCACCCTGTGCCACGGTCTCCACGGCCGTCACCAATGTCATCGGATCGACGCCAGGACCGCCGTACTCGGGCGGTACGCACAGACGCATCAAGCCAGCGGCGGTCAGCGCCTCGACGGTCGCCGCCGGAAGTCGGCGCGTTCGCTCGGCCTCGTCGGCGTTGGCTGCTGCGACACCGACCACCGAACGTGCCCGCTCGATGACCGCGGCGTCCATCGAGGTCAGCCCGACGCCTCGGCGCCGACCGCGATGGACGACCGGCCGGAGACGCTGGACCACGATTGGGCGCGCTCGACGTCGACGTCGCGGGGCAGCCCGAGCACTCGTTCGGCGATGATGTTGCGCTGCACCTCCGTAGTGCCGCCGCCGATGGTCAGCGCCGCCGAGAACAAGAACCCGTCGTTCCAGCTCGGCCCGGCGAGCGTGCCGCCGCCAGGACGCTCCGGCCCGAGGTTGGCCGAATCGGTGCCCGGCACGAACCCGCGCATGCCGTCGGCTCCCGTCAGCATTGCTTCGGCACCGATGGTGTCGCGGGCAAGGTTCATCACCGTCTGGCCGTGAACGTCGGCGAGCAGCTTGCGCACACTGGCCTCCGGTCCCGGCTGCTCGCCCTTCAGCCGGGCCGTCAGCGTGCGCGTCCTGATCAGCTCCAGGATGCTGTGCTCGATGTAGATCTGGGCGTAGCGCTGGCGCAGCGTCGGGTCGGACACGCGCCCGGCCGCTGCGATCACGTCGAGCGCCGTCGGTCCGTTGCCCCACAGCACACCACCCGACGACAGCGAGATGCGCTCGTTGCCGAGCGTGACCTTGGCCAGCCGCCAGCCGTCGTGCTCGTCACCCACGAGGTTCTCCGCAGGGATGCGCACGTCGGTGAAGAACACCTCATTGAACGTGTGCCCACCTGTCATCTCGCCGATCGGGCGGATCTCGATGCCGTCGGCGTCCATCGGGCAGATGAAGTAGGAGATGCCCCGATGCTTTGGGGCATCCGAATCGGTGCGAGCCAGCAGGATGCCGAACGCGGCGATGTGGGCGCCGCTCGTCCAGATCTTCTGTCCGTTGACGATGAAGTGGTCACCGTCGCGCACGGCCCGGGTACCGAGGTTGGCGAGATCGCTGCCACTGCTCGGCTCGGAGAAGAGCTGGCACCAGAACTCCTCGCCGGTGAGGATCGGATTCAGATAGCGATGCTGCTGCTCGGGCGTTCCGGCGTACAGCAACGTGGGGCCTGCCCAACCGATGCCGATCGGGTTCACCGGCAGTCTCACGCCTGCCGCCCGTAGCTCGGCGTCGATGATCAGCTGATGTATCGGGTCGGCGTCGAGCCCCCAGGGCGCCGGCCAGTGCGGCGCCACATAGCCCGCCTCGGCGAGTTGCTGAGGTGTCGGCGATCGGTGGGCGGTCAGCCATTCCTGCACCGCCAACCGACGGGGATCGTCGTCGGACGGCATCGCGAAATCCATGGCCCGGAAGGTAGCGCTCCTTCCCGCGATCGGACCGGTCCAGCTGACGTAAGGTCGAACGATGAAGTTCGGTTTCGTGGTTCCGTGGGCCGACGCCACCGATGTTGGCGACCTGGCCGAGGCCGCAGAAGCCAACGAGTGGGACGGCCTGTTCGTGTGGGAACCGGTTTGGGGAGTCGACGCCTGGGTGAGCCTCGGGCTGGCCGCCGCGCGCACGTCGCGCATCCGCCTCGGCACCATGCTCACCCCACCATCACGGCGCCGGCCATGGGAACTGGCCAGCCAAGTGGCCACGGTCGACCGGATCTCCGATGGTCGCGTGACGCTGTCGGTGGGACTCGGCGCCGTCGACTCCGGCTTCGCCGCTTTCGGTGAGGAGTGTGATCGCAAAGTGCGGGCACAGCTGCTCGACGAGTGCCTCGACATCGCCACCGGGCTGTGGGCCGGCCAACCGTTCAAGTACGACGGTGCGCACTACCACGTGACGCCGACGGAGTTCCCGACGCTCGGCAACACCGTCCAGCAGCCACGGGTGCCGATCTGGTGCGTCGGCGCGCTCGGCCGCGAGCGCTCGATGCAGCGCGCTCTGCGTTGGGACGGTCTGATCCCCCAGGTGGTCGACGGAGGCACCGCCCGGGAGGCGACGCTCGAGGAGCTCAGAGATCTCCACGGCACGCTGCCGACTGATCGGCCCTACGACGTGGTCGTGGAGGGACGCGCTGGCGAACACTCGCCGGCGGCGTGGGCTGATGTCGGCGCCACATGGTGGATCGAGTCGATGTGGGACGCCGTCGGCCAGGCCGAACCCGTCGGCGCTGCGCTCGATCGGCTCGGTGACGGTCCACCCACGAATGGCGACTGACGCGCCCGCTCTGGAGCGAGTGTTCGCGCAGGCCGCCGCCGGACGACCCCCGCCTCCCGACGGCCTGCACGTCATGCCGGCGCCGCCAGGGCCCGTCGACGCCGTCGTCGGGTTCTCGTTCCACAACATCGTCGCCAGCGAACTCGACACCGACGAGGTGCGCGCCCAGGTCGATCCCGACGACCCCGCAGGGCCGCTGCGTGTGACGTTCCTGGCATGGTTGGCGAAGCGGTTGGGCACCACTGCCGGTTCCCTCGACGTCGTGCTGGCCTGCGCCGAAGCCCGCTCGATCGCCGCTCCTGCGTCGCACCCGTTCGCGCTTTCTCGTCGAGCCGACCTGGTGGAGCATCCGCGAGTGCGGCGGGCGGGCGAGTATCGCACCGATCTGATCGTCGCCGCCGACGACCGCCTGGACGCCGTTGCCGTGGCCGGAAGGGGGCTGGCCGGGCGGTGGGAGATCTCCTTCGAGCTCGACCAGCGGCGCCGCGGCGCCGGATACGGGAAGACGCTGGCGGCTCACGCCGCCGCGCTCGTCCCCGCCGGTCAACCCGTGTTCGCCCAGGTTGCCCCCGCGAACGCCGCCTCGTTGCGGGTGCTGCTCGCCGTCGGCTTCCGGCCGATCGGTTCCGAGGTGCTCTTCAGACGGGTGTGAGACGAACGGGCACAGCCTTGGAGACGGGAGTGTTGGAGCCTGCGGCCGTGCGGTGGATCGGCACCACGACGTTCGCCTCGGGAAAGTACGCAGCGCACGACCCTCTAGGAAGGTCATAGGGCACGACGGCGAAGCGCTCGGCCCTTCGCGACCCGTTGTCGTCGACGCCGACGATGTCGACGAGCTGGCCGGCCGAGAGCCCGCGGTCACTGACGTCATCTGGGTTCACGAACACCACGCGCCGGTCTCCGTGGATGCCGCGATACCGGTCGTCGGGCCCGTACAGCGTGGTGTTGAACTGGTCGTGGCTGCGGATCGTCGTCAGCGTGAGCGCGTCGGCTGGCAGTGAGGGTGCTGGCTCGAGCCGGGCGGGGGTCATCACGGCCCGCCCCTCCGGCAGCCGCGAGAAGTCGCCAGCACGCGCCGAGTTCGGCAGCTCGATGCCGTTGGGTTGGCGTACCCGCTCGTTGTAGTCGTCGAAGCCGGGCACCACCGCCTCGATCAGATCCCGGATGCGATCGTAGTCACCCACCAGGTGCTCCCAGTCGACGGCGCTACGGTCCCCCAGCGTGGCGCAGGCGATGCCGGCGACGATGCCCATCTCGCTGCGCACCTCGTCGGACGGAGGATCCAGCCGGCCGCGGGACCGGGTGACGATGCCCATCGAGTTCTCCGTTGTCACGAACTGGTCGATACCGCCGGTGCGGTCGGCGTCGGTACGAGCCAGGCACGGCAGCAGGATCGCCTCGTCACCGACGACGACGTGTGACCGGTTCAGCTTGGTGACGATCGAGACGTTCAGTCCCACATTCGTGAAGGCGTCGGCGGTGAACGCAGTGTCGGGCGACGCCGACAGCATGTTGCCGCCGAGTGCCACGAACACGTCGATGTCGCCGCGGTGCATGGCCTCGATCGACTCGACGACGTCCAAACCGTGGCGGCGCGGCGGTTCGAACCCGACCGCGTCGCCGAGCCGGTCGAGGAAGGCCGCAGTCGGCTTGTCGTAGATTCCGACGGTGCGGTCGCCCTGCACGTTGGAGTGGCCCCGCACCGGGCACAGCCCGGCTCCCTCCTTTCCGATGGCGCCCCGCATCAAGGCGAGGTTCACCATCTGGCGAATCGTGTCGACGGCCCGCTCGTGCTGGGTGATGCCCATCGCCCAGCACCACACGATCTTCGTGTGAGCGGCGAGCAGCTCGGCCAACTGCTCGATCGACTCGCGTGAGACCCCGCTCGTTGCCAGCAGGTCGTCCCACTCGCAGGCGTCGACAGCCGCCTCGACATCGACGAAACCAGTCGTGTGGGCGTCGACGAAGGCGTGATCGATGGCCGGCGAGCCCGACCGCTCGCACGCCAGCAGCGCCTTCTGCACGCCGAGCAACAGCGCCAGGTCTCCCCCGACGCGCACCGGGAGAAAGAGGCTGGCCAGGCTCTGACCGGTGATGGCCTGCTTCCACCGCCACGGCTTGGTGAAGTCCTGCGGATTGCGCACACTCACCAAGCCGGGTTCGCGCATCGGATTGATCGACACGATGGTGCCGCCGTGTTCGGCCACGCGCTGGAGGGCTGTCAGCATGCGGGGAGCGTTCGTGCCGGGGTTCTGGCCGATGACGACGACGACGTCGGCGGCCTCGATGTCCTCCAGCGTGACCGTGCCCTTGGCCACTCCGATCGTCGGCGACAGCGCCACGCCCGACGATTCATGGCACATGTTGGAGCAGTCGGGCAGGTTGTTCGTGCCAAGCTCGCGCACGAACAGCTGGTACAGGAACGCCGCCTCGTTGGACGCCCGGCCCGACGTGTAGAACACCGCCCGGTTCGGATCGTCGAGTGCGGACAACCGCTGGCCGATCACAGCCAGCGCCTCGTCCCACGAGATCGGCTCGTAGCGGTCCTCGCCTACCCGCTTGATGGCCGGCGCCGTCAGCCGTCCCGCCTCGTTGAACCACTGGTCGCTGCGCGCCGCCAACTGGTCGAGCGACTGCATCGAGAGCGCCTCGGGCGTCAGCCTCGTCGTCGTGGCAGCCTCGGCGACGGCCTTGGCGCCGTTCTCGCAGAACTCGGCGATCGAGCGGTCCTTGGGGTCTGGCCAGGCACACGACGGACAGTCGAAGCCGTCGTGCTGGTTGAGCCGGGCGAGCAGCGGCAGCGTGTGCTTGAGCCCGGTCTGATTCAGCGTTACCGACACGGCGCTCGCCACGGCCCGGAACCCGGCGGCCTTGCCCCCGTGCTCGGAGATCTTCAGCTCGCCGGTCGGTTCGGCCGGCGCGACCGCCCGTTGGCGAGGCTCCATGGCCCCACGGTACGCCGAGTTCGACGGCGCGGCACCTTTCACGTCACCGGCTCGTCGATCGCCCCCGGTTCGCGACCGCTGGCATCCTCGCTTGTTCCCTGCGGGGAGCGCCGTCAGTCGGGCATGGCGTCGGCCGGGACGCGGCCGTAGCCGATCAGGTTGCTGGTCCAGTAA
>Ga0136630_1000390_pt1 | contig 16578 bp, 17 predicted proteins | sample AntDrymUQ5682106_2_FD_105496 | JGI IMG/M metagenome (GOLD analysis project Ga0136630, IMG submission 105496) | Polar desert sand microbial communities from Dry Valleys, Antarctica - metaG UQ568 (21.06) | ecosystem: Environmental > Terrestrial > Soil > Desert | place: Antarctica: Dry Valley...
CGTGCTCGGCCTGCAGGTGCGGCTGATGGACGTCGCCGGTGACGCGCAGACGCTCGGCGCGTCGCTCAACCACGCAGCTCTCAACGCCGCGAACGCCCTCGGTGCGTGGCTGGGCGGCTTGGTCATCGCGGCCGGCCTCGGCTACCGGGCACCGGCGCTCGCCGGTGTCGCACTGGCCGGTGCAGGCCTGCTGGTGCTGGCCTGGTCGCTGCGCCTGGAGCGCCGCAGCCTCAGCGGGGCGAAGCGATCAGGGGGACGAGCAGCGCCCCGATGACGGCGATCAACACGATCACCACGGCCAGGCCGAGGATGAGGCGCAGGCGGACGAGCTGCGACAGCAGGATCAGCTCGGGGACGCTCAGGCTGGCGGCCGTGATCATGAACGCGAAGATCGGACCGAGCCCGACTCCTGAGTCGCGCAACGCCCATCCCAGGGGAGCTAGGGCCTCCGTCGGGAGGTACAGCGGTACGCCCAACACCGCCCCAGCCGGGATCGCGTACGGCTGCGTGGACCCGGCGAGCTGTGCGAGTAGCCGCTCGGGCGCGGCGCCCATGATCAGAACCCCGACGGCGCACACGACCGCCAGCGGCAGCAGGAGTCGACGCACCTGTGCGACGGCGAGCCGTGCCGCTTCGTGCGCTTCTGCCCTCCAGTCCCTCCACGGTGCGTCCTGCGACTCACACACGTCCGCGCCGGCCGGCGGGAGCGCTGCCGTACCAGCCGGAGCGAGCATCCGGTCCAGCACCAACCGCTCGAGGTGCAGACGCTCGGCGACGTGGGCGGTGATCAGGATCGCCACGGTCAGGAACACGGTGAACCAGATGGCGACCCAGAACCCGAACAGCCACCCGATCCCGATGACGAGCACCGGGTCCAGGACCGGCGACGCGAGGAAGAACGCCGCGACAGCCGAGGTGCGCACGCGGCTGCTCAGCAGACTCATCAGGACGGGGATCGTCGACCAGCTGCAGAAGGGGGTCAGCACGCCGAACAACACCAGCGTCCCACCGAGCAGTGCGAGAAACTGCCACAGCAGGGTGGTCATGACGGCTTGCTCATCGCCTCCGCCTGGCCGTGCCACGGTGCTTGCACAGCGGCGTCCGGCAGCGGGATCGACCCCACAAGGGTTCCCATCACCTGCTCCGCGGCCTGGGGGAACTGCTCGATACAGGCGGCGTTGACGACATGCCAGCTGGCCTGGCTCGAGCGGTCCACCAGGACGAACTCGTCGTCAAGCAGCCGCTGCAGGTGCACCGAGGCCGTCGACTGGGCGATCCCGACAGCTTCGGCGATCTCGCCGACCCGCATCGGTCGCAGCTCGCAGGCCAGTGCGTGCAACACCTGCAACCGCGTGGGGTCGGCGAGGCAGCGGAACCAGGAGGCGTACGCCTCGGCGACGGTCCTGTCGAGAGCATCCATCGTCCATCGACGATAGACGATGATCAGTTCACGGGCAACGCCTCATAGCGCACGGCGTCCTCGCGTGCCCCGTCGCGCCGGGTGATCAGCGCGTGCTCGACGCCCACCTCGGTGAACCCGGAGCTGGTGGCGACGTGGCGGCTGGCGAGGTTGCCGACTGCTGCGATCAGTCGCAGCCGCCGCAGTCCGAGCCCGCCGTCGACCTGTGCGGTGAAGGCGTGCCGCCCCACCAGACGCGCCGCCTCGCTCATCGCGCCGCGCCCGCGAGCGTCCGGGTGCGCCCAGTAGCCGATCTCGGACTCGCCGCCGCCGATGTCCATCGCCGTGATCGAGCCGAGCGCCAGGTCGGACACCGGATCGGCGAGCGCCCAGTTGACGGCGCGGCCGAGCGATGCCTGCTCGACCGTGCGCATGAGCCAGGACCGCGCGTCGGCCGCGGCGTACGGCGAGGGCAAGAACTCCAGCCAACGCGCGGTCCGGTCGTCGGAACAGGCCTCGACGATCCGGGGGACGTCGTCGTCGCGCCAGGGTCGCAGCCGTACTCGGTCACCCTCGAGGACTGGCGCCGCCAACCACGTCGTACGGGGGGTCGCCTCGTCGTCGGGCAACAACCAGCCCGTCCAGGCGTCGACCGCTTCTCCGCGCTCCTCCAGCAGTCGCGGCACGGTGTCGCCGAAGGTGAATCCGCTCGCCCAGGCGGTGCGCCGGGATGCGACGTTGCCGACGTGGGAGCGCCAGTGCACGACGGCCACGCCGCCCTGGTCGAACGCCCATCGGGTGGCCAGCGCCATCGCACGCAGCATCAGCCCACGGCCGCGGGCCCACGGGGACAGGCCGTAGCCGATGTCGGCAACCAGGGCGCCGCGCACCGCGAGGTTGCCGGCGTACCGCTGCTGCCCGTCGTCGGCCAGCGCCTCGATCGCCCAGCAGCGGGCGCTGCCGTCCGCCCAGCCGGACGCAACGATGTCGCGTACGAACCCAATTGCGTGCTCGCGCTCGTACGGCACCGGAACCGAGGTCCAGCGCGCGAACTCAGCGTCCCGGCACATGACGACGATCTCGTCGACGTCGCGCTCGGTGTGGTCGCGCAGGGTCACGACCCCGTCAGTGAGCACTGGTACGGGCGAGGGCTTCGGTGGTGGCAGCAGGGTCACCGGCCCCAGCCTTTCGGCGCAGGCTGGCCTGGGCAACCCGATATCACCGGCAGCAGCGTGCAAACTCACGGACGGGTGCGTGTGAACTCACGGCTGGGTGCGTGCGAACTCACGGATCGGCGTGGGCGCCGTCGGCGGGGGAGGTGGGGAAGCACTCCGGTGCGGTGAGGCCCTCGCGCTCGAAGGCCTGGTGCACTGCCGCGCCGACGGCGTCCACCGCGTCGGCAGGCAGCAGCGCGATCGCGCTGCCTCCGAAGCCGGCACCGGTCATGCGTGCTCCGAGTGCACCGGCGGCGATCGCCGTGTCCACCGCAACGTCGAGCTCGGGGCAGCTCACCTCGTAGTCGTCGCGCAGCGAGCCGTGCGAGGCGGTGAACAGCTCGCCGACCCGGGACCAGTCGCGGGCTGCCATCGCCTCGACACACGCGTGCACCCGTGCCGTCTCGCTGACCACGTGGGTCGCGCGCCGTCGGGTCACACCCTCCAGGCGGTCCAGGTCCGTGGCGGTGGCGCCGGCGAGCTGGTCCAGGTCGAGCTGCCGCGCTGCCTCACCGGACTCCGCGCGCCGTTCGGCGTAACCGCCGTCGGTCAGCTCGTGTTCGGCCTTCGTGTCGATGACCATCAGGACAAGCCCGTCGGCGGTCCAGTCCGCGGCGACCGGACTCACGGCGGGATAGGCAGCGGCGGTGTCGATGAGCAGCGCGTGCCCGGCCCGGCCGCACATCGAGGCGAGCTGGTCCATCGCGCCGCACGGCATACCGACGTAGTCGTTCTCCGCGTGCTGGGCCAGCAACGCGAGCGTCACGTCGTCGACGTCGAGCCCGGCGAGATCGCGCACCGCGACCGCCACCGCACACTCCAGGGCCGCCGACGACGACAGCCCGGCCCCGAGCGGCACGTTGGAGCTGACCGCGAGATCCAGACCCGGTACGTCGTGCCCCGCCGCCCGCATCGCCCAGACGGTGCCGGCGACGTAGGCGGCCCATCCGGTGACCTCGCCCGGCCGGGTCTCCACGTCGAACTCGACCGGCTGCTCGCTGCGCTCGGAGCGCACGTGCACCCAGCCGTCCTCGCGTGCCGCGGCCTCGACCGTGGTACGTCGGTCGATCGCAATGGGCAGCACCGGCCCGCCCTGGTAGTCGAGGTGCTCCCCGATCAGGTTCACCCGGCCAGGGGCCGACCAGCGCTGCTTCGTCATGCGCTCAGCCTGCCGTACCCGGACACCGGGTCGACACCCCCACGTCCGCGATGCCCTGCTCGCGCTCCTGCGTGAGTACGACATCGCCTACCTGAAGTGGGACCACAACCGCGACCTGGTCGACGCGGGCCACGGCGGGCGGCCTGCAGTGCACGGCCAGACCCTGGCGGTGTACCGCCTGCGACGAGGTGATCAACGGCAACGACATGGGAGGGGCGTTCCTCAACAGCCTGATCATCAGCATCCCCGCGACAGTCATCCCGATCATGTTCGCCGCGTTCGCCGCATACGCATTCACGTTCATGAAGTTCTGGGGCCGGGACACGTTGTTCGTGGTCGTCGTCGGGCTGCTGGTCATCCCGATCCAGATCACCTTCGTGCCGATGCTGCAGCTGCTCGGCAGCGACGGTCTGGGAATTGTCGGACAGTTCTTGTCGGTCTGGCTGTTGCACACCGCGTTCGGCATGCCGCTGGCGATCTATCTGCTGCGCAACTACATGGCGACCTTGCCCAAGTCGGTGATCGAGTTCGCCGAGGTCGACGGGGCCACGCACTTCAAGACCTTCTGGCAGCTGATCGTCCCGATGTCGGTACCGGCGCTCGCCGCGTTCGCGATCTTCCAGTTCCTCTGGGTATGGAACGACCTGCTGATCGCGCTGCTCTTCATCGGCCAGGGCGAGAACGAGGCGGTGACCGTGAACCTCACCCAGCTGAACGGCCGACTCGGTGAGGGCTGGCAGCTGTTGACCGCAGGCGCGTTCGTCTCGATGGTCGTCCCGCTGCTCGTGTTCTTCTCGCTGCAGCGGTTCTTCGTGCGGGGACTGACGTCCGGGTCGGTCAAGGGCTGAGCGGCACCGGTGGCAGCCCCACCAGGTCCAATCGTGTCCGCACCGGGATCAGCTCGAGGTCCTGCCCGAGCTGGTCCCCACTCAACGCCTCCAGGTGGTCCATCAGCGTCAGCCGGAACGCTGTCGCCGCCGCCGGAACGGCCGCTCCGGTGCGGTGTGCCAGAGCGACCGTACGGCGCAACCGCGGGTCGGTGAGGGAGGTCCTGCGCAGCCGCGGGCGGCTCTGCAGCACCATGCTCGGCACCACCGCGAGACCGACCCCTGCCTCGGCGAACCGCAGCACGGCATCCATCTCGCCGCCCTCGACGGCCAGGGTGGGCTCGAAGCCGGCCGCGCGGCAGGCTTCCAGCGTGACGTCGCGCAGGTCGTAGCCGGGGCGGAACATCACCAGCGGACGGCCGCGGAGGTCGGCGACACGCAAGGAGCCACTCACGCTCGGTGGCGGTGCCTCCCACGAGCTCACGACCACCAGGTCCTCGCGGATGATCGGGGTGGTTACCAGGCCGCGTTCGCTCAGCCGCCGCGGCACGATGACCAGCGCCAGGTCAAGTTCACCGCCGGAGAGGTGCTGCACGAGGTCCTGGCTCCCGCTCTCCTGCACGTGCAGCTCGATGTCGGGGAAGCGTCGGCGGAATGCCGCGAGCACGTCGGCGAGCAGACCGGTCATCAGCGACGGGGTGGCCCCCAGCCGCACCCGTCCGCGACGCACCCCGGCGAGCTCCTGCACCTGGCGGCGGGCGGTGTCCACGTCGGTCAGGATCCGGCGGGCCAGCGGGAGCAGCAGCTCACCGGCCTGGCTGAGCGCGATGTTGCCCCGCGCGCGGTCGAACAGGGGCGTGCCGAGCTCACGCTCGAGGACACGTACCTGCTTGCTCAAGGTCGGCTGGGCGACGCCGAGCAGCTCCGCCGCCCGGGTGAAGTGACGTTCCTGGGCAACGGCGACGAAGTACGCGAGCTGCTGCATCTGCACGGGGATAGCCTACGGCTATGAACTCCCGCGCTATCATCACTTAGCGCGTTGGTCGTGTACGGCCTAGAGTCATCTGCGGACGGCAACGCTCACCGCACACAGGGAAGCAGACTGATGTCGACAGGAGTCACCGGGACGGGCCGCGCCCAGGTCACCGAGAAGACGTTGCGCCAGGACCGTTGGTGGCTGGCGCCGCTGGCCACCTTCACGGTGTTCACGGCCTTCATCGTCTACTCGACCTGGCGCGCGGTCTCCAACGCGAACTACTACGACACGCCGTACCTGTCGCCGTTCTATTCGCCGTGTCTGAGCACCGAGTGCGTGTCCGGGTCATCGGACTTCGGCACCCCGATCGGCTTCTTTCCGCTGTCGCCGGCACTGATCATCTTGATCTTCCCGCTCGGCTTCCGGCTGACCTGCTACTACTACCGCAAGGCCTACTACCGGGCCTTCTGGTTCTCACCGCCGGCCTGCGCCGTCGCCGAGCCGCACGGCTCGTACACCGGCGAGACCCGCTTCCCGCTGATCGCGCAGAACATCCACCGCTACTTCTGGTACGCCGCCATGCTCGTCACGACCGTGCTCACCTTCGACACCGTGCTCGCCTTCCGCGACGAGGACGGCGACTGGGGTCATATGGGGCTCGGCACCGTGATCATGATCATCAACGTGGCGCTGCTGTGGCTCTACACGCTGTCGTGCCACTCCTGCCGGCACATCATGGGTGGGCGCCTGCGGCACTTCTCCAAGCACCCGGTGCGCTACCGGGCCTGGGGGCTGGCGTCGAAGCTCAACGCGAGGCACGCCCTGTACGCCTGGCTGTCGTTGTTCTCGGTCGTCCTGACCGATCTCTACATCTACCTACTCGCCACGGGTCAGTTCGACGACCCGCGGTTCTTCTAGACGGCACTTCTAGCGGCAGGGAGGCTCGACGATGGCGAACGAAGGCCGGCACCCGATGACGGGTAACAAAATGACCGACGAACTCGCTCCCGAGGGTCATGGGTTCGAGGAGCACGAGTACGACGTCGTGGTGATCGGCGCCGGTGGCGCGGGCTTGCGGGCGGCCATCGCCGCCCACGACGCCGGCGCCCGGGTCGCGGTCGTGTGCAAGTCGTTGCTCGGCAAGGCGCACACGGTGATGGCCGAGGGCGGCATCGCCGCGGCCATGGGCAACACCTACGCCGATGACAACTGGAAGGTCCACTTCCGCGACACAATGCGCGGCGGCAAGATGCTGAACCACTGGCGGATGGCGCAGCTGCACGCGCAGGAGGCTCCCGAGCGGGTCCTCGAGCTCGAGGACTGGGGGGCACTGTTCGACCGCACCCCCGACGGTCTGATCTCCCAGCGCGACTTCGGCGGCCACCGCTACGCGCGGCTGGCGCACGTCGGCGACCGTACCGGCCTGGAGATGATCCGCACCCTGCAGCAGCGCACCGTCGAGCTGGGCATCGACGTCTTCATGGAGTGCACGGTCACGGAGATCTTTACCGACGACTCTGCTGGCGACGGCCAGGTCAGTGGAGCGTTCGGCTACCGGCGCGAGTCGGGTCGCTTCATCGTCTTCAAGGCTCCCAGCGTCGTGCTGGCCACCGGGGGCATCGGAAAGTCCTACCAGGTGACCAGCAACTCGTGGGAGTACACCGGTGACGGTCACGCCCTCGCGCTGCGCACCGGGGCGTCGCTGATCAACATGGAGTTCGTGCAGTTCCACCCGACCGGCATGGTGTGGCCGCCGTCGGTGAAGGGCCTCCTCGTGACGGAGTCCGTGCGGGGCGACGGCGGGGTGCTGCGCAACTCCGAGGGCGAGCGCTTCATGTTCGACTACATCCCCGAGTACTTCAAGTCCGAGACGGCCGACTCGATCGAGGAGGCAGAGGGCTGGTACGAGGACAAGAAGAACAACCGCCGTCCGCCCGAGCTGCTCCCGCGGGACGAGGTGGCCAGGGCCATCAACTCCGAGATCAAGGCCGGCCGCGGATCACCGCACGGCGGCGTCTTCCTCGACATCGCATCGCGTCGTACGCCGGAGTTCATCCGGCGCCGGCTGCCGTCGATGTACCACCAGTTCAAGGAGCTGGCCGACGTCGACATCACCGCCGAGCCAATGGAGATCGGCCCGACCTGCCACTACGTCATGGGTGGTGTCGAGGTCGAGCCGGACACCGCGATGAGCAAGGTCCTGGGCCTGTACGCCGCCGGCGAGGTGGCCGGCGGGATGCACGGTTCCAACCGGCTGGGCGGCAACTCGCTCTCCGACCTGCTCGTCTTCGGGCGGCGGGCCGGGACAAGCGCGGCCGAGCACGCGGCGTCATCCGGGGAGAGCACAGCTGCCAGCCGGCCGCGGGTCGACGAGGCCGAGGTCAAGGCGGCGGCCGAGTACGCGCTGGCCCCCTTCACCGTCCAAGGTGGGGAGAACCCGTACACGATCCAGATCGACCTGCAGGACGTGATGCAGCGACTGGTCGGCATCATCCGCAGTGGTGAGGAGCTGACCGAGTCCCTCACCGAGATCGAGGCGCTCAAGGCGCGCGCCCGTGATCTCGCGGTGGAGGGCCACCGGCAGTACAACCCCGGGTGGCACCTAGCGCTCGACCTGGTCAACATGCTCACCGTGTCCGAGTGCATCGCGAAGGCCGCACTCGAGCGTACGGAGTCCCGCGGGGGCCACACCCGCGACGACTTCCCGGGATCGGACGACACGTGGGCCACCAAGAACCTGGTGCTCACCCAAGGGGCTGACGACCGGGTCGGGCTGGAGCACCAGCCACTGCCCGTCATGCCCGACGAGCTCAAGACACTGATGGAGGCGGACAGCTGATGGGTTACGAGCTGACGATGCGGGTGTGGCGCGGCGACGAGAGCGGCGGCGAGCTCGGCGACTACACGGTCGAGGTCGAGGAGGGCGAGGTCGTGCTCGACGCGATCCACAAGCTGCAGGCGACCCAGGTCGGCGACCTCGCCGTGCGCTGGAACTGCAAGGCCGGCAAGTGCGGCTCGTGCAGCGCCGAGATCAACGGCAGACCGCGACTGCTGTGCATGACGCGTCTCGGTGACTTCGACGAGTCCGAGACCATCACGGTCACGCCGCTGCGCGCCTTCCCCGTGATCCGCGACCTCGTCACCGACGTGTCGTACAACTACGAGAAGGCCAAGCAGCTCCCGTCATTCAAGCCGACGCCGCGCGACGAGGACGGCAAGCGGCGGATGATGCAGGTCGACGTCGAGCGTGGCCAGGAGTTCCGCAAGTGCATCGAGTGCTTCCTGTGCCAGGACGTCTGCCACGTCGTCCGCGACCACGAGGAGAACAAGCGGTCGTTCGCCGGACCCCGGTTCTTCCTGCGGTATGCCGAGCTGGACATGCACCCGCTCGACACCAACGACCGGCGCAAGCTCGCCCAGGACGCCGCCGGGCTGGGCATGTGCAACATCACCAAGTGCTGCACCGAGGTCTGCCCCGAGGGGATCAAGATCACCGACAACGCGATCATCCCGATGAAGGAGCGCGTCGTCGACCGCAGGTACGACCCGGTCGTCTGGCTGGGATCCAAGATCTTCCGACGGGGCGAGGGCGCGAGTCGCGAGGAAGTCTGAACGCCCATCCGTGAGTTCCACCGCGCCCGTCCGTGAGTTCAGGGCGGCCATCCGTGAGTTTCGTACGCTCCACCCCACGTGACACGATCGGGCCACGATGAACAACACCACTCTGAACATCGTCCTGGTCCTCGTCTTCATGCTGTTCGGCGGGTTGTTCGCCGCTGCCGAGATGGCACTGGTCTCGCTGCGCGAGGGGCAGATCAACGCTCTGCGTGAGCGGGGACGCCGCGGCGAGGTCGTGGCGGATCTCGCGTCGGAGCCGAACCGGTTCCTGTCCTCGGTGCAGATCGGTGTCACGCTCAGCGGCTTTCTCTCCGCAGCGTTCGGTGGTGCCACCCTCGCCGACGACTTGGCGCCCGCGTTCGAGGGCTCGGCGTCCCGACGGGGACTGCCGGAGTGGTCGCGCTGGTCGTCATGACGATCCTCATCTCCTACCTGTCGATCGTGCTCTCGGAGCTGACCGCGAAGCGAATCGCACTGCAGCGCCCGGTCGGTGTGTCCTACGTGCTCGGCCCGTCGATCGACCGGATGTCGCGCTTCTCCCGGCCGGTGATCTGGCTGCTCTCGGTGTCGACCAACCTGGTCGTCCGGCTGCTCGGCGGTGACCCGCACGCGGCGCGCGAGGAGATGAGTGACGAGGAACTGCGCCACCTGGTCAATGCCCACGAGACACTGAGCGAGCACGAGAGGCGCATCGTGGATGACGTGTTCACAGCCGGGGACCGACAGGTCCGTGAAGTGATGGTGCCGCGACCGGACGTGGCCTTCCTCGAGGCGTCGATGCTCGCGCGCGAGGCCGCGGACCTGGTGATCCGTCAACCGCACTCGCGCTACCCGGTGATCGGGTCCTCCGCCGACGACGTCGTCGGCTTCCTGCACGTACGGGACCTGCTGGACCCGGCGGTCTACTCCTGGTCGCACCGGGTCGGTGACGTGGCCCGACCGGCGCTCCTGGTGCCCGACACCCGGGACCTGCTCTCCGCCATGTCGGACATGCGCCGCGACGGTGTGCACCTCGCGGTCGTGATCGATGAGTACGGCGGCACAGCCGGCATCGTTACGCTCGAGGACCTGGTCGAGGAGATCGTCGGTGACATCAAGGACGAGTACGACCAGGAGGAGGACTCCGCCACCCGGCTGGTCTCGGGCGAGACCGAGGTCGACGGCCGGCTCAACCTCGACGACTTCGCCGACGAGACCGGGGTGCGTCTGCCTGACGGGCCGTACGAGACCGTCGCCGGCTACGTCATCGCTGCGCTCGGACACCTGCCCGAGGAGGGCGAGGAGTGCACCGTCACCAGTGCAGCCGGAGATCACGTCCTGGTCGTCGTCGAGGTGGACGGTCGGCGCATCTCTCGAGTCCGCGTGCGCGCAGCTGCGCCCGTCGACGAGTCTCGGGTCGATGAGTTGCGGCCCGTCAGTGGTGTGGACCGGTGAGCGTGTCGACGTCTACCGGCGTGGTCTCCTACCAGGGCGAACCGGGAGCCAACTCTGCGGCAGCGTGCACCGAGATGTTCCCCGATCGTCAGCAGCTGCCCTGCGCCACGTTCGAGGATGCGCTCGAGGCCGTGACCGGTGGTGTCGCCGACCTGGCGATGATCCCGGTGGAGAACTCGATCGCCGGTCGGGTCGCCGACATCCACCACCTGTTGCCCGACTCGGGCCTGCACATCGTCGGTGAGCACTTCCTGCCGATCCACTTCCAGCTGATGGGCGTCCCCGGGTCGAGCATCGAGCGCATCCGTACTGTCCGCAGCCATGTCCACGCCCTGGGCCAGTGCCGACGGCTGCTGCGTGGGCGTGGCTGGACGTCGGCGGTCGCCGACGACACCGCCGGTGCTGCCCGGGAGGTCGCCATGCTCGGCGACCCGTCGCTCGCCGCCCTGGCACCGCGGGCCGCCGCCGAGCTGTACGGCCTGGCCATCCTGGCGGCCGACGTCGAGGACGAGCACCACAACACCACCCGCTTCCTGGTGCTCGCGCGCGAGCCACGTGTGCCGCCGATCGCCGCCGGCCCGGTGATCACCACGTTCGTCTACCGGGTCCGCAACGTGCCGGCGGCGCTCTACAAGGCGATGGGTGGCTTCGCCACCAACGGCGTCAACATGACCAAGCTGGAGAGCTACCAGCTGGGGGGCAAGTTCTTCGCCACGCAGTTCTACGCCGACATCGAGGGCCACCCCGAGGACCACCTGGTCGCGCTCGCGCTGGAGGAGCTGGAGTTCTTCTCCGTCGAGGTCCGCATCCTCGGCACCTACCCGGCGCATCCGTTCCGGGCCGAGATCGCCGAGCCGAGCGACCACGGGGTGCTGCGGCCGCACGAGTGAGCGCGAGGGCTCAGCGCAGGCGAACAGGCTCCCAGGTCGAGCCTGAGTCGGTGGAGAGGTGCAGCTCCGAGCCGATGCGCACGTAGAGACTGTGCACCTCGTCGGCGACGTACTGCTGTTCGAAGTGGACCGCCCGTCCGGTGCCGGCCGCGTCGTCCAGCGTCGACGGCAACGGTGTCAGTGTCGACCAGTCGTCGCCCTCGCTCTCGTACAGGCCGAGCGGTCGAGAGGGCTCGTCAACGACGTCCTGGTCACTCCACCGGCTCACCCACACGAGCAGGCTGCCGTCGGGGCGGATGACGTGCCAGCGGGTCAATGGGCGCGGCCCGGACGCCACCGTGACCGCCTCCCATGTCACGCCGCCGTCGGTGCTGCGCTCGATCCGTCCGAGCTCCATGCCTTCGCCGTCGGTGGGAAGGGACCCACGATCGACTCCGGCCATCGTGGACGGGTCTCCCGTCGGCACGCTCTCGTAGAGGCGGCGGTGTGCCTCGAAGGGTCGGTGCTGCCGCCACGTGTTCCCAGCATCGGTGGACCACACGAGCCGGACCGAGAGCCCGCCGCGAGTTCCCTGAGTCGGGACAGCCCGCCAGCCGTGCAGCAGCCCTGACGAGTTGCGCAGATCCCGGATGTCCGGCGGCCCGGCCAGCTCGTGCGCCCGACCGGTGACCGGGTCGACCACGAGGTTCGGGCGCCACCAGGTCTCGTCGCTGGGCACGACGACGTCACCGGCGCCCGTTGCCGCAGCCGGACCCGCGACGTCCACCGGGAGCTGTGACCCGTCCGGACGTACGAGGACGCTGTGGCGGGAGTCGCTCAGCACGAAGCCGACACTGGCGACCGGGGTGATCTCGGGCCCGCCGAACCGGGTGCCGACCGGCGTGTACGAGGCGGAGTCGAAGCCGTCCTCGGTGACAGCGAGCACGGTTCGAGACACCTGACGGCATCCGCCAGCGACACACAGGTTCCAGGCGGCGGCTCGCAGGTCCGGGTCGTCGCCGACTGCGACGTCGACGAGCCGGGCATCGGGGTGCGCCGCGACGTCGGCGGACGAAAGGCCGCGCAGCTGGTCGCGGTCCTCGAGGGGGGTGTGCTCCTGCGTCGCCGGCTCAGGGGACGACGGGGGAGGTTCGGCAGCCCCGTTCATCACTCCCACGACAGCCAGGGCAGCGGCGGCGACCCCGATCACCGATGCGGCTCGGACGCGGCGTCGGCGACGGTGGCCCCGCGCGGCAAGGGCATCGAAGTCGCCGTGCCGCGCGGCGCGGGTAGCCGCCTCGCTGACCTGGGCGTCGAGGATCTGGTCGATGTCACGCATGGTGGGCCTCCTCTGGTTCGCTCAGCAGTGCAGCCAGGGCGGCGCGTCCACGACTGAGGCGCGCCTTGACGGTGCCGGTCGGTGCATTCACAGCACGGGCCACCTCGTCGACTGGCAGGTCGGCCAGGTGGTGCAGCGCGATCGCCTCGCGCTGGGCGGCGGGAAGTTGTCGCAAGGCGGCGACGAGCGCCACGCGGTCGGGGGACAGCTCTGACGGAGCCGTCGCGCGTACCGCCACGTCCCGGTGCAGACGCTCACCCATGATCCGGCGCCGCCAGCGGGTCCGGCTCAGGTTGACTGCGACCGTACGCACCCACGCCTCCGGGTTGTCCGTTCGGGCCACCTTGCGGGCGTGCTGCACGGCACGCACGAACGCCTCCTGGACCACGTCCTCGGCGTCGGCCAGGTCGCCGCACACTGCGTACAGCTGGCCGACGAGCCGTCGGTACGACGCGTCGTACAGCACCCGCACGAAGTCGTCGCTCATGGTTCTCCCTGCGTCCTCATACCCGCACGACCTGTGGGCAGCCTGTCAGGTTGCATGCCCGTGGGGCCGCAGCCGAACAGCGGACTGCCGGAGGCACCTTCGTAGACTGCCCCGTATGCCCGCACCCACACCTGCACCGGGACGTCCCCGGGTCCTGTCCGGTATCCAACCGACGGCCGACTCCTTCCACATCGGCAACTACCTCGGGGCGCTGCGCCAGTGGGTGACCCTCCAGGACGACCACGACGCGTTCTACTGCATCGTTGACCTGCACGCCATCACCGTCGAGCACGACCCGGAGCTGTTGCGCCGTCGTACGTTGGCTTCCGCCGCCCAGCTGGTGGCAGCTGGAATCGACCCGTCCCGCAGTACGCTGTTCGTGCAGAGCCAGGTGCCCGAGCACACCCAGCTGGGCTGGGTGCTGCAGTGCATCACCGGCTTCGGCGAGGCCAACCGGATGACACAGTTCAAGGACAAGTCGGCCAAGGGCGGTACGACGGGTGCGACAGTCGGCCTGTTCACCTACCCGGTGCTCCAGGCAGCCGACATCCTGCTCTACCAGGCGGACCGGGTGCCGGTGGGCGAGGACCAGCGCCAGCACCTCGAGCTGACCCGTGACCTCGCCGAACGCTTCAACCACCGCTTCGGCCAGACGTTCACGGTGCCGGCGCCGCACATCGTCACGGCGACCGCCAAGATCACCGACCTGCAGGCCCCGACCGCCAAGATGAGCAAGTCGGCATCGTCGGTTGCCGGCATCGTGGACCTGCTGGAGGACCCGCAGGTCTCGGCGAAGAAGATCCGCTCGGCGGTGACCGACTCCGGTCGCGAGGTGCGTTTCGACGAGGCAGACAAGCCCGGTGTGTCCAACCTGCTCACGATCTACTCCGCGATCACCGGTGGCGCCATCGCCGACCTCGAGGAGCGCTACACCGATCGTGGGTACGGGGATCTCAAGAAGGAGCTGGCCGAGGTCGTGGTGGATTTCGTGACACCGTTTCGGGCACGCACCCACGAGCTGCTCGAGGACCGCTCCGAGCTGGAGGCCATCCTGCGTACCGGGGCTGAACGTGCCCGTGACGTCGCCGCGAGGACGCTGGTCGATGCCTACGACGCTGTCGGGTTCGTCCCTTACCGGTAGAGGCGGCCGGTCTAGCCGCATGGGCGGCGTTAGGGTCAGGCATGCCCATCATCGGTGTCGCGATCGCGGTTCCCGAACCGCACGGCGAGGAACTCCGTCGTCACCGGGCCTCCTTCGGTGACCCGCAGGCCGAGGCGATCCCCACCCACGTGACCCTGCTGCCCCCCACCGACTTCGCGATGGACGAGCTCGGCGACGTCGCCGCCAGGTTGACTCTGGTGGCCGGCAAGCACGTGCCGTTCGAGATGAGGCTGCGCGGTACGGCGACCTTCCGACCGGTGTCGCCGGTGGTCTTCGTGTCGCTGGCGCAGGGCATCTCGGAGTGTGAGCTGCTGGCCGAGGCGGTACGCGGTGAGCTCGCCCGCGAGGAGCTGCGCTACCCGTACCACCCGCACGTGACCGTGGCCCACGACCTGCCGGAGATCGTCCTCGACACCGCGTTCGAGTCGCTGGCGGGCTACGAGGCGAGCTTCTCGGTGGCATCCTTCGCCCTCTACGTCCACGATCCGACCGTCGGATGGGTACGCGAGCAGGTGTTCGCCCTGCGTGGGGACGGGTCAGAGCGGTGACGGTGATCGACCGGGCCAAGGACGCGCTGGTCAGGGCCCGCAGGCGATGGTCCCTCCTGGATCACCTCGTTCTCACCGTGCAGCACTACATGAAGTTCGGCGGTGCCGCCCAGGCAGGGAACATCACGTACTTCGGGTTCCTGTCGTTCTTCCCGATCCTGGCGATCGGGTTCGCCGTCATCGGTTGGGTCAGCGCGGTCTACCCCGACGCCGAGTCAGCGATGGAAACGGCGTTCGCGGAGGCCCTGCCGGGGATCATCGGCACCGGCGAGGGTCAGATCTCGCTCACCGACTTCCAGGGAGCCGCCGCAACTGCAGGCCTCATCGGCGCCGTCGGCCTGCTGTACGCCGGCCTGAACTGGCTGTCCGCGTTGCGTAAGGGGGTGCAAGGCGTTTTCGACGTGCATCCCGACGAGGTCCCGGGGTTCGTCGGGGGCAAGCTCCGTGACCTGGTGACGATGGGCGCGCTGGGCATCGTGCTCGTGCTGTCGGTCTCGGTGACCGGAGTGGCGACCAGCGCCGGGGACTGGCTGCTGGGGCAGCTGCAGCTGGACGGTGTACCCGGGACTGGTTTCCTGTTGGACCTGCTCGGGGTGCTGCTCGGGTTCGCGGCGAGCACGCTGCTCTTCTTCGCGATGTTCAGGCTGCTGGCGGCTCCCGACGACATCCCACCGCGAGCGTTGCTCCATGGCGCACTGTTCAGTGCTCTGGGCTTCGAGATCCTCAAGCGGCTCAGCTTCCTGCTGATCGGGTCCGTGGCCTCGAGCCCGGCGGCGGCGGTCTTCGGCACGGCGTTGGTGCTGGTCGTGTGGATCAACTACTTCGCCCGGGTGACGCTGCTGGGTGCCTCGTGGGCCGAGACGTCGCCGATCACGTTCGACTTCCGGCTTCCCACCCAGGAGGCCGCGGCGCTGGACGAGGCCGTGACGATCGGACAGATCGAATGGGGTCCCGAGGAGGACGACGAACAAGCCCAACGGGAGCCGACGTTGGCCGGCCTGGTCCGCGCCGGAGTCGCGTTCGCCGCGATCACGGTGCTGATCCGCCGGCTGCTTGTCCCGCAGCAGGACGACTGAGCGCCTTCCAGTCCACCGCGGCTGGGTTCGCGACGGCGACCTACCGGACTCCGGCCAATCCGCCGGACTCCCCATGGCATGTTGTCACTGCCCATGGGAGGCAACCCGTGGGCGGTGCGGTTTACCAGGGGACCCTGGTAAACCGCGGGCACGGTCAGGGGGACCCGGGCCAGGCGGCGTCGAGCAGCTGCTGGGCGGCGAGCGTCGCGGTGAGGCGCCCCGCGCGCACGTCGGCCTCGAGGCTCGGTCGCAGCGCGCGGACCCGCGGGTCACGCGCCAGGCGGTCCAGCGCCCGCTCGCGGAACATGGTCCACGCCCAGTCGACCTGCTGGTCGCTGCGCCTGCCGGCCAGCAGGCCGAGGCGGGACAGGTGCTCCCGGTGGTCGACGATGCGCTGCCAGACGCCCTGCAGACCCTCACCTGTGACTGCGCTGCAGGTGAGCACCGGCACGGTCCACCCCGGCTCCCTC
>Ga0136630_1000391_pt1 | contig 16542 bp, 16 predicted proteins | sample AntDrymUQ5682106_2_FD_105496 | JGI IMG/M metagenome (GOLD analysis project Ga0136630, IMG submission 105496) | Polar desert sand microbial communities from Dry Valleys, Antarctica - metaG UQ568 (21.06) | ecosystem: Environmental > Terrestrial > Soil > Desert | place: Antarctica: Dry Valley...
CTGCATGGTGTGACCTCCTGTAAGCTTCGAACACTTCCTTGAGATCGTCCAACACCATGCAGGTTCCTCATCTTTCAACTTTATTCCTTTGTTCTGACAAGCGTTTTCTAGGGGATACCACAGCACATAAAGCCTGTTAATAACCCGAAAACTCCCCGGACCTAGCGTGCTTGACAACTCATTGGTCCATCAATACCCTTTTTGACGAGAAAGCGCGTCAATTCTTCCTAATACCCTCGGTGACAACGCTCTTATCTTCGCAATGTATTTCTGCTGGAGCTCGCCGAGGACAGGGATCCCAGGGGGAGCGTCAGCGACATCCGCCATTGCACCGACGAGTCCTTATGGCTTTTCCGTAGCGCGGCGTGATCGCGATGAAGCGCATTGCCGCAATGTTCTCTCTCCTGCTGCTCGGCATGGTTGTGGCCGGCACGACGGTGTGGGGTGCGCTTGCCCTGTACTACTCCGACTTCGCCGGCGAGCGGACTCGCATTGCAATCGCCCTCGCATTCGGACTATGCGGATTGGCCACACTCGGCTTTCTGGCCGCATGGCCGCGCTGGCGCGGACGAGCGGTGGCCGGATTCCTCGTTGCATTCGCGGCACTGATCGTCTGGTGGAGCGGGATCGAGCCCGCCAACGATCGTGCGTGGCAGCCGGAGGTGGCGGTGCTACCGTACGCGACGCTCGATGGCGATCTCGTAACGGTTCACAACATCCGCAACTTCGACTATCGCAGCGAGACCGACTTCACCCCTGCTTACTACGACAAGACCGTCGATCTGAATAAACTTCAGGCGGTGGACTTGGTCGCTGTCTACTGGATGGGGCCGGACATCGCGCACATCTTCGTGAGCTTCGGGTTCGGGGATGGCGACCACGTCGCGGTCTCCATCGAGATGCGCAAGGAAGTGGGCGAGGGCTACTCCACCCTCAAGGGGTTCTTCAAGCAGTACGAATTGTTTTACGTGGTCGCTGACGAACGTGACGTCATCCGGGTGCGCACCAACTACCGCAAGGACCCTCCGGAGGACGTATACGTCTACCGGGTCCACGGTCCCAGCGAGAACGCACGGCGACTGTTCCTTGCATACATTCACAAGATCAATTCACTGAAAGACGAGCCGGAGTTCTACAACACGCTGATCACCAATTGCACGACCAACATCTGGCTGCACACGCGAGTCAATCCCGGACACCTGCATCTGTCCTGGAAGCTGTTGCTGAGCGGGCATGTTCCGGCATATGCCTATGACGCCGGCAAGCTGGATACCAGCCTTCCGTTTCCCGAATTGCAACGCCGCAGTCTCGTCAATGCGCGGGCGCAGGCGGCGGACCGGGCCGAGGATTTCCCGCGCCGGATCCGGGAGGGCCTGCCGGGTGTTTCGCACGGAATGCGATGAGCGTGGCGTTCATACACAACGAGAAACGATAATGGAGGGCGGCATGGTAACCGGAAGCTTGTATCGGATCGCAGTACTGTCGTTGTGGGCCTCACTCTGCTCGAACACCGCGCTTGCCGCGCCCTGCGACAAGGCCGGAGCGCAAGCGCAGGGCCGTCCCAGGATCGGCCTGGTGCTGGGCGGCGGCGGCGCACGCGGCGCCGCGCACGTGGGTGTGGTGAAGGTGCTGAAGGAGATGCATATTCCGATTGACTGCATTGCAGGCACCAGCATGGGCGCCATTGTCGGCGGACTGTATGCTTCGGGCCTCAGTCCCGAAGAGATCGGACGCGAGATTCGGGAGATGGACTGGGATGACGTGCTCGAGGATAAGCCACCGCGACCGGAGCGACAGTTTCGCCGCAAGCGGGACGACGACCTTTACCTCGTCAAGAAACAGTTGGGATATGAATCCGGCCAGCTTGAGTTGCCGCTCGGCTACATACAGGGCCAGAAGCTTGATCTGGAACTGGTCCGCCTGACGCAGCACGTCGCCGCTATCCGTCACTTCGACGAGCTGCCGATTCCGTTCCGCGCCGTGGCCACCGACATCGAGACGGGGAAGGAGATCGTACTCAGCTCCGGAAATCTGGCCCGCGCGATTCGTGCCAGCATGGCGGTGCCTGGAGCGTTCGACGCCGTGGAGATGGATGGCAGGCTCCTGGTCGACGGCCTGGTGACCAATAATGTTCCGCTGGATGTTGCGCGGAAGATGGGTGCTGACATTGCGATCGTGGTTAATGTCGGCACACCGCTCAAGGAACGCAGCGAGATTACCTCTGCCTTGGCCATCATCGAGCAGTACTCAAACATAGTTGGCCAGCAGAACGTTATGCGGCAACTGGACACCTTGCGCGAGACGGATATCTACATCCAGCCCGAGTTGGGCGACATCTCGACCTCTGACTTCAATCGTGCAGCCGATACCATTGGTTTCGGCGCGGACGCCGCTAGGACTGCAGGCGCAAAGCTTGCCAAGCTGGCCATCACCTCGGCCGGCTATGGTGACCACCTGGCTGCCCGTCGCGGACAGGTCTGGGAGGCGCCTATCGTCGGCTTCGTCCGCATAGAAAATCAGTCCAAGATCGGCGACGACGTCCTCGCGCATCCTTTCCAAGCGCTCATCGGCAAGCCACTCGATAGAAGAACGCTCAAGAGAAGCATCGAGGAGTTATACGGCTGGAACACCTTCGAGAGTATACGTTACGAAATCATTGAAGAAGAGGACAAGCAGGGGTTGCTCGTGCATGTGAGGGACAAGAGCTGGGGGCCAAATTACCTCCAGCTCGGCCTTGCCCTGTCGACCGATCTCGAAGGCGACAGCACCTGGGACATCGGCGTGAGCCTGCTCAAGACCGCGCTCAACCGCCGCGCCGGCGAGCTGCGGCTGGCCGCCCAGATCGGCGAATCGCCTCTAGCGCTGGCGGAGTTCTACCAACCGCTCGATGTCGGCTTGCGGTACTTCATTACCCCACAGCTCTTTTTCGACAGCCGCAGTTTCAGTCGATTCGAGGACGGTGAGGAGATCGAAGAGATCCGCGTGAAGCGTTACGGCGGCGGTCTGGCCGCCGGCCGGGTGCTCGGCCGCTGGGGCGAGATCAGGGTAGGACTGCGACGCTACGCGGGCGATGGGGAGGTGCGTATAGGCGACCCTGCAACGTCTGACTTCTCTGACTTCGATTTCGATAGCGCCGAGGCGTACCTGCGACTTTACTACGACATGCTCGACAACCGAGACTGGCCGCGTTCGGGGGCAATCAGCAGCTTGGAATGGATCGAGTCCGTGGAGAGCCTGGGGGCGGACTCCGACTTCTCGCAACTGCTGTTTACGGGCGGGCTCGCCCACTCCTGGGAGAAGCACACCTTCTTCGGCGGGTTCGAATTCGACTACACCGCCGACGGCGTTGCGCCAGTGCAGAACCGCTTTCGCACCGGCGGATTTACCAAGTTGTCCGGCTTTACGCAAGACCAGCTAAGCGGTCAACAGTTGGTGCTGCTGCGCAGCGGCTACTATCGCCGTTTGGGCGACATCAAGTGGTTGCCCGCCTATGCCGGCGTCTCGCTCGAATACGGCAACGTCTACGAGGACCGCGACGATATCAGCCTGGCGCCCAGCGATGCATTGCTTGCCGGGTCGGTGTTCCTGGGTGTGGATACGGTGCTTGGCCCGGTGTACCTGGCCTACGGTCACGCCGAGCAGGGCAACGACAGTATCTACCTCTATCTCGGCCGGTTGTTCTGAGGCGGAAGCCGTCACGACAATCGCGCTTAAAAATACAGGCCGGGACTCCAAAGACTTTGGCTCGCGGAAATCGGCGCGACCGGTTACGATCAGTGGCAAGTCGAGAAAGACTCCGGCTCCGATGTCCCCCGCATCCTCGATACGCAACTCAACGCCCAAGACGAGATCCACGCGGCGGGCCTACGGGGCGGGACCACGTCTGTGCCGTGGAAGATGGCCTGACGGTTCGTTATCTATGGGAATTCGGCGCCGAGGCGCGGTTTGAAGGGGAGTATTTGGGCGTCACGCTCGCCAAGGGTTTTTAATCGAAACTACCCACCGCGGGGGTATGCGCTAACAACGACGAAGCAATGCCACACGAGATTGAATCCATCGACGATACGCTCATATCTGTCCGCATCTGGGGCATCATGAAGGTCTCGGACCAAACCCGACTGCAGAGCCTTGCCAGGGATTTGATCGGTCAAGGCAAAGAGGTAAGGCTACTCGCGAAACTCGAGAATTTCCAAGGGTGGGAAAAGACCGAGCAATGGGGCGACGTCGGGTTTCTAACGGAACACGGTAACGCCATCGTCAAGATGGCCATCGTCGGCGATGAGCGGTGGAAGGATGAAGTATTCCTGTTCACCGGTAAAGGCCTACGGACCACCGAGATCGCGTTCTTTTCGCCGTCTTCTCTGACGGACGCCGAGGCATGGGTGCGCGGTTAAGCGGACGGGTAGAGGAACACCGGCCCCGCGCCCACGATCCAATCACCGACCGGATCTTTCGGCGAGAAGAAAAAGCTCTGCAAGTGGAGTCGTCCATCCCCGACGGGGACGACACAGGCGGGATCGGCGACATCATGTGGATGAAGGGCAGGATGGTGCGGGTGATGAGGTTCCAGTCCTGATTCAGCGAAAAGGGGATGACCGGCTGGACGTTGACCAGATAGCGCCATCGCGTCTTCCGGGCCGATGCCGAAGTCCCAGTTGTTCTGGATGGGGCACGCTGATGAGGTTCGCTACCGGGTTTTGCAGCTTCTTCGCCAATTCGGCGGCGTCATCGCCGGAGCCATTGCCTTCCTTCGACCACAGGCCCAGATACGTCCGCCTGTGCCTCGGCTGCATCCGAGGTCATGGTTGCGGAAGCACCAGCGTGCCCATCAGCGCGGCCCCCATGAGGATTCGTGTGCATAGGGTTTTCATCGTTGTGTCCTTTCTGTCCACATCTCACTGCTTTGGCAGCGTGTAGGGGCTGGGCGTGCCCATGGGGATGAGCGGATTCTTTTCACCGGCGCGGCGCCGAGGCATGCTATGGGGTCGTGCGCCTGCACGGCCGCGTTCACCGGTCGCGGCGCTTCACGCAATCGTCCGGCTCAAGCGTTTCACGCCGCCGGAGGCGATGATCACGCCCACCATGTAGACGACCATGCAGGCGAGCTGCAGAGCGAGCCAGACGTTCTTCCCCGCCTTGATCGGCAGGTAGTAGAACCCAGGCCAGAAGAAGATGTCGACGACGAAGTAGCCGACGTAGCCGGTGAGGAATATCGCGATCAAGGCCCAGACGCAGAGATCGGCGACGACGTCCTCGCGCATCCTTTCCAAGCGCTCATCGGCAAGCCACTCGATAGAAGAACGCTCAAGAGAAGCATCGAGGAGTTATACGGCTGGAACATCTTCGAGAGTATTCGTTACGAAATCATGGAAGAAGAGGGCAAGCAGGGGTTCGACGGCAAGGTGTTACGCAACGGCGTCCTCGGACAGGTGGCCGACCGCGTTCGCTCACCGGGCGGATATTGACGAGGTTGCTCAGGCCGTCACCCCGCCATACCACCGACGGCCGCGGAGCCGTTCATGTCCGTACACCGGGACGCGGCCTGCTTCATAATAGTAGTCCGCCAGCTTGCCGTTCTGTGTCGCCAGATTGAAGCAGGACTCGACCACCGCCCTGCCGCGCCGCCCCATCTCGACGCCGCAGCGCAAGACGGCGCGCAATTTGACCGCGTAACCGGCAACGTCGCGCTCGTCGACCAGGTAACCGCTGACGCCGTCGTCGATCAATTCCGGAATGCCCGAATGCCGGGTGCTGATCACCGGCAGCCCGCTCGCCATGGCTTCCATCAGCACGGTGGGCAAGCCTTCGCGGTCGCCGTTGCTGGCGGTGACGCTGTGTTGTAGGCAGACGTCCGCCTCGCCCATCAGTTGCACGACTTCGGCGGTGGTCACCTTGCCGGCAAACACGACTGCGTCATCGATGCCAAGTTCTTTGGCCAGCGCGCGCATTTTTTTCAGCAGCGGTCCCTCGCCGGCGATGGTCAGCGTGCAGTTGCGGTAGGTGCAGCGCAACTCGCGGAACGCCTTCAGCGTATATTCCGTTCCCTTCTTCTCGACCAACCGCGCCACCTGCAGGAAGCGGATGGTTTCGCCGCGGCGCTTTTTTTCGGCGATGGCGACCCGCTCTATATAATGGAATTCATCGACCGGGATGCCGATGTACAGCATCTTCAAGCGCACCGGGTCGGCGCCGGCGGCGCAGAGGCGCTCGGCGACCGCTTGCGAAACGGCGACCAGCGACGCGTAGGCGAACAGCTTTTTCAGCGCCGCGCAGTAGTGTTCGTTGGTGAGCAGCTCCGAGGCGTCATAGCCGTGAAAGGTGACTAGCAGCGGGACACCCAAACGCTGCGCGACGGGCAGCATTTGTAAACCGGCGGGCCCGAAGTGGGCATGGATCAGCCCCACATCGTGCTTGCCCAGCGCGCGGACGAGGTAGCCGGTTTGCGCGCGCGACATCAGTTCGAAGCGGCCGAAGCCGTTGCGCGCCATCCTCCCGTAGACACGATCGAACAGGGTGCGCGGACACAGCTCCACCGCCGCATAGGGAAAACGCTCGGCGTTGGCCAACCGGTGCGTCACCATCAGCGTGCGAAAGCGCTCGGCGACTCCCTGCAACTGGCGATAGACGAAGGTTTCCGATATGGGCAGGTAAACCGGCGAATAGACGGCGACGGTCATGGGTAGGCAGCCGAAACGGTTTGCCCAGTAGCGCCCGGTGCGCGGCCGCTGAGCCAGACGAAAAGATTCTCGCCCTTTTGTGACTGCACGAAATCGAAATGGGCGATGGCATCGTAGAACGCTTTTGCGCAGCCGGGTTTGAAGCGATCGTGCAGTTCAATGATGATCAGCCCGACACGCTGAAGCCACTCGGCTCCGCCGCTGAATACCTGCCTTTCGGCTCCCTCGATATCGATCTTCAACAGATCGATGAAATTGTTGTCAGCTCGGCGGAGAATTTCTTCCATCGTGATGGTCGGGACTTTCTGAGCACCGTTTGCAGCCCGCGCCTCTTCAACCCGGTAGGCGTATTTTCTCGGCGTCTCCGTCTTCTCGTACCCTAACGCAGCCACAATCGACGTTGCGATAATCCCTGGTGTTGTTTGCAGCATCCGCAAGTTCGAGTCCTCGCATTCGATGGCATTAGCGGTAGGCGAAGAACCAGCTGGCGTAGCCGACGTTGGCAACGGTGACCGGGATGTCGCGCTGCGCCGCGCTGACTGCTTGCCGAGAATTTCAAAGCCCTACGACACGTAGCAAACTTCGGGGGCGATGCGGGCTGCCTATCGACCAACCTTAGGTTGTCAATAAAGTCTACAATCGCTGTCCTGGAGTCGGTGCCAAGGACACAACGAACGGAGCTTCCCTATCAAAGACGAGGATGGCTAACTGAGTATCCGCCGAAGCGTCCCGGACGAACTGTCCAGCCACAGCATTGACCAGGGAATACGGGTCGTTTATTTTCATGCTGCTGGAGTTATCCAGCAGTAATACGATATTCTTGGGCAGTGTCTCGGCAGCGGTCGCCCTTCTCCCTGCCGCGGCGGGCGGGATGACCGTGAGAGCGATTGTCAAGACTAAAAGAACCCCGGAGCAAGGTAATTTCGGCATTGCTTGGCCTCCCATTTTCACCAGCACGCTCTTTTTTATCCTCGAAAACAAAAAAAATCTCTAGGAAGTTATCAAAAATGTCGACTCCGTCACAAATCCGATAGCCTTGACGTGTCAACAACCGCATAAGACGCTTGATGATCCGGGTTAGATTACAACGGTATGGCAAGCGTTGGGAGGAAAGTAAGGAATGTGTGGCAGCGGTTTCTGCTCCCGACAGAGGTGCGAAGGACGATTGATGAGGTGCGAAAACGCCGCCTAACGTATCTCTCCGAATCCCGGTTGTTGCAGCTTGCCCGGCTGTGTTGTGAAAACAAAAAAGCGTGCACGCCCGGTCTCATTATCGAAGCTGGGTGTGCCCTCGGTGGATCTTCCGCAGTTATCTGTGCCGCAAAAAACCGTGACCGGAAATTTTTGGTCTATGACGTTTTCGGAATGATCCCCCCACCTAGCAACAAAGATGGGGTCGATGTCCACGAACGTTTCGAGCTGATTCGGAGTGGGAAAGCCAAGGGGATCAGGGATGATCTGTACTACGGATATCGGAGCGATCTCCACGAGGCGGTAAAAAACTCGTTAGCTGCCTTTGGCTTTCCTATCGAACTAAATAAAGTGTCGTTGGTAAAGGGCCTTCTTCAAGACACGCTTCATGTGCGTGAAGCCGTCAGTCTTGCTCACATCGATGTGGACTGGTACGAGCCAGTAAAGACTGCCATTGACCGAATCGAACCTAATCTTGTGCCCGGTGGTTCAATCGTGATCGATGATTACAACGATTGGTCAGGTTGTCGCCGGGCGGTCGATGACTACATGAGCACAAAGCCTTCCTCGTGCTACGCGCTCAACTCATCGGCTGGCTCGCTGGTAATTACGAAAGTGGGCTATCCGCTTCGCTGAGGTAAGCGAAGTGGATAGCCCGTTGACGAAATTGTCTTAGTGTCTCGCAGTTGCCTTTCCTAGGTATAGCAAGCTTAAGGATTTGTCTATTCATGAGCGAACGACAAAATGCCGAGAGCTACCTGAAGACAAGCCACCTCCAGGCCGATCTCGGCAAGCGGGGCGCCCGCGGCGCTGTCGTGATGATGACCTCGCAAGGCCTCAAGGCTCTGTTGCAAATCGCCTCTACGGTTTTGCTGGCGCGTTTATTGACGCCGGATGACTTTGGTGTCATCGCCATGGCGGCGACAGCCATGAACTTCGTGATGATTTTCAAGGACCTCGGCTTGTCGCAGGCAACCATGCAGCGCGAACACCTCACGGGATCCCAGGTGACGACCCTGTTTTGGCTTAACGTTCTGTTCAGCGTAGGGTTGATGCTGATCGTCATCGCGTTGGCCCCGCTGATCGCGTTGTTTTATGACGAGCCGCGGCTTACAGAAGTCACCATGGCATTGTCGGTTGGTTTCCTTCTCACGGGCCTCTCGGTGCAAAGCGAGGCACTGCTCAAGCGTCAGATGCGCTTTATCCCGATCGCGGTCGTGGATTTCTCTGCAACGGCCATCGGCTTCGTAGCCGGTATCGTATCCGCCCTGCTTGGCATCGGATACTGGGCTCTTGTAGTGATGCGTCTCGCGCAGCAGGCCGCTGCACCTGTCGGTGTCGCGCTCGCGTGCGGCTGGTGCCCTGGGCGTCCGTGCTGGGATCCGTCGGCTGCGAATTTGGTGCGGTTCGGTGGTCATATCACGGGGTTTAGTGTGCTCAACTACTTCTCCAGGAACGCAGACAATGTGCTGATCGGGTGGTACTGGGGCGCGGCGTGGCTGGGCCTCTACGAACGGGCGTACCGCCTCTTTACCGCACCGCTGCAAGAGATCAACGCACCGCTGGGCTCCGTGATGGTGCCTATGCTGAGCCGGCTGCGAGACAGACCGGCACAGTACCGCCGGGCCTATCTGGGCGCCATCGAGAAAATTTCCATGATCACCATGCCGTTGGCCGCATTTGCCATCGTGACCTCGGACTGGCTCATCCCGTTCGCGTTCGGCGAGCAATGGCGAGACGCAGCACCCATCTTTGCATTTCTTAGTCTGGCCATGATCAACCAGCCGGTGACAAGTACGACGGGGTGGCTGTTCATCAGTCAGGACCGCACACGGGAGCTCCTTCATTGGGGCATATTCGGTGGCACTCTCACCACGGCTTCCTTCGTCGTCGCACTGCCCTTTGGACCGGCCGCCGTGGCAGGCAGTTATGCGTGTTTGAGCTTCTTTGTTTCGACACCGCTTCTGTTCTGGTTTGTCGGAAGAAAAGGATCTGTTTCAGCGAAGGATCTGTACAGTGTGGTGGTTGCGCCACTTCTGGCTGCCGTCTCGGTGCTGGTGGGTCTGGCTTTGCTCAGGTTGGCGCATTGGTTGCCGGAAGGCGGAGTCGGGATCCTAGTCGCCCTGGCAGCCGTACCGATATTATCCGGCGCAACGCTGCTGGTACTTCCGTCGGGAAGAGACGCTTTGCGCGACGTGTTGAGAGTAATGCGTCTCGTAGCGCGGTAGCTTGAGAGGAGACGCTGTAATAGGAAACATGGCCAGCGCGTTTGAATGAAGATTGCTATCGTCAACACGGTTGTAGCCAATGGCGGGGACGCAGCGATTCTGCGGTGTCTTTATCGTCTCGTTCGCAAGCTATTCGGGAACGAGGCGGAGGTCGTAGTGCACGACAAGCAGCCCGAGATTGCAGCCCGTTATTATCCAGAATTCCGATTCTACATTCCGCCGTGCGAGAGCGCTCGACGCGGAATGATGCCGGCTGCATGGCCTCGCAAGTTCTCTAACGCCCGAGTGTCTTTAGGCATGGCTTTGCTAGTTTTGGGTTTAGAGCGGGCCGCAGGTTCGGTGCTGCCGAAGAGGATCCTTGAACGAGTGGAGGAGTATAAGAGAGCGGATCTTGTGATCAGTACCGGAGGAACCTATCTTGTGCCCCAGTATTACATGACAGACCGACTTGTCGAGCTGCTGCTGGTCGCAAGGGCGAAGAGACCGCTGGTTCTCTTTACCCAGTCGATGGGTCCGTTCCTGAAGCTCATGGATCGCGCTGGGGCTAAGCGCATCGTGAACCGGGCGATACTCGTGCTGCTCCGCGATGAGCGCTCGTTAAGGCATGTGAAGGAGCTTGCAATACCGGACAACAAGGCGGCGGTTTATCCGGACTCCGTGTTTGCCATGCTCGACCCAGATACCGTAGCCGGTGTGGTATCGCAGCCATTCCCGAAAGGGTCGCGGTTAAAAGTGGCGGTGTCGGTACGCGAGTGGACCAATTTCACCTCGAAAACCGCTGATGAAGGGATGGAAAACTACACCCAAGCGCTGGCCGCGGTGGTAACCAAACTGGTGCGTCATCATCAAGCAGAAGTGGTGTTTGCATCAACATGCCAAGGAATACCGGGGTACCGATTCGATGACTCGTGCATCGCCCATGCGATTTGGCAACGGCTCCCAAAAGACATCCGTTCAGAGGTGAAGGTAGGTCGAGACTTTCATAAGCCAGAGGAACTGCTGACACTATACGCAGAGTGCGACTTCTTGATAAGTACAAGGATGCACAGTGGCATCCTCGCATTGTGCGCCGGTGTGCCTGTTCTTCCCATTGCCTATGAATTCAAGACCTATGAACTCTATCGCCAGTTGGGCATGAACGACTGGGTGCAGAATATAGAGGAGATAGATGAGGATACGCTGTCCGAAGCAGTAGACCGGTTCGTGCAGGACATACCATGCCTGCGGACAAATCTGTTTAGTCGAGTCGCTCAGCAGGCGCAGCAGGTGCGCACCGTTGAATCTGTGATCCGCGATGCGCTGCCGGCTGCCTTGTGGGCCAAACTGACTCGGGATACGAAAGAGCACGCCCAAGCCGCCGGTCAAGCACTAGTGGCCGCGATGCCACCACGGGATTGAATATGGGAACTTCGAAAAATTGGCCTAATGGCGCATTTTTCTCTCGAAAAACCAAAACGTGATTTCGGCTTTTCTCCATATTCCAAGCGAAGTGATTGGAATATGGCGGTACATCCTTGTACCGCATGGCCTCTAATTTTTAGACGTGCCCATAGTGTCTTTATATTAGGAACTTGAGCGCAGGTAATGAAAAACGCGGAGCATTGGAAAGCGACCAAGTTCGAACAGACAGCAAAGGGGTGGCGGGGATCGAGAAATCCACAACATCTCGCCGTGTCCTCAAGGTTGTCGGCGGACTTGGCTGTGAGAGCGGTAGCGGCGAGCATACGCAAATATGCGAGAGGACGTCTTTTGGATCTGGGGTGCGGTGCGGCGCCGCTTTACGGCCTGTACAGGGATCGTGTAGACGAGGTGATGTGCATCGACTGGCCTTCCTCGAACCATGACATACAATATGTCGATACGTTCGCGGATCTGGGCAAAGGGATCCCGTATAAGTCTGCCAGCTTTGACACCATTCTCTGCACCAGTGTGTTGGAGCATATAGCGGACCCTGACAAGGCGTGGGCCGAAATAGCGCGAGTGCTGGCGCCAGGCACCAGGGTCATTGCTCTGATACCTTTCCTATATCCCCTTCATGAACTTCCCCACGATTACTTTCGATTTACAGAATTCAAACTGCGTCAGTTTTGCGAGGAAGCAGGTCTGCAAGTCTTGGAGCTAAAAGCTTACGGCGGTCTGCTCGACGTGCTAAGCGTGCTGACCGCAAAGTTGCTATCACGATATCGCCTTCTGTGCGCGTGGTTTACTGTCCTATGCGGTGTAATGCTAGAGTTGACGCCAACCCGTGCGCTCAGGAGTAAAACCAGTAAGACGTTTCCTCTTGGTTACTGTCTGGTCGCGGAGAAGCCGGGCGGGACAGGTTGAATAGCTGAGGAATCTGCCGGTGCGAATGGCCGTATTCACTTCGGATAGCCGGTCTGACGGAGACTGGCCGCTTGTTCAGGTGACGAAGTTCAACGTTCGGTCGATAAGCCAAAAGGCGGCAACGCTACCGATTGCATAGGCGGCCGCCGATTCCGACGCGGCGTACCCGGGCTTGGGATCGATGCCGAGCTGGCTGAGTCTCCTGCCGATAAAGGCCGCGCCTGTCAGCGCGGCCATGACGGATGCGACAAAGAGGAGTTGTCCGAGCTCGACGCCGACGTTGAAAAACAGCAGCGCGAGAGGAATGGCATTCTGCGGGAGGCCGACTTCGTGGAGCGCGCCAGCGAAACCAAAGCCATGCAGCAATCCGAACGTGAACGCCACGACCCACGGCCAGCGCTCGGTCAATCCCGACCGGCCCTGGCCACGATGCACGATCTCGCAGGCTACGAACACGATAGAGAGTGCGATAACCGCCTCCACCGGTGGTCCCGGCACGCTCACGAATCCGAGCGTGGCCGCGGCCAGGGTGATGCTGTGTGCCAGCGTGAAAGCGGTAATGGTGCCGACAAGTCGCCACGAGCCTTTCACCAGGATGAGAAGCGCGAGCACGAACAGGAAGCCCAGCACCTCGTCCGTGAACGTGTGATTGATCGCGAAGACGAGCCACCGTTGGTCGTAAGGCACGACACCGACCAGTGTGAGCATGGAATTGTAGCCCTGCGAAGCATAGAAATGCAGATCCGCGCCGATTGCACGGTCGGGGAATTGCTGACGCACTTCGCTGCTGAGCGCGACGACTTCGACGCCTTGAAAGGGCGCGTCGAGCCGAAAATAGCTGCGTGAGCCGCGCTCCATGGGACCGCCTTGGCGCAGATGATCCAGAAAGCCCGGGTAGTCATCGGCGAGCAGCGCCAAAGAACGTAGTGCGGATTCAAGTTCCCGATCCGGGCGAACCGGACCGCGCTTCGCGCGTTGATACGGTTCGATGCCCGCGATGCCGGCGCTGATGAAGCTGCCAAGCCGCTTCGCCAACACTTGCGCCATTGCCTGAGAGATCGGATCTGCCGATCCCGAACCTCCACTGCGAAAGGATGTCGCTTCACTCGCGCTGAGATTGAGGATCTTCAGCGGATCGCGCCTGATCCGTTCGACTTCGCCCGCGGATGAAAAACGAAAGTTCGCAAATGCGTTCGCCGTATCGGCGCCCAGCACTTCGAAACGAGTGACCTGATGAACTCGATGGAACGTATCGACATGCAGAAAAGCGTCGATCACGGCATCCGCATCGACCGCATCGACCGCATTGACCAGCAGCATGGCGCCGACCGCGGCGACCTCCTCAGGGAAATGTTCATCGGCGGTTAGTCCGCTTTGGAGCACACCACCTTTTTCGAGTACAGCCCCTCGATCGCCGGGCTTGAAGCCCAGATAGTGCAACAACTCCGCGGCGAGCGGGTGCACTGAGGCAGTGGCACCACACAACGGCATCACGAGCAAAGCCAGGCACGCCGCCACGAGAAGGCGGTGTCGCAGTGCTGCTTCAGATCGAAGTGTACGTTGCGTCATGTCCTTACCTCCGATGATGATCTCGTCATCGAGAGGTTTAATGTCTCATCGAGCCGATGCAGGTATGTACGGTAGTCCTTTTCGCCACAGAAGCACGGTTCCCGGTTGTAGCCGTGTTGCACGATGTGCGGGGTGGCGCAATTGACGCGAACGCGAGGGCGGCGTGGCTCCGCTCAGCATCGCTTCCGGTCACTCCGAACCATCTGGTCAGACATCATTGCGGTGAGCCCCCCTCGGCGCTCGTCGTTGGAATCGCGGAACTCATTATTGTTTGGAGATAAACTGAGAGACAGTCCGCCCGTTTTACAAGCATTTTAGTTAACCTTCACGATGCCCGGCGGCTTCCACGTGCCTTCGCCGGCCGGCAGGATCGACGGTGCTTCGGTCTTCGGCCAGTAAAGGCGCATGGCGAGATAGATGGTGTCGTTCGGCGCGGGGAGCCAGTTCGCTTGCTTGTCCGCGCCGGGACTGTCTTTCTGGATATAGAACGTGAGCGAGCCGTCCTCGTTCTTCTTCATGTCCGACAGCATTGGCGAATTGATCAGGTAGCGATCGATCGGGTTCTTGATCAGGAGCTGGCTCTTGCCATCATACATGGTAATCGACCAGAAGGAGTTCACCGGCGGGAGCTGGCCGGCGGGGAAGGTGATCGTGTAGTTGTGCTTGCTGCCGTCGAGCGTTTCGCCTTTCACATCCACGCGAGTAATGGGATACACGGCTTCCACGGCATCGTTCCCGTAGATGCCGATCTTGGCAGCGCCGGAACGCATCAGCCAATCGCCCTTGTAGAAAGCGCGATCGCCGAAGAACGAACCGATGTTCCAGCCGTTGACATTTTTCAATCCGCCAGCCACCCACTTGTACACTTTCTCGTCGCCCGCTTTCATACCCTCCACGACGGCGGCCTTGTGTTCCGGCGAGAGATCCTTGAACTCAAAGGTCTTGCCCGGCTCGACGCCGAGCCTGGCGAGTTTGGCCCGGACCTCTTTGTCTTCCGGCGATGGCGGGACGAACTGGAGGACGTAAGCGAGATACCCGAAGAAGTTTTGCTTTACGCCCTCACTGGTGGCGGGAAGAAAATCGATCTTGGGCGCGGCGGGTGGCGCAGGTTGCTTGAGGAAAGTGGAAAGCGGCTGCGCCTTGTAGCCCGCCTGCACCTTCACTACATTCGGCATATCCTCAGGATTGAAGAGCTGGGTCCGATAGACGGTCAACGCGAAGGGCGTGGTCGAGGTGAAGACCTTCTTGATGCCCGCGGGCTTCTCGCCTTTCCAGTCGGGGCCGACCACGAGATAGTCGCCCGGCTCGCTCCCCGTGGGCGCGGCTGCCGACGTAGCCATAGTTGTAGGTATTGCCATCGATCAACTGCACCGAGTAGTAGCGCTCCTTGGGCACCGCCGGCACCGAGATCACCATCGGCTCCGCACGCAGATCCAACCAGAGGGTCGAGTAAGGCGTGTCGCTGTTCGGCGTGACCACCGCCGTGTCCTTGTAGGTCGCGACGTGGTGCAAGCTATGAATCTCATTGAAGGGCGCCTTGAACTGGCTGGACTTCGTGTCCACCGCGAACTCATACATCACAGCGTAGTTCATCACGATCGGCAGACCGTAGATGAATCCTTCTTCGGCGATGGCTTTGGTCTCGGCGGTAGAAAGGTCCAGGGCACGGGCGGTGGTGAGCCACAGCCCGGCGGCGAGTGTTGCGGCCAGGAGGTTTAGACTGTGGGTCGTTTTCATAGTTAGGTTATTCTCGATGGTTGATTGGTGGAGTGATTACTTCGCCTGCTGCGCCGGCGGCGCGGTCCACTTGCCATCTACGGCTTCCTCCTTCGGCCAGTAGAGGCGCAGCCATCACAAACGGACCCTTTGGCGCTGGCAGCCAGTTGGCTTCCTTGTCCTTGCCAGGAGATTCATTCTGGATGAGCAGCGTCACCCTGCCGTCGGCATCGCGCTTGAGCTCCGGCAACATGGGTGAGTTGATCAGGTAGCGGTCGATGGAATTGGCCACGAGGAGGCTCTGCGGCATCTCATACATCGTTAGCGACCAGAAGGCGTGGACGGGCGGCAGTTTGTCCGGCGCGAAGCGCACGATGTAACGGTTGGCACCCGTCATCCTCTGCTTCGCCTCATCCACCAAATACATCGGATACATCGCTTCCTGTTTTGAGTTGCCATAGATGCCAAGGACGGCGGCGGCCATGCGGTAGAGATAATTGTTCTTCAGATATTCCCGCGTGCCGAAGACGTCGCCGGAGGTCACCTTCCCCGCAGCAAATTCTTTCTCCAATCTGACGAAGTCAGGCGTCGGCCATGCCCTGCTCGATAACGGCCTTCATTTCCGGCTTGCTGGCATCCACTGTCTTCTCGGCGCCGACGCCGATTTTCGCGAAACGCGTCATGAGTTCTGTCTCGGAAGGGTGTGTCGGGCACCTCTGTGCCGCGCTCGCGTGCCTACTACGACAAGAAACGCGCTGCGGGCAAAACCCATAACCAGGCCGTCCGTGCCCTCGGACGTCAGCTGGCGCGCGTCATCTGGTCTCTGACCAAACACC
>Ga0136630_1000392_pt1 | contig 16540 bp, 22 predicted proteins | sample AntDrymUQ5682106_2_FD_105496 | JGI IMG/M metagenome (GOLD analysis project Ga0136630, IMG submission 105496) | Polar desert sand microbial communities from Dry Valleys, Antarctica - metaG UQ568 (21.06) | ecosystem: Environmental > Terrestrial > Soil > Desert | place: Antarctica: Dry Valley...
ATCGCGACCGGCTTCGCCGAGTCGGCGATCGCCGTCGCCCAGGCCGTGCACTCGTTCCGCCCGGAGATGAAGATCCAGCCGAAGTACTCGACGAACACCGGCGTCCCGGGCGGCGCCGAGGGCCAGGCCTAGGCAGCGACCAGCCAGACTGTCGATCCGCGGGTGGCGATCACTGGACGAGCGTCCATACGAGCGCCTCGGCGCCGTCCGCAAACTGCGTGTTGTGATCGGCCGCACGCGAAATCCTCTGATGCCCGCGGTGATGGCCGTCAGCGCCGCATTCGGTCGCGATCTCGAGGCCTGCCTGAGCAAGATCGCCGGTATCGTCGGCGAGGCGCGCGAGCGCGGCGCCACGCTTGTCGTGCTGCCGGAGTCCGCGCTCGGTGGGTACCTGTACGAGCCGCGGATCGCCGGAGCGCCGTCGCCGTGCGGCGCTCCCCCCGCGCTGCCGCGCGATGGCGAGATGATCGGCCGCCTCGCCCAGATCGCGGGCGACATCGTCGTCTGCGCGGGCTACACCGAGCAGGCCCCCGGCGGGCCGTACAGCAGCGCCGTCTGCGTCAGCGGCGACGGGATCCTCGGCCATCACCGCAAGGTTCACGTGCCGCCCGCCGAGCGCTCGGCGTTCAACGCCGGCGACGGCTTCGCGGCGTTCGACACGCCGGTCGGGCGGATCGGCATGCTGATCTGCTACGACAAGCTCTTCCCCGAGGCGGCGCGCCAGCTGGCGCTCGACGGCGCCGGACTGATCGCGTCGCTGGCGGCGTGGCCGATCAGCCGCGTAAACCCGGCGTCGGCGGTGCGCCGCGACCGGCAGGTGCGCCACTTCAACCTGCTCGACCAGGTCCGCGCAATCGAGAACCAGGTCGTCTGGGTTTCCTCCAACCAGGTCGGCCGCTATGGCCGGCTGCGCTTCCCCGGCCAGGCCAAGGTCGTCGATCCCGAGGGACGCGTGCTAGCCCGCACCGGAGCTCGGGCGGGCACGGCGCTGGCCAGGATCGACGCTCCCGGACTCGTGGCGGCCGCGCGCGACAGGATGGCGCATCTCGACGACCGCCGGCCCGCGGCGTATGCCGCCCTACCGGCCGTCGCATAGACAGAACTTGTTTGTAGACGGCTCAAACGGGCAATTGTTCTAAGTATGTGCGGAATCGCCGGGTCCTACGGGCCCCATGGAACGGAAGCCAACGCAAGCATGCTCGAGCGCCTCGTCCACCGCGGGCCCGACGATCATGGCGAGGTTCGCGTCAACGGCAGCTGGCTCGGCCATCGCCGCCTGTCGATCGTCGACGTCGACGGCGGTCACCAGCCGCTCGTCAACCCGGCCGGCGACATGTGGCTCGTCGGCAACGGCGAGGTCTACAACCACGAAGAGGTTCGCGCGACGCTCGACGACGCCCCGTTCGCGACGCGCTCGGACAACGAGGTCGCGCTGCACCTGCTCGACGAGCGCGGCCCGGCCGCGCTGACCGAGCTCGAGGGCATGTTCGCGTTCCTCGTCGCCGGCGCGGACGGCTCGTTTCTGGCGGCCCGCGATCCGGTCGGCATCAAGCCGCTGTACTGGGCGCGTGACGACCACGGCCACGTCCGCTTCGCGTCAGAGATCGCGGCCTTCGAAGCGGCATGGCTGCCGCGCGTGGAGAGCTTCCCACCCGGCTGCCACTGGACACCGGAGGGCGGCCTGGAGCGCTTCAGCGCCGCGGTTCCCGCGTCGGGCCGCGCCGCTCCCAGCGGCCCGTGGGAGGCGGCGGCCGAAGCGCCTGCCGACGCGCTGCGGGCAACACGCCAGACGCTTGTCGACTCGGTCGAGCGCCAGATGATGGGCGACGTCCCGGTGGGCGTCTTCCTGTCGGGCGGGCTGGACTCGAGCATCATCGCCGCGATCGCAGCGCGCCACGTCGAGCAACAGGGCGAGCGGCTGCAGACCTTCGCGGTCGGTGCCGAGGGCAGCCCCGACCTGCTCGCCGCACGCGTCGTGGCGCAATACCTCAACACCGATCACCACGAGCGCATCTACAGCGCACGGGAAGCGATCGCCACGGTTGCTCCCGTCGTGCGCGCGATCGAGCACTTCGATCCATCGCTCGTGCGCAGCGCCGTGCCGAACTTCCTGCTTGCCGAGCTGACCTCGCAACACGTCAAGGTCGTGCTCACGGGCGAGGGCGCCGACGAGCTGTTCGCGGGCTACGAGTACCTGCGCGAGTTCTCCGACCCCGACGCCTTGCAGGCCGAGCTCGTGCGCACCGTCGACGGCCTGCACGACCTCAACCTGCAGCGCTGCGACCGCGTCACGATGGCGCACGGGCTCGAGGCGCGCGTGCCGTTTCTGGACCGGCAGGTGATCGCGTTCGCGCTCGGGCTTCCGATCGGCTGGAAGCTGTCGCCTCCGGGCACGCTGGAGAAGCGACTACTGCGCTCGGCGTTCGTCGGCTGGCTACCGGATGAGATCCTGTGGCGCGAGAAGGCACAGTTCGGCGACGGCAGCGGGGCGGCCGAGCTGCTGACCGAGGAGATCGAGGCGAGCGTCAGCGCCGCGGACTTCGAGCGCGAGCGCCACCTCGTCGATCCGCCGCTGCGCACACGCGAGGAGCTCGCCTACTACCGCGTCTTCGCCGAGCACCTGCCCGGCGTGCGCGCCGAGCACACCATCGGGCGCTTCGCGACGGCCTGAACGCCGCTGACGCGGCGTTCTACAGCGACGGCGCTTCTAGAGCTATACGGCGGAGACAGCTTCTTCGTCAGCGACCCGGAACGAGGAGCCACAGCCGCAGGCCGCGACGACGTTCGGGTTGTTGACCTGGAAACCGGCGCCCTGCATGGAGTCGACGTAGTCGATCACCGAGCCGTGCACGTACGGCAGGCTGGGCTTGTCGACGTAGACCTTCAGGCCCTGCGACTCGAACTCCGCGTCGCCGTCGCGCTTGGAGTCGAATGCGAGGTTGTACTGAAAGCCCGAGCAGCCACCGCCCTTGACACCGACGCGCAGCCCCGCCGACGACGGGTCGGCACCCTGCGAATCGAGGAACTCGTGAACCTTCTCGGCGCCCTTGTCGGTGATGGTGATCATGTGCGGTGCTCCCGACGTCGTTTGACGGCTGGTTGGGCCAAAGCTTTACCAAGTGTAGCGGTCGCTAGGCTGTGTCTCAGATGCCCAGCGCAGACGACGTCAAGACCCGCATCGAAGCCGCCATCCCCGGCGCCCAGGCAGCCGTGCAGTCGGCGGACGAGGTGCATTTCAGCGCCACCGTGCGCGCAACCGCCTTCGACGGTCTCAGCCGCGTGCAGCAGCACCGGCTCGTCATGGACGTGTTCAGCGATGAGCTGGGCGGCTCCATCCACGCACTCGCCCTCAAGACGGAGGTCCCATGAGCGACAACCCGATCCGTGACGCGATCGCCGAGGCGATCTCGAGCAACGACGTCATCCTCTTCATGAAGGGCTCGCCGGACGCACCGGCGTGCGGCTTCTCGGCAAGGACCGTGGCAATGCTCGAGGCGCTCGAGACGCCCTTCGCCGCCGTCGACATCCTGCCCGATCCGCGCATCCGCCAGGAGCTGTCGGCGCTGTCGCAGTGGCCGACGATCCCGCAGCTGTTTCACCGCGGCGAGCTGATCGGCGGCTGCGACATCGTCAGCGAGATGTACGAGTCCGGCGAGCTGGCACAGACGCTCGGCGTGCAGCCCCCGGCCGACGCGCCCGAGGATGCGCCCGCGGGCGCCGACCCCGCCCCCGCGCCGCTGGGCATCGAGAACCGGCTGAACTAGAGCGCGAGGGCGCTCAGCGCCTCTGCCGGATCCTCCACGGGTAGGGTCTTGAGCATGGCGGTCGCGGTAGTCACCGACAGCACGCAGTACCTGCCGCCGGAGCTGATCGCGGCGCAGGGGATCGATGTCGTCTCGCTGTACGTCAAGCGCGGCGAGTCGCTGGAACGCGAGAGCGAGCTGCTCGACGACCTCGCCGGCTACTACGCGCGGCTGCGCGAGGCGTCGGACCTGCCGACAACGTCCCAGCCCTCGGTCGGTGACTTCCTGGCCTGCTACGAGCGGCTGCTGCAAGCCGGTCACAACATCGTCTCGCTGCATCTGTCAAGCGCCGTCTCGGGCACGTTCGACTCGGCTTGCCAGGCGCAGCGCCAGCTCGAGGAGGGCGCCTCCCAGGCGCGCATCGAGGTGATCGACTCGCGCACGACGTGTGGCGGGCTCGGGCTGCAGGTGCTGGCCGCGGCGGACTGCGCGCGGCGCGGCGCGAGCCTGGCCGTGGTCGCCGACCACGCCCGCCGCGCCCGCGACGGATTGCGGATCTGGTTCAGCGTCGACTCGTTGGAGTTCCTGCGCCGGGGCGGGCGGATCGGCGGCGCGCAGGCGTGGATCGGGGGTGCGCTGAAGATCAAGCCGATCCTGTCGCTGGAATCGGAGGTCACGCCCGTCGAGCGCGTGCGCACCGCCGGGCGCGCCTTCGAGCGGATGGTCGAGTACATGCGCGAGCTGCACGACGCCGGCGCCGACGTGTGGTGCGTGCAGCACATCCAGTCGCCCGACAAGGCGCAGCAGCTCGTGGAACGCGGCCGCGAGATCTTCGGCTGCGATCCGATCTTCGTCAGCGAGGTCGGGCCAGTCGTGGGCGCGTACGCGGGCCCGGGCATGATCGGCGTCGGCGGGATGCACAGCAGCGCCATGGCCGCTCCGGCCGTGGCGGCGGGCGGCGACTGACCGAGAGGTGTTCAGCCAGGGGGAGCGGCGCGACCTGCGCGAATGCCTCGTCGCGGCCGCGCGGGCGGACGAGCGGATCGGAGCTGCGGCGGTCGTCGGTTCGGCGGCCACCGATCGTGAGGACGAGTGGTCGGACATCGAAGCGATGCTCGTACGCGGACTTCGGCGAAGCGAGTTGAGCACGGCCTTTGCCACCGCGATCACAGCCCTGATCGACGAAGCCGAGCAGATCGACCCGGGTCTCGCGTCGAGGCTTCGCCAACCCGCCCGAGAGCTCGTGCGCACGGCGAAGCGCGTTTCGCCTGCGAATCACGCGGAAGCGCGATGAGCGCGTGCCTTAGCCCTTCGGAGGGAGCGAGCGCGCGTACGCGACACCCCTCCTGACCCAGGGTGCGAGTTGGCGTTTGGTCTGCACACCTTGCGCGTCGACTCGTACCCAACCCTGCATCGCCCGGCCTCGCATCTCGAACGTCTGCGCGTGGGGCTTGGCGACCAACGCGTCGGTCTCGTTGGGCTCGACACGCACCATCAGGCCCCCCTGGCCGCTGGCGGCGACCGACATGTTGCCGGCGACGAGGAAGGCCAAGCCGCCGAACATCTGTCGTTCGGTGACGTCGGGTTCGGCCGCTATCAGCTCCCGGATGCGGTGGGCGAGATCCTCGTCGTACGCCATCGCAATGCGATCCTACGTGACCGCAAGCAGCTGCATAGTGCTGAAATTCGCGCGCGTCGCGGCCGCACACACCGGCTACGCGGCTACATGCCTAGTTGTCGTGCCTCGGTTCCTTCCGAACAAGTGGGAGAGATAGAAGGCATCCGGACTGAGACGGAGAGTTGTGGTCCTTCCACAGATCACGACTCAAGAAGAGGTCATCAGCCCGGATGCAGAGCAAGCGTAGGTGGCTGCCCCGATGGCAGCGAATCGAGCTGGCGGAGCTGTGCTTGGAGCACGGCATGACGCGACGCGAGGCTGCTGAATGGCGTCGCGTGAGCGTGGCGACGCTGCAGTTTTGGATCGCCCGGCGGCGCGCCGCGACGCCCGAGGAGATCGCCACGGGCGCGTGGGCCGAGAGCCGGCCGAGCACCCCGAGGTGTCAGCCGGCGCTGAGCAGCGCGCAGGTGCATGACCGTGTCTGTGAGGCGCGTGAGCGAACGGGTTGGGGGCCGCGGCTGATCGCCTCTGAGCTGGGCATGAGCCATGCGACGGTGTCGCGCTGCCTGGCGCGGCGCGGCCTGTCACGTCGGCCGGCGCCCGAGCGGGACGAGGTCCGGCGCTTTGAGTGGCCGTGCCCCGGGGATCTGTTGCAGATGGACACCCAAGCAGTTCGCGCGCTTCTGGCGGCCGGGGCATGCGGTGACCGGCGACCGCTTCGAGACCGCCGCGGAGAAGCGCGAACGGGTCGGTAAGCAGTTCGCGCACTCGATCATCGACGACCACACCCGGTTGGCTTACACCGAGCTGCACGACGACGAGCGCGCCTCGACCGTGACCGCGTTCACCGCACGCGCGCTGGCGTTCTTCGCCGAGCATGGCATTCGGGCCAAGCGCCTGCAGACGGACAACGCCTGGATCTACATTCACAACCGCGGCCTTGCTGAGCTGCTCGCCGCCCACGCGATCGAGCACCGCCGGATCCCGCCACGCACCCCAAAGCGCAACGGAAAAGTCGAGCGCTACCAGCAGACACTCAAACGCGAGTGGGGACTCGGGCAGGTCTACCGCAACTCACAGGCACGCCAGGCGGCTCTCGCCGCCTGGCTGATGCACTACAACACGACTCGCAACCACAGCTCCCTCGACGACCGGCCGCCCATCACCCGCGTTCGGAAGCAGCTGAGGCACGACACCTAGGCCTCGAACTCCCGGTCGTGAACCGGCGCGTCCGGCAGCTCGCGGTCAAGCGATTCGCGATAGCGCACGCAGCCGCGCAGGAAACGCGGCCATGGAGGGACCGCCACCTCGGGCTCGACAGGCTCCGGCAGCAGACCCCATAGCAGGGGATGGTGCCAGCAGAGGTCGTGTCCGGAACTGTCCCTGTGAGCGCGAATACCTGCGCGGAGGCGCATCACCTCCGCGATCAGGCCCTCCCGGGCGAGACCATCAAGATCCTCATCGATGTCCATGACGTGCACGATAAGAGTCAGGCGCCCGCCGATCACCACGCGGTAACGCGGAGGCGCCCTCACATGACCGCGCTACGTGCCGCACGCTGGCGATACTCCTCCACCCCGTCGAACGCACCTGCGCCCAACAGCCGAAGCAGTCCGACGGTGGCGGCGGAACGATGACGCGCCGCCGTTCCGCCGATGGGTGCTTGTCACATCGAGACGGATGAAAACCACGCATGCGGTGCGTTTCAACCGTTCCGATCTCACTCGCGCCGCTTAGCGCATTCCATGCCAGCGCTACGCGGCTTTGTTGCGGCACACTCGCTCATCCGTGCGAGGGGCGCTCAGCTGCCGGTAGACCCTTCCGACGCATCATGGTGGGATCGAGGGTGCACGAGACCGGCCGAAGCCGGCGCGCCGACGGCGGGCCGCCCCCGGAAGGCTCCCCGGCTTGCACGCCATCGCACAGCGCCGACACGGTCACACGAGCGCCTTCCGGGGGGCGGACCCGCAGGCGGCGTGTCCGACCGACAACGCCAGGGCAGCACGCCCCTGGCTCAAGCCGTCGCGGCGCCCGGCGGCTTCTTCGGCGCCGGCGGCTTGCCGGCGGCGCGCCCCGGCGGCGGACCCGGAGGAGGCTCGGGCGGCGGCGGCGCCGCCAGCGGCGAGCCCTGCTGGGGCTCCTCGCCGTAGAACTCGCGCAACACGATCTGCAGCGCGGCCGCGATCGGGATCGCGATCAGCGCGCCGACGATGCCCAGCAGCGCCGCGCCGGCCAGGATCGCCACGATCACCGCCAGCGGCGGCACGTTCACCGTGCGCTTGTAGACGAACGGCTGCAGCACGTTGTTCTCCAGCTGCTGGTAGAGGATCAGGACGACCGCGTAGATGATCGTCGCCTGCGGGAAGTTCGTGAACAGCGTGACGAGCAGGATGATCACGCCGCCGATCGTCGCGCCGACGAGCGGTATCAGCCCGAAGAAGGCCATCAGCACCGCGAGCGGTACCGCGAACGGCACCCCCAGCAGCGTCAGGACGATGAGCGTGATGATCCCGTTGATCGTCGTGATCGTCAGCGCGCCGGCGACATAGCCGGCCGTCGACCTGTAGATCCGCCGCACGATGTCGTACAAGAGCTCGTGGCGCCCCGCGCGCTTGCGCCCGAGGCGGCGCAGCACGAACGCGATGATCCGCTTGCCGTCCAGCAGCAGGAAGAACGTCATCGTCAGGATCGTGAGCAGCTGGAAGGCGGCGTTGAACGCGCCGGTGGCGATGCTCTGGATCGTGCCCGCGGCGTCGCCGAGGCGCGAGGGCAGCTTGTCGGCCTCCTCCTTCAACCCCTCGGTCACGTCGTACTTATTGTCGAAGTCGCGGAACGTGCCGTTGTTGCGGAGGTCCTCGATGTAGTTCGGGATGTCGCGCGACAGATCGCTCGCGCCGTTGATGACCGGCGGAACGACCAGCGCCAGCACGCCCACGAAGGCGAGGAAGATGAGCAGGTAGACGGTGAGGATCGCAGCGGCGCGCGGCATCCAGCGGCTGATGAGGTCGACCGCCGGGCCGAGCGCGACCGCGAGAAAGATAGCGATTCCCAGCAGCAGCAGCGTGCTGCGGATCTGCACGAGCAGGTACATGACGACCAGGAACGCCGCCGCGGTGAACATGATGCGCGCGATCTGGCGCGTGGTCAGGGCGTCCCACACCGACACGCCGACGAGCGTATGGAGCGGGTCGGACGGCGCTAGTCGAACACCACAGCGCCGGTCGCGGCGTAGATCAGCGCCGGCGGCAGCGATCCCAGGGCGGCGGCCGGCAGGAATCTCCTCCACGGCAGCGGCGAGGCGCCGGCCAGCAGCGCGAGCGTCTCCGCGGCGATCGGCACCGGTCGGCTGACGAGCACGGCCAGCGCGCCCCAGCGGGCGAGGAATGCGTCGGCCCGTTCCCGCTCGGCGCGCGGAGCGACGCGGTCGAGCACGCCGCTTCCGCGGCGGCCGAGGGCGAACGCGATCGCCGCCGCGCCGACGCTCCCGGCCAGTGAGAGCAGGGTTCCACCGACAACGCCGAAGAGCGCGCCGGAAGGTGGGGGCTTTCGGCCGCCGCGGCAGATCAGCACGCGCGCCGGCCTGATCCACGCGCTCGACGAGGCCGCCGCGCTCGAGCACGGGCTGCTGCTGCAGTACCTCTTCGCCGCCGTCTCGATGAAGCGCCGGCCCGACGAGGGACTGACCGAGCGCCAGGTCGAGTTGCTGCGCGACTGGGAGGGCAGGCTGCTCGAGGTCGCGCGTCAGGAGATGGCGCATCTGGGTACGGTCTGCAACCTGCTCAACGCGATCGGCGCCGCGCCGCAGTTCTCGCGGCCGAACTTCCCCGTCGCCAACCGCTACTACCCGTCCGACGTCGACGAAGACGGTCAGGAGGAGCACCTGACGTTCGCCCTCGAGCCGTTCAGCCTGGCCACCATCAAGCGCTTCGTGCGCTTCGAGACGCCCGAGCCCGAGGCCACCGACCGCGCGGTGGCGGCCGAGCCGGCGCTGCGCTGGAGGACCGTCGGCGATCTCTACAAGCAGATCGCGCGCGCGTTCGCGACGCTCGACGAGCGAACGCTGTTCATCGGCGACCAGCGCGCGCAGGAAACCGACGACTGGACGGCGCTGCTGAAGATCCTCGGGGTCGCAAACCGCCAGGACGCGGTCGCGGCGATCACGTCGATCATCGAGGAGGGCGAGGGCACGCCCGTCGGCAACGAGCAGTCGCACTGGCAGCGCTTCGTCGACATCCGCAAGCAGCTCGAGGCCGAGCAGGCCCGCGATCCGAGCTTCGAGCCGGCCCGGCCGGTGCTCGCCAACCCACTCACGCGACCGCATTTCGAGACCGCGGGCGGCCAGCTGATCAGCGACCGGCTCGCCGGCGAGATCTGCGAGCTGCACAACGGCGTCTACGCGTCGATGCTGCTCATGCTGTTGCAGTACTTCGCCTTCGCAGGCGAGCAGGACGAGGCGCGGGAGGAGCTGCGCGCGACGGTCCGGCGGCTGATGAGTGCCGTGATCCGGCCGCTCGGCGAATTGCTGAGCGAGCTCCCTGCGGGCCCCGACCATCCGGGCGCGACCGCCGGCCCGAGCTTCGAGCTCTACGGCACGATCAGCGCGCCCGTGAACCCGGCGCGCGCCTGGCTGCTGTTCACAGAGCGCCTCGCCGACCAGGCCGAGGTCTGCGACGCGCTCAGCCGCGAGGTCGGCGCCCCGCCTCGGCTGGCGTACCTGACGACCAATCTTCGACTCGCCGCCGCCACGATCAAGCGCGCGGCGCCCGCGATCGGGTCAGCGGAGAACTGACAGCCATGCTGTCGCTCGAGTTCGCGGGCTGGTTCTGCTGCCGGCTGTCGACCGACCCCGATCCCAGCGACGAGCCGCGCGGCGTCAGCGGGTGGAGCTACGCGCTGGCCGGCGAGCCCGACCTGGACCGCCTGATCCGCTTTCAGGACGCGCCCGTCGTGCGCAGGCCCGGTCCGGACGTCGGCGTCAACGTCAGGCGGGTCGTACTCGACGGCCAGCCGCTTGGAGCACATCCGCTGCTCGGCGCGCGTGTCGAGCTGCTCGACGAGGCGAAGTTCGAGGGCCGCAACGGCCTCGTGTCCGAGGACGGGTGGGAACCGATGCTGCCGTTTCATCTGGCGATCAGCGGCGACGGCCTGCGCGTCAGCCGCCGCGACCCGCTCGGCGCGCAGGAGCGGGCCGATCTGGGAGATCGAACCGCAACTGCTGCTGCGCCAGTTCCTCGAGCGCGAAACGCGGCCAACCCCGGAGCAGGTGCTCGGCGCGGCCGGGATCCCCTCCGCCAATCAGCACTTCCGCGCGCGCCGCACGGCATTACGCTCCGCGCTCACCGCGGCCCAGCAGGCGGGCGACGAAGTGGCGCAGGTGGCGCTGGACAAGCGCCTGCGCTCGCTGCGCCCGATCGAGCCGCGCATGCTGATCAGCTACGGCTTCAAGGTCGGCGAGCTCGGCGGCGAGGGCATCATTGACGGCGGTGCGGACCCCGGCGCGCCCCTGGACAGCACGCAGCCGTGGCCGTTTCGAGCCTGGCTGGGCGCGTGGGACGTCGATGCGCTGTGCGGGTTCGCACGCGGCCGGCTGGAGATCCCGACGCTCTAGCGGCGGCGGAAGAGCCCGCTGACGGCGCCGATGCCGCCACCGATGAGAAAGCCCGCGACCGCCGCGCCGATGACCACCTTCTTCTGGTGCACGACGAGCTGACGGCGCCAGTCGGTGAGGACGGCGACCTCGCCGCGGAGCTTCTCGACGGCGCTGCCCAGCTCGCGCCGGTTGGCCTCGATCGAGGCGCGGATCTCCTCGGGCGTACGCTGCGCCGCCATCAGCGTCCCTTGCGCTTGAAGCGCATGAGGGTCTTCTTGATCTTGCCCGCCTCGTCGATCGCCATGTCCGGCGTCGGCGGGGCGCCCTCGCGCAGGAAGCGCGCGGCGAGGTAGCCGGCGATCCCGCCGAGCAGGAACAGCAGCCCGGCGACGACGAAGAAGCCCCAGAAGACCCCGCTGCTGCCGACGGGCAGCACCGACCACGCCAGCCACGCGGCGCCGTGCAGCAAGAACAGCAGGCCGACGATGACGAAGAGACCGGCCGCGATACCGACGATCGCCGCCTTGAGCAGCTTCGTGACCTTCTCGGTGATCTCCGCCTTGGCGAGCTCGATCTCCTCGCGCACGAGCACCGAGGCGCGCTCGGAAATCTCCTGAACGGTCTGCGACAGGTCGTGGGTGGGACTGTCAGTGGCCAAGTTTGCGCAGGATCAGTGCCAGGAGCAGACCGCCACCGAACGCGGCGCCGACGAGGTACTCGGGTCGCTCGGACAGGTCGATGCCCGCATCGGGCCAGCCCGATCGGGAGGCGGCGCCCCCCGCAGACGCCGATGCCGATGCGTAGGCGCGAGCCTCGAAGGGCTCGGGCTCGTAGACAGGCGTCGTGGGCGCGGCGCTGAGCGGCGGCGCAGCATCCGTCGCCGGCTCGGCGGGCAGCTCGATCGCGTCGCCCTCGACGACCGTCTCGGGCTCTGGCGGCAGATCGTCTCGATCGGCGGTCATTCCGGAGGATCGTCGTCGTAGATCTTGCGCCAGATGATCGCCGCAACGCGCGTGGTGGCGATCGAGGCCAAGGCACCGAGACCGGCCAACAGGCCCGACCAGACCAGCCGCTTGGTGATGTCGTTGTGAGCCATGGCTCCGCAATCCTCTCAGACGGCACCGGCGGAAGCGGGCGCGGCATCCAATCCGCCGCAGATCGTCTCGACGATCAGCGCTTTGGCCTGATCGAGCTCGGCCTCGCTCGCGGGCAGCATGTCGAAGATCCAGCCGGTCAGCACCTGCTCGATCGCGCCGTAGAACGCCATTGCCGCAAAGGCGGGCGTGACGCCGCGCTTGAAGCTGCCGTCGGCCTGCGCCTTCTCGACGATCTCGGCGATCAGCGCGTAGGCCTCGCGGATCTTGTCCAGATGCGTGCGGCCGAACGAGTTCGCCGCGCGCGTCACCTCGACGATGATGACCTTCATCAGGTCCGGGTCGTGACCGTAGGAGTCGATGATGAACGAGGCGATCGCGTAGAGCTTCTCGCGCGCGGGCATGTCCTGGCCGTCGATCTCGGAGATGACGTCGAGCAGCACGTTCCAGCGGTCGAGGAAGAGCGTGTCGAGCACCTCGTCCTTGCTGCGAAAGTAGTGGTAGACGAGGCCGTAGGCGACGTTAGCCTCGTCGGCGATGTCCGACACGCGGCAGGCGTGGAAGCCGCGGTTGGCGAAGGCGACGACAGCGGCGTCGAGGATCATGCGGCGCTTGTCGCCGCCGGCGGCGCGCGAGGCGGCCATCAGCTGCCGACCTCGCTCGGCCAGCGGTAGGCCGACGGTCGCCGGTTGGCGAGCGCCGGCAGCTCGCGGCGGGTGCGTGCCTGCGCCTCGAGGTCGAGGTCGGCGACGATGTGGCCCTCGCGGTCGGGCGCCAGCGCGAGCACGAGCCCCCATGGGTCGACGATCATCGAGCGGCCGCCGGAGCGCAGCCCCGCCTCGTGCTCGCCGATCTGGTTGGCGGCGATGACGAACGCCTGGTCCTCGATCGCGCGCGCGCGCAGCAGGATCTCCCAGTGGTCGCGCGTCGTCGGCACGGTGAACGCCGCCGGCACGCTGAAGATGCGCGCGCCGCCGACGGCGAGGATCCGGTACAGCTCGGGGAAGCGCAGGTCGTAACAGATGCTCAGCCCGAGCTCGACGCCGTCCGCGGTCGCGCTGACGACGAGCTCGTCGCCGGGCCGCTCGTGCTCTGACTCGCGGTAGACGGTCCCGTCGACGACGACGTCGAACAGGTGCACCTTGCGGTAGGTCGCGCGGATCTCGCCGTCGGGGCCGACGTGCACGGACGTGTTGTGCAAGCGCTCCTGCCCCTCCACGCGCTCCGCGATCGAGCCCGCGACGAGATCGATGCCCAGTTCGCCGGCGATCGCCCGCGCCCAGCTGATCGCGGGGCCGTCGAGCGGTTGGGCGCCCGCGATCAGCGCCTCGCCGCGACCCAGCGCAGACCACTTCTCCGGCAGGACGACGAGCTGCGCGCCGTCGGCCGCGGCCGCGCGTGTGTGACGGTCGGCACGCTCGAGGTTGCGATCAAGGTCGGGCGTGGCGTTGAGTTGGACGGCGGCGGCGCGCATGCGGTCGGCGAGCGGGGACCAAATTGACTGGTCAGTCAACCCGCTGGATGCTACTCGCTACGACGTCCTGCTCAGCGTCGAGGCCAGCGCCCTTGCAGCACGCGCGCGAACCGAGGCCACCAGGGTGTCGTGCCTGCGACCCGTCACCATCCGGCCTGTGCCCCTGCCGATCCTCACAGAGCGTCTCGTGCTGCGTCCGTACGTGCCCGAGGACGCAGCCGAGCTGCACGCCGTCGTCTACGGCGACCACGAGGCGATGCGGCTGCTGGGGGGCCCGCGCGATCTCGCCGGCACCCGCGCGGCGGTCGAGCGATCGATTCACCAGCAGGCGCTGGACGGCTTCTCGTTCTGGGCCGTCATCGAGCGTGAGTCTGGCCGGCTGGCGGGCGAGGCCGGTCTCTTTCCGCTCGCCGAGGATCGCAAGGAGATCGCGCTCGGCTACGCGCTCGGCGCCGATTTCTGGGGACGCGGCTACGCGACCGAAGCGTCGCGAGCGGTCCTCGGCGAGGCCTTCGGGCCGCTGGCCATGCAGCGCATCGTGGCGATCACGCGCGCGACGAACTTCCGCTCGCGGCGCGTGCTGGAAAAGCTCGGCTTCACGCTGCACGGGCTGCGCCACCTGTGGGGTGCCGAGCAGCTGTACTTCGATCTCGGCCGGCCTGACGGATGAGCCGTGCGCTGCGCGGTGTGGCTCGTGGAAACAACCATCTAGGCTGCGGCGATGCTTCGGACGACGCTCAGTCGCAACCGGCGCATCTTCCTGTCGACGGCCCGCGGCGTCGCAGTCGGCGCCGTGAAGCGCACGGGGGAGCTACGCCACCACGTCGTGCGCGACGCGTGGACGGTGGCCAAGCGCTTTGCCGCCGAATCGGTGCAGAACATCGAGCGGCGCGAGGTTCCCGTCTTCGTCGACGCCGTCATCGAGGGCTACGTCGAGGACCATCAGGGGATGCTGATCGCCGCGCTCGCGCAGGGGCTGGATGCGCACAGCTTCTTTGAGATCGGCACGAACCGCGGGCGCACCTCGTGGACAGTCGCGCGTAACAACCCCGAGATCCAGGTCTACACGCTCGACGTCCCGCTGACTGCGACCTCCGCGGACGTCGCTCTCGAGCTCGGCTCGGACGACCACCACTACTTCCGCCCCGGTGAGGCCTGCGGCGAGGCCTTCCGCGGCACGCCCGAGGCGGAGCGCATCACCCAGTTGTGGGGCGACTCGGCGACGTTCGACTTCTCCCCGTACGCCAGCTCGATCGACCTGATCTACATCGACGGCGGCCACACCTACGAGTACGTCAAGAGCGACACCGAGAACGCGCTCGAGCTGCTCAGCCCGAGCGGCACGATCGTGTGGGACGACTACGGCAGCCACCCCGGCGTCTACGAGCTGGTCACCGAGCTGGCTGCGGCGCTCGACAAGCCCGTCTACCACGTCTTCGGGACGCGGATGGCGATCTACAGCCGCCAGGACTTCGTCGTGCGCCGGCCATACGACCACCACGCTTCGCTGCCGGTCTGAGCGACTTCCCGGTCGGGCGTCAGGCGGGGTTGACCAGCGGCGCCAGCACGTGCGCGGCGAGCTCGGCGTGGCCGGGCGCCGCGTCGGTGATCTCGGCCCCGGTGATCGCGCACGTGCCGGCCACCTCGAAGAGAAACTCGCGCAGCGCGCTCGGCGCCAGGCCACCGCGCGCCGCGAAGGTCGCGGGGAAGGCAGCTGGGTCGAGCACGTCGAGGTCGATGTGGACGTACAGCTCGAGGTCCTGCAGCTGGTTGGCGGCGTCGATGCGGTGCACGCCGCTGCGATCGAGCGCGACGCGCTCGCCGCCTTCGACGTCGCGCACGCCGTACATGATCACCCGCGCAGGCGGCAGCGCGGGCTCGAAGCCCGTCTCCCACAGCCCGCAGGCGCCGGCGAGGCACATACCGCCGAGGTAGCCGCTCAGCGTCGTATCAGGGGTGTGGAAGTCGGCATGGGCGTCGAGCCACAGCACGTGCGCGTCGGGGCGCCGGCGCGCCACGACGGGCAGCGTCGCCACCGCGATCGAGCAATCGCCCGCGAGCAGGATCGGCGCTCGGCCGGCCTCGAAGGCGTCCTCGAGCTGCCCGCCGGCCTCAAGCAGGCAGCCGTGCGCGGCGCGCAGGTCCTGTTCCCAGTCAAACGGCCCGGACTCCCCGGGCGAGCCGATCAGGCGCGCGCCCAACAGCTGCGCCAGCTCGCGCGTGCCCTGCGCGGCCTCGGGGTCGCGCTCCGCCGTGCGGCACAGCAGGCCGACCACGTGCCTTTCGGCTGCGGCTTGCGGCGTGGCGTGAGGCACGGGCGCAATCTACAAGCGATCGGCGCCCGCCCGGCGGGGCGCCGCGCACGTACGTCTATCGTGCGGCGCCCTCGACGAAGGAGCACAGGCATGGGAGTGCTGGACGGAAAGGTCGCGATCGTCACGGGCTCGGCGCGCGGTATCGGGCGCGCGACGGCCGAGCTGCTGTCCGAGCACGGCGCAAGCATCCTCATCAACGACCTCGATGGCGACGCCGCGCAGCAGACCGCGTCGCAGATCGCCGGCGAGACGGTCGTCCACGGCGGCGACCTGACGGCGGCCGGCGCCCCCGACGAGCTCGTCCAGGCGGCAATCGACGCGTGGGGCAAGATCGACATCATCGTCAACAACGCCGGCTACACGATCGATGCACCGCTGCACAAGATGAGCGACGACGCCTTCCAGCGGATGCTCGACATCCACGCCGTCGTCCCCTTCCGCGTCTGTCGCGCGGCCGCGCCGCACCTGCGCGAGCCGGCCAAGCAGGAGCGCGAGCAGGGCGTGGAGGTCTTTCGCAAGATCGTCAACGTCTCCTCGATCTCGGGCACGATGGGCAACGCCGGCCAGGCCAACTACGCGGCCGGCAAGGCCGCCGTCGTGGGCATCACCAAGACGCTGGCCAAGGAGTGGGGCCAGTTCAAGATCAACGTCAACGCGGTCGCATTCGGCTTCATCGACACACGCCTGACGCAGCCCAAGGCGCAGG
>Ga0136630_1000393_pt1 | contig 16511 bp, 18 predicted proteins | sample AntDrymUQ5682106_2_FD_105496 | JGI IMG/M metagenome (GOLD analysis project Ga0136630, IMG submission 105496) | Polar desert sand microbial communities from Dry Valleys, Antarctica - metaG UQ568 (21.06) | ecosystem: Environmental > Terrestrial > Soil > Desert | place: Antarctica: Dry Valley...
CGGCTCGCTCGGCCGCGAGGCGCACGAGGCGCTGGCGATCGCGATGAACCGGCTCGGCGGCCGGTCCAACACGGGCGAGGGCGGAGAGGACGCGGCGCGCTACGTCGCCGACCCCAACGGCGACTCGCGCCGCTCGGCGATCAAGCAGGTCGCGTCCGGGCGCTTCGGCGTGACGGTCCACTACCTCACCAACGCCGACGAGATCCAGATCAAGATGGCGCAGGGCGCCAAGCCCGGCGAGGGCGGCCAGCTCCCCGGCCACAAGGTCGACGGCTACATCGGCAAGATCCGCTCGTCCACGCCCGGCGTCGGCCTCATCTCCCCGCCGCCGCACCACGACATCTACTCCATCGAGGATCTCAAGCAGCTCATCTACGACCTGCGTTGCGCCAACCCCGGCGCGCGCATCTCCGTCAAGCTCGTGGCCCAGGTCGGGGTGGGCACCGTGGCGGCCGGCGTGGCGAAGGCCAACGCCGACCACATCCTGATCTCGGGCCACGACGGCGGTACGGGCGCCTCACCGCTCTCCTCGTTGCAGTCGGCCGGCATCCCGTGGGAGATCGGGCTCGCGGAGACCCAGCAGACCCTGATGCTCAACGACCTGCGCTCGCGCGTGTGGGTGCAGGCGGACGGGCAGATGAAGACGGGCCGCGACGTCGTGGTCGCCGCGCTGCTCGGCGCCGACGAGGTCGGCTTCGCGACCGCGCCCCTGATCGCGGCCGGCTGCATCATGATGCGCGCCTGTCACCTGAACACGTGCCCGGTCGGCATCGCGACGCAGGACCCCGAGCTGCGCAAGCGGTTCGAGGGGACCCCCGAGCACGTCGTGGACTACCTGTTCTTCGTGGCCGAAGAGGCCCGGGAGCTGATGGCGCGGCTGGGCGTCCGCCGCTTCGAGGACCTGGTCGGGCGCACCGAGCTGCTCGAGGCCGCGCCCGCCGTGGACCACTGGAAGGCCCGCGGCATCGACCTCTCGCTGCTGCTCGCCGCGCCCAGCGCGCCTCCCGACGCGCCGCGACGCCGGCTGCGTCCCCAGCTCTCGCCGCTGCCGGGCGCGCTTGACTGGGAGCTGATCGAGGCCGCACGCGACGCCATCGATCACCGGCGTCCCGTCTCGGGCCAGTTCGGAGTGCGCAACGTGAATCGCACCGTCGGCGGGCTGCTCTCCCATTGGGTCGCGAAGGTCCACGGCGCCGCCGGCCTGCCGCCCGAGACCATCCGCTTCGGGCTGCGCGGCTCCGCCGGCCAGTCCTTCGGCGCGTGGCTGGCGCCCGGCATCGAGCTCTCGCTCGTCGGCGACGCCAACGACTACGTCGGCAAGGGCCTCTCCGGCGGGGTGCTCTCCGTCCGGCCGCCGGACGAGGCCGCGTTCGCCGCCGAGGAGAACGTCATCGTGGGCAACACGGTGCTCTACGGGGCCACCTCGGGGTGCGCGTTCTTCCGCGGGCTCGCCGGCGAGCGCTTCTCGGTGCGCAACTCGGGCGCGAGCGCGGTGGTCGAGGGCGTGGGCGACCACGGCTGCGAGTACATGACCGGCGGGCGCGTCGTGGTGCTCGGTCCCACGGGCCGCAACTTCGCGGCGGGCATGAGCGGCGGCATCGCGTACGTGCTCGACGCCGACGGACGCTTCACAGAACGCTGCAACACCGAGCTGGTCGGCTTCGACGCGATCGGCACGACCGACGCGATCGAGTTGCACGAGCTGATCGAGGAGCATCACCTGCGCACGCTGTCGAGCGTGGCCGGCCGGATCCTGGAGGACTGGGACGCCTGGCTGCCGCGCTTCGTCAAGGTGATGCCGCACGACTACAAGCGCGCGCTGGCCGACATGGACGAGGCGGAGCAGGCGATGCGCGCCGATGCGGAGCGGTCCGCCGTCGCGGATCCAGTCGGCGCGCCGCACACCGGGACCACCCGGCAGTCCTGACTCCCGAGGTGGCCGCCCGGCGAGCCGCTAGGGTCCGAGCATGGACTTCCTCGTCGTCCTGCTCATCCTTGCCGCCCAGGGGCTGTTCATCGGCGCGTTCGCCCGCCTGGCGCTGCCGGGACGCGACCCGCTCTCGCTGCTGCAGACGATGGGAGTGGGACTGGCCGGCTCGTTTCTCGCCGGAATCGCGGCGTACCTGATCTCCGACGAGCGGGCGGCGCCGAGCTTCCTCGCCGCGCTCGCGTTCTCCGTGGCGATCATGTACTTCATCCGGCGCAGGCGCGGGGGCGGGCTGACGCAGCCGCACGCCGAGGCCGGCGGGCGCCGTCACCGCAGCTGAGTCACAGCCGCGCGCAGGGCAGCGGCCACCGCCCGGCGAGCTCAAGCCGCAACGGAAGCGGCCAGCTGGTGCAGCAGCGAGTCCTCCGGGGCGCCACCGCCCCAGAACGACACCTGCGCGGCGCGGCCGGCCACCCGGAACGGGACCGCGAGGTGCGGCGGCAGCGGGTCCCACTCGCCGACGTCGCGGATGAAGGCGGCGCCGTCCTGCTCCCAGATCACCAGACGCGAGACGGCGGCCCCGAGGAAGTGGCCCGCGTGGGTCGTCAGCTCGAGCAGGAGGCGGGCACTCGCGCCCGCCGGCACGGCCGGTTCGCCGCCTGCGCCGGTCGGCGAAGCCGACTCGGTGAGTCCCTCGTCGGCGGGCGCCAGGCGGGCGGCGATGGCGGTCGGGTCGTCGTGCAGCCCGGTCGCCGTGACGTAGCCGCGGGTCACGACGGGCGTGCGCGGCGCGGGGTGCGCGACGACCTCGATCTCGAACGTCTGCCCCTCCAGGCCGCCGCTGCGCAGCGGGGTGAAGCGGCCGAGCGCACAGCCGAAGTCCGGCCAGCGCGAGGGGTCCGCCAGCGCCGCGATGGCCGCCTCGGCCGCGGGCAGCGCGACCGGCGGATACGTAGACCAGCGGCGCTGCCGTGCCTCGGGCGGGGTGAGCGGCCCAAGCGCCGCGTCGCGCAGCCGGCGCTCGGGCTCGTACGCGTTCCGGGCGGCCGCGTCCGCGAAGGCGATGCCCCAGCCACGGCGGGCCGGGTCGCGCCACGCGGCGCCGAACCCGGGGCCGAGCAGCCGGTCCGCGCCTTCGAGCAGTTGCGGGCGCGTGAGCATGAGCCGTGGCGCGCGCAGGAACCGGTCCGCGCCGAACGCGCGATGGAACGCGACCGCGTCGTGGACGTGGAGGCGCCGGTCGAGCTGCTGCCAGCGCGTCGTCACGATCCCGTACGCGAGCCGCAGGTCGGCGATGTCGCGCTCGGACGCCGGACGCGCGTAGTAGGCCGCGTTCAGGAAGTCGGTGACCCAGCCGGCGGCGTCCGGCGCGGCGATCGACGAGCCGGCCATGCGGGCGAAGCGCACGGCGCGGTAGCCGGGCAGTCGCGCGACCAGCGCCGATGCGCTCGAGCTGGTCACGCCGGGGCCTGCTGCGACGCCTCGGCGCCCGCGGCGGCCCGCGCGCCTTCGACGACGTCGCGCACCGCCTCGACGAGGCGCCGGGCGTCCTCCTCGTCGTTGTAGTGCACGAAGCCCGCGCGGACGGCGCCGTCCGGCTCCAGGTCGAGGAAGCGCTCGAGCTCCCACGCGTAGTAGTTCCCGTCCCACACGGCGACCTCGCGCTCGGCCAGCGCCGTTGCCACCTCCACCGAGGGCCGGCCCGCCACGGTGAACATCAGCGTCGGGACGCGGTCGGGCGGCGCTCCGTAGAGCGTGACGCCGTCGATCGCCGCGAGGCCCTCCTGGGCGAGGGCCATGAGACCGTCCTCGTGCGTGCGGATCGCGTCGAAGCCGGCTCCCATCAGGTACTCGGCCGCCGCCGTGACCCCGGCCAGCGACTCGAAGGGAAGCGTCCCGAGCTCGAACCGGTCGGGGGCCTCGTCGGGCGCCGGGTTGAGTCGGTCCGGATCCAGCGACTCGAGCAGCTCCGGCGCGGCACAGAGGATGCCGATGTGGGGGCCGTACCACTTGTAGGCCGAGCAGGCCAGCGTGTCGGCGCCCAGGGCACCCAGGTCCAGCGCGCGGTGCGGCGCCGCCGCCACGGCGTCGATCGAGATGCGGGCGCCGACCGCGTGCGCCGCCGCGACGATGCCGCCGAGCTCGGGCACCGTGCCGACCGCGTTGGAGGCCGCCGTGACGGCCACCCACCGCGTACGCTCCGACATCACCGCCTGCACGGCGGACGCGGGCAGCGCCAGCGTCTCCCGATCCGGTTCCGCCCAGCGCACGGTGGCGCCGGCGCGCTCGGCCGCGATCACCCAGGGGCGCACGTTGGCGTCGTGGTCGAGCCGGGTCACGACGACCTCGTCGCCGGGCGAGAGCGTACGGCCGACGGCCGCCGAGAGGCGCATGGTCAGCGCCGTCATCGACGGCCCGAATACGACGCCGCGCGGATCCGCGCCGAGCAGCCGGCCGACCGCCGCGCGGGCATCCTCCACGCACGCGTCCGTCGCGTGCGCGGCGGCGAACGCGCCGCCGTGGTTGGCGCCACGGCCGGAGCGCATCCACTCGTCCATCGCCTCGATGGCGGAATCCACCATTTGCGTGCCCGCGGGGCCGTCCAGCCGCGCCCACCCGCCGGCCAGGCCGGGAAAGCGGTCGCGATTCATGCGCGGGCGCCCGCGAGTCGCACCAGCTCCGCGTCGTGCGGATAGCTCAGCAGCGCGGCCGCCGCCGCGAACTCCAACCAGCGCATCTCGTCCACCTCGTCGTTCGGCGTGAAGGCCGCGGCGCCGTCCTCGGGCTCCATGAGCCAGTATCGGACGGCCTTCTGGCGGCCCTTGTGGTCACGGTAGGCGACCGGCGGCAGCTCCTCACCGAGCCGGCAGCGCAGCCCCACCTCCTCCTCGACCTCGCGCAGCGCGGCGGCTTCCCACGTCTCGCCGGAGTCGAGCTTGCCCTTGGGCAGCGACCAGTCGTCGTACCGGGGACGGTGCACCACCACCAGCTCCCTGCTTCCGCTCGCCGTGCGGCGCCAGACGACCCCGCCCGACGCCTTGACCTCGGCCGCCTCGAAATCCATTCGCTCCATCCTGGCATCAGGGAACGGTGACTCCCCTCGTCATGTTGCCGTAGTGTCGCGCCCGTGACCCTGCTGCCCACCGTCTGCGTGATCGGAGCGGGCTCCTCCGGGATCGCCGCCGTCAAGGCCCTGCACGGGCGCGGCTTCGCGTTCGACTGCTTCGAGGCCTCGGACCGCGTGGGTGGCAACTGGGTCTTCAAGAACCGGAACGGGGTGTCGGCGGCCTACCGCTCCCTGCACATCACACGTCGCGCGAGCGCATGGAGTTCGCCCCCGGCGGCGGCTGGGACGTCACCACCGCCTGTGCCGGCCACGAAGTCGACTCGGTGACCGTGGCGGAACGAGCACGTACGACGCGTTGATCGTCGCGAACGGGCATCACTGGGATCCGCGCTGGCCCGAGCCGGCGTTTCCGGGGCACGAGCGGTTCGCCGGAGAGCAGTTGCACTCGCACCAGTACACCGGGGAGGACCCCGAGCAGTTCCGCGGCAAGTCCGTCGTCGTGCTCGGCATGGGCAACTCCGCCATGGACATCGCGGTCGAGGCGTCGTTCGTCGCCCGCCACACCCACCTCGCCGCCCGGCGGGGCGCCTGGTCATCCCCAAGTACATCTTCGGACGGCCGCTCGACTCGATGGCGCCCTCGCCGCGCATCCCGCACGCGGTGCGCCGGCGCGCGCAGGCAACGATGCTCAGGCTGATGGTGGGTGACATGGAGCGCTACGGCCTTCCCAAGCCCGACCATCGCTTCGGCGAGGCCCATCCCACGGTGTCCGACGACGTGCTCTCGCGCGTCGCCCACGGCGAGATCACGCCCAAGCCGAACATCGCGGAGCTGACCGAGCGCACCGTGCGGTTCGCCGACGGAAGCGAGGTCGACGCCGACGTCGTCGTGTACTGCACGGGCTACAAGGTCAGCTTCCCGTTCCTCGATCCGGATCTGATCTCTGCGCCGGGAAACGACCTGCCGCTGTTCCGGCGCGTGTTTCATCCACGGATAGACGACGTGTTCTTCGTGGGGCTGCTGCAGCCGATCGGCGCGGTGATGCCGCTCGCCGAGCTGCAGTCGGAGTGGATCTGCGACCACCTCGCCGGCCGCTACCACCTCCCGCCCGAGGCGGAGCGCCAAGCCGACACGGCGGCTGAGCGCGCGGCGATGTTCAAGCGCTACGTGGCCTCCAAGCGCCACACGATGCAGGTCGACCTCGAGGACTATGTGCTGGCTGCGCGCCGGGAGCGCCGCCGCGGCGCCAAGCGCGCACAGGTCGCGGGCGGCCGCCCGCCAGTGCCGCCGCGGACGCCGCTGCGTGACCGGAAGCCGACGGCCGACGGCGCTGACGGCGCTCAGGCCGCCACCACGGCGAGCGCGACGAACGCGTACTCGAGGAAGAACAGCTTCCAGACGCCCATGTAGAAGCGCGTGAACGCCTCGCGGTCGCGTGGATCGGTCCTGACGCCCATGCGCAACAGCACGGCCAGCGCGGCGAGGTGCGTTCCGGCCAGCACGGCCGGGTGGAACTCGTCGATCCAGAGCGGCCCGGCGAGCGCCATTCCGAGATAGGCGACCGAGAGCATGCCCAGCCCGATGCGCAGGACGCGCAGGGCGCCCAGGCGCAGCGTGAACGTGGCGATCCGGAACCTCCGGTCGCCCTCGGCGTCCGGCACGTCCTTGAGGATCGCGATCGCGAACGAGAACGGCAGCACGAACACGGTGAGCGCCCACACGGGCGGCGGCACCGACCAGCCCCCGCCGCCCAGCGACTGCGTGAAGTGCAGTGCCACGCCGAGGTTCACGACGACGGATCGGACCGCGGTGATGCTCAGCGCCGCCACCGCCGGGAAGCGCTTGAGCCGCAGGGGCGGGACGGAGTAGGCCGTCCCGACCGCGAGGCCGGTGAGGACCGCGACGGTCTCCACCGCGCCCTGGCTGAGCGCCAGCAGCACGGGCACGATGGCGCACGCGAGCACGACGCGGCGGGCGGTCGCCGCCGTGATGTCTCCCGCGGCGAGCGGCAGGAACGGCTTGTTCACCCGGTCGATCTCGACGTCCTCGAGCTGGTTGACGCCGACGATGTAGACGTTGACGCACAGGCCTGCGAGCAGCGTCCAGGCGAGATCGCCGAGCCCGTCGCCGAGGGCCGCTCCGGGCAGCGCGTCCACCGCGATGACGTAGAGCCCGGCGATGCTCGCGACCGTGCCGATGATCGTATGCGGCCTCGAGAACCGCCAGAGCGCGGCGCCCAGGGCCGGGAACGTCGCCGAGCGACGCGCGACGACCCGTGCCGCCCGGCCCGTCACGCCGTCCGCCGCCGCTGCCAGCGGTCCCGGAGCGCGAGCACCGCTGCGAGCGGCACGAAGAGCGCACCGGCCAGCGATCCGGCGGCGAACCGGAACGCCGTCCGCAGCCGCGCGGCGCCGCCCAGCGGCGCTCGGAGCGTCTCGCGCGGCGGCGGCCGCACCGGTTTCGAGGGGCCGGCAACGGGCTTGAGACCGCTCGCCGCAACGCCGTACGGTCCGCGCGAGCTTCGGTACCACGACGGGGCCACGGTGATGAGCTCGACCTCGGTGAAGCCCGCGCGGGTCAGCCAATCGCGGTACTGGGCCTCGGTCGGGAACAGCATCCAGGTTTCGGCGAGCCGGCGCAGCAGCGGATTGGCGGGACTCACCGGCCCGACGATCAGCGCGCGCCCGCCGGCGCGCAGCACCCGGTAGGCCTCGCTGACGGCGCGTTCGGGATCCGGCCAGTACTCGATGCTGCCGGCCGACACGTAGCGGTCGAAGCGCCCGTCGGGGAACGGCAGCGACTCGGCGTCGCCGAGCACCTTCGCGCAGCGCTCCAGAATCGCCTTATCCCGCGCCCGGGAGAGCTGGTGCGGGCTCTGGTCGAGCATCGTCACGCACGCGGCGTCGACGCGCTCGACGATGCCCTCCGTGGTGAACCCGGTTCCCGCGCCCACGTCGAGCGTGCGCAGCCCCCGGTCGTCGAGCGCGGCGCCGGCGAGCGCGGTCGACCGCATCGCCGGAGTCCAGAACAGCGGGTTGACCCAGCGGTCGTAGACGAGCGACAGCACGCGGTAGAACCAGTACGCCTCCGTCTTGTGCTGCAGCAGCCGCACCAGTGGTCCGTCACTGTACGGCTCGGGGCCTCGTCCGGCGAGCGGCAGCGCGCATGCGCGCCGAGCCTGGCGCGCGTGAACGCCGACTCGGGTATGCCTTGGGCATGCTCTCCGTCGGCGCCGGCGCGGCGCCCGATCTCGACGCGTGGCTGCCCGACGCCGCCGTCCGCACGCATCATCGCCGTAGCGTCGCCGCGACAGCGGCTGACCTGTGGCGGGTCGCGCAGGAGATCCGGCTGGCGGACACGAGGGCGCTCGGCCGGCTGGTGCGCTGGCGGATCCCGGGCACCGCGGCGGCGCAGACCTACGGCCAGCTCTTCCGCAGTTACCCGTTCACGATCCTCGACGAGGGCGAGCACTTCCTCGTCTCGGGCCTCTGCGGCCGGATCTGGACGCTGGAGCGCGACTACCCGCGGCTCTCGGGAGCCCGCGAGTTCACGGCGTGGGACCAGCCCGGAACCGTCCGAGTCGTCTTCGCCCACTGGGTCCTCGGCCGCGGCGCCGGCATGGCCGAGCTGTGCAGCGAGGCGCGCGTCCAGCCGATCGACCGGACCGCCGGCCTGCGCCTCAAGGCGCTTTGGGCCGTCATCGGCCGCTTCGAGCCGCTCGTGGCGAGCGAGCCGCTCAGCCAGGCGGCACGGCGGGTGAGGCGCTCCTGACGGGCGCGCCTCGCTCGAGCCCGGCGAGGGGCGACTCGCCGCGGTAGACCAGGCGCCGACCGCGGCGCACCCGGAGCGACATCACTCCCGCGAGGTGCTGGCGCGACCGTGGCTCACCCCGCTCCTGCTCGGGCACCGGGACGAGCAGCTCGAGCGCGTCGTCGCCGCCGGCGTCGCCCTCGACGTCAAGCGCGAACGTGGGCCCTCGCGTCCGCAGCCGCCAGCTCCCGTCGCCGAGCACGACGCGCGTGCGGTATGCAGGTGGAGCGAGCGCGAGCACGCGGCGGCCCAGGCGGACGACGACCGCCGTCGGCGCGACTTCGCCCCCGAGCAAGGGCAAGCGGCCGCCGGCGAACGAGACCGAGACGTCGTCGCCGAACGCCGACGCCTGCCCCCACCACCAGTGGTCGGGGAAGCCGCGGCCCCAGTTCTTCTCGGCGTAGCCCATGGCCCCGTCGAGGTCGAGCACCGTCGATCCGGCCCGGACGCGCCCGCGGACGGCGGCGGCGAGCACCGCCGGGTGCCAGTACTGCGAGAGGAACGGGATGGCCTGGGCCGGCCCGAGCGCACCGAACGACCGGCGCGGCCACACCATCCGGTCGTCCAGCGAGACGTCAAGGCGGCAGTCGGGACCCATGTCGACCGAGACGCCGGCGGCGTTCCCGCGGAGCGTGCCCTCCGCGCGCATGCCGAACGCCTGCGGGTCGGCGGCTGCGGTGGGCGTGATCACGGTCCGGACGAAGTGGTTCCGGCCTTCGGCCGAGGCCACCAAGCCGCCCGGGTGCAGCGCGAGCGTGCACAGGCCCCATGTCCCGCGCGGGCCGGCGCAGGCGGCGCCCAGTGCCACGACCACGACGCCGGTCCGCGGATGGGTTATCCGCCAGTAGTAGCCCTCGAACGGGACGCCGTGCGCGCGCGCCGGATCGCCCCGCGGCAGGTCCGCGCCTGTCGCCCGGTACGCCCTGGCGAGCGCGCCGTTCATCTCCTGGCGGATACCCGGACCCCGGCTCGCTAACCGCGTCACGCGCTCCTTGCCGTCCGACCCTCCCCGTACCTTGGCGCCCATGCCCCTGTGCTTCATCGAGCCGCAGGACGCGATTCGCGTCATCGCCGAGTCGGTCGGTCGCGAGGCGCGCCGCCAGTTGCTGGGCGAGCTGGTCCGTGCGTGGGTCGACGAGATCCCCGAGGAGGAGCTGGCCTCCCACTACGCCAAGGCCGTCGACGACCTCGACGAGCACGACCTGTCCATGCTGGCGGCCTGGCACGCCTCGATGGAGGTCGGCACCCCGATCGCGAACAAGGACTTCCTCGTCAACGCCTTCACGACGCTGGGGGAGAACCGTCGCGAGGCGCTCAAGATCGCCGCCGGGCTCCGGGGCGAGGACGCCTTCAACGCGGGCGTGGCGGAGGAGCAGGCACTGGAGACGGTGCTCCCATGGCTGTCGCGCAATCGCTGCGAGGAGCTCGTCGCGGAATGCATCGAGCTCTACTGCTGGGATCGGCTGGGCTCCGACAACTAGTCGTCCAGCGGGCACGGGGAGGAACTCGCCGCTGGCGCGAGGATCACGCGACGCGACGCAGGATGTCGTAGCGCCCCACGCCGGGAGTGCCGTCGAGGTGCCAGCGGAAGAACGCGCAGTCCAGTCGCAGCGAGCCGAGTTCCAGCGAGGAGCCGCAGAGCACCTCGCCCGACGCGCGGCGGGCCGACTCCTCGCCCGTGTCGCCCGCCGGCCACAGCTCCAAGCCGGCGCGTCGGGCGTGGCCGTCGGCGTCGTAGGTGGTGGACAGCCTGCCGGCCTCGACATCGAGCACGACCTGCCTGGCCCGGCGGCTCGTTCCCGGCTTCGTCTTGCTCGCCTCGGGGCTCGTTCCCGGCTTCGTCTCGCTCGCCTGGGGGCTCGTTCCCGGCTCCGCCTCGGGCTCCCACAGCGCGGCCCACGTCGCCTCCTCCGAGTGGTCGCGCGCGCCGGCCGGCCGGACGGCGGTGAGCGACGCGCAGCCGGCGCTCGTCCACGCCGAGACGGTCCGGGCCAGCTCGATCCGCTTCCAGTCCGGATCTCCCCACGCGTGCCCGCGCTGGCCGAGCGCGTCGATCGTGCGCTCGCGCCCCCCCGCCTTCACCACACCGCGCACGCGGCACGGTTGCTCGTACCCCGCCATTCCGCCCAGTCGCCCGACCGGCGCGTCGGCGGTCAGCGCGACGGGGTCGCCCACCGCGGAGAACTCGAGCGCGAAGCCATAACCGTCCTCGCTCCCGAAGCTCACCGTCCAGCGTGCCAGCGGCGCCTCGATCGTCTCCTGCAGGCCGGCGAGCGCCAGCCGGCTCCAGCCCGCGTCGCCGGCCACGGCCAGCTCGCCTCGGGCGAGCGCCGCCACGGGCGTCCGGCCGGCGAAGAGCAGGGCCAGCACGCTGCCCTGCCGGGGACCTGTCGGCGCGCCCGAGAGCCCCAACCGCGCGATCCCGAAGAGCTCGGCGGACGCATCCCCGAACGCGAAGGTCACGCTGTCGGTCGTGGCGTCGCGAAGCGCCTCGTCGGCGGTGGTGACCGTCACGTGTTGAGCTCGCTGCGGCGCGAATCCACGTCGACGGCCGTGCCCTCGAGGTCGTCGTCGCGGCGCGGGGCGTGCGGCATCTGCGCGCCGGCCATCGACGCCGTGATCCGCCGCATCGCATGGCGCAGGAAGACCCGCCGGATCAGCGATCGCGTGGGAGGAATCAGGAACAGCAGCCCGAACACGTCGGAGAGGAAGCCCGGAGTGAGCAGCAGCGCGCCGCCGAAGATGACGAGCACGCCGTCGGCGACCTCCCGCGCGGGGATCCGACCGGTCCGTAGCGCCTCGCTGAATCGCCGCCAGGTCGCCCGTCCCTGCGAGCGCATGAGCAGCGAGCCGAGGATCGAGTCGGCGACGAGGATCCCGATTGTCCACCAGACGCCGATCGCCTGACCGACCTGGATGATCACCGCCAGCTCGGCGATCGGAACGGCGATGAACAGCGCGACGAGCAGGATGGGCATCGCCTGAGAGGCTACGCCCTCAGATGGAATCGATCATCCGGGTGAGAACGCGCTCGATGAAGGCGCCGGCGTCCGCCGGATCAACCGGCCGCCAGAACGCCGCCGGCCGGATGCGGCACGATCACGGACACCGCCGGCTGCCGGTGCAGGCCGACGAGCTCGATCAGGCGCCTGATGTGCGGCTGCGGGTGGCGCAGCGAGAGCGTCTTGCCGCGGGCGCGCAGTCGCTGCGCCAGGCAGGCGAGGTCGATCATGAGCGAGGGGTCCGCGAAGTCCAGCTCGGCCAGGTCGACGATGACGTCGCGGGTCGCCTTGAGCGCCGTGGAGATGGGCCGGCGACGACTTCCGCTCGTCGTGCGGTCCTCGTCCCCGGTAACGCGCAGGACCCCGAGTTGTTCGTCGAACGAGACGATAGGTGGGAACCTAGTCAGATACGCGGCTAGACTCAAGCGGATGGTCGACCACGACGATGTCATCGAAGCGCTCACCAACGTCATCGACCCGGAGCTGGGCCTCGACTTCGTCGAGCTCGGACTCGTCTACGGCGTCGAGATCGACGGCGGCACCGTGAGCATCACGTTCACTCTCACCACCCCGGCGTGCCCGATCGGCCCGCAGGTGTCCGAGCAGATGGAGGAGTTCGTGGGCGAGCTGCCCGGCGTCGAGGAGGTCATCCCCTCGATGGTCTTCACGCCTCCGTGGTCGCCCGAGAAGATGTCCGAGGACGCGAAGTTCGCGCTCGGCTACTGAGGCTCCCCTTCCCGTTCGCACCGCCGCCGGCCGGCGTTGCCGGCTCCCCCGCGGCCGCCTCCAGCAGCTCCGCCAGGCTCGCCCCGAGCAGCTCGCCGACGTGCTCGAGGTCCGGCATCGCGTCGTAGTCGCCAAGCAGCCCGAAGTCCATCCCGCCGTCGTAGGACATGATGGCGATGGCGAGCGCGTGCTGCTTGGGCAGGAACGCGACGGGAAACAGATCCTGCAGCCGGCGGCCCAGCACGTAGAGCGGTAGCTGTGGCCCCGGCACGTTGGTGACCAGGAGGTTGAACAGGCGGGTGGAGAAGTTCAGCCGCGACGCCTGGGCGAAGATCGTCGGCGGCGCGAGCGCCTGCATGCCTGCGAGCACCTCCGCGCCGAGCGCCTGCTTGGAGTCCTTCAGGCCGTCCATCGCCTGGCGCACGACCTGCAGCCGGGCGACTGGATCCTCGACGTAGACGGGCAGCGGCGCGCGCATCGCGGCGATGCGGTTGCCGAGCTGGTCGCGCTGGTCGCCGCCGCGAATCGAGACCGGGACCAGCGCGCGCAGCTCGAGCCCCTCGGTCCGCACGCCGCGGGAGCGCAGCCACTTCTGCAGCGCACCCGCCACCACGGCGAGGACGACGTCGTTGACCGTCCCGCCGAACGCGTCCTTGACGCGCTTGAAGTCGCCCAGCTCGTGCCGTACCCAGACCAGCCGGCGGTGCGGGCCGATTCCCACGTTCAGCGGCGTCTCCGGTGCCGGGTTCATTCCCGCCCACACGACCTCGCCGAGCCCTTCGAGCGCCTCGCGCGTGCCGTGCAGCGCCTCACCGGGACGGGTGGCGGCGCGCACCGCGCGGGCGCCGGCGTCGAACGGCAGCGCGAGCAGCCCGCGCACGCCGCGGGTCGCCATGTCCAGCCCACTCGGCGTCGGACGCGGGCGCCACGGTGCCTCACCGTGCGGGACCGGGGCGGGAACCGGCGTGAGGTCGAACAGGACGGTCGCGAGGTCGATGCCGGCGACGCCGTCCACGAGCGCGTGGTGGGTCTTGGAGAGCAGCGCGAAGCGGTCGCCCTCGAGCCCCTGCACGAGCCACGTCTCCCATAGCGGCTTGGAGCGGTCCAGCGCCTGCGAGTGGACGCGCGCTGCCAGCGCCCGTAGCTGCGCCTCCGACCCCGGCGCCGGCAGGGCTGTGTCGCGCACGTGGTATTCGAGGTTGAACGAGGGGTCGTCGATCCAGAGCGGCCGGCCCGTCTCCAGCGGCGGGAACGCAAGCTTCTGCCGGAAGCGCGGGACGAGGTGCAGCCGTGAGCGGACGTGGTCGGCGAGATCCTCATACGCCGGCGCCGGCCCTTCGAAGATCATCACCGCTCCGACGTGCATGTGCGCCGTGGGCCCCTCCTGCGCGAGGAAGGAAGCGTCCACCGCCGTCAGCCGGTCTCCGTGCTCCTGCGCCATGCGTTCCTCCTCTCAGACTCAGACCCGGCAAGCAGCCTATACGTGTCACCCTGGACCGACCGTGGCCTGGGACTTCTCCACCGAGCCCGAGTTCGAGCGGCAGCTCGACTGGATGCGCGCGTTCGTCCGCTCCGAGGTCTGGCCGATCGAGACCGTCGCGGAGGAGCTCGGCCAGGCCGGCTTCGAGCGGGCGATCGCCCCGCTCAAGGAGGAGGTCAAGGCGCGCGGGCTGTGGGCGGCGCACCTTCCGCCCGAGCTGGGCGGCCAGGGGTTCGGCCAGGTCAAGCTCGGGCTGATGCACGAGATCCTCGGCAGCTCGCCCTACGCGCCGTTCGCGTTCGGCAACAACGCGCCGGACTCCGGCAACGCCGAGATCCTCGCGCTGGCCGGCACGGAGAACCAGAAGCAGCAGTGGCTCCACCCGCTCCTGGCGGGCGAGCTGCGCTCGGCGTTCTCCATGACCGAGCCCGCCACCGCCGGCTCGGATCCCACGCTTCTGGCGACCACCGCGGTCGACGACGGAGACACGTGGGTGATCGACGGCCACAAGTGGTTCTCGACCAACGGCTCGGTGGCGGACTTCCTCATCGTCATGGCGGTCACGGATCCCGACGCCCAACCCCATCAGCGTGCATCGATGTTCATCATGCCGGCCGAGACGCCCGGCGTGCGGATCGCGCGCGACGTGGCGACGATGGAGCACCCGGGCGAGTCCTACGGCCGCGTCGGGAGCCATGCGGAGATCGTCTACGAGGGAGTTCGCGTGCCGAGGGACAGCCTGCTCGGCGCACGCGGCGCGGGCTTCCTGATCGCCCAGCAGCGGCTCGGGCCGGGGCGCATCCACCATTGCATGCGCTGGCTCGGCGTGTCCCGCCGCGCGTTCGACATGCTCTGCGAGCGGGCGGTCAGCCGCCACGCGCACGGCTCGGCGCTGGCCGAGAAGCAGACGGTGCAGAACTGGATCGCCGACTCCGCCGCGCAGATGCAGGCGGCGCGGCTGATGACGCTGCACGCCGCATGGAGGATCGACACCGAGGGCGCGTCGGCCGCGCGCCGGGAGATCGCGCTGATCAAGTTCTTCGGCGCCGGCGTGCTGCACGACGTCGTCGACCGCGCGCTGCAGGCCCACGGCGCACTGGGCTACTCCACCGACCTTCCGCTGGAGGCGATGTACCGCTTCGCCCGCGCGGCGCGGATCTACGACGGGCCTGACGAGGTCCACCGCCAGTCGGTCGCGCGCCAGATCCTGCGCGGCTACGAGGCTCCGGCGGACGGCGTTCCGAGCGAGCACGTCCCTGCCGCGCGCGCAGCGGCTCGCGACAAGTTCGCCGGGCTGCTCGAGGCGGTGACCTCCAATGACTGAGTGGCTCCGGGGCACCGAGCACCGGCTCGCCCTGATCGCCGGCTTGTCGGCGGCACTGCTCGCGGCCGCGGTCGTGGCCGTCGTCGCACTGGCCGGCGGCGGGTCCGGGGACGCGCCGGGGGTGCGTTCGAGCACAGCGGGGCTCCGCGTCGACCGCTTCGACTCGGGCCGCGCCTGGGCAGAGCTGAAACGCCAGGTCGCGCTCGGACCGCGCCCGGCGGGCTCGCGTGCGCTACGCCGCCTCTCCGAGCGCCTGCGCCGCGAGCTGCCGGACGGGCGCTTCGAGCCGGTGCCGGGCCATCGCGGGCTGCGCAACGTCGTCGGGCGGCTGCCCGGCGCCAAGCCGGCCATCGTGATCGCCGCGCACTACGACACCAAGGCCCTGCCGGGCTTCGTCGGCGCCAACGACGGGGCGGCCGGGACGGCGGCTGTGCTGGAGCTGGCTCGCGCGCTGGGTCGGACGGACCGCCCGCCGGACGCGCCGGAGCTGCGCTTCGTGCTCTTCGACGGCGAGGAGGCGACCGACGACGCCCGGGCGTTCACCGCCACCGGCCTGCGCCCGCCCGACGAGCTGGACGGGCTTTCGCGGACCGTGAGCGACAAGCCGGGCAAGGAGCACTTCTACGATCAGATCGCCTGGTTCACCGGCGACGGTGGGGTGCCCGCCCTCACCCTGCAATACACCGGCGCCGCAGGTGGGTTTGACTTCGTGCCTCACCTGATGACGACCCTGAGCAGAAACGAACTGTCCTGGCGGATCTCCGACCACTACCCACTATGGGCCGAATTCGTCAGCCAATAACCGATCGCAGCACACAAGGGTTGCCCGAGCGGGCGCGGCGGCCCAGAACTCAAGCAGCACTACGACCCCAAGTGGGGCCACTTCAGGCTGGCACACTCAAGCACGACCCGCTCAATGAGGTTTTCTCACCAGGTCGGTCGTTGTAGGTGAAGCAGGACCAGGGCGGCCGCGGTGATGGCGCCGACGCGCCAGGGGTCGAGAGTGACGCGTTCGAGAGCTCGCCAGGTGCGTTTGAGCAGCGCGTTCGCTCGTTCGGCCGGCGCGCGCAGCGCGCTGATCAGCTGGTTGCGGGTCCGGTTGTCAGGCGCAAGGTTTCGTCCCTTCAACGGGACCTGGATCCCGATGCCGGCACCGGCGTAGCCCTTGTCGGTCA
>Ga0136630_1000394_pt1 | contig 16499 bp, 15 predicted proteins | sample AntDrymUQ5682106_2_FD_105496 | JGI IMG/M metagenome (GOLD analysis project Ga0136630, IMG submission 105496) | Polar desert sand microbial communities from Dry Valleys, Antarctica - metaG UQ568 (21.06) | ecosystem: Environmental > Terrestrial > Soil > Desert | place: Antarctica: Dry Valley...
TCTTCGCCGCTCTCGGCCTGGTCGCGTTCTGGATCGCCTTGCGAATGCGGCCGACTCTGCTCCGTCGAATGGCTGTCCCCGGCATGCTGATCGCGGTGCTGCTACTGGTTCTCGTGCTCATGCCGGGCATCGGCAAGGAATACAACGAGGCTCGCCGATGGTTCGAGATCGGGCCGCTGAGCCTGCAACCGTCGGAGTTGGCGAAGCTTGCTTTCGTGGTGTGGGGCGCAGATCTTCTGGTGCGCAAGCGCAAACTGATCGACCGTTGGCGCCACCTGCTTGTTCCACTCGTCCCGGCCGGAGCCCTGCTGGCCGGACTGGTCCTACTGCAGCCCAACCTCGGGACCGCTCTGGTCTTCGTCCTGATCCTGTTCTCCCTGCTGTGGTCGGTCGGCGCGCCGGCCCGCCTGTTCGTGGCGATGGGCAGCGCGTTGGTGGTTCTGGTCGCCCTGATGATCGCGGCCGAGCCCTACCGTGCGGCTCGGCTGACCGGTTTCCTCGACCCGTTCGCCGACCCGGACGGGGCAACCCTTCAGGCGGCCAACGGGCTCTACGCGCTGGCCACCGGGGGCTGGTGGGGGGTCGGTCTCGGCAACAGCCGGATGAAGTGGGGGCTTCTCCCAGAGCAGGACAGCGACTACATCTTCGCGATCATCGGTGAGGAGTTGGGTTTTGCCGGCTGCCTTCTCGTGCTGTCCCTCTACGGACTGCTCGGCTATGCCGGCATCCGGATCGCGCGGCGTACGAATGACGGGTTCATCCGTCTTGCCGCCGCCGCCATCACGGTCTGGCTGATCGGCCAGGCACTGATCAACGTCGGGTACGTGGTCGGTCTGCTGCCGATCACCGGTCTGCCGCTGCCACTGATCTCCTCCGGTGGTACGTCTTTGGTGCTGACCATGTTCACAGTCGGCGTTCTGGCCGGCTTGGCCCGGCACGAACCCGCAGCGGTGAGCTATCTGAAACGCCGCCGGCGTACCAGGTGGGCGCGTGTGATGGTGCCGGTCCCACGCAGCGCTAGCTCTGAATTCAAGCGGCCAGCGGTGCTTCGGCGTACCGCGGGAGCGACGCGTCCAGGCCAGCGCTCCGTGCCTCAGGTACGGGGTGGCGCCGTTCGTCAGCCGCGCGGCACCGGACGGACATGACCGGTCGGCGGATCGTGCTCGCCGGCGGGGGTACGGGCGGTCATATCGAACCGATGCTCGCCGTCGCCGACGCGCTGCGTGCCGCCGATCCCGGCGGGAAGTTGACCTGCCTCGGTACCTCCCGGGGTCTCGAGGTCGATCTGGTCCCCGCTCGCGGCTATGAGCTGCGGTTGATACCGCCTGTTCCGTTGCCGCGCAAGCCAAGCCTCGACCTGTTACTCGTTCCGGGGCGGCTCTGGAACTCGGTGCGGGCAGCCGGTGAGATTCTGCGGGACACCCGAGCCGAGGTCGTGGTCGGTTTCGGTGGATATGTCGCCCTCCCTGCTTACCTCGCTGCTCGGCGAGCGGGTATTCCTATCGTTGTGCACGAACAGAACGCGGTACCAGGCCTGGCCAACCGGATCGCCGCTCGGTTCGCCGCCGTGGTGGCGGTGACCTTTCCCGGTACCCCACTTCCCGGTGCCGAGGTCGTGGGCATGCCGTTGCGGCCGGATATCGCGAACCTCGACCGCGCGGCGCGGCAGTTCCCGGCGCGGGCCCACTTCGGACTGTGCCCGGACCGGCCAACGCTGCTCGTCTTCGGTGGTTCGCAGGGGGCTCGCAGCCTGAACACCGCCCTGGTCGGCGCCGTCGAGTCGCTACGAGCCAGGGGCATCCAGATCTTGCATGCCGTGGGCGCGAAGAACGTCGGCGCCGGGAACAGCGTTGGGCCGGCCGAGCCGCCGCCCTACATCGCCGTGCCCTATCTCGAGCGGATGGACCTGGCCTATGCCGCAGCCGATCTCGCACTCTGCCGGGCGGGCGCTGTGACCTGCGCGGAGTTGTCCGCCGTAGGGCTACCGGCTGTGTTCGTCCCGTTGCCGATCGGGAATGGCGAGCAGCGTCGCAATGCCGAGCCGGTGGTAGCCGCCGGTGGCGGGCTGGTGATCGAGGACGCGGCCCTGACCGTAGAAGTCGTGTCGGACAGGGTTGCCGCGCTTCTGCTCGATGTGACCCGGCTTTCTGCGATGTCGAGTGCGACCGCACGGTTCGGTCGCCGGGACGCGGCAGCGCGCATGGTCGAGTTGGTCATCGGGTTGGCCAGATGAACATGGCCACCTGGAGCGCACCTACGCCCACGGCTGAATCCCTCGGCCGGGTCCATTTCGTGGGCATAGGTGGAGCGGGAATGAGCGGCATCGCGCGCATCCTGTTGGGCCGCGGCGCACCGGTGTCGGGCAGCGACGCCAAGGAGTCGGCGGTCCTGTTGGCGTTGCGAGCGCTCGGCGCCAAGGTCAGTGTCGGTCACTCGCCGGGCAATCTTGCCGACGTGGACACCGTGGTGGTCTCCACCGCGATCCGAGCGAACAACCCGGAGCTGGTCGCAGCACGCGAACAGGGTTTGCTCATCCTGCCGCGGGCAGTAGCACTCGCCGCAGTACTGGCCGGGCGACGCAGTGTGGCCGTGGCGGGTACGCACGGAAAAACCTCCACCACGTCCATGCTCACCGTCGCGCTGCAGAACTGCGGTGTCGACCCGTCCTTTGCCATCGGCGGGCACCTGAACGAGTCCGGGTCCAACGCCCACCACGGCAGCGGCGACCTGTTCATCGCCGAGGCTGACGAGAGCGACGGGTCCTTTCTATTGCTCTCTCCCTCTGCTGCGATCGTGACCAACATCGAGGCAGATCACCTCGACAACTGGACCGACCTCGACGCGATCACCTCCGCGTTCGAACGGTTCGTGGCCACGATCCGGCCGGGAGGTTTCCTGGTGCTCTGTGCTGACGATCCGGGAGCGCTGACCCTGGTCGCGGCGGCCCAGGAGTCGGGGATACGGGTACGCACGTACGGACGTGCAGAAGTGTCCGATTTGCAATTGACCGACTTGAAACATGATGCTGGTGGCACCGGCGGGATCACCTATCAGGCGCTCTTGGACGGGGTCCCCCTTGGACGCGTCGCACTGCACGTGCCGGGCGAGCACATGGCCCTGAACTCTGCCGCTGCCTTGCTGGCCGGGATCGAACTCGGCCTGCCCGTTCAGGCGATGATCGACGGGCTTGCGGTCTATGCGGGGGTGCACCGGCGCTTCGAGCACCTCGGGACCATCGGTGGAGTTCGCGTTTACGATGACTACGCCCACCATCCCACTGAGATCACAGCACAGCTGCGGGCAGCGAGATCGGTCGCCGGCGACGGGCGTCTGATCGTGGCCTTTCAACCGCATCTGTTCAGCCGGACGAGGGCCTTCGCCGCGGACTTCGGCGCAGCACTCGGTGCCGCCGATGCGGTCGTGGTGATGGCCGTCTTCGGATCGCGGGAGGATCCCATCCCCGGTGTCTCCGGCTCGATGGTCGCCGCTCACATTCCGCTGCCAGCGGAGCGGGTGCACTTTCAACCGTCGTGGTTGCAGGTCGCGCCGCTGCTGGCCTCCCTGACCCGTCCCGGGGATCTCGTCCTGACCCTGGGTGCCGGGGACATCGCGATGATCGGTCGCGAGGTACTGACCAGCCTGGCAGGCCAGAACCAGTCGGCAAGGCCATTGATTCCATTGGACCGGGAACGATGACCCGTCGGCGACTGCTCGGTGCTGGCACGGTGCTGGCGGTAGTCGTGGCTGCTCTCGGCTGGCTGGTGTTCTACTCCAGTGCCCTCGGTGTGAACACCATCGAGGTTCGGGGCGCCCGAGTGTTGTCCACGGAAACGGTCGAGGACGTGCTGGCGATTGCGCCTGGCACGCCACTGGCAAGGGTCGACCTCGCCGCTGCTGAGGCCGCTCTGGAGAACGTCAGCCAGATCGAGTCGGCCACCGTTAGCCGGGACTGGCCGGGGACCCTAGTCGTCCAAGTCACCGAACGTAGCCCGATTGCGGCCGTGGACGTCAACGGGACGACCTGGCTCCTGGACCGCTTCGGCGTCCTGTTCGCCCAGGTCAGCGCGTTGCCTCAGGGGATCGTGCCGCTGAGGGTGGAGCGGCCCGGCCCGCAGGATCGTGCGACTTGGGCTGGGATCGAGGTGATCCAGGCGCTGGCTCCGGCGATTCGTGCAGTTCTGGTTTCCATCAGTGCGCCGAGCTTGACCCAGATCGAACTCGAATTGACCGACGGCCGGACGGTGATCTGGGGAAGCCCGGACGATTCGGTACGGAAGTCGGCAATCCTGGCTGGTCTCCTGGCCGGGGGTGTTGTCGGCACCGTGTACGACGTGAGCTCTCCGACCTCCGCCGTCGTACGGTGAGGTCATGAGCCGCGCTGCGAACGAAGCCATCAGCCGCTTCCCGGTGCCCGGACCCGACGATCTGCCCGCCGACCTGGCCGAGCGGATCGCTGAGGTGGCCGACAAGTCTGGCTTCGTTCCGAACATCTTTCGCGCGCTGGCCTGGCGACCGGTGGAATGGCGGGCCTTCTTCGATTATCACGACGCGCTGATGGACAAGAACTCCCTGGCGCTGTCGAAGGCCGACCGGGAACTCATCGTCGTGGTGACCAGCGCAGCCAACGACTGCCTCTACTGCGTGGTGGCCCACGGCTCGATCGTCCGGATCCGAACTCGTGATCCGCAGCTGGCCGACCAGGTCGCCGTCGACTGGCGAAAGGCGCCGCTGTCTGTGTCTCAGCGGGTGATGCTCGAGGTCGCCCTGCTGTTGGCCACCGATCCTGCGGCAGTCGGCCCCGAGCACCTGGAGCGGTTGTCGGCAGCCGGTTTCAGCCAGGATGACATCTGGGACATCGGCTCGATCGCTGCGCTGTTCGCGCTGTCCAACCGGCTCGCGCACTGGGCAGCGGTGCCGCCGAACGATGAGTTCTACCTGCTCGGCCGAGTGCGACGCGAGTGAACTCGCCTCTGGAGCGACTGCGGGCGATCTGTTTGGCCCTGCCGGAAACGTCGGAGCGCCTCAGCCATGGCGAACCCACCTGGTTCGTACGGGACAAGAAGGTATTCCTCACCTATGCCGGCCAGCATCACGACGATCGGGTCGGGTTCTGGTGCGCTGCTCCGGCTGGAGAGCAGGAGGCACAGGTCAGCTGCGCTCCGCACCGGTTCTTCCGTCCGCCCTATGTCGGGGGACGGGGCTGGCTCGGAGTCTGGCTCGACGTGCCGGTCGACTGGTCGGAGATCGACGAGATCGTGCGGGCGGCCTACCGGCAGATCGCGCCGAAGCGACTCATCACCGGACCGGAGGGCACCTGATGCTCATCGTCTTTGGCGGACTGCCGGGCACCGGCAAGACGACTCTGGCGCGATCGCTGGCTAGACGACAGCGGGCGTCGTATGTGCGCGTGGACGCGATCGAGTCCGGCCTGATCAGTGCCGGTCTCGTGCCCGATCAGGCCGGCTTGGGACCGGCTGGCTATGTGGTCGCGAATCGGGTGGCCGAAAGCTGTCTGCGAGCCCGACTGGACGTGGTGGTCGATGCGGTGAACGGAGTGGAGGTTGCCCGCGAAGGTTGGCGCGTTCTCGCGGCCGACCTCAGCATCCCCCTGCTTTTCGTGGAGGTTGTCTGCTCAGATCGTGAACGGCACCGGCGGCAGGTGGAGCAACGGGAGTCTGATCTGGATGGCTGGGCGCTTCCCGACTGGCAGTCCGTGGTCGATCGCGAGTACCAACCGTGGCAAGGGGACCGGCTGGTGATCGACAATCTCGGTGACCCAGAGAGCCACGTCGCAGCTATTGCCGAGGCGAGCGCACGGACTGGTTCGGGTTAACCTTCCACGCCGTGGTGGGTGCGGTCCTCTGGCGTCCCGCTTTCCCCATGCCGCCAGAAGGACAGGCCGCAGACCTCGCAGGACTCGAAAGAGCTGGGACCCCATGCGAATTCATCGCACGCTGCATCCTGGTCAGCCCCCACCAGTTCGAAGGTATAGCCCGCTGCGGCCAGTTCGTCGAGCTGTAGGTCGATGACGTCGGCCGGGCGGAAACGGCCGGATCGGAACGCTCGCTTGGCCGTTGCCAAGAGCAAGGCCGCGCCGCCGTCATCCAGCGCCGGGAGCAGGCGATAGCCGGCAGCGGTCAGTGCATCCACTTGGTGCTTGGTCACTTGTCGGGGCCCCACCCGGCCAGCGCGCAGGGTCGATCTGGTCGCGTCGAGCATCACCTCGGCGGGGGTCGGCGGCTCGGTCACGGGCGTTAGCTTCCTACGTGGGGGACCGCAGTGCCAATGCCTCTGCAATTGATCGGCACGGGCATCGGCGTTCTCGTCACATGTGGCAGCGGAATCAACTGGCTGCCGATCGCCGAGATAGCACCACGCTACGGCGCGCCTAGCCGTGTCGGCTCGGCTCGTCGCTTACCGTTCCAGAAGCCGACAGGTTGACATAACTATAAGCCTTCAGTAGAGGGTAAGAGTCCAAAGGGAGCGGCACGTGACACCTCCACACAACTATCTCGCCGTGATCAAGGTGGTCGGCATCGGTGGCGGGGGCGTCAACGCCGTCAACCGGATGATCGAAGTGGGACTCAAGGGCGTCGAGTTCATCGCCATCAACACCGATGCGCAGGCGCTGCTGATGAGCGACGCCGACGTCAAGCTCGATGTCGGCCGCGAGCTCACCCGCGGTCTCGGAGCAGGAGCACTTCCCGAGGTCGGCCGCAAAGCCGCCGAGGATCATCGTGAGGAGATCGAGGAGGTTCTCAAGGGAGCCGACATGGTCTTCGTGACGGCTGGCGAGGGCGGTGGCACCGGGACGGGCGGTGCGCCGGTTGTCGCGAGCATGGCCCGCAAGCTCGGGGCGTTGACCATCGGCGTGGTCACCCGGCCGTTCTCCTTCGAGGGCAAACGGCGCGCTGTCCAGGCCGAACAAGGCATCGCCGAACTGCGCAACGAGTGCGACACCCTGATCGTCATCCCGAACGACCGGCTGCTGCAACTCGGGGATCGCAACGTCAGTGTGATGGACGCGTTTCGGACCGCCGATCAAGTGCTGCTCTCCGGCGTCTCCGGGATCACCGACCTGATCACCACGCCGGGCCTGATCAACCTGGACTTCGCCGACGTGAAAGCGGTGATGTCCGGTGCGGGCTCCGCGCTGATGGGTATCGGTAGCGCCCGAGGCGAGAACCGGGCGCTCGCCGCCGCAGAGCAAGCCATCGCCAGCCCGCTGCTGGAGGCGTCGATGGAAGGTGCCCACGGTGTCCTGCTGTCCATCTCTGGCGGTTCGGATCTCGGACTGTTCGAGATCAACGAAGCCGCCTCACTCGTTGCCGACGCCGCCCATCCCGACGCCAATATCATCTTCGGAGCGGTCATCGACGACGCACTGGGCGACGAGGTGCGGATCACGGTGATCGCCGCCGGATTCGACGGCGGCACGCCGACATACAAGAAGGCCGACCCGTCGGTCCCAGCTGAAGGCAGCTCGGAAACCCCTCATCCAGCGTTCAGCGCCGCCACGCCTGACCAGGGGGCCCGGCACTCCTCGCCACACACTCTGACCCCGCAGGTGAACCCGGTCACCTCGCCGCCGTCGGCCGGCCGCCCGCTCGCGGCGGAGGACTTCGATGACGACCTCGACATCCCGGAGTTCCTGCGCTGAGGCGGGTGCGTCGGGTGGTCACCTCCCGGCCGGGCGGGGCGAGCACCGCGCCGTACGACAGCCTCAATCTCGCCGACCACGTCGGCGATGATGCTGCGGCGGTGGGGGTCAACCGCCGTCGGCTGGCACAGGGGATCGGCGTCGATCCGTCCCGGCTGACCTGGATGCGCCAGGTGCACGGCGACGAAGTGACCATTGTCGAGTCCACCCCGCCAGCCGAGGTTCCGACCTGTGACGCCTTGGTCACCGCCATCCCCGGGACGGCGCTGGCAGTGCTTGTCGCTGACTGTGTTCCTGTTCTGCTGGCCGATGTGCACGCAGGCGTCATCGGTGCCGCCCACGCCGGACGTGAGGGGATTCGCCGGCATGTCGTCACCCGTGCCCTCGAGGCGATGGTGCAGCTCGGCGCGAGCCGTGAGCGGGTGGACGTGTTGCTCGGACCGGCGATCTGCGGCCGCTGTTACGAAGTGTCGCAGGATCTGGTCGACCAGCTGGAATCCGCGGCCCCGGGCGGCGCGACTCGGACCCGGAAAGGGGCACCGGGACTGGACCTTCGCGCTGCCCTGGCCGTTGAGTTCGGGCGGCTCGGCGTTGCGCAGGTGGTCAGCGATCCGCGCTGCACGGTCGAGGATCCCGCCCTGTTCAGCTATCGCCGCGACAAGGTCACCGGCCGCCAGGCGGGAGTGGTGTGGATCGCATAACCGGGTCTTCTGCGGCCGCTCCACGGACACCCGAGCAACGCCTTGCCGATGTGCGTGTCCGGATCGACGCAGCCTGTGCATCTGCCGGACGGGATCCGGCCGACGTCACGCTGATAGCGGTGGGCAAGGGAATGCCGGCCGAGCGGATCACCGAGATCCTGGCCCTGGGAGTGGCTGACATCGGTGAGAACAAGGCTCAGGAGGCCTCGGACAAGGCCGTCCAGATCGCCGAGCTGGCGCCCGACCTGACCCCGCGGTGGCATTTCATCGGCCAGCTTCAGCGCAACAAGGCTCGTAGCGTCGCTGGGTTCGCCTCGATGGTGCACTCCGTCGATCGTCTCGCCCTTGTCACCGCGCTTGACCGCGCTGCCGCGTCGCGCAGCCAACCTCTCGACGTGCTGCTGCAGCTCGATCTGGATCCGGATCCCGACCCGACTCGCGGCGGCGTCGACCCACCTGACCTGGCCGCCCTGGCCGAGGCCGTCCTCGGTGTCGAGCACTTGGTGCTGTGCGGGGTGATGACGGTGGCTCCCCCGGGTGTCGACGCGCGAGAGGCCTTCGACCGTCTGGTCGGGTATTCGCAGGTGCTGCAAGCGATCCAGCCGTCGGCCCACGTGGTCTCGGCCGGTATGAGCGGGGACCTCGAAGCCGCTATTTCGGCCGGAGCGACTCACGTGCGTGTCGGAACGGCGTTGTTCGGAGCCCGGAAGCTAGCCTCCGAACACCGGCCTTAGCGGGTCAGATCCATCGCGCGTCGAGGTCGTTGCGTTCCACAAAGATGGCGAAGAGGAAGGTTGTCCCGATGGCCGGAGCCATGCGCAAGATGGGCGTTTACCTCGGTCTCGTAGAGGACGACGACCGAGGGTCCTACGACGGTTACCCAGAGGACGGTTACGACCCCGGTGACGGTTCCGATGACTACGCCGAGCACCTACCCGGCTACCAGGGCGCGCCGCCCGACGGCGACCGCCCCCGAAGCTCTCGTCGTGCAGCCGCGGTCGGCGCCGTCGCCCCTGCCGCCGTCAGCGGAGTAGCCCTGAGGGACCGGCCGAACCCGATTTCCCATACTGCCTCCGAATATCGCATCACGACGTTGCACCCGCGCACCTACAACGAGGCCCGCACGATCGGTGAGCACTTCCGCGATGGCGTGCCGGTGATCATGAACCTCAGTGAGATGGATGACTCCGATGCCAAGCGACTCGTCGATTTTGCGGCCGGGCTGTCCTTCGGACTGCGAGGTAGCATCGAACGCGTCACGAACAAAGTTTTCCTGATTTCCCCACAGAACGTGTCCGTCACCGCAGAGGACAAGGCGCGGCTCAAGCAGAACGGGTTCTTCAACCAGAGCTAGGCGCAGGGAATGGTTGACGGCGTTCACCACTGCTCGAACGGCCAACCACCGCAAGCACCCAGAGCACTCAGAGCAGCGAGCGAGGCGGACAGGCAGTGAGCATCCTCTGGCAGAGCATCGCCTTCGTGTTGCTGCTGTTCATGTTGCTGCTTCTTGCCCGCCTGGTCATGGACTGGGTGATGATGCTTTCCCGTGGCTGGCGACCCGGCGGGGGAGCCGCTGCGGGTCTGGAAGTGATCTACTCCACGACCGATCCGCCACTGAAATTACTGCGTCGGGTGCTGCCTCCGCTGAACCTGGGCTCGGTCAAGCTGGACCTCGGGTTTATGGTTCTTCTGATCGTGGTGTTCGTGTTGCGGGAGTTCATGCTCTCACTGGCGTCCTCCTGACGATCTGGCAACGCGTTCTTGGCTACACAAGCTCGACCTGTTTCCAATACCTTGTTCAGTTCGGACCCGTAACCTCAGGAGTGATTGACCGATGCCGCTGACTCCAGCCGACGTCCATAACGTCGTGTTCAAGAAGCCGCCCATCGGCAAACGTGGATACGACGAGGACGAGGTGGACGCTTTCCTCGACGTCGTCGAAGCTGAATTGGCTCGACTGATCGAAGAAAACGCCGAGTTGCGGGCTCTCGTCGACCGTGCCGGAGACTCCGGGGCTGGCGCCCGCGACGAGCGCTTCAACAACGCACAGACCAGCAGCAACTTCGCTGAGCCGGCCCGTGCCGCCAGTCCGCCACCTCCACCACCAGCACCAGCACCGGCTCCGCCGGCTCCCGAGCCGCCCCGGCCTGCAGCCAACACCGGGAACGACAACGATCGCACCTCCCGGGTACTGCAGCTGGCCACGGAGACGGCAGACAGGTATGTGTCCGAGGCCACCGGCGAGGCCCAGGAGCTGCGCAGTTCGGCGAAGGCCGAAAGCGACCGGTTGCTCAGTGAGGCACGGACCAACTCCGAGCGGATGCTCAGCGATGCCAAGTCCCGTGCCGAGTCCATGGTCAGCGAAGCCAAGACTCGCGCGGAGACGCTGGAGCGCGACGCGCGGGACAAGGCAAGCGCGATCACTCAGGACGTCGAACGCAAGCAGGTCGAGACCCTCGCTGCTCTGGAGCAGAAGCGGGTCGCTGCGGAGAAGAACATCGACCAACTCCGTACCTTCGAGCGCGAGTACCGCTCGCGGCTGAAGTCCTATCTCGAGCTGCACCTGCGCGAGCTGAACGGTCGCGGCTCAGCAGAGCCGTCCGGTCCGGCGGCGCGACCCGGAACAGCGGGTCAGCAGAGCAGCAGCGGTCCGGGTCAGCCGGTGACGGCCGGGCAGAACCCGTTCGGTGCCAACCGGCCCGCCCCGGGCGGTTCCAACAGCGGGTCTCCCGGCGACCAGGGCTCACGCAGCGGGCACTGACGAGGGGCTGCGGCGCGACGAACCTTGGGTGGCTAGCCGGTCATCCGGCTCGTCGCAGCGCGATGGCGACCAGGCCGTCGGCTCCGAGATCGACGTTGCGCGCCGACCACTCCGCTCCCATGTTCGCGGCGCTGGTGCCGCTGGGTTCCTGCTCGGCCTCGGGTAGCGCTTCGATCGACAGTTCGCAGGCTAGCGTTTCGCGCGCAATCAGATCCTGATGCGCGCGTAGGGCGGTCGCGGCCGACACCGAGGCCGCGCCCAGCGTGAGTCGGATGCGATCCGAGATGGCCAGGCCTGCCTCGCGCCGCGACTCCTGGATGCCCCGGATGACATCGCGAGCCAAGCCTTCTGCCAGCAACTCCGAGGTGAGCGTCAGGTCCAGAAGGATCACTCGGCCGGCCTCGAAACGGGTGCCCGCGTCGTCCCCGGCCGCAGGGGTCAGCTCGAACTCCCCGCTGGTAAGGACCTCACCTGCGCAGCTCACGCTGCCGTCGGGATTCTCGCTGAATTCCCCTGCTCGGGCGGCGCGGATGACGTGCTGCACCTTCGAACCCAGGCGGGGGCCAAGAACACGCGCGTTGGGCCGCAGCACGAACGTCTGAGCGGCCAGCGCTTCGAGGTGGACGACCTTGACGTTCACCTCGTCCTTGATCAAGTCGATGTAGTCGCGCAGGTGCTCGTGATCGGCGCCCTGCACGGTCAGCGAGGGCAACGGCTGGCGTACCCGCACCTGGTTCGCCTTGCGGATCGAGAGGGCTACCGAGCAGACCGACCGTACGGCGTCCATGTCCGCTACCAGTTCGTCGTTGTCGGGCAGATCCTGCGCGGTTGGCCAGTCGGTGAGGTGCACCGAGGCCTGGCCGGTCAGTCCCCGCCAGACCTGCTCGGTGATCATCGGCAGCAGCGGCGCGGCAAGCCGGGAGGTCACCTCCAGGACGGTGTAGAGGGTGTCCAATGCGTCGGCGTCGCCGGCCCAGAACCGGTCCCGGCTGCGGCGGATGTACCAGTTCGTGAGCGCATCCAGAAAGGAGCGCACATGCGCACAGGCGCCGGAGATGTCGTAGCCGTCCATCGCCGCAGTAACTAACGCAATCGTCGTACGAAGCTTGGCCAGGACATAGCGGTCCAGGACGTTCGCGGAGTCGGTACGCCAATTCGCACGGTAGGACTCGGCATTCGCGTACAGGCCGAAGAAGTACCAGGCATTCCAGAGTGGATGGATGGCCTGGCGCACCGAGTCCCGGATCAAGCTCTCGGTCACCGAGAGATCCCCGCCGCGCAGGATGGGCGAGGCCATCAGCGACCAGCGCATCGCATCCGCGCCGTAGGAGTCGTACATCTCGTACACGTCCGGGTAATTACGCAGGCTCTTGCTCATTTTCCGGCCGTCGTCACCCAGCACGATCCCGTGTGCGAGACAGGTCCGGAACGCCGGTCGGTCGAACAGCGCCGTCGCCAGGACATGCAGCGTGTAGAACCAGCCGCGGGTCTGGGACAGGTACTCCACGATGAAGTCGCCCGGGTAGTGGTCCTCGAACCACTCCGCGTTCTCGAACGGGTAGTGCACCTGGGCGAAGGGCATCGACCCGGACTCGAACCAACAGTCGAGGGTCTCCGGCACACGACGCATCGTCGAGCGTCCGGTCGGGTCGTCGGGGTTGGCCCTGGTCAGGTCATCGACGTACGGGCGGTGCAGATCGGTCTGGCGGACTCCGAAGTCGCGCTCGAGGTCGTCCAGCGAACCGTAGACGTCGGTCCGCGGATAGGCCGGGTCGTCGGAGACCCACACGGGGATAGGGCTGCCCCAGAACCGGTTCCGGCTGATCGACCAGTCTCGCGCGCCTTCCAGCCATTTGCCGAACGAGCCGTCCCGGACGTGAGCGGGCACCCAGGTGATCTCCTGGTTGAGCTCCACCATCCGGTCGCGGAACTTGGTCACCTGCACGAACCAGCTAGACACCGCCTTGTAGATCAGCGGTGTGTCGCATCGCCAGCAATGCGGGTACGGGTGCTCGTAGCTGTCCTGCCGGAACAGCACCCCGCGGTTGCGCAACTCGGTCAGCAGCGGCTTGTTCGCCTCGAACACCTGCAACCCGGCGAAGCGAGGGGCTACCGAATTGAACCGTGCGTGCTCATCCACCGTCATCACGACCGGGATACCGGCCGCCGTACACACGTTGAAGTCGTCCTCGCCGTGCGACGGCGCCACCTGTACCACCCCGGTCCCGTCCTCGGTGGACACGAAGTCCCCGGGCAGGACGGTGAATGCGTTCTGGACGTCGGCCATCTGCTCGACCAGGAAGTCGAAGACCGGCGTGTAGCGGCGGCCGACCAGATCGGCTCCCCTGATCGTGTCCACCCTTTCCGTGCCGGCGAGTTCGCGCTCGTATGCAGCCAGCCGGCTCTCGGCGAGCAGATATCGCTGGCCCGCCTCGTCCTGCATGACCGCGTAGCCGATGTCCGGCCCGACGACGAGGGCAACGTTGGGTACCAGCGTCCACGGCATCGTGGTCCAGGCAAGGACCCGTTCACCAGTCTCCAACTCGAACCAGACGGTGCTGGCCGGGTCCTGGCGGCTGCGGTAGACGTCGTCCATCCGGGTCTCGGTGGCCGACAGCGGCGTCTCGCACCGCCAGCAGTAGGGGAGGACCCGGAATCCCTCGTAGATCAGGCCCTTGTCGTAGAGGGTCTTGAACGCCCACATCACGCTTTCCATGTAGGGCAGATCGAGGGTCTTGTAGTCGTTGTCGAAGTCCACCCACCGGGCCTGACGGGTGACGTAGCGCTCCCACTCTGCTGTGTAGCGCAGCACGGAGGTGCGACAGGCGTCGTTGAACTTCTCGATACCCATCTCGAGGATCTCCGGCTTGCCGGAGATCCCGAGCTGCTTCTCGGCCTCGACCTCGGCCGGAAGCCCGTGGCAGTCCCAGCCGAAGCGCCGCTCGACCCGCCTGCCACGCATCGTCTGATACCGCGGCACGACGTCCTTGACGTACCCGGTGAGCAGGTGACCGTAGTGCGGCAGGCCATTGGCGAACGGCGGGCCGTCGTAGAAGACGTACTCGTTACTGCCGTTCGCGCCTGACCTCCGGGACTCGACGCTGGCCAGGAAAGTTCCGTCCGCAGCCCAGGTGGCCAGGGTGTCTCGTTCGAGGTCGGGCAGTCGCGGGGTCGGGGTGACCACCACGGGTTCGCCGGTACTCGTTCGATGCCGGGGGTAGGACATGGGTTCGCCTCGTTCCTCGCGCTCATCGACAAAGCCTGCTCGATCTGCGCGAGGACGAATGTCGTGGCCCTCTGGCCACCGCATCCGCGGTACCACCTCGCTTGGCTCGCTCTGCCTGCTCGGCGCGGCGCACCCGCTCTGGTCGTGCCGGCTGTGACGGGCCACCCGTCCGGTTCTACTGGGGCCCGTCCCAGGCGTGCGGTTGGACGTGACCCGTTCTTCCGGAGGCTCGCCGGTGATAGCCGGGTCGACGCCTGTGCTGCCAACAGTACGGCGTAGGCGAGAATGCCGTATGGCCGCACCCACCTGCACCCGGAGCGGCACCCGCCCGTGAGCGCTGCGGACTTCGCACCCAGCCTGTTGATCGGGGCGGTGGTCGTTCTCGTCGGCGTGTTGGCCGTCCGAGTGGCCAGTGGGGTAGGTCTGCCCAGCCTGTTGATCTACCTGGGACTCGGACTGGTTCTCGGCGAATCCGGCTTGGGTATCGACTTCGAGGATGCCGAGCTGACCCAGGTTCTGGGTCTCACCGCACTGGCGATCATCCTCGCCGAGGGCGGACTCACCACCCGGTGGACCTCGGCCAGGCCGATCCTCGCTCAGGGCGTGGTGCTGTCCACGGTGGGGGTCGGAGTCAGCGTTACGATCACGGCAGGCGTGGCGATCATGGTCTTCGGGGTCGATCTGCCCACTGCCCTGCTCTTCGGTGCGGTGGTCAGCTCGACCGACGCGGCGGCCGTCTTCGCCAGCCTGCGTCGACTCGGTCTGCCGGCCCGGGTGACTGGGACGCTCGAGCTGGAAAGTGGGTTCAACGACGCTCCTGCCGTCATTCTGGTTGTCGCGCTGTCGCAAGCCCTGAACTCCTCGGACAGCCCGTCCATCCCGTCCTTGCTCGGGTTGATCTCGTTCCAACTTCTCGCCGGTGCGGCAATCGGCATCCTGATCGGGATAGCCGGTGCGTGGCTGCTGCGCCGAGGCGCGCTGCCCGTCTCCGGCTTGTATCCGCTGGCCACTGTGGCCATCTGTCTGACCGGTTACGCCACTGCGACGGTCGCGCACGCCTCGGGCTTTCTCGCGGTCTATGTCTGCGGTCTGGTGTTGGGCAACTCCGCCCTTCCGCACCGGTCAGCAACCCTCGGCTTCGCCGAGGGGCTGGCCTGGCTCGCCCAGATCGGGTTGTTCGTCCTGCTGGGACTGCTGGCCAGCCCCGATCGGCTGCTCGGCGTTCTCGGCCCGGCGATCCTCGTCGGCCTTGCCCTGCTCCTGGTGGCCCGCCCGGTGTCGGTGTTCCTGTCGGTCTGTTGGTTCAAGGTTCCCTGGAGAGAACAGGCGTTTCTGTCTTGGGCGGGTCTGCGCGGAGCCGTGCCGATCGTGCTGGCGACCATCCCCATCTCGTTGGCGGTCGACGGTTCCGAACGCATCTTCGACGCGGTGTTCGTCCTCGTCGTTGTCTTCACCGTCGTCCAGGGCACCACGCTGCCCACCGTCGCGCGCTGGCTGCGACTGTCCACCCCGCTGTCTGAACGTGAGGTCGACGTTGAATCCTCCACATTGGAGGAACTTCACGCCGAGTTGCTGCAGCTGACCATTCCGGAAGCCTCGCGGCTACATGGCGTATATGTCTCCGAACTCCGGTTGCCACCGGACGCCGCGCTGACCCTGCTCGTACGGGACGGCCGCTCCTTCGTGCCGGACGCATCCACCCGGCTCTCCCGTGGCGATCAGCTCCTCGTCGTCACCACCATCGGGTCGCGCGAGGACACGATGCGCCGGCTGCGTGCAGTCAGTCGAGCCGGCCGATTGGCGCGCTGGCGCGGTGAGGCGGGTAGCCGGCTCGTGGACTGAACCGCAACCGACTGGGTCGAGGCCCTTCGGTGCGCCCACGTCATACGGCCAGCAGACTCGGCTAGGGTGGCTCGCCACGTGCCCGCTGCCGACCGCGATCGTCGGCGGGGTGACCGATCAGCGATGGAGTGTGCCGGGTGGCCGCAGCGAAGAAGGCACCTGCCAAGAAGGCCGCAGTGACCAAGAAGGCCGCCGTGACCAAGAAGGCCGCCGTGACCAAGAAGGCCGCCGTGACCAAGAAGGCCGCCGTGACCAAGAAGGCCGCCGTGACCAAGAAGGCCGCCGTGACCAAGAAGGCCGCCGTGACCA
>Ga0136630_1000395_pt1 | contig 16463 bp, 15 predicted proteins | sample AntDrymUQ5682106_2_FD_105496 | JGI IMG/M metagenome (GOLD analysis project Ga0136630, IMG submission 105496) | Polar desert sand microbial communities from Dry Valleys, Antarctica - metaG UQ568 (21.06) | ecosystem: Environmental > Terrestrial > Soil > Desert | place: Antarctica: Dry Valley...
AGGCCTCGAGCAGGCGCGGGTGCTCGCCGCACGCACGCCAGAACAGGCGTTGGAGCTGGCGGTCGAGCTCGTTCGCGAGCGCGGCGCCGGAGCCCGCCGCGCGCAGACGCTCGATCTCGACGAGCGGCGTGCGCCGCGCCTGCGTCCAATGCTCGAGCGCGTGCTCGACGCCCTCGGCGCCCGCCTGGCGGACGGCGCGCTCGAGGCGGTCGGCTACGGCCGCACGCGCCAGCCGCCCCGGCGTGCGCAGGTAGGCGACGAGGTCGGCGGCCGTGCCGTCGAGGAGCGCGCAGCGCAGGAGGGCGAGCAGCCCGCGGCCGAGCGGCGTATGACGCAGAGGTGCGTCGCGCTCGATCGAGAACGGCACGCCGTAGGCGTCGAGCACCGCCTCGACGAGCGGAGCCGATCGATTCGGGTCGCGCAGGACCACAGCGACCTCGTCCGGCTCCACCCCTTGCCGTAGCAGCGCGAGCACCTCCGTGGCGACGAGCTCGGCCTCGGCTCGCTGCCCGCCGGCGCTCAAGAGGCGCACGGCGCCGTCCGGCTCGATGCGCCGCGGCTGCTCGGCGAGCAGCGAGCGCTCGAGGTGATGGAGCGGCGCGCGCGAGGCTTCGTCGTAGTGGTCGGCTGAGGGCGCAAGCTCCTCGTGTGCGCTCGCCACCGAGCGCAGGCGCTCGAAGACCCGCGCCAGCGAGCGAAAGGCGACGCGTCCGCGCTCGTACGGCAGCGAGACGGTCACGTCGGCCCCCGCGCGCGTCGCGATCGTCTCGATCGCGTCGAGCTCGAGCTCGGTGAAGTCGTCGAATCCGTGCACGAGCAAGGGCGTGCGTCCCCAGCGAAACGGCTCGAGGCTGAGCGCCTCGAGCGCACGCAGGGCGAACAGGTCGTCGTCGAGCAGGCCGGCGTCGTCGAGGCCGCGGCGATAGGCGGCGTAGAGCTCGGAGACCTCCGCGCAGTAGCGCGCGCGCGTGCCGCCGGCCGCCCACTGGGCGAGCGCGCGGCCCAGGCGCTCGGGCTCGACGCGCGCGCGCTCGAGCTCGCTCACGAAGGCGAGCGCCGCGCGGGCGAACCCGGGGCGCTCGGCCGAGGCCCGCAGGACGGTCAGGCGCGAGCTGCGCACGGCCTCCTCGACGATCAACGTCCGCCGCACCTCGGAGGCGCGCGGCATCGCCAGCAGCTCAGCTGCGGCGCGCCCGGCGACGAGCTCGAACAGCCACTTGAAGCGCACGACGCGTGCTCCGAAGACAGCCCCGGCGGCGCTCAGCTCGCGCTGCGAGCGCTCGTCGTCGCGAAACGCCGGGACGACCAGGATCGGCTCCTCGTCGAGGCGCGCACGCAGCTCCCCGAGCACGCGCCCTGCCTTGCCGGAGTTCGCGGGCCCGGTTATCAACTTGAGCGGCACTTGAGAGGCGGTTATAGACCCCGCCCCTGACGCTCAAGCTGCCGCAGAGCCTCCCGTCGTAGGCGCGACGACGCCGGCGCGAACGGCCGCCTCGAGCGCCTCCGCGTAGCGCTTTGCGGGCATCATCGTTGGGGCCTCGTGGAGCGACCAGCCGGCCCCCGGGCGCAGCGTCCAGCGCCCGACGCGCACCCGCTCCTCGCCCGCGCGCCGCTCGACCCGGAGCTCCTCCTGGAGGTCCCCGGCGCGCCCGCGGCTCGCCCCGAACTCGGCCTCGGCCGACCCCATGGGGCCCGCCAGCGCGGCCGACAGCAGCTCGAGATCGCGCCCGCCGACGACGTTGCGCTCGCCCGCCGCCTCGATCAGGGCCACGACGTCGGCGGCCGGCAGCGACGGGGCGCGGCGCCGGATCGCGCCCCCGCCCCACTCCGCGAGGCGCAGACCACCGGGTACGCGCTCGAGGCGCACTTCGTAGCGCGTCCCGGCCTCGTCCTCGTAGGGCCCGACGCCGGCGTACGGTCCCATGAAGCGCCCGCCCGACGCCGCGGCGGGGGAGCGCCGTGCGCGGCCAGGGGCGGCGGGGAGGCGGGCCGGCGTCGCCGCCGCGCGAGTGGAGTCGAGCAGCGTGTCCTTCGAGCAGATCGGGCAGTCGGCCGTGAAGCGGTTGTGACGGCAGAAGAGGCTGTTCACGTGTCTCAGCGTAGAGCGGCGGTGCCCGGCCGAAGCGCTTGCCAAGATGAGGGCGTGCGCAGCGCGATCCTCTCAGACCTCCACCTCGGCTCGTTCTCGAGGATCGACCTGCTCCGCAACCGGCGCGTGCTGGAGCGGCTCCTGCCGGCGCTCGAGGGAGTCGACCAGCTCGTGATCCTCGGCGACGTGCTCGAGCTGCGCGAGTCCTCGCGCGGAGACGCGGTCCAGGCCGCGGCGCCTGTGCTCGCGGAGCTCGGCGACGCGCTCGGCGGCGGCCGGGTTGTGCTCGTGCCCGGAAACCACGACCACCGCCTCGCCGCGCCCCTCCTGAGAGGCGCACCTCGTCCGCTGGCGCTCGAGCAGCAGATGACGCCCGCGCCCTCTGACCCGCTCGGTCCACTCGCGGCCCGGCTTGGGTCGACGGAGCTCGTGCTCGCCTACCCCGGCGTCTGGGTGCGGCCCGACGTCTACGCGACGCACGGTCACTACATGGACTACCACGCGAGCGTCCCGACGTTCGAGTGCCTCGCCGTCGGCGTCGCCAAGCGGCTGTCCGAGGCACCGAGCGCCACGCGCTTCACGCCGGACGACTACGAGGCGGCGCTTGCGCCCGTGTACGCGACGATCGACCGGCTCGTGGCGCGCTCGGCCGGAGCGGCCCGGCGCCAGGCGCTCGGCTCGAGCCCGACGTTGCGCCTGTGGGAGAAGCTGACGACCGGCGAGAACGGCGAGGGCAAGCGCCGCGCCGCCCAGGTCGTGGCCGCGGCCGTAGTCCCTGGGGCGCTCGCCGCCGTCAACCGTGCCGGGCTCGGCTCCTTCAGCCCGGACCTCTCGGGCGCCGAGCTGCGGCGCGCCGCGTTGCGCGCGACGCACGCCTTCATCGAGCGGCTCGGCATCGACGCCGAGCACGTCGTCTTCGGCCACACGCACCGGGCGGGGCCGACATCCGGTGACGACGGCGACGAGTGGCGCGCGGACGGTGGCCCCGCGCTCACCAACTGCGGCAGCTGGACCTATCAGCCGGCCTTCCTGACGCCCAACCCGGGTGAGAGCCCATGGTGGCCCGGCACGCTGGCCCTGCTCGACGGCAGCGGGCCCCCGCGGCTCGAGCGCCTGCTCGCGGATGTGCCCCACGACGAGCTGCGTCCGGCGTAGACCTGCGTGGCGGTCAGCGCTTGGCGGGCTTCTTCGTAGCTGGACGGCGCCCGTTGCTCACGCGCTTCGTGCGCGTGGTGCCGTTGGCGCCGTTGGGCCCGGAGGGCTTCGCCGTCGCGACGGCGGGCGTAGCGGCTGCGGCAGCCTCCACGGGCGCCTGGCCGTTGGCCGGCGCCTCGCCCTCGGGAGCCGCCTCGGGCGGCGGCTCCTTGGCCCAGTCCTCGTCGAAGTCGACCCGCCACTTGCCGTCCTCCGTCGAGCGCTCGAGCTTCAGCTTTGCGCGGAAGGTCCGCCCTGAGCGGCCGCGGAAGCCGGTCACGGGCTTCGCCGTGCGACCGACGCTGTGGTCGGGGTCGGACGCGACGCTCGCCATCAGCTCCTTCGTGACCGACGCCGGAAGGATCTTGCTCGCCTTCTTCTTCCAGACCACGAAGCCGCAGCCCGGATCGTCCTTCGACCAGCACGAGTAGCCCTTGCGGTTCTCGATCACGTCGCGGCCGCAGACGGGGCACGGACCGAGGTTCGCGCGCTCGATCTTCGCGTCCTTGAGCTTGTCGAGCTGCTCGACGGTCTCCTTGGTGAACTTGGCGATGTCGGACATGAAGGCCGGGCGCGAGTCGGTCCCCTGCTCGATCAGCCGCAGCCGCCGCTCCCAGTCGCCGGTGAGGCCCGGTGAGGTGAGCGGGTGCTCCGCCAGCAGGCCGATCACCTGCACGCCCTTCTCGGTCGCGAGCAGCGCACGGCCCTCGCGGTCGAGGTAGCCGACGTCGATCAGGCGCTCGATTATCGAGGCCCTGGTGGCGGGGGTGCCGATCCCGGAGTCCTTCATCGCCTCGCGCAGCTCGCTGTTCTCGATCTCCTTGCCGGCGGTCTCCATCGCCGCGAGCAGCGAGCCCTCGGAGTAGCGGCGCGGCGGCTGGGTCTCCTTGCGCAGCGAGTCGACCGCGCTCGTGTCGACGGCCTCGCCCCGCTCGAGCCGCGGCAACAGCTGGTCGCCCCCGGCATCGTCCTCGGCGCGGTCCGCCCGGGCCTCGTCGCCGTAGACGGACTTCCAGCCCGCCTCGAGCAGCACGCGACCGCTCGTGCGGAAGACGTGCTCGGCGACCGTGGTCTCGACGCGCGTGCGCTCGAACACCGCCTCGGGATGGAAGACGGCCAGAAAACGCTTGGCGACGAGGTCGTAGACCTTCAGCTCGTCTTCGCCCATCCGCGCGAGGTCGTGCTCGCCCTTGGTCGGGATGATCGCGTGGTGGTCGTCGACCTTGGCGTCGTTGACGACGCGGCCGAGCGGCAGCTCGGCGAGCCCCGCGACGTAGGCCGCGCCGCGCGCGTACTGGCCATTGCGCCCGACGAGCTCGGCGGTGGGACGGATGTCGGCCACGAGGTCCCCGGTCAGGAAGCGGGAGCTGGTGCGCGGGTAGGTGAGCGCCTTGTGCTCCTCGTACAGGCGCTGCGCGGCCGAGAGCGTCCGGCGTGCGGTGAACCCGTGCAGGGAGTTCGCGTGGCGCTGCAGCGAGGTCAGGTCGTAGAGGAGCTGCGGGCGCTCGCGCTCCTCCTTCTGCTCGAGCTTCGTGATCTCGCCACCGCGCCCGGCGACCTCGGAGACGACCTTCGATGCCTCCTCCTCCGCGATGCGCTTGCCGCCCAGGTAGCGGCCCGAGTAGCGCCGCTCGCCCGAGGCCTCGAACGCGGCCTCGACGAGCCAGTAGGACTCGGGCTTGAAGGCTCGGATCTCGAGCTCGCGGCGCACGACGAGCGCGAGCGTCGGCGTCTGCACGCGGCCGAGCGACACCGCCCCGTCGAACGCCGCGCGCAGGCGGATCGAAGCCGCGCGGGTCGCGTTCATGCCCACCACCCAGTCGGCCTCGGAGCGCGACCGAGCGGCTGCCTCGAGCGACTTCAGCTCCTCGCCGGGGCGCAGGCGCTCGAACGCGTCCTTGATCGCCTTGCGGGTCATCGAGTTGAGCCACAGCCGCTCGATCGGGCGCTCGACCCCGGCCGTCTCGTAGACGTAGGCGAAGATCAGCTCGCCCTCGCGCCCTGCGTCGCAGGCGTTGACGATCCGCTCGGTGTCCTTCGACCGGATCAGCCGGTGGACGGCGTTGAGCTGCTTCTGTGCGCGCTCGTCGTTTGGCACGAGCTTGAACTGCTCAGGGATGATCGGCAGGTCGGCGAAGCGCCACTTCTTCAGCTTCGGGTCGTACTCGTCGGGAGGGGCGAGCCCAACCAGGTGGCCGACCGCCCAGGTGATGACGTAGTCGTCGCCCTCGAGGTGGGTCTTGTCCTTGCCGGCCTTGAACGAGTCGGGCAGCGCGGCCGCGAGGTCGCGGCCTACGGACGGCTTCTCGGCGATGACGAGTGTCTTTCCCATGGCTTCCCTCCACGATACGCACCGCCACGGCCGGTGCGTGCGATCCGCTTCCCCAAGGCGCGCAGGCGGCAGCGTTCGCCCCTTCTTCATTGTTGCGAGGACTTCACGCCTCGCTACGCTCAGGCCCGTGGCGAGCACCGTCAGCCCTGTCCTGTCGGATTCTCAGGTCGCGGCCCACCTCGGCTTCCCGGCCTGGATCAGCGGCGCGGAGCTCGCGAGCCGCGCCGTCACGCAGGCACGCAAGTTCCACGCGCGCACCGCCACGCCCTAGCGCGCCGTCGCGCTCGAGCCGGGCTCCGACCGCCATGTCGTGCGCCTGGAGGGCGACCACGAGATCGCTGCGCATGCCGTCGTGCTCGCGACCGGCGCCGAGTACCGCCGGCTTCCCGTCGCCGGCCTCGACGAGTACGAAGGCATCAGCATCTTCTACGCCGCCGGTCCGCCCGAGGCGCAGCGCTGCGGCGCAACGCGCGCAAGGGGTTCGTGCTCACCGGCTCCGAGGTGGGCGCCGAGGGGCTGCTCGAGACGAGCGTTGCCGGCATCTACGCGGCGGGAGACGTGCGCTCCGGCTCGATCAAGCGCTGTGCGACCGCGGTCGGCGAAGGTGCGATGGTGGTGCGCCTCGTGCACGACCGGCTCTCCGCCGTGGCTGTCTGATCGGGCTGAGCGGTGCCCAGCGACCGCGACGCTTCAGTAGCCCTCGCGCGCTCGGTCTCCACGCTCGCGGCCGTCCCGTAGCGGCAGCGTGATCAGCGCCTGGGAGCCGTTGTTGTCCTCTCGCGCCTCGAAGATGCCGTTGCCCGGATCGGCGACCTGCGCGTACGCAAAGCGTCCGCGCAGCCCGGTCACGTCGATCCACTGCTCGTGGTAGGAGGCCGGATAGGAGTCCGACCACCCGACCGAGGTGCCGAGCGTCACCGCGCGGGTGCGCGCGCTCTGGTCGCATGCCGGGTAGACCCGGCGCCTGGGCGAGCGCCCCGAAGGATTGCGCCGCTCGAGGTCGCGGAAGCAGTAGTGGAGCTTCGGTCCGGTGCGCACCAGCCGCGCTCGGCGGCCGCGCGCGTCGAGCGACCAGAGCTCGAAGCGAGCGGCCTGGCGGACCTTCCAGTAGCGATACTGGCCGGGGATCGGGTAGAAGGAGAGGCGCGCGCGCGTCGGCACCGACAGCCGCGAGCCGTTCGCTCGATAGATCCTCTGCCTGACGCTCATCGTCGCTCGCCCGTCGCGACGACCGCGCAGCTCCACCGGGCCCGTGCCGACGTTGTCGATCGAATTGGCCGCGCGCAGTAGCACGCGCCCCGGTCGCGTACGCCGGTCGATCGTGAGCTCGGCGGGCGGGCGCATCACGAGGTCGGGGCAGCGCAGGGCGCTCGCCGCCGGCCCGAGGCACGGGTTCTCGAGCGCCTGCGCCCGCTCGGCGCGCGACCCCTCACGCGCCGCGGCCCCGAGCGCGAGCGCGGGCGCGAGGGCGGCCGCCGCGAGGGCGAGCGCCGCGGCCGGCGCTCGCTGTCGCAAGAGGGCCACGGGCGCTTGACTTCGGCGGCCGCACGAGCTCTCCTGCCGGGTCCTCAACGCGTGCACGGGCCCGTGTCCACCGGGCCGCCGGCCTCGCGCAGCGCCGCGCGCACGACAGAGGCAGGCACACCGAAGCCGCTCCGTCGCCCGCGGCCGAGGCTGGCCGCGAAGATCGTCGTCACGACGCTGCCGCTCGTGTCCACCACCGGTCCACCCGAGTTTCCGGAGCGTACGAGACCACGCACACCGGTCACTCGCCGGCGGATCGGGCCGTTGCCGTAGGCGTCCTGAGCGAGCACGCTGATGGTGGGGCCGACCCGTCCCGGTCGAATGTCGTAGTCGCCGTTCCCCGGGAAGCCGAGCACCGCCGCGGCGCTGCCCGGCCTTGCATTCACCCGCTGTCGCAGAGGGCGGGCCTGCGCCGCGCCGGGCGCGCGGAGGATCGCGACGTCGTTGCGGGGATCGAACCACACCGCCTGAGCGTCGAGCGCGGGCCCGCGCCCCTCGATCTGCACCGTCGTATCGTCCTGGCCCGCGATCACGTGCGCGTTCGTGACGATCAGGCCCGCACCGGCCACCCAACCGGAGCCCTGGACGCCGAAGCCGCAGGCGCTCCCGAGCACGCGGACGACGCCGCGGCGAGCGTCGCGCACGTCCCGGTCCCGAGTGATCCGCACGGTCGGCGAGGCGACGTTCGGGGACGGCGCGCGGATCGAGGGGAACGGGTCGAAGCGAGCCAGTGCGCCGAGCAGCGGGCCAGACGGCGGCAGCGCCTCGTTGAGCGCGCGCAGGATGCGCGAGCGCTGGATGTCGCGCCGGTACTCGCGAGCGGCCTCGGTCTGGACCGCGAACGCCCCGGCGATCCACGCGAGACCGAGGCCGACGCAGGCGAGCAGCGCCGCGCCGCCGAGGCCGTCGAGGGGCCCCAGCGCGGGACCGAGACGCCCGCGCACCCCGTAGCCGAGCAGCTCCAGCATGGCGGCCAGCAGGCCCCCGACGAGGAGCGCCCCGACGAGCGCGAACAGAGGCGCCTGCGGCGAGCGCGCGCCCTGCTCGAGCACGAGCGGACCGAGCCGCGAGCCGAGCAGCGCGCCGAGGACGAAGCCGAGCAGCGCGAAGGCTGCGGCGATCAAGCCCTGCCCGTAGCCCCACAGCGCCATCACGGCCGCAAAGGCGAGGATGATCAGGTCAACCGTGGGCAAGGGCGAGGCTGGCCGGCGGACGACCCTGGGCGGGTGCCCGCTCTAGATGTCGAGCTCGACGCGGGCGATCTGCTGCTTGCCCTCGGCGGGATCGAAGGCGCCGAGGATCTCGAGCTCGAGCGGGCGGTTCTCTCCGGCAGCCACCGGAAGCTGGAACACGAGCAGCGACCCGCCGGTGGGCCCGGTCGCGGCCGCGCTCGCCTCCGCCGGGATGCACTCCTCGGGGCCGACCTGGCGCGGGCGGTATGCGAACACGTTCTCCGGCGGCAGGTCGACCGGCTCGAACTCGGCGCCGAAGGTGTCGACGATCTTGAACGAGCCGGCGGCTTGCGCGGGGCTCTCGCCGTCGTTGCAGGCGCGCAGGAAGACGCCGTAGTAGGTCGAGCCGCGCGCCGGCTCGGGACCCTTGAAGTAGTCCGCGTCCTCTGGGTCGCGCAGGTTGAGCTGGCGCGTGATGAAGACGTTGTAGCTCATGCCCCCGAGCTCGATGTCGAGCCCCTCGCGCTTGGCGCCCTCCTGACTAGGGCCACCGCATCCGAGGGCCACCATAAGCACCGTGACGAGCAGCGCGGCGGCCACGCTCGGCAGGCGTCGGGGCAGCATCGTCAGCAGGTTAATGGTGGCCGCCTCGGCGGTGCGCTAGCGATAACGAGGGCTGACGCCGAAGCGCGGCGCCTTCGAGGCCTCGAACCCCGCGACACTGGTGCGGGCGAGCGTGCCCTCCGGACGCTCCTCAAAGACCTTGCGCAGGCGCTCGAGTGCGACCTTGCTCTGGCGCCGGTACCAGCGTCGCCAGCGCAGGCCCTCGCGCAGGGAGCCGAGGCGCCCGCGCGTGTCCGTGCCGGTCGTGAGCTCGACGCGGGTCTGGCCCTCGGCGGCTCGGGTGAGCTCGTACTCGGAGTAGAGCCGGGTGGCGCCGAGGCGCCCGAGCCCGCCCTGCTCCGAGATCAGCCGTGGGCGGATCGCCTCGACGATCACGATCTCCGCCCAGCGGCCCTTGAGCCGGAAGCGTGCGCCGGCGCCCTCTCCCGAGGAGCGCGGGCTGGTGAGGTGGTACTGCTCCTGGTAGTGGTCGGCGAAGGCGACCCGCCCGGCGAGATCTGCGAGGTAGTCGTAGATCTCCTCGCGCGGCGCGCTGATGTGGGTGTGGACGGTGATCGGGATCACTGGCAGCGCATCCTAAGGGCGGCGGCTCGTGGGCCACACACAGCGCACGACGCGTTCCAACATACGTCGAATAGTCACAAATAGACGACTGCGCTCTTTACACTGGCTGTTAGACGATGCCTTTGAGTGCCGACGCCATCCAGAGCTACAACGCGGGAACGCTCGCGGGGGCCGGATCTTTCTACTGTGAGACGTGCGGGTTCGCGATCGCCCTTCACGAGCGCGACCAGATCCCTGCCTGCCCGCACTGCAACGGGTTGGCCTTCAAGCGCGCGTCGATCTTCGGCTTTGCGCCCGCGGAGCCCGTGGGCACCCACCACGTTGACGAGCCGCCGGCATGGCTCGCGCAGGCGCGCTCGGAGGTCGGCGACAGCGACAGCCTCGCCTATGCCGAAGGTGCCGAGGGCGAGCACCGCGCCGTCGCCGTCGAGGAGGAGTTCCTGCGCATCGGGCGCAGCCTTGCGGCCGAGGTCCGCTTCGACGACCCGACGGTCTCGCGTCGCCACGCCATCCTCCACCGCCACGAGCGCGGCGTTCGCATCCTCGACGACCGCAGCCTGAACGGCGTCTTCGTGAACGGCGAGCGGGTGCACTCGCACGAGCTCGCCGACGGCGACGAGATCGTGATCGGCCGCTTCCGGCTCTACTTCCTCTCCCCGCCACGCGGTCGCTTCACCCCCGGCGCGCCGCGCCGCGCCGCGCCCAGCCACTAGCCACCTGCACGACGCGGCCTCGAGGCCGTGTCTATAGTCGCGCCGCCGATGCCCACGACGATCGCGGTCCTCTCTCAGAAGGGCGGCACCGGCAAGACGACGGTGGTGCGGACGCTCGCCGACGTGCTCTCGCGCGTGGGTCTCGAGGTGCTCGCGATCGACCTCGACCCGCAGGGCAACCTGTCCGACTACTTCGACGTGTCGGCCGACGCGGACCCGACGGTCGCAGACATCCTGGCCGGCAGGGCGAGCGCCGAGGAGGCCGTGCACGGTGGTGTCATGCCCGCGAACCTCGGCTTGGCGGAGGCGGAGCTGATGCTGGCCGGCAAGATGGGCCGTGAGACGACGCTCCGCAGGGCGCTCTCCTCGCTCCCCGACAGCTTCGACGTGGTGCTGATCGACTGCCCTCCGTCACTCGGTCTGCTGACGGTGAACGCCGTCGTGGCGGCCGACTACGCGCTCGTCACGACCGCCGCCCAGTATTTCTCGATGCAGGGCGTGGAGCAGGCGCTCGAGGTGATCGAGCTCGCGCGCGACTCCTTGAACCCCGGCCTCGAGTGGCTCGGCGTGGTCGTCAACATCGCCAACCTGCGCACGACGCACTCGCGCGAGGCGATCGCCCAGCTGCGCGAGCGCTTCGGCGACAAGGTCTTCGAGACGGTCATCCGCCAGTCGATTCGCTACGCGGAGTCGGCCGAGCGCGGCATCCCGATCGTCGACTACTCCCCTCGCAGCGGGGCCGACTACCTGGCGCTTGCGGACGAGCTGCTCGACCGCCTGGGGCGAAAGCGCGAGCGCACGAAGCTCGGGGCGCTGCGCGCCGAGCTAGCAGCCGTCTGAAGCGCGCGCGGGCGCCGCAACCAAGCGCGCGCTTCCGCGTTCCTCAGGAGACCCTTATACGAGGAGGAAGAGCGCAATGGCACGAAAGCTGATGCTCGCGGTGCTGCCCGCCGTGCTGGTGGTGAGTGGCCTCGCCGCGGCCCAGGCGCCGCCGCCGGACCAGGGGCGCAACATCAACGGCACGGTAGGCAACGACACGATCTCAGGCGGCGGGCGCGCGAACCCGATCGCCGGGAGGGCCGGCAACGACACGATCGACGGCGGCGGCGGCAACGACCGGATCACGGGCGGGCCCGGCAGCGACCTGATCGACGGCGGTAATGGCGACGACACCATGAACGGCGGCCCCGAGCGCGACTCGCTGAGCGGCGGCAACGGCTCGGACGTGCTCATAGACATCGAGGGCAGCAACATCTTCTCGGGCGGGCCCGGCAACGACACGATCACGGGCGGCGCCGTGTCCGACTCCCTCAACGGGGGATCGGACGAGGACATCCTGCGCGGCGGCGACGGCAACGACGGCCTGACCGGCGCATCCGGCGATGATCAGGTCTTCGGCGACGCGGGCGAGGATCGCATAGACGGTGGTCTCGGCAAGGACACGATCGACGGCGGCGACGGCAGCGACAACATCGTCGCCTTCGACGCCCAGGTCGACACGATCCTCTGCGGACCGGGGTCGGACGTCGTGCGAGCGGACGCCGGCGACTCGATCAGCCGTGACTGCGAGCGCGTATTCGTGACGAGCAGCCGGTAGGCGCGCGCCGCCGTCTCGGCTGCGCGTCCTAGAGCTCGGTCGCCTCGACTCCCGCTGCGGCGAAGCCGATCGCGCGCACGCGCCAGTCCGGCGCCGCGGCCCGCACCGCATCGCAAACCGCCGCGCGAAGCTCGACTCGACTCCAGAGGAGGACGCTCGGGCCGGCGCCTGAGATCGTCGCGCCGAGCGCGCCTAGCGCCCGCGCCCGGCTGACCAGCTCCATCGAGCGCGGGTAGAGCGGCTCGCGGCGAGGCTGGTGGAGGCGGTCTGAGAGGCCGCGCGAGATCAGCTCGAGGTCCCCGGTCGCGACGCCGAGCACGAGCAGCGCGGCGTGCGCGACGTTGTGCACCGCATCGGCGATCGGCACCTCCAGGGGCAGCAGGGCGCGTGCCTCGGAGGTCGGCAGCGCGTGCCCGGGGATGGCGATCACGGCCGCCAGGCCGGGCGGTGGCTCGAGCCGCAGCGGCGGCCCGTCGCTACAGACGACGAAGCCTCCGAGGAGCGCGGCGGCGGCGTTGTCGGGGTGGCCCTCGAGGGCGACCGCGTGCTCGTAGGCCGGCGCCTCGATCCCGTACAGGCGCTGCGCCGCGACGAGGCCCGCGACCGCGGCGGCGGCGCTCGAGCCGAGCCCGGCGCCGAGTGGGATATCGGACGAGATGCGAAAGGACACCCGGTCGGCGGGGTGCAACGACTCGAACGCGCGCACGCACAGGTTCGAGCGATCGAGCGGCACGCCGGCCAGCTCGGAGATGACCGAGAACGAGCCCGTCTCCTTGACCTCGAGCTCGAGCTGCAGCGACAGGGCGGCGGCGAGGACGTCGTATCCCGGGCCGAGGTTCGCCGAGGACGCGGGCGCTCGCACCCTGACCGCGCTCACTGGCCGAGCACGGCGCGCTCCACGCTCTCGATCTCGGGCGCGCACGGGATCACGGAGGTGGCGCGGGCGAGCGCGGTCGTCGGATCCTTGAGGCCATGTCCGGTGAGCGCGCAGACCACACGACCCTCGGCGCCGTACTTGAGCAGGCCCGCGACCGACGCCGCCGATGACGGCTCGCAGAAGACGCCCTCGCGGGCGCCCAGCAGCGCGTAGGCCGCGAGGATCTCCTCGTCTGAGACCGCGCGGATCTCACCCCTCGACGCCGTCAGCGCGTTCATCGCGTCCTCCCAGCGGGCGGGGTTGCCGATCCGAATCGCCGACGCCACGGTCTCGGGACGCTCGACGCGCCTGCCGAGCACGAGCGGCGCGGCGCCCTCGGCCTGATACCCGTGCAGCCGCGGGCCGGCGCCGTACTCCTGGAACCCCCTCCACCAGGCGGTGATGTTGCCGGCGTTCCCGACCGGGATCGCGAGCACGTCGGGCGGCTCGCCGAGCTCGTCGCAGACCTCGAAGGCGGCCGTCTTCTGACCCTCGATGCGGTACTCGTTGACGGAGTTGACGAGCGAGATCGGATGGCGCTTGACGAGCTCGCGCACGAGCACGAGCGCCTCGTCGAAGTTGCCCTGGAGGGCGATTACGCGGGCGCCGTGCATCAGCGCCTGGGCGAGCTTGCCGGTGGCGATCTTCCCCTCGGGAACGATCACGGCGCCGCGCATGCCCGCCCGCGCCGCGTACGCCGCGGCGCTCGCCGCCGTGTTGCCGGTCGAGGCGCAGATGACGGCCTCGGCGCCCTCGGCGGCTGCAGCCGAGACCGCCACCGTCATCCCGCGGTCCTTGAACGAGCCGGTCGGGTTCGCTCCCTCGAGCTTGAGCCATACCTCGCAGCCGGTGCGCTCCGAGAGGACGGGGGCCGGCACGAGCGGGGTGTCGCCCTCCTCGAGCGTGACGAGCGGCTCGACGGGCAGCCGGTCGCGGTAGCGCCAGAGGCTCAGAAGGTCTCCTCGATCACCCGGATCACGCGCGGCTGCGAGCGCACGAAGTCGAGTCGCCCGATCAGGCCGGCGGCGGCGTCGAACCGCGACTCGAGCACGGGATGCATGACCATCACGAGGCGCGCGTTGTCGCCCAGCCCACGCTGAACGACGGACTTGACCGACACTCCCTGCAGGCCGAGGATCTCGGCCACCTGGGCCAGCACGCCCGGTCGGTCGGCTACCTCCACGTGCATGTAGAAGGCCGACTCGACGTCGGTCACGAGCGGCAGCGCGATCGCCGGCGCGGGCAGCGTGGCCGGCGGGATCATCGCGGAGATCACGTCGCCGAGCACGGCGGAGGCCGTCTGCGGACCACCGGCTCCGGGTCCCGACAGCGTGATCTCGGTGATCGCGGGAGACTCGATCGTGACCGCATTGAAGGAGCCGTTGACGGCCGCCAGCGGGTGCTCCCCGTACAAGAAGGCGGGGTAGACGCGCACGGCCAGCCCGCCGCCGACCCGCTCCGCCGAGCCGACCAGCTTGAGCGCGAGTCCCAGCTCCCTCGCGTACTCGATGTCCTCGCCGGTCACCCGCTCGATGCCCTCGTAGGGCACGTCGTCGAGGCTCACGGCGGCCCCGAACGCGAGCCGCGCGACGATCGCCATCTTGGCCGCGGCATCCCTGCCGTTGACGTCCTCGGACGGGTCGGCCTCGGCGTATCCGAGCCGCTGAGCGTCGGCCAGGGCGTCGCCGTACGAGGCGCCGGTGCGGGTCATCTCCGACAGGATGAAGTTGGTGGTGCCGTTGACGATCCCGTGGACGCGCTCGATGTGCGCGGCAGCGAGCGTCTCGTGGATCACGCGGATCACGGGCACGACCCCCCCCACGGCGGCCTCGAAGCGAAGCTGCACGCCGGCCTCGCGCGCCGCCTCGTAGAGCTCCTCGCCGTGCTGGGAGAGCACCTGCTTGTTGGCGGTGACGGCGTGCTTGCCCGCCCTAAGCGCTGCGAGCAGGTACTCGCGCGCCGGCTCGAGGCCGCCGATCAGCTCGACGATCAGGTCGCTGCGCTCGAGCAGGTCGGCGAAGTCGCCGCGCGAGCGGGTCAGCACGCCACTCAGCTCGGGGCGCATCCCGACGGTCGCCTCGACGGCCTCCGCGCGATCCTCCAGCAGCTCGTGGAAGGCCGCCCCGACCGTGCCGTGGCCGAGCAGCCCGACCCTGAACCTCACGCGCGGTCAGAGATCACGAACGGTGAGGTCGTCATAGGTCTCGCGACGCACGACGACACGCGCGTCGCCATCCGAACAGAAGATCACGGGCGGTCGCGGAACCGCGTTGTAGTTGTTCGCCATCGCGTGACCGTAGGCGCCCGTGGCGGGGGTCACGAGCACATCGCCGGGCCGGGGATCGTCGAGCAGCACGTCGCGCACGAGGATGTCGCCGGACTCGCAGTGCATCCCCGCGATCGTGCAGAGCTCGTCGCCGCCGAAGCGCTCGGCGATCTCAGCCTCGTAGCGCGCGCCGTAGAGCATCGGGCGCAGGTTGTCGGACATACCGCCGTCGACCGCCACGTAGGTGCGCACATCCGGGATGCGCTTGACCGTGCCGACGGTGTAGATCGTCACGCCGGCGTTGCCGACGAGCGAGCGGCCGGGCTCGCAGAGCACGGTCACGCCATCGGGCGCACCGCGCAGCAGGGCATCGGCGTAGGCCTCGACCGACGGCGGCTCGTCGCCTGCGGTGTAGGCGATCGCGAGCCCTCCACCGAGGTTGAGCAGCGGATAGTCGCCGATCTCGGTGAGCACCTCGGCGAGCTTCTCGTAGGGCTCGAGGTCGAACACCTGAGAGCCGAGGTGGGCGTGGAGGCCCCGCAGCTCGAGCCGCTGGGAGGCGCGCTCGACGGCGCGCGGCACGTCGTCGAGCCCGAAGCCGAACTTGGAGTCGGCCTGGCCGGTGGCGATGTAGTCGTGCGTCGAGGGCCTGATCCCGGGCGTCACCCGCAGCAGCACGCGCTGGCCCGGCGCCATCCGCTCGAGGCGATCGATCTCGTCGAAGGAGTCGACCACGAAGTGCCCGACGCCGTGCTCGAGCGCGTAGGCGATCTCGTGCTCGGTCTTGTTGTTGCCGTGCATGTAGATCCGCCCGGGGGCGAAGCCACCTGCCAGTGCCAGGTGGAGCTCCCCGCCCGAGGCGACGTCGCAGCAGAGCCCCTCGGCGGCCAGCAGTCGAAAGGCGGCGGTGCAGGGAAAGGCCTTGCCGGCGTAGACGACCTCGAAGCGCTCGGCGCGTGCCGCGAAGGCCTGCATGTAGGCGCGCGCGCGGGCGCGGATGTCGTCCTCGGCGTAGACGTAGGCCGGCGTCCCAAACTCGCGCGCGAGCTCGACGACGTCGCAGCCCCCGACCTCGAGCCGTCCCGCCTCGTCGAGACGCGACCCGAGCGGATAGACGTGCGAGAGGGTGCCGACCGCCATGGCGGCGGAGTATGAACGACGCTGCGCCGCGTCCGCCGTGGCGGAGCGGGCGTGAAGACTTAGCGCCTGAGCTTGGCGGGCTTCGGAGCCGGCAGCGGCTTGGGGCTCGGCCCGGCCGCCGGGGTCGGCGGCTGCTTGGGAGCGGGAGCCGGCTTGGGGACCGGCGTCGGCTTGGCGGCCGGAGCCGGCTTGGGTACCGGCGTCGGCTTGGCGGCCGGAGCGGGCTTGGGGGCCGGAGCGGCGTTGGGGGCCGGAGCGGGCTTCGGCGTCGGAGCGGGCTTTGCTACCGCCTTCGGCTTGTCCCCGTCGTGGTCATCCCCGGCCGGGCGCCT
>Ga0136630_1000397_pt1 | contig 16426 bp, 20 predicted proteins | sample AntDrymUQ5682106_2_FD_105496 | JGI IMG/M metagenome (GOLD analysis project Ga0136630, IMG submission 105496) | Polar desert sand microbial communities from Dry Valleys, Antarctica - metaG UQ568 (21.06) | ecosystem: Environmental > Terrestrial > Soil > Desert | place: Antarctica: Dry Valley...
ACGGTGCCGACGACCTGTAGCTCGTAGTGATAGTTCTTCGGAAATAGCGGGCGTAGCGGGCGGTCGGTGAGGCGCGAGGTCAGGATGGCCTTCTCGGAGGGCCGTCCCTCGCGCTTGATGAAGCCACCCGGAATCTTGCCGGCGGCTGACATCCGCTCCTCGATATCCACGCTGAGGGGCAAAAACGTGGCGCCCGGCCTCGATGAGGAACTGCGGGTCACGGTGGACAGGAGCATGGTATCTCCGAGCCTGGCGGTCACGGAGCCACCGGCCTGGCGGGCCAACTTGCCGGTTTCGAGCACGATGGATCGCTCGCCGACGGGGATCTCTAAACGCATATTATCTTTCTCCTCTTGCTTAAGTATTTGCTCGGACGGAGGCCGTTGTCTACCGGCGCAGTCCGAGCCTGGCGATGAGCGCGCGATATCGCTCGATGTCCTTTTTTTGCAGGTACTTCAAAAGTCGGCGTCGTTTGCCGACCATCTGCAACAGACCTCGCCGGGAATGGTAATCGTGCTTGTGAATGCGTACATGATCCGTCAGGTGGCTTATGCGCTTGGTCAACACCGCGACCTGCACCTCAGGCGAACCCGTGTCACCCTCGTGCGTCTGGTGCTCCCGGATGATCTCCTCTTTATTCTCTACTACCGCCAACTTCCTCTTTCTCCTCTTCTTCCGACATATCAGATCACTTCATCTTATCAAGGCTTATGCTACCACATGCATCAAATCGTATGATCCATGATCCCTCGCCCCTCCTCCACGTCGCGTGAAATCTGCCCTCGCAACTCCTCGATCCCCGAGAACCGCTTCTCAGCCCGGATGCGCCGCGCGAACCCCACGTCAACGACCTTTCCGTACAGGTCTCCCTCGAAATCCAGCAGATGAGCCTCCACCCGACTCTCGGCCCGCGCGAAGGTCGGCGCCACCCCGACGTTGGTGCAGGCAGCATGCTCCCCGCCATCGAACCGGACAAAACCGGCGTACACGCCCCTCGCTGGCACGGCTGCGGCGGGGTCCGGGAGCACGTTCGCCGTCGGGAAGCCTATCTGCCTTCCGCGCCGGTCTCCCTCCACGACCTCGCCCCGCAGCACGTATGGCCGTCCGAGGAGCAGTGCCGCCTCTCCCACGTCTCCCGCCACCACCAGGTCCCGGATGCGGGTGGAGGTGATCTCCGCCTCGCTCACGCCGCGCAGCGGGACAGCATACGCCTCTCCCCCGACTTCACGCATGAGTCGGCGCAAATCCTCGAAATCCCCCGCCGCTCGGTGTCCGAACCGGAAGTTCTCGCCCACCACGACCGCCTCCGCCCCCATCTCCTCGATGAGAACGTCCCGCGCGAACTCTTCCGGGCTCTTCCTGGAGAGTGCCCCGTCGAAGCGAATGGCTCGCATCTCATCCGCGCCCTGCCGCTCCAATTCCTCACGCCGCAACTCCATCGTCGTGAGTAGTTTCGGTTCCTTGCCCGGCCACAATACTGCTCGTGGATGGGGATCGAAGGTCGCGGCGATCAGGCGCGTCTCTCGCCTTCGCGCCTCCTCCACGCCCCGACGCAGCACCGCCAGGTGCCCGAGATGCACGCCGTCGAAGTTCCCGAGAACGACGACTACTCCGCGCACAAGACCGCCTCGGGCCGCGCCTCATCCCCCGAATCCCGGTATATCGCGAGCAGATCATCCCCGCTCATCACCCGGTAAGGACCTTCGATCCCCGCCTTCGGCAACGACCGTCCACTGCACACATCGCGCCGAACCTTCTGCGTGACCGTCAGCGCCGGAAGATGGACGACCACCTCACTCGCTTGTATTATGTGGTTGTTTAAGGTGCCTTCGGTCAGGTCGCCGAGGTTCGTGGCGTGTTCGAGGGTCAGGTGACCGACGCTGGCGCGGCGGAGGGCGGTGAGGTATGCGCCGGTTCCGAGGGAGGCGGCGAGGTCGGCGACGAGGGTGCGGACGTAGGTTCCGCTGCTGCACGACACCTGAAAGGCGACGGTCTGGGAGGCGGCGTCGAGGTTGGTCAACGTGAAGGAGTGGACTTTGACGGGGCGGGACTCGCGTTCGACGGTCTCGCCGCGGCGGTGGGCTTTGTAGAGGCGTTCGCCGCCGATTTTGACGGCGGAGGTCATTGGTGGGGTTTGGAGGATTTCTCCGGTGAACCGTTCGAGGGCCGCCCGCAAGTCTTCCTCGTCCGGCATGGAGGCGTAAAGGGGTGAGATATTGCCTTCCGCGTCGAGGGTGTCTGAGATGGCCCCGAATTGGGCGGTTGCGGCGTAGGATTTATTGAGGTCCGTGACGTAACGAGAGAGGCGGGTGGCGCCCCCGATCACGAGCACCAGCAACCCGGAGGCCAGAGGGTCGAGGGTTCCGGTGTGGCCGATCCTGGTTTTTCTCGGGAGCAGGCGCTTGACGACGGCGACCGCACCGGCGCTCGTGATGCCGGGCGGCTTGTCCAGAAGCAGGGCGCCGGATGGAGCCCTCGAAGCTATCGTCCGCCCCCGAGATCCACGTCGCCTTCGAGGTTTTCTAGCAATTCTTCTTTGGCTTCGCGCGGTTTCATGCCCTTTCTGGTGTATCCGGCGGCCAGCTTATGGCCCCCGCCACCGAAGATCCGGGCCACCGCGCCCACGTCCACCGACTCGGAGCGCAACGAGCCCTTGGTCCCTTCCGGGACTTCTCGCAAATGCGCCACCACATCCACGCCAGCGACCGTGCGGAGCTGGTCAATGGCTTCTTTGGAGTCGAGTTCTCCCGCGCCGGTGCGTTCGTAGTCTGCTTTGTCCACCGTGGAAATGAGGACATCACCGTACTGAACGGCGTTGGCTAGCACGACGCCGACGATCTTGAGTTGCTCGATGGAGCCTCGGCGGTTGATACGCTCGTTTACCTCAGCCGGGACCACTCCGGCCCGGAGCAGGTCCGCGACCAGTTCGTGGGCTTCGGGCGAGATGTTGCGGAACGTGAAGCCGCCCGTGTCCGTCCTGACGCCGACGTAGATGGCCTCGGCAGCGGCCCGGTCGAGGGGTATCTCCAGTTCCCGGTACAGTTCGGCCACGAGTTGGGCGGTCGCAGCGGCCCCGGCGTTGACCAGGTTGTATTCGGCGTAGAGCGGATTGTCCTCGTGGTGATCCAGGTTCAAGCGGGCGCCTTCGTCCGGCGTGGGGACGCCGGTTCGGTCGGGACGGGAAGTATCCACGACGAGCAGGTCGTGGCCGGTGGGCAACTCCGTGAGCGCATCGTCCGGCAGGAGCCAGCCAAGATAGCCGGGCACCGCCTCGGCGTGGCAGAATACCGCCTCCGCGCCGAGAGCGCGCATCAGGCGCACCAGCGCAGCAGAACTGCCGATGGCGTCTCCGTCGGCCCCAACGTGGGTCGTGACAGCTACGCGGTCCAGTGTTTTCAAGAAGTCCGCTAATTCTCGGACGGTATTATTCGTTGTCTGGGTCGTCATGTGTTTTTACCTCCCTCAGGACTGCGTCTATTCTGGACGCTCTTTCGACTACGGGGTCGGGCTCGAACCGGAGTCTGGGCGTGCGCCTCAGGCGCGTCTGCGCCCCGACGGAGCTTTGTATGCGACCGGCTGCGCTCTGCAAGCCTTCCCGCGCCTCCTCTTCATTCTCCCCTGCCAGCACGCTGTAGAAGACCGTTGCCTGGCCGAGGTCCGGGCTCACGCGAACTCCGGTCACGGTGACGAGGCCGTTTATGCGCGGGTCGGAGAGCGCGGCGACCTCTTCGCCAGCTATCTCTTTTAGTTGGGATTCGATCTTGCGGGTGCGTTCGCTCATGGCGATATCCTTCTCACAGCTTCACGAACTCCTCGCGCCACTCGACTATCGCCAGTTCCTCGTAGTTGAGGAGTTGGCGCCGGATCTCCTCTCGCTTCGCCTCGGCGGCGTGCCGGGAGACGGCGGCCAAAGCAAATTCGATAGTAGCCCGTTGCCACGAGTCCTGATGATCCGCCTCGACCACGGAGACGTTTTTGCGGCGCAAACGGTCCTTCAAGGAGCGCAGCGTCTGACGTTTATCCTTGAGGCTGGAGGAGAAGGGCAACTCCAGCTCCAGCCTCACGGCGCAAAACAAGCGGCGTCTCCTTCTAGCGAGGTACTTCGATGATCTCGAAGAACTCCAGCACGTCGCCTTCCTTGATGTCATTGAAGTTCTCGACGCCGATACCGCACTCGAAACCCTGACGCACGGATCGCACATCGTCCTTGAAGCGTCTGATGGAGGCGATGTTGCCGTCGTAGACGACCGTGCCATCGCGCACCACGCGGACGCGGTCGTTGCGGGAGATCTCACCGCTCGTCACGTAGCAACCGGCGACCAAACCGGCGTTGGGGACGCGGAAGGTCTGGCGAACCTCGGCGACGCCCGTCTCGTGCTCCTGCTCTTCGGGGGCGAGCATCCCGCGCTGGGCGGCTTCGATCTCTTCGAGCGCCTGGTAGATTACTTCGTAGGTCCGGATCTCCACCCCCTCGCGCTCGGCGACCTGCTTGGCCGTGCTGGTCGGCCTGACGTTAAACCCGAGCAAAATACCATCGCTCGCGGAAGCCAACATCACATCCGAGTCCGTCAGCGCGCCGACGCCCGAACGGACGACATTGACGCGAACCTCATCGGTGGTGAGTTTGGCAAGCGCCTCCTTGAGAGCCTCGACGGATCCGGCAACGTCCGCCTTGACGACGAGGTTGAGGTCCTGTGTGCCGCCCTCGCCGAGCAACTGCTCCAATGTTCGGCGGCTGCCGCCCTGCGCGAGCTCCTGCCTCTGGAGGGCCGAAGCGGCGGTTTGGGCACGGTCGCGCGCCATGCGCTCGCGCTCGACGACCTCGAAGCGAGTCCCGGCTTCCGGAACGCCGGAGAGTCCGAGAACCTCGACCGGTTCTCCCGGCCCCGCATCCTGTACGCGCTGGCCCGTGTAGTCGAGCATCGCCCGCACCCGCCCGTAAGCCGTGCCCGCGAGGAGCACGTCTCCCTTGTTCAGGGTGCCGCGGCTAAGGAGCAGCGTGGCGACAGGACCGCGGCCAGGGTCGCGCTCGCCCTCGATCACGTACCCGCTCGCCGGAGCGTTCGGGTTGGCCTTGAGTTCTTCTAGCTCGGAGACGATCAAGATGTTCTCCAAAAGATCTTCTATGCCCTCGCCGGTCCTGGCGGATACCCTCACCGTCACCGTCTCACCGCCGTAAGCCTCCGGCACGAGGTCCCGCTCGGAAAGCTCGCCGAGTACTCGGTCAATGTTAGCGTTTGGTACGTCTATCTTGTTCAACGCCACCACGATCGGCACCCCGGCGGCCCGCGCATGCTCTATGGCCTCCTGGGTCTGAGGCATGACCCCATCGTCCGCGGCCACCACGAGCACGACCACGTCCGTCACCCGCGCCCCACGGGCCCGCATCTCGGTGAACGCCTCGTGGCCTGGGGTGTCTATAAAGGTGATCGGACGGCCATTGCTCTCGACCTGATACGCGCCGATGTGCTGGGTGATGCCACCGGCCTCCCCGGTCTGCACGTTGGCCCGCCGGATGCGGTCGAGCAGCGACGTCTTGCCGTGGTCCACATGGCCCATGACCGTCACCACCGGCGGCTTCTCTTCCAGGTCCTCGGGGGCGTCCTCGGGGATCACCGTTTCCGGCTCGGGCTCCTCAACCGCGCCAACCTCGACCTCGACGTTCATCTCCTCGGCGACTAGCTCTATCTCCTCAATGGAGAGGGTCTGAGTCTGGGTCCGCATCTCCCCCAGGTTGAAGAGGATCTGCACGATCCTGGCCGGCGGAACCTCCAAGACGCCCGCCATGTCCTGAACGGTCGCCCCAGGCTCGATCCGCACGGATGTTTTCTCCGCCTTCTCTTCAGCCTCCTCGGGCTCCTCGCGCAGCTCCTTCGGGGCAGCCGGCGCCGGACGCGAGGCCCGGTTCGTCGCGCTCGCGTCTATGACGACCCGGCGGCGCTTCCGGTCCTTCCTGCGCCCCGGCTGGCCTGGAGACGCCTTCTCAGCCGGGACCGAGACAGGTTCCTCGGCGGGAGCCTCCTGAATGGTGGCGCCATGCCCCGAACGCTCCGCCTCCTCGCGGGCTTCCGTGGCCTCCTTCTCCTGGGCCTCCGTGCGGCCATTCGGCGTGGCGTCAGCAGAGGCGCCGTTGCCAAAGACTTGCTGGTATACGTCGTCCTCGACGGAGGAGGAGTGACTCTTCACCTCGATCCCGGCCTCTTTGAACCGGTCCAGGACTTCCTTGCTCGCAAGCGATTGCTCGCGGGCTATCTCGTAAATACGCTTACTCATCGGATCCCCTACCCTCTACCATGCCCTCGAACTCGGCCGCCTGCGCCTGATGAGACGAAATGCCGCAGAAAAGCGACCCGGACAGCGCCATGTTCGCGCAGCGCCGGCCATTCGATAGGACCGCCCTGCAACGCCTCATGCTCGACTCGTCGTCGGGCTCCCAGTCCTCTTCCTCATCCTCGAATTCGATGGCCTGGCTCTCGGGTTTGATGTCTATCTTCCAGTCCGTCAGCTTCACGGCCAGCCTGGCGTTCTGGCCCTCGCGCCCTATCGCCAGCGAGAGCTGGTCGTCGGGGACTATGACCTCGGCCTGCTGCTCGTCCTCATCCAGATAGACCTCGCGCACGCGGGCGGGACTCAGCGCCTTCGCTATGAAGCGCGCCGGGTCAGGATCCCACTGGATAATGTCTATCTTCTCGTTCCTCAGCTCGGAGACGACCGCCCGAACGCGGCTCCCCCGCGGACCAACGCACGCCCCCACCGGGTCTATCCCCAGCTCGTTGGACCACACGGCGACTTTCGAGCGTAGCCCGGCCTCGCGGGCGACGGCCCGAATCTCCACGAGCTTGTCGTAGATCTCCGGCACCTCCAACTCGAAGAGACCCTTCAATAAACCCTCGTTGCGGCGGCTGACCACGAGCCCCGGACCACGGCCAGGCTCCCGGATCTCCAGCAAATACACCTTGATGCGCTGGCCGTTCTCGTACCGCTCGTTGGATACCTGCTCGCTGGCCGGCAATATGGCCTCGACCCTGCCGAGGTCCACCAGCGTCATGCGGCGGTGCGCCTGCTGCACGATGCCGGTCACGATGTCGCCCATGCGGTCGCCGTACTCTTCGAGGAGCTGGTCGTTGTGGATCTCGTTGAGGCGCTGCATGAAGTTCTGTCGCATCACGTAGGCCGCCATGCGCGTGAAGTCGTGCGGCGTTATGTCCTCGTCGTCGCGCATAACGCGAAGGTCGCCGGTCTCTTCATCGAGGACGACCTGCGCCTCCTCGTCGGCTCCTTCGCGGTTCAGGTAGGCCGCGAGAAGGGACTCTTCGAGGACGCCCTTCACCGTCTCGAACGGTACGTTTTTCTGCGTCTCAATCTCTCGTAGCGCGGATAACAGTGCGGTGTTCATATCGTTATATGTCCTCCTTGAGGTTCGCCCGGACGACGGAGCCGAACGGCAACTCCACCTCCGACTCGCCTTCAGAGAGTTTTAGTGTGAATTCCTCGTCTCCGGCCCGCTCTATGGTGCCGGTGAAGTTGCGACGACCGTCTATCGGTTCGGCTACCTTGATCTTTGCTTCACGTCCGATGAAGCGCCGGAAGTGATCCGGCCTCGTCAAAGGGCGCTCGATGCCGGGAGAGGAAACCTCGATCATGCCGTCGTACCCTTCGCTCTCCAGCGCCGGAGACACCGCGGATACCACCCGCGAACAGAACTCGTGATCAACCGGCCCGTCCGTCCGGTCAACCAGAATCGTCAGCAGCGGCCCACCCGAAAACCGGGCGTCCACCAACTCGGCTTCACCGGGCAACAAGCCCTCCACCGCCTCCGAAATTTTCTCCAGTCCCGCCGTCTCTCTCACCTTCTTCGAGCGATAAAAAAAGCAACGGGTCCGAAGACCCCTTGCTTCCGTACAACAGATACTATTCTACAACAGAGTATGTAGGTTACAAGGCGACGAAGATTCCTCGCCGCAACGCGGATCTAAAGTCTTCGTGGCCGAAGCCAATACCCCAAGATCAGTGGGGTGAAGACCTGGCGAGAAGATGCAAAAGATGCCAGAAAAACAACGCGGACACCACCAAGACGACCACGATCTGTATTCGCCCCTGCGTTGGTGGTCCCTTCATCGTCAGAATCCCGAGCAAAGCGACGATCCCCACCTCCGCGAGTGTGCAGGCGAGGTCCAGGACTTCGGACCCCTCGACTTCGCCGGCGTGCGGCCCGAAGAGCGGTATCCCCGAGGTGCGCGTCACCAGCCAGAGGATCACGATGGACAGGTTGCCCGCAATCCCGAGAATGAATAGCGACCGGCCAGACCAGCGTAGCAGGACCAGAGCATACATCCCCTGAGCGCCTGCAGCGGCCAGAAAGAAGACCCCATATCCCCACCACTCCTCGAAATGTTCCGGTGCCGCCCACAGGTGAATGGCCGCCGCGAGCAGTGAAAGAACCGCGACCGCGTACACGGTTGTGTTGGATCTCCCGGTTGCAAGGGAACCTGCGCTCACCCTCGCCGCCTCCTCACGCCTTGCCGGAAAGACTACCGAACGCGCGGCGACGTTGCGGAGGCGGGCTGAACGCCGGCGTCGCTGGAGCGGAGCATCGTCAGGAGGGAGTAGGCTAGGATCAAGCCCCCCGCCATCAGCGTCACATGGAAGCCGTACTCGATGTAGAGAAGACCCTGCAAATCGTTGCCATTGTGGATGTGCATGTTGTCATGGGGCCACCAGGAGACCAGGAACCAGCCAATAGCGAGGTACATCGCCCACGCCCTCAACGGAGATCCACCCACCGCCCGGCTTATGGACGGGAAGCCGAAGAGCAAGAACGAGACGCCCAGACCGAACGTCAGCGCCTCGAAGACAGCAAGGAAGAGAAAGAACGGTAACTGTCCTGCGGTAGGCTCTGGTCCGCCGGTAGCCGGCGGCCAGATGACCTGGCCGAGAGCCATCGCCGGCACGGCGACGACAGCGGTGACGAGAGCAATTTTTACCCAGGGTTTCAAGACATGCCCCTTCCGTTCACTTGCTAGCAACATTCCTGCCTTAATTCTAGCGAACGGGAGGTTCCGGCGCATCCCCCAAATGTACTAATTTAAGAATGGCGGCTACGTGAGCCTACCGGCTGTTACTTCCAGCCGTCCTTCTCTATCTCATCGAAGAGGGCGTCGTAGATATCGTCGCGGCCGACTTTCCGAAGGGGCTGGCCTTTGGAGAAGATCACACCGTCGTCCTTGCCGCCAACCACGCCGTGCCGCTCCAGCTTCATCGTCCTCAGGCCGGACTCAGAAAGGATTCCGGGCCGGTCACTCGCTCGGGGACGTTGAGGGTACCGTGGCGCTTCATCCACCCGTCGAAGGCGGCGAGCGCGATGAATTCCAGCCCCAGGGGGCGGTTTTCGGAGTCGAGATCGGCGTTGACGCCCTCCTCGAGTTCTATGGTTCGCTCCACCCGGCCTTCGTTGATCCTGATGTAGAGAGCATCGGCCTCGCTGTCGAACTCGAACCTCACCAGCCTAACCTTCCTCCAAGTCTATGGCGCTGATAATTCTAGCATCGGTTCCACCCTCGAAAGCGTCCTCCGCTACTCGCTTGCCGTAGCTCGGGTACGAGAGATCCGGCTCGTTCATCACGCGCAAGATGTCAGCCTCGGAAACGTCGCGTTCCCTCATGCGTTGCCATGCGTGGCGCGTATAACGCAGCCGCTCGTATCTCACGACAACGGACTGCGCAGGTCGTTACTTCCAGCCGTCCTTGCCTATCTCCTCGAAGAGAGCTTCGTAGATGTCGTCGCGGCCGACCTTGCGGAGGGGCTGGCCTTTGGAGAAGATCACGCCGTCGTCCTTGCCACCTGCTACCCCATAATCCGCGTCGCGGGCCTCGCCGGGACCGTTGACGATGCAGCCCATCACGGCAACCGTGAAGTGATCCTCGTAGTGCTTGAGACCGTCCTCGACCTGGGCGGCCATCCCGATCACATCGAAGCCCAAAGTCCGGGCGCAACTCGGGCAGGCGATGACGTTGGGACCGCGATGACGAAGGTCGAGGCACGAGAGGATGTGGTAAGCCACCGGGATCTCCTCGACAGGGTCTTCCGCCAACGAGATGCGGATGGTATCTCCGATGCCGTACGGAAGTAGCTGGCCCAAAGCCGCCGCGCTCTTGACGGCGCCTGGCAGCTTCGTGCCGGCCTCCGTGACGCCGAGGTGGAGCGGGGCGTCGGAATGCTCGCGGAACTTTTTGTTCGCCTCGACCATCTCGGTGACGTTGCTGGCCTTCAGCGAGACCTTGAAGTTCGTGAAGCCCATCTCCTCGGCGACTTCGACCTTGTGCAGCGCGCTCGCCACGAGGGCCTCCGCCTTCGGCATGTCCCAGTACTTCTTCTCGACGGAGCCGGAGTTGACGCCGATCCGCATGGCGACGCCGGTCTCCATGCACTTCTCGATGACTTGGCGGTAGCGGTCATCGCTCCCGATATTGCCGGGGTTGATGCGGACGCACGCCGCGCCTGCATCCGCCGCCCCGAGTGCCATCCGGTAGTCGAAGTGGATGTCGGCGATCAAGGGCACCGGACTACGCCACACGACCTCCTTGAATCCTTTGAGCGCCTTGGAGCCGTTCACCGAGACGCGAACGAGATCCGCTCCCGCGGAGTTCAGATCGTAGACTTGCTGGACGGTCGCCTCCACGTCGTGGGTCGGAGTATTGGTCATGGACTGCACCGCCACTTGAGCCCCACCGCCAACCGGCACCTCGCCGACCATGATCCTCCGGCTAGTAATCGAACGCTCGTGTACCGCTGTCTCTGTCATGTGTGCCAAATCCCTCCGACGCTCTTTGCTTGTTCCCAGTCTACTCCGGGATGAACGGCTGTCCATTAAAGAGTTTACTAACGTCCGCGTAAGTTGCGAACAAAAAGAGCGCGAGGACCAGCGCGATCCCCACAGCCGCCACCTTCCCCATCGTCTCCGGCCTCACCGGACGCCCCATCACCTTCTCCGCCGCTATGAAGAGCAGATGCCCCCCATCCAGCGGCAGAAGTGGCAGCAAATTGAACAAAGCCAGGTTCAAACTGATAAGCGCCAGAAGCTGAGGAAAAAACCCCTGCTGCACGGACTCGCTCCCGACGGTCGTGATGCCGACCGGACCACTCACGTTGTCGTAGAAGCTCTGCTCGCCGGTCACGAGTTGCCCCACGAACGCTCCCATGAGGCCCGTGATGCGCACGATCTCCGTGACGGATTTGCCAAGCGCCTCAAGCGGCCCGAACGTCTCCTTGATAGCGACCGGCTGCACGCCAACGAGCGCGCGCTGATCGTTCTGCGGGTCCGAGCCAAGCTCTCCCGAGAACTCCTTCTCGGCGCCGTTTCGCTCGACGATCACGGTCACGGGATCTCCGGGGCGCTGATCCGAGACGATGGTCTGAAACTCCTGCCATTTCTCGGTACTCTGCCCGTCCACCGAAAGAACCTGGTCTCCCGATTGGATGCCGACATCGGCGGCGAAGGAGTTTGGGACGACCTCATCCACCTCCGTGGTCGCGCCCGTGATGACGCCGGAGAACATGAAGACGCCGGCCAGGATCAAGACCGCCGCCACGAGGTTGGCGAACGGCCCGGCGAAGATGATGAGAGCCTTCCGCCACGGCGCTTTGGCCGGATACGTGTCCGGCCCGAGGTCGCTCTGGTCCACGTCGACGCTCGTCATGCCCTCCATCCCGGCGAGCTTGGCGAAGCCGCCGAGCAAGATGATGCGGAACGAATAGACAGTCTTCCCGAACTTCTTCTTGAAGATCGCCGGCCCGAACCCGACCCCGAACTCGGGCACGCGCACGCCGAGTGCCTTCGCCGTGAGCATGTGCCCCATCTCGTGGATGACTATAAGGAGTATCAGCCCGAGCATCGCAACGACTACCGTCATCGGGCCGCGACCTCCGCCACGAGCCGAACGGCCTCGCCGCGAGCCCAGTTATCCACGGCCTCTATGGCCTCCATACTGTCCATCTCTCCATTCTTCGGGACACGCCCGAGGACATCTTCGATCACGCCCGCTATCCGGGGAAAGTCTATCCCCCGGTCAAGGAACGACTCCACCGCCACCTCGTTGGCGGCATTGAGCGCAACGGGATACGCGCCTCCGGCCCGCCCCGCCTCGACCGCGAGCGGCAAACACCGGAACACGTCGCTCCGAGGCTCGTGGAACGTCCAGACGGCGCCTCCGAAGGATACGCGGTCCGCCCCCACATCCACTCTCTCCGGGTACAGCATTCCATAGGCGATGGGCAGGCGCATATCCGGCTGCGCCGCGTGCAGTATCGCGGAGCCATCCCAGAGCAACACGCCGCCATGCACCACCGACTGACGATGCACGACCACCCGAACGTCGTCATAGGAGACCCCAAACAAATGATGCGCCTCCATCACCTCCAGGCCCTTGTTCATCATGGTGGCGGAGTCAATGGTGACCTTGCGCCCCATCTGCCAAGTCGGGTGCGCGAGCGCATCCTCAGGCCCGACCTCAGCCAACCGCTCCTCCTCGTAATCGAAGAACGGCCCCCCCGAAGCGGTCAATAGAATCTCCGAAATCTCGTCATCCCTGCGTCCTTCGAGGCACTGGAAGATCGCCGAGTGCTCCGAGTCCACGGGTATTATGGGGTTGTTACCGGCGAGAGCGGTAACCCACTCGCCCCCGGCGACGAGCGACTCCTTGTTGGCGAGGGCGAGGAGGTTGCCAACTCTCAGGGCGGCGACGGTGGCGGCTAGTCCCGCGAAGCCGACTATGCCGTTTAGGACGACGTCGGTTGGGGCTTCGGCGAGATGGCGGGCGGAGCCTGGGCCTGCGATGACCTCGGCGGTCGCATTATCGAGAGCGGAGGGGTCGCCGTTTTCAAGGGCGATGTATTTGGGATTGAACTCAGCGGCTTGCTTCTGGAGCAGATCCGCGTTCGAGCTTGCGGAGAGGCCGATGATCTCGAACCGGCCGGGATGGGCGCGCACGACTTCGAGAGCCTGGCGACCGATACTGCCGGTGGAGCCCAGGATGGTGACGTGGCGCGTCATGGCGAAAGGTTTGTAGAGTAGAATCTCATATAAAGAGGAGGACATAGTATACCGCAGGGGCGGTGAAGAGCAGGCTGTCTATCCGGTCGAGGATGCCGCCGTGGCCGGGGAGAGAGCTTCCGAGATCCTTTAAATCCAGGATGCGTTTCAGTATTGACTCGAAGAGGTCGCCGATCTGAGAGAAGAAGGAGATCGCGATTCCCGCGACCGCCGCGCCGGGGATGGAGAACGAGAGGAATTCATACGCGAGCCAGCCGACGACCAGCATCGTCATGAGGAGTCCTCCGATAGCTCCTTCGATAGTCTTGTTGGGGCTTAGGGTTGGGAACAGTGGATGCCGTCCCGCCAGCCGTCCGGCGAAATAGGCGCCGGAGTCGGAGATCCAGGGTCCCGTCACCACGATCAGGGCCAGCAAAACCGGGTCGGAGGAAAGGGAGATCAAACCGAGGTGAGCCAACGAAGCTCCGACCCATATCGCCATCAAAAGGATCGCCAGCAGTGCCCGGAGCGTCCGCGTCTGGGGCAACCCGGTCAGCCAGAAAAGCGCCCAGGGCAAGCTGAAGCACACGCCCGCCATGATACCCGTGACCTGGTAAGGGATCGAGAGGAGAACCGGGATTGCGCCTGCTCCAAGCGCCGCCAGGAAAGGCAGCGGCTTGAGTGCGCGGGATAGTTCGAAGGCGGCGAGCCCGATCACCACCAAAATAAGGGCGTAGACGGCCAGCGGTCCAATGAGGATCGCCCCGACGATCACAGGAGCGAGGATCAGGGCGGTGACGGCGCGCCGCCGGAGCATGGCCGCCCCCTAAACGCCGCCCCGGCGCCGGGACCGGGCCGAGAAGGACTCGATGGCCCGTCTGAATTCCTTTGCCGAGAAGTCCGGCCAGAGCGTGTCGGTGACGTAAAACTCGGCGTAGGCTATCTGCCAGAGCAGGAAATTAGAGACCCGAAGCTCGCCGCTCGTGCGGATCACGAGGTCCACCTCAGGGGCCTCGGGCGCGTACAGATAGCGGGCGAAAGTCTCCTCGTTCACGTCCTCGGGGTCGAGCCCGGCGGAGATCATGCGCCGGGCCGCGTCCACGATCTCACTGCGCCCCCCATAGTTGAGAGCTATATATACATCCAGTTTGTCGTTAGCCGCAGTGAGCATCTCGGCCTCCCGGATAGCGGCCCGCACGGACTCCGGCAGGTTCTCCCGGCGTCCCACGAAGCGTAGCCTGGCTCCGCGCTCGTTGAGATCTGGCACCTTGCCGCGGGCGGTCTCCAGGAAGAGGGACATGAGCGTGCTGACCTCGGTCTCGGGCCGGGTCCAGTTCTCGGTGGAGAAAGCGTAGAGGGTGAGCGTCTCCACGCCTAGCTCACCGGCGGTCTCGAGGAGCGGGGTGAGGACCTGGACGCCGGCGCGGTGGCCGGCGGCGCGGGGAAGCCAGCGGGCCCTCGCCCAGCGGCCATTGCCGTCCATTATGATGGCGACGTGACGCGGCGTCCGCTGTAGGTCGAGCGGAGTAAGCACGCGCTCGTGACGCGCCGTGGATCTCTCTCTGACAGGTTCCAGGACTCAGACCTCCAGAAGCTCGGCTTCTTTTTCCGAGAGGGCCTCGTCTATGCGCTTGACATAGAGGTCAGTGAGCCTCTGGAGTTCGTTCTCGGCGCGGCGTTCGTCGTCCTCGGAGACCTCGCCCATCTTTCGCAGCTCGTGTACGTCGCGCATCTCGTCGCGCCGGACGTTGCGGACGGAGACCCGTCCCTCCTCTGACATACTCTTTGCGAGCTTTATGAACTCGCGGCGGCGGTCCTCGGTGAGTTCGGGGATGGGGAGGCGTATGATCTTGCCGTCGTTCTGCGGGTTGAGCCCGACGTCGGAGTTGCTTATTGCCCGCTCGATGTCCTTGAGCGAGTTGGGGTCGAAGGGCGTGACGGTCAACAGGCGCGACTCCGGGGCGCCGACGTTGGCGACGCTCCTCAGGGCCATCCGCGAACCGTAGACATCCACCTCGATGCGGTCGAGGATCGCCGGGTTCGCCCTTCCGGTGCGGATGCTCCCGAACTCCCGCCGCACGGACTCGACGGCGCCGCGCATCCGGCTCTCGGCGTCCGTAAGGTCAATATTCTCCATCTCTATGCTCCTCCGCCCCCGGCTTCGCCCCTGGCTTTGTCCCCGGCTCTCCCAGCCGCGCTCCAGACCAAGGAGCCTACCTGTTCACCCTGCAAAATCCTGTGAAGATTGCCGCGTTTGAGTATATCGAAAACGACTATGGGAAGGTTCTCCCCACTACACAGCGTGGCGGCCGTGTGGTCCATGACCGAGAGGTTGCGCGAGAGCAGATCCATGTAGTTCAGCCGCCGCACGCGAACCGCATCCGTGTGCAGCCTGGGGTCCTTGTCGTAGATGCCATTGACGCGGTTCTTCGCCATCAGGAGGGCGTCGGCCCCGATCTCCAAAGCGCGCAAAGCCGCTCCAGTGTCCGTGGTGAAGAACGGGTTTCCCGTCCCTGCGGCGAAGATGACCACGCGGCCCTTCTCGAGGTGACGAATGGCCCGACGGCGGATATACGCCTCGGCTACTTCCTGGATCTGGATCGCCGACTGCACCCGCGTCTCGACGCCACGCCGCTCAAGCGCAGCCTGCAACGCCATCGCGTTGATGACCGTCCCGAGCATCGCCATGTAGTCGGCGGTGGCACTCTCGATACCGAGTTCATCGGCCACCTGAGAGCCTCGGAACACGTTGCCCCCGCCGACGACCACCGCAAGCTCCGCCCCGGCTTCCACGGCCTCCATCACGCCTGTCGCAGTGGCGTCCAGGCTCTCGGGGCTTATCCCGTAGCCGTGTTCGCCGGCCAGGCTCTCGCCGGAGAGTTTGAGGACGACGCGCTTGACGGCCCCAAGTTCGGGGGTGGCGCCGGTTGACTCGCGGTTCGGTTCGTTGGCGGGGACGGCCTCCTCCAAGATCAGCCTATAGAGAGAAGCGGACGAAACGCCGGATCACGACGTTTTCACCGACTCTCTGGATGGTGTTCTGCAAAAGCTCGCCGATGGTGATGTCGGGCTCCTTGACGTACTCCTGGGTCAAGAGCGCCCGTTCGGCGACCCACTTGTTCATCCGGCCCTCGACGATCTGGTTCGTCACGTTCTCGGGCTTGCCCATCTCGGCGGCCTGCTTCTCGAACACGGACCTCTCCTCCGACATCGCCTCCTCGGCGATGTCCTCCGGGGCGACGGTGAGCGGGTCGGTGGAGGCTACGTGCATTGCGACATTGCGGGCAAACTCCTTGAACTCCGGCGTGCGGGCCACGAAGTCCGTCTCGCAGTTCACCTCGATGAGGACCCCGATCCGACCGTTGAAGTGGATGTAGGATTCGACCAAACCCTCCGTCG
>Ga0136630_1000398_pt1 | contig 16397 bp, 17 predicted proteins | sample AntDrymUQ5682106_2_FD_105496 | JGI IMG/M metagenome (GOLD analysis project Ga0136630, IMG submission 105496) | Polar desert sand microbial communities from Dry Valleys, Antarctica - metaG UQ568 (21.06) | ecosystem: Environmental > Terrestrial > Soil > Desert | place: Antarctica: Dry Valley...
GACGAGGGCGAAGGAGCCGATGACTATTTTCCAGATGAGGTCTGTGACGGGCTGGCTCGGGCGGAGGCTGCGGATGAGTTCGGCCCGGTCTTTGCGGCTGAGGTCGCCCGCGAGTTCGGCGACGACGTCCTTTTTACCCTCGGCCCCGAGGTTGTTCACGGCGGCGGTCGCGACCGACTTCGTGTTCTCGGGGCTGAGGGAGCCGACGACCTCGGCGGCGACGGACTTCCCGTTCTCGGCGGGGAGAGACTTCACCGCCTCGATGGCGATGGCCTCTTTGTTCTCGGGGCTGAGGCTGCGGAAGTGGTCTATCTCCGACTCGATCATCGCTCCTCCTTTTCCGAATGTTCTTCGAGGATTCCCGAATATATGGCGCGGGTCTCCGGCGAAGGTTCGGCGCCCCACGCGCCCGCGAGCGAGCGTTCGCACATGCCGTATTGGCGGAGGGCACGGCCTCTTTGCCCGAGGCGGGCGAAGCATTCCATGAGGAGGCGATGGGTTCTCTCGCAGCAGCGATCCTTTTCGAGGATGCGGTAGCAAAAATCCATGCACTCACGGTACTCGCCGCGCTCCATGCGGTGGACGGCGAGGCTGCCGAGCATCGCCGTGTATGCGTCTATGAGCCTTCCGCGCTCGATCTCCGTCCACTCCTCGTAGAGATCCTCGACGAGAAAATCCCCCCGATACAACGCGACGGCCCTCTCGTATTCTTTGTCCGCGTCCGGGATCCCCCCCGACTTCTCGAGCTTTCGCCCCTTTTCATGGAATGCGTCGAACTCCCCGGCGTCAGCGGATATTTTCATGGACGGGGAGAGACGATACGCGCCTTTCTCGAAGATGACGGCATCGTGCGGAGCCACCGAAACCGCGCATTCGCCGAGGATTTTACGAAGCGCGTATATGGCGGAGTTCAAAGACCACCGGGCGTGGCGGAGGTTCGAGTCGGGCCACAGCCAAGCCATGAGGCAATCCCGCGAAACGGGACGCGGACGGTGGAAGACCATGTACTTGAGGATCGCCACGGCCTTCCGGTTGCGTCCGAGCGGGACGGGGGCGCGGCCGCATAAAACCTCGAAGTCGCCGAAGAAATTCACCCGGAGAGTCGGAGTTTCGCCCCGGACGTCTCCGTTCGTTACGTTCACGAGTTCGCCGACGAGGGTTCCGTCGGGCTTTCTGAGGACGAGGGAGTTCGAGGCGCGCTCCAGATAGCAACCCGCCGGAAGCTCCAACAACCGACTTTCCATGAATTCCTCCACGCTCCTCGGCAAAATCAGGGGGGCTCGGCGACGGCCTCCCGGCCCGCCAAGCCCTCTGTCTCGCCCTTCGCCGCTCTTCGCATCCCATTCTTGTCGCAAACAACGATGGTGTCAAGGGCGAAGTGTCGTCAGAGCGTTTTCAATTCACGGCTTCGGCCCCGCGGGGGACTTCTTCATCCCGGTGGAGAAGACATCCTCGGCGATCTCGACCCCGAGCGGCGCGCCGCCGATGTCCTGGCCGAAGTCGGGTTTTCCGTTGGCGCCGATGGCGAAGGCGTCGAAGCTCCAGTGGACGCCGAGGTACACGCGGCTGAGTCCGTTCTCCTCGATCATCTTCCACAACCCGCCGTCGAACTCGCGCTCATGCCTCGGCCTCACAGTCCCTTTGTTGTCCCGGTTCACTCCGTCGAACTCGTCAGAGACGAAAGAAAGGCCGTCGAAGAGGGTGTCCGGGCCACGGTTTCCTTTGGGGACACCGCCTTTGTTTATTCCATCCGACCCGTAGAAAAGACGGGTGATGTGGAAGGCCGCCGCGCCGAAGGTGGCGTGTCCGGAGGGGTACGCCGGGAAGGGGGGCGTGATGTTTTTCGGCTGGACGCCGTCCTTCGGCTTCGCGTTCGTGTTCGGCGCGCCGAGCGGCAGCCACGACGGGTCGCTGTTTTGGTGGATTTCCGAACCCGGCTCCCCGAAAGGCCCCATCGAGGGGTCGTGTTCGCGGACGCCGAGAACCGGACGCCACAGATCGTGGACGTATTTCTGCTCCCACGCGAGGATGCCCGCGTCGGCCATCGCCACGTTCACGAGCGCGAAAAGCCGGGCGTTATCCTCCGGCGTGTTCATCTTCGCCGCGGCGACTTCGCGCGCGATCTGGTTGTAAAGTCGGGGCGGGGTGCCGAGTCCCGAAGAGCCGTCGTAGCCCCAATAAACACCGATGATGGTTTCTTTCGCGCTCCGGCGGGGGGCGTTTTGCGGCAAGGTTCCCATAAGCTCCGGGGCGATGCCCTTCCCGCGAACCTCACGGAGCGCGTTCCGGTATTTCACGTTGCCGGGGCGTGGCGGATCGTCGAGCTTGTGCCGTTTGGTGACGGCGAAGCACTTCGACGCCGCGCCGTAATATGGGGCGTGATAGCCTTGCTCCGGGTCGTCCGGGTCGGGGCGATGGGCGGTTCGCGTCGAAGACGGACTATACCCCGCATGCCCCACGCCGGGATCCCCGCCGCGATCCTTGAGTATCTCCTTCGCCACGAGAAGCCCGAAAGCACGCCCTTCATCCACCCCGCCCCCCGGCAAATCCGCGCCCATGAGCGCGAGGTCGAAAGCAGCTCCCTGGCTCGGAAACAACGCCGAAAGCGTCGCATGCGCCGCCGCCGCGACCGCAGCGTCCGCCGAAGCGTTCGCCGCCGCAGGAAGGTTCGGAAGATACTTCGGCAAATTCGCTGGGTTCCCCGAGGCTCCCGCGTACGCGTCGTACATCGCGAGATGCACGATCGCCAAAGCCCGCGAACTCAGCGGAGGCCCGGTTTGCTCGCCCGCGCCGTTCGTGTGGCTCACCCGATTCGCTTCGAGGGCGACGGCGTTCCAGTAAAGAATCTGGTCATCCACCTGTATCGCCGCCCCTCGCCAGAATTTCCCCGTCCAGAATTCGGGCCTCGGCCATTCCGCCCTCGCCATCCCCTTCGGTCCGCTTTTGCGTCTCCATGCGCGTCCTCCATTTCCGGCCCGGCCCCACGCCGAGCCTCCGCTTGCCGCCACGAAAACAGACGACGATGAATCGCGGATGAAAAGAGGGTCGCTTCGCTCCGGGGAGTGGGGAAGTGAGTGAAGTAAGCCGCGCTTTCGGAGTCGAGTCAATCGAGAACATTTCCGTCCGCCGCGATTATCCGGGTGGTCGCGGGTATGGGAACCCGGAATTATTCGTCGGGGTCGGGAGGGCCGTCCATCTCGCCGACGAACTCGAGGACGACGTGATCAGTCTCGACGAACCCGAGCGAGCGGTAAAAATCCCGCGCCGCGACATTCGACGGCACCGTCACAAGCTCGATGAGCGCGGCCCCCATTTCGGCGGCCCTCTCCCGGACCTCGGTCATGAGAGCTTGCCCCACCCCCGCTCTCCGGCTCTCCTCGGAGACGGCGAGCATCGGGACTTCGGCGACTGTGTCGCCGTGTGCGAGATCCGGCTTGATCCAAAAACTCACAACCCCGACGATCCCCGCGCTTTCGCCATCCTCCGCCACGAGAACCCCGGCATTGCGAGAGCCGAGAAGCTCCATCATCCTCGCCCGCACGTTCTCCAGAGCGGGATGCTCGTCCCCGGTCACATCGGCAAGCTCGCATGCGAGGGCGTGGACACCTTCCGCGTCGCCATCGGCAGCCTCCCGGACGTTCACGGTTTCATAGTTCGCGGCGTTCTCTTCGGGACATGCGTGTAATTTACAGCAACGTGGGGTTCCGCGTTTCGCAAGCGGGAGAAAGGTTCCCCGGCCACACTCATCGGCGGGCCATACGAAATCCGGGCAAAGGTTCCGCTTCGCCCCCTTCCATGGAGCATCGAACGACGTTTCCCCCGACTCCCCGGCGAGATCCGCCGCCGCCCCGCCACCGCGCAACCAAAGGCGCGGAGCCGCTGCCCGGACTCGGCGCCGCTTCCCTCCTTCGCCGATGTACGTTCCGCATGGAGTGAAAATTCGACGCCGACAAACCGAGAGGCCCCGAACGAAGAAGGCGCGGAACATGTAGCCTGTGGCACGGAAGCGTCCGAGCGAAAGGAGTGGGAGATGCAAATATTGTGGGGCATCGGGGGGATGGCCGCCGTCCTTCTCCTCGCGTTCGCCCTCTCGACGAACCGGAGGGCCGTAAATCCCCGCACGGTCGTCGGCGCGCTCGCCATACAATTCGCCTTCGGCTTTCTCGTGCTTTATTCGGAGATCGGGCAAAGAGCCCTCGAAGCCGTCTCGAACGTCGTCGGCGCCGTCATAAACTCGTCGTCGGAAGGCATCGGATTCCTTTTCGGCCCGGTGCTTCCCGAGGAAGGCTCGGTCTTCGCTTTCCAGGTTTTGCCCGTCATCATATTCTTCGCGTCGCTCACGGCGGTTTTGTATCACTGGAATATTTTGCAGTGGGTCGTCCGCATCCTCGGTGGGGCTTTGCAAAGAGTCCTCGGGACGAGCCGGGCCGAATCCATGAACGCGACCGCCAACATCTTCGTCGGGCAGACCGAGGCTCCGCTCGTGATCCGCCCATACGTCGCCGGAATGACGAAGTCGGAACTCTTCGCCGTCATGGTCGGCGGGCTTTCGACGGTGGCCGGATCCGTCCTCGTCGGGTACTCGCTCCTCGGCGCGCCCCTCGAATACCTCATCGCCGCGAGCTTCATGGCCGCCCCCGGCGCCCTCCTCATGGCGAAAATAGTCATGCCCGAAGTGGACACCCCGGTCGAAAATATCGCCGCGGAAACGGACGGAGAATCCGAAGGAAGCGACGAAATCGGCGAAAGCGGAGATGATGCCTCCGACAGCCCCGCAGGGCATCGGAACGTCATTGACGCGGCGGCGGCCGGAGCCACGGACGGGCTTTGGCTCGCATTGAATGTGGGGGCGATGCTCATCGCGTTCATCTCGCTCATCGCGCTTTTGAATTTGATCCTCGGTTCCGCGGGCGGCCTCTTCGGCTTCCCCGACCTCACCTTCGAGGGCATCCTCGGCTATGTTTTCGCCCCGGTCATGCTCGTCATCGGGGTTCCGTGGGAGGAGGCGATACGCGCCGGGAGCTTCCTCGGGCAAAAGCTCATCCTCAACGAGTTCGTCGCCTTCTCGAACTTCGGCCCGCAAATCGGCGACTTCTCGGATAAAACCGCCGCCATAATAACGTTCTCCCTCACCGGCTTCGCCAATTTCAGCTCGCTCGCGATCCTCCTCGGAGGACTCGGCGGCATCGCGCCGCAAAGACGCCCCGACATAGCGACGATGGGAATACGAGCCGTCCTCGCGGGAACGCTCGCGAACCTCATGAGCGCGACGATAGCGGGAATGCTGATTTTTTGAGCACGCTTCGATTTCGGCGAGAACGGCGCGACGCGAGCGTGCGAAGATAACGCCATCCGCCGAAAAAGCTGACAGGCTGAGCCGCGCGACCGAAGGGAGCAAACACATGAAATCCATAATCATAGTCCTCGATGGCCTCGGAGCGGGAGACGCGCCCGACGCGAAAGATTTCGGCGACGAAGGCGCGAACACATTGGCGAACACGGCGAAAGCCGTCGGCGGCCTCGACGCCCCGAACCTCGGAATGCTCGGCCTCGGGAATATCGTGGAGATCGAAGGCGTGGAGAAAACCCACTCTCCGAAAGCGTCGTTCGGCCTCATGGTCGAGAAGTCGGCGGCGAAGGCGACGCTCGCGGGGCATTGGGAGATGATGGGGCTCGTCCTCGAAGATCCGCTCCCGACGTACCCGGACGGATTCCCCGAAGAGATCGTCGCCCGCTTCGAGCGCGAGACGGGGCGGAGGGTCGTCGGGGACAAGCCGGCTTCGGGGACGGAGATCATCGAGGAGTTCGGCCCCGAGCAGCAGAAAAGCGGAGCGTGGATCCTGTACACCTCCGCCGATTCGGTCTTCCAACTCGCCGCCCACACCGATGAAATCCCCCTCATCGAACTTTACGAAGCGTGCGAGAAGGCGCACGAAATGCTCATTCAGGAAGGCGGGATCCTCGTCGAGCGGGTCATCGCCCGCCCATTCCACGGCGAGCCGGGAGCATACGAGCGCGAGAACGAAAACCGCCACGACTACGGCATCGAACCCTTCGGCGAAACATACATGGACAAAATAAAGAACGCCGGACACGAAGTCGTCGCGGTCGGAAAAATACGCGACATCTTCGACGGCAAAGGCATCACGAAGCACCTCCCGGCCCCCCCCGACGACGACGCGAAAGTGGACGCGGTTTTGGAAGCCCTCGAAAAAATAGGCTCCGGCCTCGTCTTCGCGAACCTCGTTGACTTCGACGCGAAATACGGCCACCGCCGCGACCCGGAGGGCATGGCCGGGAACATAAAGCGCTTCGACGACCGACTCCCGGAGCTTCTCGAAAAGCTCGCCGACGACGACCTTCTCATCATCACCGCCGACCACGGAAACGACCCGACCTTCCGAGGCACCGATCACACACGGGAGATGGCTCCACTCCTCGTAGTCGGTGGCGGAGAACCGCGCCCGCTCGGCGTCCGTGAAGGTTTCTCGGACATCGGGGCGACATCGGCGGCGTGGCTCGGGGTCGGGAAAGACGGGCTTCCGGGGGAGGATTTCCTCGCCTGAAAGCGGTTCGCCTTCGGTTCGCCGCGCCCGTCGTCATTTCGGCGCGAAGCAAAGTTATCCGTCGTCGGCGCTTCGCCGGGCGGCTTCCGAGAGGCTTCGCGCCAGCCCGCGGCTCGCGCGCCCGAGGGTGCGGGCCGATGTCGTGACTTTGACGGTGGAGGAGCGGGTTATTTCCACCCCTTTCTCTTCGAGCGTCCTTTCGAGATGTTCGTCCTCGAGGTCGGCTTGCGGCGGGAGGCCGCCGATCTCCCGGTACGCCTCCGCCGTGAGCGAGAGCGACGCCCCGCTGAATTGCCAATGCTCCGGCGATTTCTCCGAAAGGCTCGACGAAAGAACCCTCCGATACCGTGAACGGCTTTGACTCTCGTACCATGCGAGGACGTTCTCCGGGAGGGAATCGCCGTCGCCTTCGAGTTCGATCCTTCCCCCGATGGCTTTCGCCCCCTCCTCCGCGAGCGATATTTGCGCCGCCACCCAATCTTCCGCGGCGACCGAATCGGCATCCGTCGAAACTATGAGTCCGCGCGGCCTCCCGACCTCCATCAGCCGCGCATACGCCACTTCCATCCCCGCGCGCCGCGCATGCCCCACGCCGCATCCCGGCCCGGCCAAAAAGTGGAGCCGGAGTTCCGGGTGCTTTTCGCCGACTTCCCACGCCCTCTCCTCCGTGGCGTCCGAGCAATGGTCGAGGACGAGAAGGACTTCGTACCTTTCGTTGAGAATGCCTTCTTGGCGGGCGAGGGCTTCGAGGCAGCGCGCGATGAGCGTCTCCTCGTCCTTCGCCGGAACGACCACCGAGGCTTCGAGCGAAGTCTCCGGCGCGGGAAGTCCGCTCATCGCGGCATCGAGGCTCCGGCCTCCACGAGGTCTTTGCCCCGCCGATAATCTTCGTCCGCATCGTGTGAAAGCACCCCGACGACGATGCCGCCCCTTCCGTACCAAACCGTGAACGCGCCATTTTCGTGTTCCACGAACTTCGACTCGTCCCATCCGTCGCCCCACGCCCAATATTTGACGGTCTTCTCCCCGATGGCCGACCAAAAACCGGGCGCGAGGGTGAGCCGTTCTCCGCCCCCGGCGGCGTTCGCTCCGGCGATGCGGCCGTGTTCGAGGGCGTCGCCCCAATGTTCGACGCGAAGCCTCCTCCCCGCCGACTCGTTGTACGCGAAGGCGATGTCCCCGGCGGCGAAGATACTCGGCTCGCTCGTCCGCATCGAGGAGTCGGTGGCGACGGCGCCGTTCTCGATCTCGAGGCCCGCCTCCTCGGCGAGTTCGATCCGAGGCTCGACGCCCGTGGCGAAAAGAACCGCGTCCGCCAAGATACCGCCGTCGCCGCCTTCCATGCGAACCTGGAAACCCTCACCGCCGCGCTCGATGGCCTCGACGACGGAGTTCATGCGGAGATCCACGCCGTATTCCGCGAGCCACGCGGATATCCGCTCCCCGACTTCACCCCCGAGCCGCTCTTTTTGCGGAGCCTCCTCCATGCTCACGACCGACACCTCCGCGCCCCGCATCGCCAGCGAGGCGGCGGCCTCGCATCCGATGAAACCGCTCCCGACGACCGCGACACGAGTCCTTCCGTCCACCTTCTCGGTGAGGCGAGTCGAGTCGTTTATGGTTCGCATCAAGAGTATTTCCGGGTCGTCCGCTCCGGGAACCGGGATCCGGATCGGCCTCGATCCGGTGGCGAGAACGCACGATTCATAGGAAATCTCCTCGCCACTTTTCAGGCGCGCGACGCGACGCTCGGATCCCAAAGCCTCGACCTCCGTCGAAAGCCGGACTTCGATGCCGTTGTCGCGATAAAAACCTTCTTCCTCGATGGGAAGATCGCCCATCCCGGACTCGCCCCGCAAAAACTCCTTCGTGAGAGGCGGACGTTCGTATGGAGGAAACTCCTCGGCGGCGAGGATGACGACCTCCCCCTCGCCGCCCGAGTTCCGGTACGCCCGAGCCGCGGAAAGTCCCGCCGGGCCGCCGCCGACTATGACGAGGCGACCGCTCATAACCGCCGGGAGTCGGGAGGCACTCGCTCCGCTCGTTTCGGGAGCCGCTCGCTGCCGCTCGCTTCGGGAGTCGGGGTGCCCCCAACTTTCTCTTCCCATATACTTCCGCCTCCCCGTTCGACGGACTCTCGCCAGACTCGACCGGGTACCTCGACGGCGATGATGTCGCCCCCGTTCCTTTCCCGACTCCCGACTCCCGAAGCGTCGCGGAGCGACGCGCCTCCCGACCCTCGCTCGAAGAGGTCGAGGCGATATTCCGGCTCGGATTCGCTCTTCGTGTGGTCGAGGCGGGTGTTCGAGCGGATGAGATCGTGGACTTCATCCCCCCGGAGCGGATACGTTTTCGTCTCCTTCCGCCAGTGGACGGCGAGGAGGAGGCCGCCGGATACGAGGGAATTTTCGAAGATGCGGAGCGTATCGAGCATCGCCTCGCGGTCGAGATAATAAAGGACTTCGGAGGCGATGATGAGGTCGAAGGCTCCCTCCGGCATCTCCTCCGGCAATGTCCTTCGTTCGACGCGGAGGTGGGAAAAACTTTCGAGGCGTTTCCGCGCCGCCGACACGGCTCGATCCGATGCGTCCACGGCGATGAGTTCGCCGCAATGCGGGGCGAGCATTTCGGTGAAGACTCCGATGGAGCATCCGGCTTCGAGGGCGCGTCGGAACTTTCGGCCGTCGAGGCTTTCGAGGGTGCGGCGGTACTTTCTCCGCTCGTATTCGCTCGTCTCGAAGTTCCATGGATCGGGGAATTTCGCGTACAAATCCTCGAAGTATTCCCGTCCGAGGCGTTCGTTCATGGGCTTCTCTCCATGATGGCTTCGCGTCCGGATCGGGCGAGTTGTGGTTCGAGGCGATGCTGGAGGAGAAAGAGACGGAGATCCCGCACCGCCCGGTCGAGAGAACCGCCCGCCGCGAAGGGATGCGACCCGAGCGCACGCTCGGCCTCGTCCATTATGAGTCGGCACGAGGCGGCGACGGACTGGCGAAGGTGGATGGAAAAGTTCCGCGTGAGTTTGTCCGGCTCGTTGTCGGCGAGGGCGGCGGCCGCTTCGATCCACCTCTCCGTCGAAGCGCGGGCCGCGAGCATCGTCCCGGCGGCGAGGGATACGATGTCGTCCGGCTCGGCTCCGCCGGATTTCGCGGCGAGGATGTCGAGAGTGGATCCGACGGCGAGGTCGGCGATTCCGCTCCACACGAAGGCGGTCCGGATGGCGTCGCGGCTGAAATACGGCTCGCGGACGAGCTCGCCGCGCTCCCCGAGGACGGCGAGAACCCTCGCCCCGTGGAACTCGACCCGGTGGCTCTCGGAGGATCGCATCCCGGATCCGGTGAACCACTCGGTGTCAATTTCGACGCCTCCGCCGTTGAGATCCACATATGCGACGAGCGGCGGGCCGGGCTTTCCGTCCTCGCCGCGCACCGCGACGAGGGCGCGGTCGAGCCCCGTCGCGCCCGAGCAAAACGTTTTCACGCCCTCGACGGCCTCTCCGCCGTCGGCGAGCCTCGCGGGTTCGCCTTCGCCGGGGATGGGGTCGGCTCCCCACACCCCGAGGAGGGATCCCCCATCGGCGACGGCTTCGAGCTCCTCGGAGCGAAGCGGCTCCGGGGCGAGGAGGGAGACCCGCTCCACCGCATTGAAATGACCGTCGAGGATCCTCCCGACCGATCCATCCGCCTTCGAGACGGCTCGCAATATTCGCCACTCCTCTGCGAACGAGGAACGGCGGCCTCTTTCCTCGATGCGCTCCGGGACGGGCGTCGCCAATATGCCCGCGTCGGCGAGCATGCGGAACGGTTCCTTCGGAAAGCGCGGCTCGGCGTCGCGCCCGGCGGCTCCGCGCGAGATGCCCGCCAGCGCGTCCTCGAAGGCGAGCTTTTCCTTCATCCGTCCGGCGGGGTTCATGCCCTCGCTCCTCGATGCTCTTTCACAGCGAGGGAGTCGGGTTCACAGCCGATATCCCGCATCCGAGCGGCGAGCGGCGCGACGAGACGGACGGTCTCCTCGCACCCGTCCCTCGTCGCGCCCGGCCCGAGGCCGTCGTGCATGAGGACGGTGTCGCCCGCCGACAATGAAGGCGCGACGGCGCCGAGCATCGCTTCGGCGGAGTCGCCCCGCCAATCGTGGGTGTCCGAGTCCCACAAAGATATTTCGAGGCCGAAGTCGTCCGCGACTCTCTCCGACCACGGCGCGAGCATCCCCCACGGCGGACGCCACATGCGGGGGGAGGCTCCGACTTTCCGCAAACTTCTCAAACCCGTCTCCACATCCTCCTCGACTTCCTCCTCCGTCATTTCGGTGTGGCGGATGTGGCGCGTGCAATGGAAGGCGATTTCGTGTCCGTCGTCCATAATTCGCCGGGTTATTTCCGGATATCGAAGGGCGAGCGGGGCGACGGCGAAGAAGGTGGCCTTCGCGTCGGCGCGTCGAAGCTCCGAAAGGATTTTCGGGGTCCATAGCGGATGCGGGCCGTCGTCGAATGTCGGGAAGATACGGGGGTCGCGTCTCATGCGAAGTCCGGTCGGAGAAATCCGCACGAGCGTCGCGGCCGATTTTCCACGAGGCGCATATATCTCCGAGCTACGATCGCTGGCCGTCTCGATGGATCGGCGCGGAGACCGCTCCATGCCGCCGAACTCCCATATCCCTCCGAGTTCGACTCGGAGACGATCGGCACGCCATGTCCCGCCGAGTGGCGAACATCGCGGCGAAGGGAGCGGACGATGAGGTTCGTCATCAGTCTTTTCTCCCGGAGAATGCTCGGTTCGATATTCCCCACACCGCTCCGAAAACGGCGTGGTCGAGGACGGGGAGGAGCGCATCCGGGGAGTCCTCGTTCCACGGGGCGCGATGCACGCCGAGGAGCGGGAGCCACCCCGCCCACCCGACGCCCCATATGAGGACGCCGAGCGAAGCCCCGACCGCCGCCTCGGTCGCGTAGTCGCTCTTTCCGGTTCGCAATGCCCCGAACGCCGCCCCGGCGCCGACTCCGTATCCGAAGTGCGCGCCCGTCGTGAGGAGACGTTTCGCCGAGGGGGGCCATTCGCTTGCGAAGCCGGTTTCGACGAGGCGATCCACGACTTGCATCGGGGCGGTTTTGTGGACTATGCCCATGCTCCTCAAAGTGCCTCGGAAGGCGGAGAGAACCAGCGTGGCGGGAACGCCGCCCGCCGCTCCCGCCGTCGCCCTCGTTATAAGCCCGTCTTCCATGCGCGCCTCGCTTCGGTCAGTTTTTCGGGGGTTCGTAAAGTTGTATCTCGTTTCCGTCCGGATCCCGGAAAGTCGCAACGCGGCCCCACTCGTGTTCGGAGACTTCGCCGGGGAACTCGACTCCGCGGCCTTTCAGCCCGGCGACGGCATCGTCGAGGCTCCCCTCGGGCTGGAAGGTGAGGACGGGGCCGCCGTCGGCTCCCGCTCCTCTTTTCTCGCGGCCGTTCAAAGCCACCCTCATACCGTCGGCCTCGAACTCGACCCAGTCGCCGTCGTCTTTGACGATGGAGAGTTCGAGCGTCTCGGAATAGAATTTCTTTGCGCGGTCCACATCCCCGACCGGCATCCACACATTCGCAACTCCGGCTATCATGTCGTTCCTCTCGTCGCTCACTGTCCGACGTGATACCCGCCCCGGCGATGTTCATAAACGCGAAGCCGTCCGAGTCCGCATGACCGAGGCGTGGATTGCATATAACCCGGATTATTCACGAAACGTCCATCGGGACGCGATCCCTTCCCCGAATGGCGGAAGTCCGATGGGCCACGAGTCGCAAATCGGGAGAATCGGGAAATACGATTCACGCTGTCCCGACCCCCGGCCTTCGAGAGGTCTCGTGAATTATCCGGGATAAAGGTGCATTCCGGCGCGAAACCGGGTTCCGAAAGCCGGGTTCCGGCAGACGAGGCTCGGGCGAAAACGAGGATGCGACTTCGACGAGCGTGGGTCGTTTCTATGCCGGGAGCGAGGTTTTCGAGAAGAAGTCGAGGACGGGGTTCGAGCCGAGGACGGAGTTCTCGAATTCTTCCCTCTCGATGACGAGGAGCTTCATAAGAGATCCTCCGCAGCATTCCGGCACCGGGTCGAGCGCGACTCCGTCGGCGCCGGAGCAAAGCCCGTGGAGCAGCGAGAGGATCTCCCCCGCGCCGCTCCGCCAAACCACCCACCCTTCTTCGCCGGAGACGACGCCGAGCGAGAGGAAGAGTTCGGCCTCCTCCTCGAAGCTGAACACCGGGAGAGCCTCGACTCCGCCGAACTCCACGGTGAGGGCTTCGATGTATGCGCCCCTCGGCCTTCTTATCAGCCAGTACGGTCTGCGGGCCGCGCTGCGGTCGCCTCTCTCGCGGGCCGCCACTTTGCCCGCGCTTCCACCTTCGAACATATTTCCTCCCGCCGATTCGAGAGCCATTGAAAACCCTCGACCGGGCTGCGATCCATTCACCTATTCTCCGAAACCGCATTTTAGAGCAACCCGCCCCCCCGGTACATACCTTTCTTTCACTCGGAGGCGAATAATGGCCCAAAATAAAATATTTAGCCGCGAAAGAGGATTCCCCCGGGGAACCGGGTAAATACGCCCCGGCAAGCCACGAAAGGAAGCTCATGCCGCACGAAAACAGAAGCGACCTCCCCAAAGGCGTGAGAAACAACCTCCCCGGCCACGCACAGGATATTTACAAGGAGGCGTTCAACTCGGCGGCGGACGAATATGGCGAGGAGAGCCGCGCCCACCGCGTCGCGTGGGGCGCCGTCGAACAGAAATACGAAAAGAACGAACAAGGAAACTGGGTCTCGAAAAGCTAGAAAAGGAACGCCGGAAAAACACCGACCCCAACGAGGGAGAGCGAAATGAGCGGCGAGAACGCGACTTTCCAAAACCGAGGTGCCGCCCACAACGGGGCAAACGGGGCAAACGGGGCCGGTGTCTGACGTGTTCCAGCGAGACGTGGCGGACGGCATACACCGCATCGAGGATTCATATACGAACTGGCACCTCGTCGAAGGAGAGGACGGCGGCGTCACCATTGTGGACACGGGGCTTCCGACTTCGTGGCCGTCCCTGGAGGACGCGCTCGGCAGGCTCGGGCGCGGGTTTTCGGATGTCCGGGCGGTCGTTCTCACTCACGCGCACTTCGACCATCTCGGCGTCGCCGAACGGGCGCGGCGCGAACTCGGCGTCCCGGTGTGGGTTCATGAGAACGACGCGCCAGTACGCCCACGAGCGGGCGAGGCTGCTTTACGTCGCCACTCAGTTCCGGGCGGCCCCGATCGTCGCCTCCCTCGTCAAAAACCGGGCGTGGTGGCCGGAGCCGGTGAAGGAGATACGACGCTATACGAGCGGAGTTCTTCCGGTCCCCGGCTTCCCCGAGGTCGTGTTCACGCCGGGGCACACCCTCGGGCATTGCGCCCCGTGCTTCCCCGAGCGCGACTGCGTCATCGCGGGCGACGCGGTCGTCATGCTCGATCCGTACACGGCGAAGCGGGGGCCGCGCATCGTCGCCCGAGCCGCCACCGCCGACAGCGAACGCGCCCTCGCCTCGCTCGACGCCCTCGCAGCGACGGGAGCGAAAACCGCACTCACCGGACACGGCGAGCCGTGGAACGCCGGGGCGGAACGCGCCGCCGAGGAAGCCCGCCGGGCCGGGGTTTCTTGAAATTGGGTGGAGCGAAGCCCGCCTAACGAGGGGGCCGCGACGGACATTATCGGAACTCCGGCAAAACCTCGCGCTCGTAGAAATCGAAGAAGGTTTTTTGCTCCGCTCCGATTTGCTGCACATACACTTCGTCGTATCCGGCATCGGCGTACTGGCGGATGTTCTCGATGTGGCGTTCGGGGTCGGCTCCGCACACGACCGCCGAGGAGATCATGTCCTCCGTGACGAGCGTGGTCGCCTGCTCGAAATGCCTCGGAGTCGGCAATTCCTGAGCGAGTTCACCCGGCAATCCGTCATTCGCCCACAACCGGTGCGCGGTCTTCCTCGCCTCCGCCTCGTCCTCGCCGAAGCACACCTTCGTCCCGGCGTGGGCGGGTTTGTCGCCTCCACCGGAGGAGCGGAAGAGCGAGACGAGGTCGGCCTCCGGGGCGACGCCGCAATATCCGTCTCCGACGCGCCCGGCGAGCTTCACCGCCTTCGGCCCGAAACCCGACACGAGAATCGGGGGCGGCTCGTCGGGGAGCGTATACAAATGGGCGTTCTCGAGGACGTAATATTTTCCTTCGTGATCCTTCACGCCGCCCTCCCACAAAAGGCGCATCACCTCGATGGACTCTTCGAGCATCTCGAGGCGCGTGTCGGTCGAAGGCCACGCGTCGCCGAATATATGCTCGTTCAAATTCTCCCCCGTACCCACACCGAGCGAGAATCGTCCGCCCGTCATCACGGCGCACGTCGCAGCGGCGTGGGCGATTATGGCGGGGTGTATACGCATCGTCGGGCAAGTTACCCCGGTCGTGATCGGGAGCGAAGTCGCTTGTGAAAGCCCGCCTATGACCGACCATACGAAGGGGCTGTTTCCCTGTTCGGCGAGCCACGGGTGGAAGTGGTCGGAGATCCAAAATCCCGAAAACCCCGCCGCCTCCGCCATCTTCGCGTGTTCGATTTGCTCGTTCGGCCCCCACTCCTCGCTGGAGAGGAAGTACCCGACTTTCACCATAGTTTCGCCGCCTCCTTGAGAAGTTTCGGGGTCGTTTGAAATTCCTCGGCTTTATCCTTCGAGGGCGGAGAGGAGGTTTTGGCACGCCTCCCCGCAGCGGCGGCACGACTCGGCGCATATACGGCAATGCTCCATGTGCGGAGCATGCCGTTCGCACTCCTCGGCGCATATCCGGCACGCTTCGGCGCATGCGCGGAGGGCGTTCGGAGCCATGCCGGGGTCTCCGGCGAGTTCGCGGGAAATGATGCGACCCGTCGCGGCGCACAGGTCGGCGCAGGCGAGGTCGAGCCGGATGCACGCGACGAGTTCGTTCTGGTTCTTCTCCCCGACGCAAGCATCGGCGCACGCCACGCACGATTGCTCGCAATCGAAGCACGCCTCGACGCACCGGGCGACGAGATCCGCGGCCACGGGGACGCTCCCCGGAGAATTGTCGAGCATTTCACGCACGTTCTTCATTCGCGCTCCTCTCCGCCTTCGAGGGTTTCACAGATACGAGTCTCCCCGGAAGGCCGCCGTTCCACAGAAAAGGAGAGCGGCCGAGAAACCGCCGCCCCCCGTCGAAAGGCCGCTCTATATCTCGATAATGAAGCGGACGTTCCCCTTCTTCCCGCCTGTGAACGAGTGCGAGGAGCCTCCGCCGCTTCGGAGAAGGAGATAAAGAAGTATTCCGCCGCCGAGGAGAGCCAAGCCCGCCCCGGAGGTTAGGAAAGCCGCGAGGCCGCTTTGGGCGCTCGCCGCCGAGGGGCGGCTTTGAACCTCTTCGGGGGTCGCCTTCCCTTCGAGGATGTCTTTGAGGTTGTGGAGATCCTGTTCGAGCATCACCTTCGGGTTGGCGACGGCCTTCGAGGCGGCCTCTCCGACCTTGCCGCCGGGAGGGTTCGAGTAGTTCATCTGAACTTCGACGCGGGTCCGGCTCGGGGTGATCTGCTCGAAGCGAACCTCGCCCGATGTCCCGACGTCGCCGTCGGTGGAGTTCCACCCGAGGGCTTCGTTCTCCTTCTTTTCGGTCGTGCGGGCGTCGAACTCGACCTTCGCTCCGAGGGGGCCGCGTATCTTCCAATGGGTCGTGTCAGGCCCCGTGGAGCGAACCTCGTCCACGTTCGACATGAAGCGCGGGAGGTTTTCGAGGGTCTCCCAATATCCGTATACGTCCTCGACGGGCGCGGCTATCTCGA
>Ga0136630_1000400_pt1 | contig 16386 bp, 13 predicted proteins | sample AntDrymUQ5682106_2_FD_105496 | JGI IMG/M metagenome (GOLD analysis project Ga0136630, IMG submission 105496) | Polar desert sand microbial communities from Dry Valleys, Antarctica - metaG UQ568 (21.06) | ecosystem: Environmental > Terrestrial > Soil > Desert | place: Antarctica: Dry Valley...
AATCGCCGCGGCCCTCTTCGGAGAACTCCCGAGTTCCGTCCAGTGGATCGATGATCCATACCCGCGAACTGTCGAGTCGGGCAGGATCGTCGCGGGCCTCTTCGGACAACACCGGGTCGTTCGGGCGCAGCCGAGTGAGTTCGCTGGCAAGGAGATCCTGTGCCCCCTCGTCCCCGGCCGCACGAAGGACGCCGGCGTCGGCGAACCCGATTCGGGATCGGATCTCGAGCAGTCGGCGCCCGGCGGCGGCGGCCAGCTCAGCTGCCACGACGTGATCGTCGGCGGCCGGTTCCAGGTCTTCGATGATGTCGGTCGCGGGATAGTTGCCCGTCACGTCCGGCTTCCTAACTGTCGCCGTCGAAGAGGCTGGTCACCGAGCCGTCCTCGAAGACTTCCTTGATCGCCCGGGCCAGCAGCGGGGCGATCGACAGCACGGTCAACTTGTCGAAGCGCCGCTCTTCTGGGATCGGCAGCGTGTTGGTCACGACGACCTCGCTGACCCGGCTGTTCTTCAGCCGATCGACGGCAGGGCCCGACAGCACTCCATGCGTCACCGCGACGGTCACCTCTTCGGCACCTGCCTCGAAGAGCGCATCCGCGGCCTTGGTGATGGTCCCTCCCGTGTCGACCATGTCGTCGACCACGACGCAGTGCCGGCCGGCCACGTCACCCACCACCCGGTTGGCCACGACGTCGTTGGGCCGGGTGATGTCCCGGGTCTTGTGGATGAAGGCCAGCGGCACTCCGCCGAGACGCTCGGTCCAGCGCTCGGCAACGCGCACCCGCCCCGAGTCCGGCGACACAACGGTGATGTCCTTGCCCTGCCATCGGTTGCGGACATGCTCGACGAGCAGGGATAGGGCGAAGAGGTGGTCCACTGGTCCGTCGAAGAAGCCCTGGATTTGTGCGGTGTGCAGGTCGACAACCATGAGCCGATCCGCGCCGGCAGCACGGAACATGTCGGCGACCAACCGAGCGGAGATCGGTTCCCGACCGCGGTGCTTCTTGTCCTGGCGGGCATACGGGAAAAACGGCGCGACAACCGTGATCCGCTTGGCCGACGCGCGCTTGGCGGCGTCGACCATGATCAGTTGCTCCATCAACCACGTGTTGATCGGAGCGGTGTGGCTCTGGATGATGAACGCGTCGCTGCCGCGCACGGAGTCATCGAAGCGGACGTAGAGCTCACCGTTGGCGAACTCATAGCTGGTGACCGGCGTCGGCGTGACGCCCAGACGTTCGGCGATGTCGATGGCAAGCTCGGGATAAGCCCTGCCGGACAACAACATCAGGCTCTTGTGAGTCTGCTGGCGCATCACGTTCATGCCTGCTCCTGGCCGCTCGGTGCAGAATTGGTCTGGTCGCCTCCGGATGGTTCGCGCGAGAATTCCTCGACGGCTCGGGCCGCCTCGGCGGCCGGCGTACCGGGTCGCCGCAGGCGCACCCAGCCCGCGATGTTGCGCTGCGGGGCTCGCGAAACCCCCATCGCACCCGGCGGCACGTCCTCCGTGATCACCGAACCGGCCGCTGTGTAGGCCCCGTCGCCGACTGTGACCGGAGCGATGAACATGTTGTCGGCTCCGGTGCGGGCATGGTTTCCGATCCTCGTGTGGTGCTTGGCGACTCCGTCGTAGTTGACGAACACGGTGGCCGCCCCGATGTTGGTGTGTTCGCCGATGGTGGCATCACCCACGTAGGACAGGTGCGGAACCTTGCTGCCCTCCCCGACCTCGGCGTTCTTGATCTCGACGAAGGCACCGGCCTTGGTCGCCGTACCCAAGCGGGTACCAGGCCGGAGGTAGGTGAATGGGCCGACGCTGGCTCCGGGGCCGATCTCGGCCCCGCTGCCGTGGGTACGAACCACCGAGGCGCCGGCTCCTACAACGCAGTCGGTCAACGTGGTGTCCGGTCCGAGGACCGCGGATTCCGCGACCGAGGTGGAACCGTGCAGCTGGGTTCCGGGCAGCAGAGTTGCGTCCCGGCCCACCCGCACCCCGACGTCGATCCAGGTGGTCGCCGGATCAACGATCGTGACGCCGGCGGCCATGTGCCGGCGGAGCACCCGGTCGTTGAGCGTGCGGCCGCGGGCGGCGAGCTCGATCCGGTCGTTGCAGCCGAAGACATCCTCAGGGTCCTGCGCGATGTAGGCGGAAACAGTTCTGCCGTCGGAGACGAACAGCCCCACGGCGTCAGTCAGGTACAGCTCGCCCTGCGCGTTGCTCGTACCCAGCCGGTCCAGTGCCGAAGCCAGCGCCGGCCCATCGGCGACATAGGCACCTGCGTTGACCTCGTCGATGGCCAACTGGTCGGGATCCGCGTCGCTGTCTTCGACGATCCCTACGAGAGCGCCGCCGCTGTCACGGATGATCCGACCCAGGCCATGGGCATCCTTGACCCGGGCGGTGAGCACGGTCAGCATCGCTTGGCTCGAACTATGGGTGCCCACCAGCTGGGACAGGGTGTCCGGAGTGAGCAGCGGCAGGTCCCCGTTGAGGATCAGCACCGGTCCCGGCCCAGCTACCCGCTGCAGAGCCAGCCGGGTTGCATGACCCGATCCGAGCTGCTCGGCCTGCACAACCGTCTCGGCGTCCGGAGCGATGGTGGCCAGATGCTCGACGACCGACTGTCTGCCGGCTCCGACGACGACGAGGTGTTGCGCGGCCAGCAGCGGTGCCGCGGCAGCGAGTACGTGGCCGAGCAGGCTGCGCCCACCGATCTCGTGCAGCACTTTCGGGGTCGACGATGCCATCCTGCTACCGACCCCCGCGGCCAGGACCACGACCGCGGACAGGCCCGACGAACTCACTCGCGATCCCCTCGATCGATGTCGCTGTCCTGCCAGCTGAGCCGGCGAGGTGGCTGGGGGACTCGGACTCGAACCGAGACTGCACGGCTCCAAAGGCCGGCGGGCTGCCGATTACCCCATCCCCCATCAACTGGGCAGGACGAGTCTAGCCAGGCAGCACGGGAGCTGCTGCCCGAGCAACCGTACCTACGGTCGCGTAAGTTACGCTACCGTAGGAAGATGACCATCACAGCGCCCGCTCCAAGACCTTCCGCCGAGATCGAGGAACGCGGCACCCCGATCTACAGCAAGCGCAAAGGGTTCTGGGAACAGGCCGTGCTGTACGTCTTCGTGATCGTGCCGTTTCTTGCCCTGTTCGCCGCTGTACCGCTCATGTGGGGCTGGGGCCTGGGCTGGCTCGATGTCGCGCTGCTGGTCGGGATGTTCGCAATCACCGGGCACGGGATCACCGTCGGCTTCCACCGGCATTTCACCCATGGTTCGTTCAAGGCTGTGGCCCCGCTGCGGGCGGCACTGGTGGTCGCCGGCTCGATGGCGATCCAGGGACCGGTCACCCAATGGGTGGCCGACCATCGACGCCATCACGCCTTCAGCGACCGGGAGGGTGACCCGCACTCTCCTTGGCGCTACGGCTCGACCCTTCCTGCCCTGACCAAAGGGCTCTTCCACGCCCACATCGGCTGGCTGTTCGACCGCAACCAGACCAATCCCGCTCGTTACGCGCCGGACCTGCTCAAGGACTCCGTCGTTCGACGTACCGGCGCGTGGTTCATCCTCTGGGCCTTCCTCGGTCTGGCTCTGCCCGCCCTGTTGGGCGGACTGATCACGATGTCTTGGGCGGGTGCGGCGTCCGGCTTCTTCTGGGGAGGGCTGGTCCGGGTCGCGGTGTTGCACCACGTGACCTGGTCGATCAACTCCATCTGTCACACCGTGGGCGCCCGACCGTTCGCGGCTCGCGACAAGTCGGCGAACGTGTGGCCGCTGGCGATCCTGTCGATGGGTGAGTCCTGGCACAACCTGCACCATGCCGACCCGACCTGTGCCAGGCACGGCGTACTGCCAGGTCAGATCGACTCCTCGGCGCGGCTGATCTGGCTGTTCGAGCGGTTCGGCTGGGTTCGCGACGTGCGTTGGCCGGACCCGGTCCGGCTGGCCGCCAAGCGAGTGGCACTGTTCAACCCGTGAGCCGAGCGCGCGGGGAGCATCGCAGCGAGGAACGAGCGAGGAGCGGACCGGGCGATGAACGAGGCGGGGCAATTGTGACTAGTCAAACCGGACGGGTACGGATGACCGGGGCTCAGCGACGCCAGCAACTGCTCGACGTAGGTCGGGCGCTGTTCGCCGAGCGCGGCTTCGAAGCGACCTCCATCGAGGAGATCGCCGCCCGGGCCAAGGTCAGCAAGCCTGTCGTGTACGAGCACTTCGGCGGCAAGGAGGGTCTCTACGCCGTCGTCGTCGACCGGGAGATACAGCGCCTGCTCGGTAACTTCACCTCCGCACTGCAGGGCGAGAACCCTCGGGAATTGCTCGAACAGGCCGCCTTCGTGCTGCTCGACTACATCGAGGACGAGACCGACGGATTTCGGATCCTGATCCGCGATTCACCGGTGGCCAGCACCACGGGCACCTTCTCCTCGTTGATCTCCGAGATCGCCAGCCAGGTGGAGTACATCCTGGAGGGCCAATTCACTTCCCGTGGCTTCGAGACAAAGCTGGCCGGCCTCTACAGCCAAGCGTTGGTGGGGATGGTCGCCCTCACCGGCCAATGGTGGCTGGAGGTCCGCAAGCCCAAGAAACAGGAGGTCGCCGCGCATCTGGTCAACCTCGCCTGGAACGGACTCTCACATCTGGAGAGCAGGCCCCGGCTGTCCGCGGACGACAAGGCCTGACCCGCCCACCAGCGGACGCGGTGTCCGGGATTCTGCCCTCAATCCACCAGGACCGGCCTCCCGATCAGCACGGCCAACATGTTCTCCCATGCCGTAGACCCCACCCCGAACACGCCGCTGTGCCCTGAAAGGCCGTTGATCTCCCTGCCGTCGGCGTAGTTCCCGGTGTCCAGCACGACCACCGAATCGATGGCTGTCGCCGGAAGTCCGTGAAGAATCGAACCGCCATAGGGGACTGGGTCCCAAGGGGCGCTCATGGCGAAGGCCTGATACTCGGCCAACCCAGCTGGAAGTTCTCTACCCATCGGGCCGACACCACCGCCGATTCCCGGCGAGTTGACAAACAGCAGGTTGTCAGCGGACAGCCCTGACCTCCCGGACAGGGCCACGGCCAGGCCACCGTAGGAGTGCCCGATCACCGTGACCGGGACCTCCACGCCAGACTCTTGATCGTCGATCTCCTGCTGAATCGCATGACTGAAGTCGACCAACGGTTCGACCAGTTCCTCGGCATAGTCGTCGGTGACTGCGTGAAAGACGCCGTCGGGGAAATCGCCGCCAGCCCAGACGATCATCGCGAGTTGCTCGCCTTCGCGGGCCGCCTGCTCGACGAAGGTCGTGGCCTCGTTGGACTTGTTCCACATATCCGCAGCGTCCGTGCCCACTCCTGAAACCAGCACCCCGACGGCATCGGTCCCCGTATCGATGGTGCCGACCAACTCCGCCCACGATCCGTCGCCAGTCGGATCGAAGTACAGGACCTTTCGACCCCGATAGTCGGGATACGGCGGACCCTCGGGCTTGCCGTAGTCGATGGTGGGCTCGTTGAGCAGCAGCTCGTACTGCTCGATCCTCGCATCGAGATCGTCCAACCGCTGTTGAGTGGCATCGGCTTGGTGCTGGTAACCGCCGTCGTACCCCGGGACTTCGGGGACCCGCTCAGCAGCCTCGGCCACCTCCGCGGCAGCCTGGGGACGCTGCGCTCTGGCCTGGTGAAGTGCATCGGCGACCCGGACCCGGTTGGCCGAGATCCGGTGCTCGAAGGGCATCCCGTTCAGATTGCCCACGACCGTGGGGAACAAGGCGGCCAGCATCGCCAGCTCCTCGGCCGGGATGCCAGCCAAGATATGGGCCACCCCAGCCACCCGTTCAGCACTGGCTGCTCCATAGGCGGCGCCGGACTGGTCCCCTCGCAACATCATGGCGGCCAAGGCCAGCCCGGCCTCGAAGGGGTCCGCTGAGTCGAGTTCCGGTCGACGAGCAACCAGCAATGCGGCGAGCTCGGGATCGTCCTGCGCCGCTCGCACGACCTGCTCGGGAGTTCTCCCCCAGCACTCCCGGGGCAGTCCATAGCGCGGCCCGGTGACCGGGAGGTACGGGTAGAGAATCGGCAGTCGCGAGTCTCCCGCGCCGCCGGAAGCCATCACCGCCAGCACGCTTGACACGGTCGGTCCCTCGCCGAACTGCCGGCCGCGGTCCTCGGCGGCGACACTGAGCGCGGCGTAGGCCACCTCGGCTTCCGCGCTCAGCTCCGCCCAGACCCGCCACCTGGCGTCGTCGTACAAGGTGTCGCGCATCTCCGGCTCGACGTTGTCGTAACCGGGAACGCGAGTGATCCAGAATCCGTTGGCGCGCGCGGTTTCCCAGCGCTGCACGAGTGCCTCGCGCTGCCGCTTGAACACGACTACGTCCTCGGCCCAGCCGAGCGCGACCTGCTCGGCGTAGAGCATCGCCCCGACGACCTCCTGCAACGTGTAGAACTGGGAACCGATCTGATCGCGGATCAGTGGGTGGAGCACCTCGGAGAAGGGCGAGGCCAGCGACCGCAGCACGAAGGACAGCGAGTCCTGCTGACCGGTCAGTTGGCCGCTGACCCGGGCGAATCCCTGCGCCTGTTCCCGGATTCGCATCGGCTCGGCTCGGGTGTCCTCCGGATCGAAGTCAGGCCCGGCCATCAACCGACCTCCTAGCACTGCGCTCGTTGGTCACCGGCGCTTCTTGCGACTCCGCCGAGGCTAGGCGAGCAGTGGCGGCCGAGGATGAGGCGACCGGTCTGCTGTGGAAAACCGCCCGCCGTGGCTGGGGGCAGCATCCGATCGGGCTGCAGAGTGCGAGGTCAGCGCGCGGAACGGGGTAGCCGAGGTCCTGGCGCCGGACCGCTGGCGACTCGGACGCCGGCGAACAGCCCCTCGGCCGAGAGCCGGGCGGCCACGGTGATCGCATGTTCGGGGTCTCGGGCCAGATAGGCCACCGTCGGTCCGGAGCCGCTGATCATTTGGCCGAGGGCGCCGGCCTCCGCACCGGCGCGCACGGCTCGGCGCAGGTCCGGCCGCAACGAGAGGGCAGCCACTGCCAGGTCGTTGGCAAGACCTCGACCGAGCAGTTCGGCGTCGTCCTGGCGAAGCGCGGTCAGCACGCCGGCTGGATCTGCGGCACCCGGCACCTGCCGCTGGGCGCGTAGCCGGTCCAGTTCGGCGTACACGCTGGGGGTGGATAGTCCGGTACGTGCGATTCCGAGTACCCAGTCGGTACGCCCGCGAGTGAGTACGGAGCTGAGCCGATCACCCCGGCCGGCGCCGAAGGCGACACCGCCGTGCAGGGCGAACGGTACGTCGCTGCCGAGCTCGGCCGCCAATTCGCCCAGCTGGTCCCGGTCCATGGCCGTTCCCCACAAACCGTCCAGCGCGACAAGAGTGGCTGCGGCGTCGGCGCTGCCACCGGCCAGCCCCGCCGCCACCGGAATCTGTTTGTCGATCGTGATCGAGGCGTCGGCATCGATGCCCGTGCGCTGCGCCAACAGGACGGCCGCCCGCCAGGCCAGGTTGGTGGAGTCGACCGGAACCGCAGCGGTGTCCGTGCCAGTGACCGTCAGCCTCAGCCCGGCTCCGGCCTCGACGCTGGAGACGGTCACCGTGTCGAACACGCTCAGAGCCAGGAAGACCGTAGTGAGGTTGTGGTAACCGTCCGCACCCGGCGCGTCCACGGCCAGGAAGAGGTTGATCTTGGCCGGCGCGCGGACCGCGATCGAGGTCATCACGGCGTGCGCAGCGAAGCGATACGGGTGAAATCCTCGACCCCGAGTTGCTCGCCGCGGGTCAGCGGATCGATATCCGCGGCACGCAAGATCGCCTCGGCGGCGCCTGCGCTGCCGGCCCAGCCGGACAGGGCTGCGCGCAGCCCCTTGCGGCGGCTGGCGAAGGCCGCGTCGATGACGGCGAAGACCTGCTCTCGCGGGGCTGACTCGGGGCTGGGCCGGCGGCGAAAGGAGACCAGCCCGGAATCGACTCTGGGCACCGGCCAGAACACCTGCCGGCTGATCGGTCCGGCTCGGCGCACCTCGGCGTACCAGGCAGCCTTGACCGACGGCACCCCGTAGGCCGGGCTGCCAGGTTGCGCGGCCAGCCGCTCGGCCACCTCGGCTTGAACCAGGATCAGGCCGTGCTCCACGGTCGGAAAGCGCTCCAGCAACGTGAGTAGCACCGGGACGGAGATGTTGTAGGGCAGGTTTGCCACCAAGGCCGTCGGCGCCTTGGGCAAGGACGTCAGTTGCAGCGCATCCGCGGTGAGCACCAGCAGTCGGTGCTTGGCATCCGGTGCCCAGCTTGCCACCGTCTCTGGCAACGCCTGCGCGAGGCGGGCATCCACCTCGACAGCAATGACATGCGCTCCCAGGTCGAGCAGTCCCAGAGTCAGTGAACCCAGGCCGGGCCCGACCTCGAGCACGACGTCATCCGAGCCCACCGCGGCGATCCGCACGATCTTGCGGATCGTATTGGGGTCGTGCAAAAAGTTTTGACCCAGCGCTTTCGTGGGCCGCAGATCGAGGGCAGCGGCGATCTCTCGGATCGCTGCTGGTCCTAGGAACCCGCCCATGCCAGGGACCGTACGCAGGACCGGACCGCCCTGACGACCGGTCACCCCAGTGCAGACCTAGTTCCAGTGCAGGCCTAGTCGTAGAGGTGATACCCGCAGGACGGCCACGGCGAGTCGCCCCGCTCGGCGTAGGTGGCCTCACCGACCGCGATCTGCTGCTCGCGAGTTGCCTGGTGCGGCAGTGGCGCGTATGCGCCGCCACCGTTGGCCAGCCAGGTCTGCTGGTCGTACTGCAGGCCGCCGTAGTAGCCGTTACCGGTGTTGATCGCCCAGTTACCGCCGGACTCGCATTGGGCAAGGGCGTCCCAGTTCAGCGAGCCGTCCGAAGGTGGTGGGGTGGCCCCGGTGTTGCCGCCACCACCGCTGTTGCCGCCGCCACCGGTTACCGGGCGGGGCTTGGTGCCGACCCGGGCGACTTCGCCGACCGGCACGGCAAGAGTCTGGATGGCGACCGCGTGGCGGACCACCTCGACCCCGTCGTGGGCAGTGATGCGGTAGTTGACGAAGCGCTGTCCCAGGACACCTGGGGTGTCCACCTCGCGCTCTCCCTCAAACAGCGTGTCGTCCGGGGTTTCGCTTACCGGAAAGGGCAGCGGCTCGGTGACGCTGACGTCGCTGAAGCTGACCCGGATGACCTGCAGACGCATCCGGTCGGCCAGCGGCTGGGTGCGATACAGCGAAGTCCAGTCGTTGGCCCCTACTGCAAGGTCTTGTTCGTCGAAAAAGCCCGCGACGTCGGCGGCCGTGGTGACCACCTGGCGGGTCTGCCCGTCGATGATCAGGGTGATTTCGCGCGGCGTGTTGATCGTGAGGTCCATGCCGTCAACCGGAACACGCTCACTCCGGGAGGCCGACACCTCGAGTTGTGCCTGCCGGTAACCGAGCTGGTCGAGGGCCTCGTCCACCGAGCGGGCGGTCGTGTAGACCTCGCTGGTGACACCGTCGACAGTCAAGTTCAGCAGGCGACCGCGTTGCAGTGCGATGTTGGATCCATCGGCTACTTCGGCACCGAGAGCCGGAACGAGTACATCGTGTCCGCCGACCTCTAGGTCGGCACTGTCGAGAACTCCCTCGACGGTCGAAGCGAGGGTGGATACCTCACGCTCCTCGCCGTCGACGGAGACTGTCACGGTCTTGGACAGACCCGCCCAGGCGAGCGAGCCGCCGAGCAGTCCGGCGATGACGAGGGTGAACAAGGCGATCTTTACTGAACGGCGCATCAAAATTCTTGGCAAACCTTCTGGTCCTAGCGTTCCGAGCAGGGGAACACCGCACGTACCAGCGGCGACCTGAGCAGCTCGTGGTGGCTGCGCAGATGCAATCGGGATCGCTCGATCAGAACTCCCTGGGGCTTCCCCACCCCGGCGTTGTCACAACACGGTAACGGATTATCTGTCGCCCGACCACTTGCGGGGCCGATCAGGGGCAAGTCGGGACCGCCTCAGCCACGCTGAGCGGTCCCCCAGGCGGCCTCGGCCCAGCGCACCGGCGCCAGCCACTTCACCAGGAATCCGCTCACGACGAGGGCTCCTACCAGGCTCCCGAAGGCGCCGGCAATCAGTGCCACCGGCGCCAGGTCTGCTCCCGACGCCGAGTCGCCTAGCCGGACCCCAGTGACGAGCAACAGTCCGGCCAGGAGCAGGAAGGTGAGGATGGTGCCGGCGCCGACCGCGACGTGCGCGCTGTTGATCCGTAGCGCATCGTCGACCGGGATGTCCTCAGAACCGCTGGGAGTAACCCGGCGGGCCAGGCGCTCGAGGGTCACCTCCACGATCAGCCAGCTGATGACGCCGATCCATGCGGCGATCCAGAACTCCTGCGCCCAAGCCTGATTCATGGCCAGCAAGCCGAACACCAGAAGTCCCAGCGTGGCCAACCGGCCGATCGCGGGAAGCGCGCGATCGATGAACTCACTTTGCGGACGACGAGCCGGGGCCTGTGTGCCCCACGTCGGGCGCAGCCGGGTCAGCTCGCCGAGCAGGACCCCGCCGATCATGCAGCCGACCAGCAGGCCCGGCCACAGGAATACCGCACTCTCGGCGAACATGACCAACGCCGCCACGGACAGGATCACCGCCACTGCCAGGCCGGCCAGCCGCCAGAGGCGGGCTCGCTGGGCCTGGACCTTCATGGCCCGCTCCGCCTCGGTGGTCGGCAGAGTGAGACTGAGCGCGCCGTTGGACACCACCCGCCGGACTGCCGCATGGGACCACGCCCGACCCACGAAAACCGCGGGGACCAGTAACGCCACGAACAGCAGCACCGCGATGAACCGACCCATGAGTCAGGGATACGTCGCGTTTGGCCGCAGGTCAACTGATCCGGGTCACAACTGCGCCAGCTGTGACCAAATCAGGACCCCGCATCCCCTGCATCAGTCTCGCCGAGCAACGTCAGTGCCAGGGGCCGAAGACCCGCTCGGCCGTGGCGGTGAGCCGCTGACACAGGGTGGCCAGGTCGGTTCCGGTCAGGTCGGCCAGCGCCCGGATCGTGTACGGAGTGAGGTAGGGACCATTGGGCTGACCACGGAAGGGCATCGGGGTCAGAAACGGCGCGTCGGTCTCCACCAGCATTTGGTCCAGGGGAGTGATGGCTGCTGCCTGCGCGGTTGCTGTCGCGTTGGAAAAGGTGACTGTCCCGCTGAAGCTGAGGACCAGGCCACGGTCCAGGCAGCGCCGCGCGGTCTCGGCATCGGAGGAGTAGCAGTGCAACACCGTGTTTTCCGGAGCCCCCTCCTCATCCAGCACCCGCAGCATGTCCTGGTAGGCATCACGGGTGTGGATCATCAGCGCGATGCCTTGCCGCTTGGCGATGTCAATGTGCGCCCGGAAGGATTGCTCCTGGATAGCCCAACCGTCTTCGCCGGTCCGGAAGTGGTCCAGGCCGGTCTCCCCTATCCCGCGCACCCGAGGGAGGGCGGCCAGCCGGTTGATCCCGGCCAAGGCGTCCTCGGTCGCCGCCCCGGCGCCTGCCTCGTTCGGATGCAGGGCGACCATCGCCAGCACGTCGGGGTGCCGCTGCGCGAGTTCGGCCGCCCATTGCGACGATGCAACGTCCACACCCACCTGTACGACTCGGGTGATCCCGACTGCGGCAGCGGCGGCGAGCTCCGCATCCACCTCGATGTCCGGGTAGCCGTCCTCGCCGAGAGAGTCGGCGATCAGGTCGAGGTGGCAGTGGCTGTCCACCGCCGTCGCCGGCAACGGCTCGGGCGCCTCCGGACGTTGGCCGCGTCGATTCGCCCGCGCCGACCTACTGCGGCTCATCGTCGACCGTCTCTGTTTTCCGGGCCACGCTCGCTGCGCTCACCGGCCGGCGGCCAACCTGGCTAACTCCTCGTCGACGATGCTGTCGTCCAGCTTCTTGAACACCGGAGTCGGCGCAGCCAGCGGCGTGCCAGGCGTGATCGGGGTCGAGTTCCAGGTCGCCAGCTGCTTCGTGTAGTCGCCGGTGATGATCGGGTACGGCGAACCGTCGTCCAGATCCTTGACCTCCTCGATCTGCGGAGCGGCAGACCAGGTTTCACGCCCTCCCAGCAGTTCATGGACCGTCTGCGCGGAGTGCGGGAGGAAGGGGGTCAGCAAGGCCTTGCAGTCGTCCACGGCCTGAAGCGCCACGTGGAGCACGGTGGCCATCCGCTCCCGATCGGTTTCACGCAGCTTCCATGGGGCCTCGTCGGAGAGATACTTGTTCGCCTCGGCGACCGCCCTCATCGACTCGGTGGCCGCGGCCTTCTGCCGGGATCGGACGAGTAGATCGCCGATCCGCGCGAAGGCACCGGACGTGGACCCGAGCAATCCGCGATCCGCCGCGGTCAGCTCCCCCGCCGCCGGGATCGCTCCGAAGTTCCTCGCCGTCAACGAGATAGACCGATTGACCAGATTGCCCCATCCGGCGACTAACTCATCGTTGTTGCGGCGCCGGAACTCCGCCCAGGTGAAGTCGGTGTCCTGGGTCTCGGGCCCGGCGACGGCGATGAAGTACCGCAAGGCATCCGGGTCGTATCGGGACAGGAAGTCGCGGACGTGGATGACCACCGAACGTGAGGACGAGAACTTCTTGCCCTCCTGGGTCAGGAACTCACTCGACACGACCTCGTTCGGCAGATTCAGCGCGCCGTACGAGCCGGGAGTTCCGCCTTTGGCGCCCTGACCGTTGTAGCCGAGCAGTTGGGCCGGCCAGATCTGCGCGTGGAAGACGATGTTGTCCTTGCCCATGAAGTAGTACGCGTCGGTGTCCGGCCCCTGCCAGAACTCGCGCCACGCGTCGGGCTCGCCTCGTCGTCGGGCCCATTCGATCGAAGCGGAAAGATAGCCCACGACAGCGTCGAACCAGACGTAGATGCGCTTGTCGTCGCGATCGCGCCAGCCGTCGAGCGGGACCCGGACTCCCCAGTCGATGTCACGGGTGTACCCGCGGGGCTTCAGGTCGTGCAGGAGGTTGCGCGAAAAGTTGAGAACGTTGGGGCGCCAGGACTTGCGGGTCGCCAGCCAGTCGCCCAGCGCGTCCGCGAAGGCCGGCAGATCCAGGAAGTAGTGCTCACTCTCGACGAATATCGGGGTTTCACCGTTGATCTTGCTCCGCGGATTGATCAGATCGGTCGGATCGAGCTGATTTCCGCAGTTGTCGCATTGGTCTCCGCGGGCGCTGTCGTACCCGCAGATCGGGCAGGTGCCCTCGATGTAACGGTCAGGAAGCGTACGTCCGGTGGACGGGCTGATCGCCCCGAGCGTGGTCTTGGGAAAGACGTACCCGTTCTTGAGCAGACCGAGGAAGATCTCCTGACTCACCTCGTGGTGGTTGACGGTGCTGGTCCGGGTGAACAGGTCGTAGGACAGTCCGAGGGCGACGAGGTCATCGACGATGATCCGGTTGTTGCGATCGGCGATCTCGCGTGGATGGACGCCTTCTGCGTCTGCAGCGACCGTGATCGGAGTCCCGTGTTCATCCGTGCCACTGACCATCAGCACCCGATTCCCGGCCATCCGGTGATAACGACTGAAGACGTCGGAGGGCACACCGAATCCGGACACGTGTCCGATGTGCCGCGGACCGTTGGCGTACGGCCACGCGACCGCGGTCAGAATGCTGCGAGGACTCACGCCCTAAGGGTAGTGACGACGGCTATTCGGTTCGGGGCGGCGCACTCTCAGCTGTCGGGGCGCGGTCACCGCCGACAGCCAATCGACTGTGCCGGGCGCCATAGACGAAATAGACAACGAAGCCCGCGAGCATCCAGATGAGGAACCGCAGCCACGTCTCGCCGGTGAGGTTGAGCATCAGGAACAGGCAGGCCAGCACCGCCAGTGCCGGCAGCACCGGGCTGAACGGGACCCGGAACGCGCGCGGTAGGTCGGGCCGGGTGCGGCGCAGAATGATGACGCCGATCGAGACCAGCATGAAGGCGAACAGCGTGCCGATGTTGACCAACTCGGCCAGTGCCTCGAGCGGGATGAAGCCGGCGAAGATCGTCACGACCACGCCGACGCCGATCGTGATCCGGTACGGCGTACCCCAGGTGGGATGGACCTTGGCCAGGCCGACGGGCAACAGCCGGTCACGGCTCATGGCGAACAGCACCCGGGACTGGCCGAGCATCAGGATCAGCATGACGGAGGTGAGTCCGGCCACCGCGCCCAACGAGATGAGGGTGGCAAAGACCGGCAGGTCGACGGAGTTGAACGCTTCGGCCAGGGGGGCGTCCGGGTTGAGTTCGGTGTACTTCTGCATCCCGGTGACGACGAGGCTGACCAGGACATAGAGAACGGTGCAGATCACCAGCGAACCCAGGATTCCCCGTGGCATGTCCCGCTGTGGGTTCTTTGTCTCTTCGGCCGTGGTGGCGACGATGTCGAACCCGATGAAGGCGAAGAAGACCAGCGCTGCCCCGGCGAGCATCCCGCCGATGCCGAAAAGGGTCGGTTCAAGGCCGAACAGCGATTCGAGCAGCGGTGCCTTGAGACCCGATGTCCGTTCGGCGGGCTCCGCTGGCGGGATGAACGGGGTGTAGTTGGCCACCTTGATGAAGAACGCACCGACCACGATCACGGCCAACACGATCGCCACCTTGATGGTCACCATGATGGCGGTGAACCGCGAGGACAGCTTGATACCGAGCACGGCGACAATGGTGAGCAGGGCAACGATCAGCATCGCCGGCACATTGATCGCCGACTCCTCCCCTCCGGCGATCGCTGTCGGAACCGTGATCCCGAGGCCGTCGAGCAGGGTCACGAAGTACTGCGACCAGCCGACGGCTACCACCGAGGCGGCCAAGGAGAACTCCAGGACCAGGTCCCAGCCGATGATCCAGGCGATGAGTTCGCCGAGGGTGGCGAAGGAGAAGGTGTAGGCGGAGCCGGCGACGGGCACGGTCGAGGCCAACTCTGCGTAACACAGCGCCGCCAATCCACAGACCACCCCGGCGATAACGAAGGAGATCGCCACGCCCGGCCCGGCGCTGTCCCTGGCCGCCACACCGGTGAGCACGAAGATGCCGGTGCCGATGATGACGCCGATGCCGAAGACGACGAGATCGAAGGCAGACAGGCTCTTCTTGAGTTGGTGTTCTGGCTCTTCGGTGTCGGCAATGGACTGCTCGACGGACTTCGTACGGAAGAGATTCATGGCTACCCCTACCCTTCTGGACGTTGACAGCTAGTAACCCACAGGGCGGGGTGGAAACCAATGAGCCTTTCCGAGGCCCACCGGCATCCGTCCGTTGTCGGCTGCGCGGTCTACGTCGACGGCAAGCGGCACAGCGAGCCGGTCCACGTCGACAACGCCAGCGACGTGGCCGCGGATTCGGGCGGCTTCGTCTGGCTGGGTCTGCACGAACCCAGCGCGGAGGATTTCACCGACATCGCCGAGAAGTACGGCCTGCACGCACTGGCTGTCGAGGACGCGGTACACGCACACCAGCGGCCCAAGCTCGAGCGCTACGACGACATGCTGTTCATGGTGCTCAAGACCGCCCGCTACATCGAGCACGACGAACTCACCGCGACCAGCCAGATCATCGAGACCGGCGAGGTGATGGTCTTCCTCGGCACCAACTACGTCATCACGGTGCGACACGGGGCGCTCAGCCCGCTGGGTGGTCTGCGACAGCGCCTCGAGGACCAACCCGAACTGCTCAGCCACGGGCCTTCCGCGGTCCTCTGGGCGGTCACGGACATGATCGTGGACCAGTACGTCGTCGTGGCCGGCGCGGTCGAGGACGACGTCGACGAGGTCGAGGCACAAGTGTTTTCCACTGAACGGCGCGGCCACAGTGTCGGGCGGATCTATCAGCTCAAGCGGGAACTGCTCGAGTTGCGGCGCGCGGTCACGCCGCTGGAGGCGCCGATGCGGATGCTGGGCGAACGTCAGGTCCGACTGATCCCCGACGAGATGCGTACCTACTTCCGCGACGTCAGCGATCACGTCTCCCGAGCCGGTGAGCAGGTGCTGGCCAACGACGAACTGGTTACCTCGATGCTGCAGGCCCAACTGGCCAAAGTCTCGGTGGCCGACAACGAGGACATGCGGCGGATCTCAGCCTGGGCGGCGATCATCGCGGTCCCGACGATGCTGGCCGGCATCTATGGGATGAACTTCGACTTCATGCCGGAGTTGCACTGGGAGCTGGGTTATCCGCTCGTGCTCGTTGTCATGGTCGCGGCGTGCACGCTGCTCTATCGAGGGTTCCGGCGTAACGGCTGGCTCTGACATCGATTCACCGAAGCCCTTAGTTGACAAAGGAGATCGCATGGAGGACAAGCAGATCCACGAGCGACTGCAGAAGCTGGTGGACGACGAACACGAGTTGCGTGAGAG
>Ga0136630_1000401_pt1 | contig 16366 bp, 15 predicted proteins | sample AntDrymUQ5682106_2_FD_105496 | JGI IMG/M metagenome (GOLD analysis project Ga0136630, IMG submission 105496) | Polar desert sand microbial communities from Dry Valleys, Antarctica - metaG UQ568 (21.06) | ecosystem: Environmental > Terrestrial > Soil > Desert | place: Antarctica: Dry Valley...
ATCTCGGACTCGTAGACGTCGTGCTGTAGCTCGTCGGGCAGCAGCACCATCACCACGTCCCCGCGGCTGGCGGCGTCGGCCACCGAGACCACCTCGAGGCCCTCGCCCTGCGCCTTTTTCACCGATGACGAGTCGGGCCGCAGCCCCACCACTACAGATGCGCCGGAGTCCTTGAGATTCAGGGCATGGGCATGCCCCTGGGAGCCGTAGCCGAGGATGGCCACGGTCTTGCCCTCGAGGTGGGAGAGGTCGGCATCGTTGTCGTAGATCATGACGCCGAGAAACATAGTCGAGGTGGCGGAAGCGCTGCGAGCGGCGGACGCCGTTGTTCGACGCGCTTACGGCGGCGATAAGGGGAAGCAGACCGGCAGGCGCCTCCCGATACCCCCGTTCACTTGGAAACGGATGCACTTCACGCGACTCGTCCCACCTCACGGGTGCTATACGCCCCTCACTTGGATCGAGTCGGCACAAAGCCGTCACTCTCCAAGTTAAGGGGGTTGTCGGCACCGACGGCTTCGCGTCACAGCCGGTCGCGCAGCAGCTTCCCGCCGGCGTTGCGCGGCAATGAGTCCACGACATGGACCGTCTTCGGTGCCTTGAACGCCTCCAGACGCTCACGACTCCAGGCCAGGAGCTCGCCGGCCGCGATGGGTTCGCGCAGGACCACGAAGGCCGTGACCGCCTCCCCCCATTCGCGGTCGGGGAGGCCGGCCACGCCCGCGTCTGCCACCGCCGGGTGGGCCATCAGCACCTGCTCCACCTCCAGGGGGGCCACGTTCTCGCCGCCGGTCACGATCATGTCCTTGAGGCGGCCGTCCACATGCAGCAGGCCGTCATCGTCGAGCCGCCCGAGGTCGCCCGTGTGCAGCCAACCGTCGGCGGTCACCTCACCCGGTGCCACCATCGGGCCGCGGACGAGGATCTCGCCATTCGGCGCTATCCGTAGCTCCGCGCCTTGCAGGGGCCTGCCCGGGCTGCCCGCCACCACCTGCGAGCAGGTCTCGGTCATGCCGTAGACCGGCACCACCGGGATGCCGGTGTCCGCCGCCCACTCCAGCAGCCCGGCCGGGATCGGCCCGCCCCCCAGCGCGATGGCCCGCAACCCTGGGGTGCGGCGCAGGCCCGCATCGCGCAGCCGCACGAGCATCGTGGGCACCAGCGAGGCCAGCGTGATCCCTCCCCCTTCGAGCTCATCCTTGACCCGTGACACGTCGAAGCCGCCGTGCAGCACGGCGGTGGTGTGGTTGATCGCACAGCGCACGAGCACTGCCATCCCACCCACGTGGTGCGGCGGCAGCGGGCACAGCCAGCGGTCCGCCGAGTCCACGCCGAGGGCATCGGCGGACGCCGCGGTGCTTGCCGCGTGGTTGGCGAAGGTGAGCTGCACGGCCTTGGCCTCCCCGGTGGTGCCGGAGGTGCGGATCACGCTGTGCACCGCATCAGGATCGATGTCGGTGAGCAGATCTGCGTCCGTGGCCACTTCCCCCACAGCGGGCAGCGGCGGGTCGCGTGGCGCGGCGGGCTCGATCGCGGCCCCCAGGCGCGGTAGTCCGTGCAGGATCTCTGCGAAGGCCAGGCCGGGCGGATGGGTGACCGCCACGCGATCCCCTTCCTGCACCCCTGCGCCGGCTAGCGACCGCGCACGGCGCCCGGCACGCTCGTCCAGCTCGGCGAACGTGATCGCCTGGCCATCAGCCTCCACGGCGGGGTGGTCGGGGCGCGCGCGCGCGGCAGCGGTGAGCCAATCCAGCACGATGTGAGCGTACGGGCGGCCTCCGGGAGGTCGCCCCAGCACTATCGTTCGGCCAGGAATGGCAGCCACCGAGAACGACGCCAAGAAGCGCTGGACCGAGGAGCAGTCGCGGCGCACGATCGAGCCGGGAGCCGACTGGCGACCGGGCGGTGGCGACTTCGAGGACATCCGCTACGAGCTGGCCGAGGGGATCGCGAAGATCACGATCGATCGCGCGGACGTGCGCAACGCGTTTCGCCCCCAGACCGTTGTCGAGCTGTCCCAGGCTTTCGAGCGCGCCCGCGAGGACACCGAGGTGGGCGTGATCGTGCTCGCCGGAGAGGGCCCGCTGGCGTTCTGCTCGGGGGGCGACCAGCGCGTGCGCGGGGACTCCGGCTACATGGCCGAGGGAGCGACGGTCGGGCGATTCCACGTGACCGACCTCCACGTGCAGATGCGGCGTCTGCCGAAGCCGATCGTGGCGATGGTGGCCGGGTACGCCGTGGGCGGGGGCCACGTGCTGCACGTGATCTGCGACCTCACAATCGCCGCCGACAACGCGCGCTTTGGCCAGACCGGGCCCAAAGTGGGCAGCTTCGACGGCGGGTTCGGCGCGGGCGTGCTGGCCGAGCTGGTGGGCCCCAAGAAGGCCAAGGAGATCTGGTTCTTGTGCCGGCAGTACGGCGCCGAGGAGGCGGTGGACATGGGCCTCGTGAACACCGTCGTGCCGCTGGAGGAGCTGGAGCGCGAGACGGTGCGCTGGTGCCGCGAGATGCTGGAGCTCTCGCCCTTCTCCCTGCGGCTGCTCAAGGCGAGCTTCAACGCCGCGGAGGACGGGCTGGCGGGCATCCAGCAGCTGGCCCACGACGCCAACCTCCTGTTCTACATGTCCGACGAGGCCCAGGAGGGCCGCGACGCCTACAAGGAAGGTCGCGTCCCCGACTTCACCAAGTTCCCCAAGCGCCCTTGACCAGCGCCCGTGCCGCAGCCGGCGCGCCCGCCGGGGCGTTGCGCCTGTGGATCGTGGCCTCACGGCCGCGGACGCTTCCGGCCGCCGTGGCGCCGGTTCTGGTGGGCACCGCGCTGGCGATCTCCTACGAGGAGTTCCGCCCGCTCGCCTTCCTGGCCGCGCTCGTGGGGAGCGTGTTCCTGCAGATCGGCACCAACCTGGCCAACGACTACTCAGACGCCCGCCGGGGCGCCGACACCGAGGACCGCCTTGGGCCCGTCCGGGTGACCGCTGGGGGGCTGATGCCGCCCCGCAGCGTCCTGGTGGGCACCTACGTGGCCTTCGGGGTGGCCGTGCTCGCCGGCGTCTACCTCACGGCGGTGGCCGGCTGGGAGATGCTGCTGGTGGGGGCGCTGTCGATCGTGGCCGGGGTGCTGTACACAGGCGGGCCGCGCCCGTACGGCTACGCGGGCCTCGGCGAGGTGTTCGTGTTCGTGTTCTTCGGCCTGGTCGCCGTCGTGTTCACCTACTACGCGCAGGCAGAGGAGTTCCCGTGGGAGGCGTTCGCCCTGGCCGTGCCCGTCGGCCTGCTGGCCGCGGCGATCCTGGTGGTGAACAACGTGCGCGACCTGGAGACCGACAGCCGCGCGGGCAAGCGCACGCTGGCGGTGAAGCTGGGCCGCTCGCGCGCCCGGATCCTGTTCGGGGCGATGCTCAGCGTGTCGTTCGCCGTGCCGGTGGCGATCCCGCTGGCAGGGGGGCTGTCGTGGTGGGTCCTGCTCGCTCTGCTGGCGCTTCCGCTGGTGCCATCGCTTCACCGCACCGTGACCACCCGCACCGATGGCCCGGCGCTCAACGGCGCACTGGCCGCCACCGGGCGGCTGCTCGCGGTCTACTCGATCCTGCTTTCCGCGGGGGTGCTGCTGTCGTGAGACGGTCGCTGCTGCGCCTGAGCATCCCGCTGCGGGAGCCATTTGTGACCTCCGGGGGCGTGGTCTACGCGCGTGAGCTGGCCGTTATCCGCCTGGAGGACGACGAGGGCACGCTGGGCTTCGGCGAGGCGGCGCCGCTGGAGAGCTACGACGGCGTGACCGTGGACGAGGTGATCGACGCGCTGCGGGACGGGCCGCCGCCGCGGGGGTCCCCTCCGCAGGCGCGGGCGGCATGGGAACTGGCCGAGCTCGATCTCCAGGCACGACGCCGAGGGCGATCGCTGGGAGAGCCTGGAGCCGACGCTATCCCGGTGAATCTGACCCTGGCTGCGGGCCCGCCCGAGGAGGTGGGCGAGGCCGCCGCGGCCGGCCTGAAGGACGGCTACTCCTGCTTCAAGGTGAAGGTGGGCCTACCCGATGACCACGCGCGCGTGGGCGCCGTGCGCGAGGCGGTGGGCCCGTGGCCGGCGCTGCGGATCGATGCCAACGGAGCCTGGAGCGCCGGCGACGCCGTGCATGCAATCACCGACCTGTCGGTCCACGACCTCGAGCTGGTCGAGCAGCCGTGCGCCACGCTCGAGCAGATGGCCGAGGTGCGCGCTCAGGTGGACGTGCCGGTGGCCGCGGACGAGTCGATCGTGGGGGCGGACCAGGTGCAGACGGCGATCGAGCTCGGTGCCTGCGATGCGGTGAACATCAAGCTCTCTTCCGCGGGTGGCTTCGGGCCTGCACGCGACGCCCTGCGCGCGGCCCGCGACGCCGGCCTGGCCGCCTGGTTGTCGAGCACCCTGGACGGCCCGTGGGGCATCGCCGCGGCACTGCAGCTGGCCGCCGGACAGCACATCCCGCTGGCCTGCGGCCTGGCAACGCTCGACCTGTTCGACGCCCGCATCGCCGCAGCGCTTCCCTCCCCGTCGAAGGGGCTCATGGCCGTGCCGCAGGGGCCGGGACTGGGCATCGAGGTGTCAGACGAGGCGCTGGCCGAGGTGCTGGTCGAGGAAATCCGTTAACAGTCCGGCGACCGCCTCCGGGCGCTGCAGCTGCGCGGCGTGGCCGGCGTCATCGAGGACCTGGGCGGTGCCGCGCGGCACCGTACGGGCGATCCTTCGCGCGAGCTCGCAGTAGCGCTCGTCGAGCGCGCCCGCCAAAGCGAGCACAGGCATGTCGAGCTGGTGCAGGCCCTGCCACAGCGAATCCAGGGTTCCCTGCCCCGCAGTGCGTAGAAGCATCGCCAGTCCGCGCGGGTCCTGCTCGAGCCGTCCGTGGCGCTGGACCTCGAGCAGCTGCTCGGATTGGTCGGCGAACAGCGGCTGGCGCTCCCATACCTCCACGATCTGCTCGATCGGCTGGGTCTCCATCCAGGACGCGAGCCGCTCGTCGGCCTCCACGCGCGCCTCGCGCACGGCCGGTGCGTCGATTCCGGCGGAGGCCCCCACAGTCACCAGTCCCGCGTATCGCCCCGGCTCGCGAATCGCCGCGTGCAGCGCCAGCCGGCCGCCCAGCGAATACCCGCACAGCACGGCTCCCTCCCCCGCGCCGGCGATCTCGGACAGTCGCCCTTCGAAGGTGTGCTCGGCGTGCTCGAGCAGAACGCTGGGATAGCGTTCGGGCAGCCCTTCGGCCACCGGTGCCCAGGCGTCGCCTGGCTGCATGAAGCCCGGCACGAACACCACGGCCGGGCGCTGGGCTGAGCCCTCCATGCAACAGATCATCCCGACCAACCCCACCTACGCCCCACTCCAGGCACTGGTGGACGAGCTGGTGCGCTGCGGGATGCGCCATGCCGTGACCTCCCCAGGCTCGCGCAACGCCCCGCTGGCGCTCACGCTGGCGAGCCGGGGCGAGCTGGACTGCGTGTCGGTGATCGACGAGCGCGCGGCGGGATTCATGGCGCTCGGGATGGCCAAGGCGAGTGGCCGGCCGGTTGCCGTGACCTGCACCTCGGGCACCGCGGCCGCCAACCTGGCTCCCGCCGTGCACGAGGCGTGGCAGGCGCGCGTGCCCCTGATCGTGCTCACCGCGGATCGCCCGCCCGAGTTGCGCGAGGTGGGTGCCGGCCAGGCGATCGACCAGGTCCACCTGTACGGCTCGGCCGCCAAGTGGTTCGTGGAGGTGGGCAACCACGAACCCGGGCGCAGCACGGCAGAGCACTTTCGCGGGCTGGGCTGCCGCGCGTTCTGGACCGCCGCCGGCGGGCGTCCCGGCCCGGTGCACCTGAACTTCGCGCTGCGCGATCCCCTCGATCCGGCCCTAGCCGAGATGGACGCCGGACAGTGGGCCGGGCGCGACGGCGACCGGCCCTGGGCGCATCTGCGCGAGCACCCGCCGGCGCCCGACGCCAACGACGTCCAGCGCGCGGCCGCGCGGATGGCGGAGGCGCCCCGGGGCGCGATCGTGTGCGGCCCCGTCGCCGGCGAGGTGGCCGAGCCGGTGGCGCGGCTGGCCGAGCAGAGCGGCTGGCCGGTGCTCGCCGAGCCCGCCTCCGGCGTGCGCTGCGGGGAGCACGACCGCTCTCACGTGGTCGCCGGCTACGACGTGCTGCTACGCGACGAGGCGTTTGCCGCAGGGCACGCCCCCGATCTCGTTCTGCGGGTGGGCGACACCCCCACCTCGAAGCCGCTGCGCACTTGGCTCGCCGTCGTGCCGCAGGTGGTGCTCGACCCTCACGGCGCTTGGCACGAGCCCACGCGCACGGCCGAGCTGCTGCTGCATGCGGAGCCCGCCGCCGCCTGCGACGCACTGGCCGCAGCGCTGGAGATGCGCGGGGGCTCCAACCACGGACCATGGCTCGCGGAGTGGCGCCATGCGGACTCCCTGGTCGCGCCCGCCCTAGCGCAGGCGCCGGAACCCAGCGAGCCGCGGGCCTACGTGGCTGCCGCGGGCGCACTCGAACCCGGGTCGCTGGTGTGGACGGCCTCCTCGATGCCCGTACGCGACGTCGAGGCGTTCTGGCCCGCGGGAGCCGAGCCCACACGCTTCCTCGCCAACCGCGGAGCAAACGGGATCGACGGCACGATCGCCTCAGCCGCGGGCGCCACGCGGGCCACCGGAGCTCCCACCCTCGTGCTGATCGGGGAGCTGGCGCTGCTTCACGACATCGGCGGGCTGCTGGCCGCCCGGCGCGCGGGCATCGCGCTCACGGTGCTGTGCGTGGACAACGGCGGGGGCGGCATCTTCGACTTTCTGCCCGTGGCCGGCAGCGCCGACCACGCCGCCTACGAGGAGCACGTGGCCACCCCGTCGGGGCTCGACCTGGAGACGCTCTCGGCGCTCTCTGCGATGGCCTACCGCCCTGTGAGCACCGACGACGAGATCCGCGCGGCGGTGGCCGCCGGCCCGGGACTGGTGCACGTGCGCACCGACAGGGCCGCCAACGTGCGCGTGCACTTCGAGATCGCGGCGCGCGTGTCGGCTGGGCTGACCAGGTAATGCCCGCCGAGCCCCGTCCCAGTTTTCGGCGCGTCTTGGGCCAGGGCGAGTCGTTCCTCAATCAGCCGATTTCAGGGCGCGTCAGCGCAATCACGTCGCCGCGGTCGACTGGGCGGCCCGAGGCGCGCTTCATGGCTATGAGGTCGTCGCGGCCGGCGACGACGACCGCCACGCCCCCGATCTCGAGCACCATCGCCCGCTCGCGCAGCGCCGCGAACGCTGCGGCCCCGGGCGGGTCGTGGTGGACGTCGACGCCACCGGCGTCGGTGTCGAAGCTGAGCGTCCCGCCTCCGTCCAGCGCCTCGGCCAGGGACCAGCCGGGCGGCGGCTCAGCGCCTCCCGCAGGCCGCGCGCCCAGCTCTCCAAGGGCGGCTGTGAGTCGGGCGCGCTTGCCAGGATCCGGCGAGGGCACGAGATCCGCGTCCTGGGTGGTACGGACGTGCCCGTGGGCCTGGACCGCGAGCCCCCCGATGAGCACGTACTCGACGCCGTGACGAGCAAGCGCAGCGAAGATCTCGGCGGCGTCGAGCGGGATCTCGCGGCGTGTCACGCGTGCCCGTTCCCGCCAGTCACGAGCCGTCGCCACGGGCTCGCCGACCGGCCACCGCGAGGTGTCCCGCGAGCCGGTTCCAACTCACCGCCAGCGCGAGTCGATCGGCCGGCGGTCGGCGGAGCGTGTCCCGCAGGTGGTCCTCATCCCAGTCGGGCGGGGCCGGCTGCGCCGAAAGATCGAGTTCCTCGCCCATGGCCCACAGCAGCCGCTCGAGCGTCGCAATGCTCGGCGAGAGCTCACCCCGCTCCACCCGGCTCACAGCGGCTTGCGTCGTACCCGCGCGGAGGGCGAGACGCGCCTGAGAGAGGCCGTGCGCCTCGCGCCGGGCCCGAAGGAGCGCGCCCGCCCGGTCGGTGGCAGCCATGCGCGTACCATATCGGATCCGATATACGTCAGGCCAGCAGCGGCAGCAGCGCCTGGAGCTTGTCCTCTGACTCGGCCAGCTCCTGCGCCGGCACGGAGTCGGCCACGATCCCGCAGCCGGCGTACAGCCGCGCCAGCGAGCCGCGCAGCAGCGCGCAGCGCAGCGCCACGCACAACTCGCCGTCCTCGGCAAGGTCGGTCCACCCCACGGCCCCGGCGTACCAGCCCCGATCGATGCCTTCGAGTGCGGGGATCAGCGGCTCGGCCACGGCCGCCGGCTCGCCGCCCACCGCGGGCGTGGGGTGCAGCCGGCCGGCCAGCTCCAGCGCCGATACCGGCGAGGACAGTTGCGCACGGATCGGCGTGGCCAGGTGCTGGACGTTCTGCACCTTCACCAGGGCAGGCTCGTCGGCGCCCCCCACCCAGAGGCTGAGCGGCTCAAGCGCTCGCTGGATCCGCCGCGCCACGATATCTTGCTCCTTCCGGTTCTTGGGGCTCTGGCGCAGCTGCTCGCCCAAGTGGTCGTCCACCGCAGGGTCGGCGCTGCGGCGGGTGGTGCCGGCGAGCGCCACCGTCTGGGCTCGGGCGCCGTTGCGGCGCACCAGCAGCTCGGGGCTGGCGCCCAGGAAGGTGGCGCCCGGCGCGCCGACCAGGTAGCAGTAGCACTCCGGGAACGCGGCCCGGAGGGCGGCGTGCACCGGCGCCGGGTCGATGTCGGCGCCGGCGTGTACGTGCACCTCGCGGGCGAGCACGATCTTCTCCAGATCACCGGCGCGGATGCGCTCCACCGCCCGGCGCACCGCTTCCTCGTAGTGCGACGGCGGCGCCGCCCCTGCCACCTGCGGCCGCGAGATCGGGTCGGGATCGAGCAGGGGCGACTCGGCAGGACCCAGGGTGGCCAGGCGCTTCCGCAGCCGGTCGAGCACCGCGGAGGGCGACTCGTCGCCGTCAACCGCCGCATTCACCGTCATCCGCGCCTGATCGGCCCGGCGTACGAGCGACACGTCGGGCAGCACGAACTGGGCCGCGGCGAATCCCGCCCACTGGGGCGAGCCACCGCCGGCAGGGGCGAAGGACAACCCGCCGCAGAAGATCGGCCCGGTGGCCGGCGGCTCCCCCGCGGTGTCGTCGGCGAAGGCGCGCGTGCCGAGGTTCCGGCAAGCCTGCGCGAGGCGCCCGGCGCGGCCGGGGCCACTGTCCTGCACCACCGCCGCGGCGCCCAGCGTGCAGACGGCGTGGGCCTCGCGCGCGGGTTGCTCGAAGCAGAAGCAGTGGTCGGCGCCTGTCCTGGCGGCGAGCACCGCTGCCGCGAGGTCCACGTCGGCGGGGATCGCCACGGTGACACTGGCCACGGCGCGGCCACCACCGTGGCGCGCCAGTGCCAGCGCGCGGTCCACCCGCGCCTCCAGGCGTCCCCACGCCCGCTCGTCGAGCGTGAACGGCCCGGCGGCCTCGGTCCGGGTGATGCTCATGACTTCAGGATGACGGATGCGTACAGCGGAAGATCAGATCCTCCACCAGCAGCCCGTGGCGGCGGCGGCGCTCCTCCCCAAGCTGCTCCACGAAGCGGTCCGTGACCACGTCGAACCCCGCCCCCTCCAGGCGCTGGACGATGTCGGGCGCGTACATGCGCACGTGATCGTCCTGGCCGAACTCCCGTACGCGGTCCTCGGGCGCCGTCACGCTGAAGTCCTCGTAGGTGCTCTCGCGTGCAAGGTCCAGCGGCACGAGCACGAGCGCCCAGCCATCGGGGTGCAGCACCCGGTGCAGCTCAGACATCGCCGCACGGTCGTCGGGCACGTGCTCGAGGACGTGGCTGCAGAGAATGGCGTCAAAGGCGTCGTCGTCGAAAGGCATCGCGGTGATGTCCAGCTGCACGTCCACACCGTCCGGGTCGAGGTCTGCGGTCACGTAGCGCAAGCCGGGCAGCGCCTCCATGCGGCCGCGAAGGGCGTACTCGGGTGCGAAGTGCAGCAGCGACATCGGCTCGTCGCCCAGCGAGGTGTGCTCGGCCAAGTACAGCCACAGCGCCCGGTGGCGCTCGTGGGACCCACAGCCGGGGCAGATCGCGTCGGGGCGGTTCCACGCGGGGATGAAGCTCCCCCAGCGGCGCTCGCAGCACGGACACTGCACCGCGTCGCCACGATGGCGCAGCCGCTGGATCCGCCGGCTGAGCGCCGCGCGTATCCGTGACGCCGTCAGTCTCCCACCGGCCAGTGCTCGACGCTCAACCCGGGCATCGGAAAGTCCTTCGGGTTACCGGTTGCGACCGCCGCGCCTGCCCTCACCGCAGCGGCGGCGACGAGACAGTCCGCCTGGGCGAGGGTGATCCCCCTGGAGGCGAACTCACGCCGCCACGCTCCGGCTCTTTCGCCCTCCTCGCGCCCGAGCGCCACGATCCGGAGTCCGGCGAGAAGCCTCCCGGCGGCCTCATCCTCAGACGGCCGGAGGCCGCGAGCGATCTCCTCGACGTTGATCGCGCAGGTGAACGGCACGGCCCCCGCCTCGCGGAGTCCGCGGAGCCGAGCGATCACCGACCGGCCGAGCAGTACGTCGATCAACACCGTCGTATCGAGCAGGATGCGCCCGCCGGGATAAGCGCTCACCCCAGGCGCGACGGCTCGGCACGGCGCCCGGCCCGCACCCAGGCCGCCGGGTCCTCGTCCCACTCGTGCGCGGTGCCCGACATCGAGCCAAAGCCCGCCTCGATCTCCTCCCAGCGGCGCTCATCCTCGAGCGCCCTGCGCACCGTCTCGGTTATGAAGGCGCTCCTGCGACGCGAGCCCACCCGCCGATCGAGGTCGGCTACAAGATCGTCATCCAGGCTTATGTGCAAACGCATGGCCATAGCTTAGCCCACGCGGCGTCGGATACCGCAACCTCGAGGTCGGTCACGTGGCCGGCGCGGTTCCGCCGTTGTCGAGGCGGTCAAGAACCCGCAGCAGGGCACCCGTCTGTGCGCGACTCTCCTCGTGCAGGTCGCGCATCTCCGCCCGCAGCGCCTCGAAGTAGAGACGGCTCTCCTCTCGATTGGCGCGGCTCTCCTGCGCCATGGCACGCACCGCCCGTTCGATTCGCAGGGTCATCTCGCGGATGAACTCGCGGTAGACCTCCTCGGGGGCGGGCTCGTCGCTCACTCACAGGATTGTGGCACGGCCAGCGTGACGCGAAAGCCTGTTGTGCGACAACTTCGTACGCCGATTCAGTGCCGCGAGCGCGCTCGCCGTCCGTGTCGTCGCGCACGAGCGTGTGAACGCGGAGATCATCTGGCCTTCGCCATCCACTTCTCTGCTGGGCCTTGTGAGCGTGCGCGAGCATCGCGTAGGTGTGAGGCACCGACGTGCACAGGCCCTGCTGGGTCGTGACCTGATCGGGAGTCGAGTTGCCGTCCCAGTCCTATTCCCACTTGACGATCTTCGTGCCGCTCGGCTGGGAGCCGCAAGTCGTGCCGGTGGCCTTCGTCGCGCTTCCGGTGCCCGAGAACGTGGTCGCCTGGTTGCGGTAGACGGTGCTCGGCGCGGTGATGCTGGCCCGGTGGGCACTGACCAGGAGCTCCGCGCGGCCGTGGCCGCCGGCCCGGGCCTGGTGCATGCGCACCGACAGGGCCACGAACGTGGCCATGCACCGCGAGATCGCCGAGCGCGTGGCTGCCGAGACGCGCGGCTAGCCCGCCGGGTCGCCGTCCAGCACGAACGGCAGCTCGTCGCGCCCGGCGATCTCGAGCTTCCGGTAGGTGTTCCCCAGGTGCCACTGGACAGCCTTGGCCGTGACGAACAGGGCCTGCGCGATCTCCCGGTTGGTCATCCCCTCCGCCGCCATCCCCGCCACGCGCCGCTCCGACGGTGTGAGCGAATGCGCCCCGACCAGCTGCCGGCGACGCGGCCGGGCGCCGGCAGCCTGCAGCTCATCGTAGGCTCGCCTCCCGATCGCGATCAATCCCAGCCGGTCGGCCAGCGTCAGCGCTTCGCGGAGCTGCTCGCGCGCCTCTGCGTTGCTTCCGCCTCGGCGCAGCGCGGCCCCCAGGTCGACCATCGCGCGAGCGTGCTCCAACACGGCCGGTGACTCCGCCAGGATCGAGACGGCCTCCCTCAGCATCTCCAGACCCGTGGCCCCGCCCTCGACGATCCCCCTAACCCGTAGCGCCATTCCGATCGCCCGCGGCGCCCCAAACCGCTCGGCCAAGCGCAACTCCTCCTCCACCAACTCCCGGGCCCGGCCGGTGTCGCCTTGGTGCATTGCGGCGAGGGCGGCCGTGGAGCGCCAGGGCAGCAACGTGGGGTTCAAGACATGCGACGCGACCATCAGCCGCCCCGCTTCCTCAGCGGTCGCCAGGGCCGTGTCGGTGCGCCCGCGGCTGATGTGCACGCGCGCCTTTGCCTCGAGCACCATCACCTGGGAAACGCTGTCCACGTCGGCCAGACCTTCAGTCGTGAGCGCGCGCTCGGCCGCTTCGATGTCGTCGAGCTCCAGCATCGCCCACGACAGCTGGGCGCACGCGGCCGGGAGGTACTCGCTCCAACCGGTCTGGTACGCGGAGATCGCCTGTTCGTTGTCGGCTACCGCTTCCACCAGCCGCCCGGCGTAGTGGCGCGTGAGGCTGCGGCCGTAGATGGCCGTAGCGGCGCGGCGCGGCAGGCCGCGCTCGCGGGCGTGCCTCAGAGCTTCGTCCATGCCTCGATCGCAGGTCTCGAAGTCATCCGACCAGGCGAACGTGGCCAGCGCGATCAGGAAGCCCTGGTCGTCCGGACCGCCCTCGTAGAGCAACTTGCCGTCCGCGAGCGCCAGCCCGGCCACAGCGCACGCCTCCTCACGCGGCTCTCCCGCGAACACCATCTGCCCGGAGGCCTGCGCCAGGAGCAGGCGCTCGGCGTGACTGTCGCCGGGAGGCCGCTCCACGATCGCCGCCAACCGCCGAACCGCCTCGTCGCGGAGCGGTGGCGCGAGCCGGGCGAGACTCACCCACGTCGCCTCCAACTCCCTGACAACGCCCTCGTCGGCGTTGTCGAGGTCCGCGAGCGCCCGGTCGATGGTGTCCGCGGCGTCCACGTACCGTCCCAGGCTGTGGAGTGACTGAGCGAGGTCGAGGGTCGCCCGTCCGCGTTCAATCGCGCCGGGGGTGAGAGCCACGGCCTGCGCCAGCCGGTCGGCGGCGGTCGGCTCACCCAGCGCGGCTTCCGCCCGCCCGAGTCCCAGAAGGACCTCCGGGCGGCGCGCCTCCTCGGGAGGCTCGGCCAGGGCTCGTCTCAGATATGTGACGGCAGACTCGGGCGCGCCGTCGCCCAACGCGAGGGTGGCGGCGCGCTCGAGCGCATCCACGGTCCAGTCGTCGCCTGCCCGCTCGGCCAGCAGGAGGTGGGCCGCCACCGCATCGGGCTCGGCTCCTTCAGCCGCCAGCAGCCGGGCCGCCCGTGCGTGTGCGGCACCGCGCTCCGCCTCAGGAACGTCTCCGTAGATCGTCTCCCTCAGCAGCGGGTGGACGAAGGCCAGTGGGTCCCCCACCCTGAGCACCTCGGACTCGGCCAGCGCGTCGGCGGCCTGACGCGCGGGCTCGCGATCGAGCCCGCTCAGCGTCGTCGCCGTCGACAGTTGGGCATGGGGGCCGAGGATCGCGACGGCTCGGGCCAAGTCCGAGGCGCCGGGCGCGACCCGCTGCACCCGGGCGACCACGCTGCGGAGGACGCTGTCGGGTGCGAGCTGCGCCAAATGAGCACCAGTTGCGGCGCTGGGCTCCTCTCCCCGCTCCTGGGCGCCCTTGAGCAGCTCGGTGAGGAGGAAGGGGTTGCCGTCGGTCAGCTCGCCACACGCGCGGATGAACTCCGGCGCTGCCACGGGAAACCGCGCACGCACGAGACCCTTCACCCCGTCCGGCCCCAGCGGCGGGGGCCAGATGGCGGTGGCACCGTGGCAGGCGCGAAGGGCTGCGAGCACGTCGTCCGCAGCGCTCACTTCATGGGGCCTGAGAGCCACCGCGAGCATGACCGGCAGGCCCTCCAAACGTTGTGCGAGGTAGAGCAGAAAGCGCATGCTCGGGCGGTCGGACCAGTGAAGGTCGTCGACGGCCACAAGCAGCGGGCCGCGCTCGGCGAGATTGGAGACCAGCCAGTAGAGACCGTGCAACAGCGGGAACTCCCCGCCGTCGCCCGGGGTCGTGTCCCCTCGCTCCAGGAGCGGCCGTGCCAGCCCAGCGGCTCCCTGAAACAACTGGTCGCGCTCAGTGCCGTCTGGCAGCTCGTGCTCGAGCAGCTGGAGCACCAGCCCGAACGAGAACTCGCCCTCCAGCTCGTTTCCAGCCGCGCTCAGGACCCTGAGCCCGCTAGCTCTGGCCGACTCGATTCCGGCGGTCAGCAGCCGCGACTTGCCAAGGCCCGCGTTGGCCTCGATCAGTGCCAGAGAACCCGCACCGGCGACCGCTGCATCCGCCGCCATCCCCAGCACCGCCAACTCGGAGTGGCGCTCGAGCAGCGGCCCTCCCGTGAGAGCGTGGATGGTGCTCGGCCCTCGTGTGATGCCCGCCTCCTGCCATCGGGGCCCGGGCCGCGATCGTACGTGAACCCGCGCGGTCAGTGGAGCGCGGCCGCGCTCCGGGCCAAATCGCCACGCTGTCGCGCAGCGCCTTCGAGACCGGGCTAGGCGCCGGCCGGCCAGTGCTCCACGGTCAGCTCCGCCATGGGGAAGTCCTTCGGGTTGCCGGTTGCCAGCACCGCGCCGCACGAGCGCCCACCCCCCGGGCCGCAGCACCCGGTGCAGCTCGGACATGGCCGCGCGGTCGTCGATCACGTGCTCCAGGACGTGGCTGCACAGGATGGCGTCGAAGGTCCCGTCGTCGAATGGCATCGCGGTGATGTCGAGCTGAACATCCACGCCCTCCGGTTCGAGGTCCGCGGTCACGTAGCGCAGGCCGGGCACCGCCTCCATCCGGCCGCGAAGCGCGTACTCGGGCGCGAAGTGCAACAGCGACATGGGCTCGTGGCCCAGCGGGGTGTGCTCGACCAGGTAGAGGCAGAGCGCCCGGTGGCGCTCGTGGGATCCACAGCCGGGGCAGATCGCGTTGGGGCGATTCCAGTCGGGGGCGAAGCTCCCCCAGCTGCGTTCGCAGCACGGACACTGCACCGCGTGGCCGCGGTGGCGCAGCCGCAGGACTCGCCGACTGAGCGCCGCGCGCACTTCCGCAGCTGCCTGGCCGACGGTGCTGCCCATGCGGGGAAGCATGCGGCTCTCACGCGATGGGCGTAATGTGGCTCTCAGGTCGGGATGGGTGTGCGTGAACCGCGCGCGCGGAAAGAGGGGTTGCTCGAGCGTGAGCCGGAGCTTGCGGCGATCGAGGCCGCGCTGACGGCAGCCGCTGGAGGCGATGGCCAACTGGTGTTCGTGGAGGCGGGGCCGGGGCTCGGGAAGTCACGCCTGCTGGCGGCCGGCGCCGACCAAGCGTTAGACCGCGGCTGGCGCGTGCTGCGAAGCCAGGGCAGCGAGCTCGAGCGCGGACATTCCATGGGCGTCGTGCTGCAGCTGTTCGGCTCGCTCGTCGCCGCGGCCGAGCCCGCCGAGCGAGACGACCTGCTAGGCGGAGCCGCGAACCTCGCACGGCCGCTCCTGGAGGGCGACTGGACGGGATCGGGAGGATCCGCGGACGAGCAGATGTTCGCGTTGCTGCACGGCCTCTACTGGCTCACCTCGAACCTGGCCGAGCGCGAACCGCTGGTGTTGGTCGTGGACGACGCCCACTGGGCCGATCGCTCCTCCCTGCGCTTCCTCGTCTACCTCGCCCAGCGTGCGCGGGACCTGCCGCTGGCGATGCTCGTGAGCGCGCGCCCGGCGGAGCCCGGCGCCCACGAAGACCTCCTACGCCAGATCAAAGCCGGTCCCGAGGGGTCGACGGTGCGGCCGGCCGCGCTTTCCCGCCCGGCTGCGACCGCCGTGGTGGACAGGCGCATGCCGGGCGCCGAGGAGCCGTTCGCGGACGCCTGCTCAAGCGTGACCGACGGCAATCCCTACCTGCTCAGCGAGCTGCTCTCCGACCTGACCGACCGCCAGGTGGCTCCGACGGCCGCGAATGCAGGCCAGGTCGGCGCGCTCGCGCCCGACTCGGTGCTGGAGTCGGCGCTGGTGCGCCTGACGAGGCTCCCCGACCACTCGGCGGAGCTGGCCCGGGCCGTGGCTGTGCTCGGGGACGACGCCACGCTTGCCAACGCCTCCGAGCTTGCCGGCCTCGAGGCGGAGACGGCCAGGCATCCCGTCGACGCGCTCGTGGCGGCCGACATCCTGCGCGACGGGGAGCCGTTGAGGTTCGTGCATCCGCTCCTGCACTCGGCGATCTACTCGGACACCCCGGGCTTCGAGCGCGCCGACATGCACCTGCGTTCCGGCCGGCTGCTCGAGTCCCGCGGCGCCCCCGTGGAGTCCGTGGC
>Ga0136630_1000402_pt1 | contig 16365 bp, 15 predicted proteins | sample AntDrymUQ5682106_2_FD_105496 | JGI IMG/M metagenome (GOLD analysis project Ga0136630, IMG submission 105496) | Polar desert sand microbial communities from Dry Valleys, Antarctica - metaG UQ568 (21.06) | ecosystem: Environmental > Terrestrial > Soil > Desert | place: Antarctica: Dry Valley...
CCGACCGTTGTCCAGGTCGGCCATCGCGTCGTTCACCGCGTCGAGCGGGTAGGTGGTGGTGTGAAGCGTGACCTGGCCCTGGGCCGTCAGCGTCATGAGGCCCTGCAGGTCGACGTAGGTGCCGACGAGGTTCCCGATGAAGGAGATCTCCCGGGAGATCACGTCGATCGTCGGGATGTCGATGTTCTCGCCGTAGCCGATGACGTAGTAGAAGCCGCCGTCGCAGACCATGTCGATGCCGTCCTGGATGGCCCCCTTCTCGCCGACGAAGTCGATGATCGCCTCGGCGCCCAGGCCGTCCGTCATCTGCTTGACGGTGTCCACGTGCGAGCCATCGACCTTCACCGTGTGGTGGGCGCCGACCTCGCCGGCCAGCGCGAGCGCCTGCTCGGACGGGTCGATAACGATGATCTCGGTCGGCGTCATGGCCTTCAAGCACTGGATGCCGATGTGCCCGAGCCCGCCGGCGCCGATGACCACCGCGCGCGTGCCGGGCCCGAGCACGGGGATCGCCTTCTTGATCGCGTGGATGGCGGTGAGCCCCGCGTCGGCCAGCGCGGCGATGTCCTTCGGCTCGAGCGACGGGTCGAGCTTGACGACCGAGCGCGCGCTCGTGAGCAGGAAGTCGGCGAAGCCGCCGTCGCGGTTGATGCCCGGGAACGAGCCGTTCACGCAATGCATGTCGTCGCCGGCGCGACAGGGGCGGCAAAGCCCGCAGGAGATGAACGGGTGGACGATGACGGTGTCGCCGACCTGGACGTTGGTGACCGCGGAGCCGACCTCGTGAACCCAGCCGGCGTTCTCGTGCCCGGGCGTGTAGGGCAACTCGACCTCGGACTTCTCGGCCCACTGCCCCTCCTGGATGTGCAGGTCGGTCCGGCAGAGGCCGGCGGCGCCGATCCGCACCACGACGTCGAACGGCCCGGTCGCCTTCGGCTCATCGACCTCGTCGAGCGCCAAGGCCTCGTGATAGGCGTGCAGGCGGGCAGCCCTCATGCGGCGATCTCCTCGGTGTCGGGAAGGTCATAGCGGACGCGCAGGAGCGAGCGGCACATGCCGCCGTTGCTCTCGAGGCTCGTCCGGACGAGCCGCGCGATGCGCAGCCAGTGGCGCAGGTCGGCCGCCGCGATCGGCGCGCCGTCGGGCAGGACGAACGCGGCCGCGTCATCCTCCCGCGAGATGCCGAGCTGATCGCGCAACTCGAGGCAGCGGCGCGCGCCGGCGTCGTCGTCGGGAAGATCCGCGACGCGACGCGCGGTCACCTCCTCGGGCGTCGCGCCGGCGGCCAGCAGCGCCTCGCAGCACCGGGACTGGCGGGCGACGAGCGCCTTGCGCTGGAACAGCCGCCGGAGCGCGTCCAGCTCGCCCTCTGTCTCCCCCGGGAAGGCCTGCGCGAACGCCTGCCCCCGGCTGACCGCGGCGTTGATCTCGTCGTCCGTGCAGTGGTCCTCGAGCATGACGGTGACCTCGCGGACCTCCGGCAGCCGACGCACCGCGTCGCGTGCGTCGGCGGCCATGAGGAACGCGAAGTTGGGCGCGCACTGGGACGTCGGGAGCCGGAGCCGGACCTCGACGTCCCCCTCGGCCGAGACGTCGCAGGAGCTGACGAACTCCAGCGCCGTGATCGGCTCGTCGAGCTCGGGGTCATAGACCGTCCCGAGCGCATCGAGGACGCGCGCGCGGACGGTCACGCGGCGCCCTCGACCAGCTGAGCGTCGTCGCGAGCGGCCGGAGTCCCGGCCTCGTCGGGCAGCCGGAGCTCCCGCGGCACCTCGATTCCGTAGAGCCTGGCCGCGTTGAGCCCCAGCATCTTCTTCTTCGAGGCCGTCGTGACCGCGGGGTAGTCCGAGTACTCCTCGTCGGGATAGTTCCAGTCCACGAAGCCCTCGACCTGCCACTTCGGCTCCCAGATGGCGTAGTCGCTCCCGAAGAGCAGCTTGTCCTCGCCCACCCAGAACAGCAGCTCGCCCATGACCTTCGAGAAGAAGCGCGGGCGCGCGTGCATCAGACCGCCGATGGCGACGGCGAGGCCCGCGTAGACGTTGGGCTCCTGCGTCGCCATGAAACAGAAGTCCTCGATCCGCGGGAGTCCCACGTGCTCCACGATGAAGTTGAGCTCGGGGTAGGTCGTCGCCGCGTAGTCGACGTCGCGGACGTCGAAGGCGTCCTTGTCGAGCGGCCAGATGGTCGGGCCCTTGTGGACGTGGACGTTGACGATGCCGAGCTCGAGGCATTTCTCCAGGAAGGGCGCCGCCTCCGGGTCCTTGAGCGACCAGCCGCGAGAGCCGTCGCGCCACTCGGCCGTGTAGAGCTTGACGCCCTTGAGGTTGTAGCGGCGGGCGTCCTCCTCGAGCCGGCGCAGGCCGGCCTCGCCCTCGCGCGGGTCCCAGCGCCCGTTGACGATCAGCCGGTCCGGGTGCTTCTCGGCGAGGCGGGCGTTGCGCTCGGTCGTGTTAAAGCCCTCGGTGTACCACTCCTTCAGGTACGTCGGATTGAAGATGCCGACGTCGACGTAGCCCGCGTCGAAGACGTCGGAGACAAAGTCCTCCTCGGAGTACTTCTGGAACTTCTCGATCGTCCAATGCGTCTCGGCCGGACCGAGCCCCTGATAGGCGTGAAAGCACTCGATCCAGCCCTTGGCGTACTTCTCCTGGCCCTTCACCCAGTTCTCCGGGCTCGCGTCCCAGAAGTGGACGTGGCCGTCGACCACGAAGTACTTCTCCCCGTCCTTCTCGTACACCCTGTCTCCTTCCCTAGGGGTCGTCGTCGACGTTACTCCCCCACCGGCTGCAGGTCGAAGCCGATTTGGCGCATGGCGTGTTCGGGGCCGGACGGCATGGGTCCGCCCGCCGGCCGGTCCGAGCAGGTCGCATCCGGCCGTGGCCGTACGCTGAGCGCGATGCCCCGATTCCGCGGGACTTCGGCACGTGCGCGGTCAGGCCGCCTGGCGGGCGTGCGGCTGCAGCTCGTCGGGCAGCGAGAATCGGATGCCCAGAGTGCCGGGCGCCCGGATCAGGGCCAGATAGGACCGCCGCTCCTCGACCGCGGAGACATGGGTCTCCTCCGCCTCAGCAGGAGCGCCAGCCGGCCCACGGCCTCGTCCACGTCGGCCTCGTCGATCACGAGCGGCGGGAGGAAGCGCAGGGTCTGCGGGCCCGTCGCGTTGATCACGAGCCGCTGCTCGAGCAGCGCCCTGCGCACGACCTCGGGCGCGGAGCGGTCGATGTCGGCGGCGACCATCAGCCCGCGCCCGCGCACCTCCAGCACTCCGGGGAGCTCGCGCAGCGATTCCCGCAGGCGCGTGCCCAGCTCGCGCACTCGGGCCAGCAGGACCGGGTCGTCGAGCACGTCGAGCGCGGCGCCCGCCGCCGCGGCGATCACCGGGCCGCCGGCGAAGGTCGAGCCGTGGTCGCCGGGCTCGAGCACGTCGGCCAGGCGCTCCCCGGTGATCAGCGCGCCGATCGGCAGCCCGCCGCCGAGCGCCTTGGCGACCGTGATGGCGTCGGGCCGGACGTCGAGCGCCTCGTAGGCCCACAGCGTGCCGGTCCGCCCCATGCCGGTCTGCACCTCGTCGAACACGAGCGCCGCGCCCGTGCGATCGCACGCCGCGCGGGCCGCTTCCAGCAGCTCCGGGGCCAGCAGGTTGACGCCCGTCTCCCCCTGGATGGGCTCGAGCAGGACCGCCGCGGTGCCCTCGTGCACGGCGGCGTCGAGCGCCTCCGGCTCGCGCGGGACGGGCACGAAGCCGGGCACCAGCGGCGCGAACGGCGCCTGCTTGGACTCCTGGAACGTGGCCGAGAGCGCCCCGTAGGTGCGGCCGTGGAAGCCGCCGTGCAGCACCACGATCTCCCCCCGCGGGCGGGCCTTGCGGACCAGCTTGAGCGCCGCCTCGTTGGCCTCGGCGCCCGAGTTGGCGAAGTAGACCCGGCCGCCCAGCGAGCGCGCGGAGAGCCGCTCGGCCAGCGCCACCATCGGCCGGTTGTAGTAGAGGTTGGAGACGTGCAGCAGCCTGCCGGCCTGCTCGGTGATCGCCGCCACCACGGCCGGGTGGCAGTGGCCGGTGTTGCAGACCGAGATGCCGGCCAGGAAGTCGAGGTAGGCGTTGCCGTCGGCGTCCCACAGCGTCGCTCCCGCTCCCCGCTCGAACTCGACGGGAAAGCGGACGTAGTTGTTCATCAGCGCGCTGGTCACCGCGCGGGGCGCACCTTGGTGCCGATGCCCGCGTCTGTGAAGAGCTCGAGCAGGAGGGAATGCGGCGCGCGGCCGTCGATGATGTGCGCGTACCCCACCCCGCCGTGGATCGCGTTCACGCACGCGGCCAGCTTGGGACGCATCCCGCCGCCCAGCGAGGCCAGCGCGGCCTCGACCTCGTCCGCGGTCGTCTCGGAGACCACCGAGCGGGGATCGGCCGGATCGGCCAGCCAGCCCTCGACGTCGGTGAGGAACACCACCTTGTACGCGCCGAGTGCCCGAGCGACGGCGCCCGCGGCCTCGTCGGCGTTGACGTTGTGCGAGCGCCCGTGGCGGTCGGCGGCCACCGACGCGATCACGGGGATGTAGTCCTCCGCGACATGGCGGATCACGTCGGCGTCGACGCGCTCGATCCGCCCGACGAAGCCGATGTCCTCTCCCTCCGGGCCTTCCACGGTGGCGGCGCGGAACAGCATGCCGTCGTCGCCGCACAGGCCCACCGCGGGCTGTCCGTGGCGGCCCAGGCGCAGGACGATGTCCTTGTTGACCTTCCCGACGAGCACCATCTTGGCGATCTCGACGGTGTCTGGGTCAGAGACGCGAAGCCCGCCGACGAATTCCACCGGAAGGTTCAGCCGCTGCATGTAGCGGGTGATCTCGGGACCCCCGCCGTGCACGACGATCGGGTTCATCCCGACGTACTTCAGGAGCACCACGTCACGGGCGAAGTCCTCGCGCAGCGCGGGGTCCTCCATGGCGGCGCCGCCGTACTTGATCACCACCGTCCTGCCGTGGAACTCCCGGATGTACGGGAGCGCCTCGAGCAGCGTCGCCACCTCGCGGTTCACGTCGTGTACTCCGCGTTGACGCGGACGTACTCGTGCGAGAGGTCTGAGAAGAAGACCTCGGTCTCCGCGCCGTCGCCGGGAAGGCCGATCGTGTACTCGACCTCCTCGCCCGCCACCGCGGCAGCGAGCGCGGCCGCATCGTGCGGCACCCCGACGCCGGCGGCGCACACCCGAACGCCCTCGATGTGGACGTCGAGCGGGAGCGGAGACGCTCCCGGGAGCGCGGCGCCGACCGCCTGGACGACACGGCCCCAGTTGGGGTCACCCCCATGGAGCGCGGCCTTCACCAGCGGCGAGTCGGCGACCGCGCGCGCCACCCGCTCCACCGTGGCGTCCTCGCCGCCCGTGACGTGCACGCGCCCGACCCGGGCCGCGCCCTCGCCGTCGCGCACCATCTGCACGGCGAGCCGGCGCAGCGCGTAGTCGAGCGCCTCACCCAGGACCAGCTCGTCGTCGGACTCCGGCTCGACCACGACGCCGCTCGCCCCGGAGGCCATCAGCAACGCCGTGTCGTTGGTCGAGAGCTGCCCGTCGACCGAGATGCGGTCGAAGGAGCGCTTCACACACACCCCGAGCAGCAGGTCGGCGGTTCCCGGCGCCAACACGGCGTCCGTCTGCACGAAGCACAGCATGGTCGCGAAGGCGGGCGCGATCATCCCGGCGCCCTTGGCCTGGGCGCTGACGCGCACCGTGCCCGACGGGAGCGCGACGTCGAGTGAGAGGCGCTTCTCGAAGGCGTCCGTGGTGGCGATCGCACGCCAGAACGCGGCGTCGCCGTCCACGTCGAGCTCACCGCGGGCGGCGAGGATGCCGCGCATCATGCCGTCCATCGGCATCGCCACGCCGATGACCCCGGTGGAGGCGACCGCGACGCGCTCCTCGTGCACCCCGGCCGCCATCGCGCCCGCGCCCTGCATGCGCGCGGCGTCCTCGAGCCCGCGGTTGCCGGTGGCGGCGTTCGCGTTGCCCGAGTTCACGACGACGGCGCGCAGCGCGTCGAGCCGGCAGCGCGACCGGCACAGCAGCACGGGTGCCGCCAGGACTCCCGAGCGCGTGAAGCGCGCGGCGCTCACCGTGTCGGGCTCGGAGGAGACCAGCAGCGCGAGGTCCGGGTCGCCCGACGGCTTGATCCCGGCGACGACTCCTGCGGCGCGGAAGCCGGCGGCAAGGCCCCCGGACCGCTCGGCGACGCTCGCCGGGGGCTCGACCCAGCGCGAAGAGAACGGCGTCACGCCAACCCTTCGCGCTCGTCGCGGCCGAACATCAGGTTGAGGTTCTGGATCGCCTGGGAGGCGGCGCCCTTCCACAGGTTGTCGATCGACGCGAACGCCAGGATGCGCCCGGTGCGCGCGTCGCAGTGGACCGAGACGCGGCAGTAGTTCGTGTCGCGCACCTCCAGCACCCCGGGCGGGCCGAGCCGCAGCTCCACCCACGGCTCGCGCGCGTAGGCGTCGTCGTAGAGGTCCACCACCTCCGCCTCTTCGTGCTCCCGTGCGGCGGTGACGTAGCACGAGACCAGCTCGCCCTGGGCCAACGGCACCAGGTGCGGGGTGAAGGTGACTCTCACCGGCGCCCCCTGGCGCGCGAGCTCCTGCTCGATCTCCGGCGTATGGCGGTGGCGGTCCACCTTGTAGGGCGTCATGTTCTCGTCGGCGGAGATGAAGTGCGTGGTGGCGGTCGGCTCCCGACCCGCGCCCGAGACGCCCGACTTCGCGTCGATCACGACGTCGCGGATCAGCCCCGCGCGGGCGAGCGGCGCGAGCGCGAGCAGCGCGGCGGTCGGGTAGCAGCCGGGGTTGGCGACCAGGTCGGCGCCGGCGATGTCGGAGCGATGCAGCTCGGGCAGGCCGTAGACGCCCTGGCCGAACAGCTCGGGAGCGCCGTGCGGGCCATACCAGTCCTCGTAGATCCCGCGGTCGTTCAGGCGGAAGTCCGCCGAGAGGTCCACGACGCGCACTCCGCGCTCGCGCAGCGCGGCGACGGCGGGCGCCGCGACGCGATGCGGCCAGCAGACCAGCGCGGCGTCGACACCGGACTGCGTCTCGGCGTTCCACGGCTCGAGCTCCATGGGCACGCGCGTGCGCGGGTGGATGTCGTCCAGCCGTGCGCCGGAGTCCGAGCGGGCGGTGATGTGCGCCAGCTCGAAGAACGGGTGGCGGTGCACGAGCATCGAGGCGACGGCGCCGGCGTAGCCGCTCGCGCCGAGCACGGCGACGCTAGCCACGCAGCTCGCCTCCGACCTCGTCGCGCAGCGCGGCGACGATCTTCTCGCGCCGCTGGTCGACCTCGTCGTCGGTGAGCGTGCGATCCGCGGCTCGGAACTCCAGCCGCACCGCGAGCGAGTGCAACGATGACGAGGCTCCCGACCGAGGCAGGACGCGGCTGTCGCCCACCTGCGCGCCGCGGTAGACGTCGAACACCTCGGCGCTGCGCAGCAGCGTGCCCCCGGCGCCCCGGATGACCTCGAGCACGCGGGCCGACGGCACCTCGCGACCGACCACGATCGCGAGATCCTGGCGGATGGCCGGAAAGGAGGTGAGGTCCTCGTAGCGCGGCACGAGCGTGGCCGCCTCGGCGAGCGCGCCGAAGTCGAGCTCGAAGCCCGCGGCTCCCTCCAGATCCCAGCCGGCGGCGACCGAGGGGTGCAGCTCGCCGAGCCAGCCCGCCCTGAGATCGCCGAAGCGCACCGCGGCGCCGCGCCGGGGATGCAGGAACGGCACGTCGCTCGTCGCCTCCACGCGCCACTCGACCCGCAGCGCTCGCATCAGCGCCTCCAGGATCGCCTTGGCGGCGAAGAGGTCCACGCGCGGGGGCTCGGGATCCTGCCAGCTCGCCGGACGGATCCGGCCCGTCATCAGTGCCGCGAGCCGCGTCCGCTCGAGGGGAAGGGCTGGGTCGGGCGTCGGATACCAGGGGTTGCCGGTCGGCGGGGAGACGGTCCCCCCTTCCGCAGGCTCGTAGACCGCGCCGTACTCGAACAGGCGCACGTCGTCCATGCCGCGTGAGCGGTTGCGCGCGATCGAGTCCAGCAGCGAGCCGACCAGCGTCGTGCGCATGACCGACTGCTCCTCGGACATCGGGTTCTCCAGCACCACCGCGGACCCGGGCAGGCCGAGCCGGCGAGCGGTCTCGGGCGCCGAGAAGCTCCAGCCCACGGCCTCGAACAGGCCGGCGCCGACGAGCGCGTCCTCCGCCCGGCGGCGCAGCCGCTGCTCGGGAGCCAGCCGCCCGACCGCTCCCCGGCGCGACGGCAGCGTGGCCGGGATCCGGTCGAAACCCCACAAGCGGGCGACCTCTTCGATCAGGTCGGCCTCTCGCTCGACGTCGCCGCGCCGCCACGGCGGAACCGTCGCGTCGAGCCCGTCCCCGGCGTCGTCCACGCCGAACTCGAGATCGGCCAGGATGCGCGCGGCGCCCGCGCGCGGGACGGACGCACCGAGGAGCCGCTCCATGTGCTCCAGTCGCAGCCGCAGTCGCAGCGGCTGCGGCCCCGGCCCGCCGACATCGATCGTCCCGGCGACCGGCCGCGCGCCGCACAGCTCGACCATCAGCCGGGTCGCCACGGCCTGGCCCTCGAGCCCCTGCTCTGGCTGAAGCTGCTTCTCGAAGCGCCCGGACGCCTCGGTGCGCAGTCCCAGCCGGGTCGAGGTGCGCTGGACGTTCGGACCGTTCCAGGTGGCCGCCTCCATCAGCACGCGCGTGGTGGTCGCGCGCACCTCCGAGCGCGCCCCGCCCATGATCCCGGCGATCGAGGTCGGGCCCTCGGCGTCGTCGATCACGCACACTTCGGGGTCGAGCGTGCGCTTGACGTCGTCGAGCGTGGTCATCATCTCCCCCGCCAGTGCGCGGCGCACGACGAGCTTCCCGCCGGCCACGAGATCGGCGTCGAACGCGTGCATCGGCTGACCGGTGAGCAGCATCACGTAGTTGGTGATGTCCACCACGTTGTTGACGGGCCGCTGGCCCGCGGCCATCAGGCGCGCCTTCAGCCACGCCGGCGACGGCCCGAGCCGCACGTCCTCGAACAGGCGGGCCGTGAACCGCGGGCACAGGTCCGGCGCCTGCACGTCGACGGCGAAGCCGGGAACGCCGTCGCCGTCCGGATGGTCGTCGTCGACCCACGGCGCAGGCGCGAGCGGCGCGCCGGTCGCCGCGTGCACCTCGCGCGCGACCCCGTACACGCCCAGGCAGTCGGGCCGGTTGGGCGTGATCTCGAGCTCGAGAACGTCGGTGGCGATCGGCAGCACCTCGGCGAGCGGCGTGCCGGCGGCGAGGCCGTCGTCGAGCACCATGATGCCGTCGTGCTCGATCCCGATGCCGACCTCGTCCTCGGCGAGGATCATGCCGTCGGACTCCTGGCCGCGCAGCTTCGCCCGCTCGAGCCGCGTGCCGTCGGGCATCACCGCGCCCGGCCGGGCGACCGCCACCGTCTGCCCCGCGGCGACGTTCGGCGCGCCGCAGACGATCTGCGACGGCGCGCCCGTCCCGGTCTCGACCATGCAGACGCTCAGCCGGTCGGCGTCCGGGTGCTGCGCGGCGCTGAGCACCTTGCCCACCACGAAGCGCTCGAGCGCCGTGACACCATGGGTGTGCACGCGGTCGACCTCGGTGCCGGTGAGCGCGAGCCGGGTGGCCAGCTCGGCCGCCGGGAGCCCGGGGTCGCAGTAGTCGTGCAGCCAGAAGAGCGGGAGCCTCATCCGAATTGCCCGAGGAAACGCAGGTCGTTCTCGTAGAAGAGGCGCAGATCGCTGACGCCGTGCTTGAGGAACGCGATCCGCTCGATGCCCATGCCGAACGCGAAGCCCTGGATGCGCTCGGGGTCATAGCCGTGCTCGCGCACGTAGCCGAAGACGTTCGGATCGACCATGCCCGAGCCCAGGATCTCGATCCACCCGGTGCCCTTGCACAGGTGGCAGCGCGCGCCGTCGCGCAGGAACCCCGCCGTGCAATTGAAGCAGGAGACGTCGCACTCGACGCTGGGCTCGGTGAACGGGAAGAAGTGCGGGCGCAGCCGCACCTGCCGGTCCTCCCCGAACACGGCGCGGGCGAACGCGAGCAGCGTGCCCTGGAGGTCGCCGAGCGTGACGTCCTCGTCGACCGCGAGGCCCTCGACCTGGTGGAACTGCGGCGTGTGCGTGGCGTCCAAGTCGCGCCGGTAGGTGCGGCCCGGGACGATGATGTAGAGCGGCGGCGGCTGGACCTCCATCGCCCGCACCTGCATCGGCGACGTGTGGGTGCGCAGGACAGCGCCCTCCGGAGTGAGGATGCCCCGCGGGTCATCCGGACCCTCGTTCTGGTGGGGAGCACCGGCATCCTGCCGGATGTAGAAAGTGTCGCTCTTGAGCCGCGACGGGTGGAGCGGCGAGTGGTTGAGAGCGTCGAAGTTGTAGTAGACCGTCTCGATCTCCGGGCCCTCGGCGACGCGGAAGCCGAGGCCCATGAAGACGTCCTCGATCTCCCGCCGCATGGCGGTGATCACGTGCAGGCGCCCGACGGGCACGGCGGGCGTGCCCGGCAGCGTGACGTCGACCCCGTCGTCCACGAGGCGAGCGTCGAGCTCTGCGCGTTCCAGCTCGGCCCGGCGAGCGTCGAGGGCGGACTCCAGCGCCTTGCGGGCCTCGTTGGCCGCGCGGCCGACCGTGCCGCGCTCGGCCGGCGGGAGCTGGGCGACCCCGCGCAGCAGGTTGGGCAGCTCCGCCTTGCGGCCGAGGTGGGCGATCCGTGCCTCCTCGAGCTCCGCGGTCCCGGCCGCGGCGGCGATCGCCGCCGTGCCCTGCGCCTGGAGCTCCTCGATCCTCTCCCTCATGCGGGCGCCACCCTAGTGACTTCGTAGAGACCGATCGTCGCCGCCATGGCGGCGTTGAGCGACTCCGAGTGGATCGGGATGTGCACCGTCTCGTTGCAGGAGGCCAGCACCCCGGGCGACAGCCCTTCCCGCTCGGCGCCGACCACCAGGCAGATCTCGACTGCCTCGCTTCGCTTCCTGTCTCGGCGGGAAGCCTCGCCACCGGCTGACGCCTCGCCGGCTTCGCCTCGCGCGAGCTCGGCCAGCGTCCGGCCGCCGCGCGGGACGAGCGCCACCTTGCGGCCCGGAAGCTCTCCGACGTTGGCGACCCGCACGACCGGCACGGAGAAGAGCGCGCCCATCGACGCGCGCACCGCCTTGTGCCCGTACGGGTCGGCGGTGCCGGGCCCCAGCGCCACGCTCGCCGCGCCGAACGCCAGCGCGGCGCGCAGCACGGTCCCGACGTTGCCGGGATCGTTGACGCCCCACAGCGCCACGCAAAGCGGGCCGACCGGCGCCGGCGCCCAGCGCTGCGGGTACACCGCGAGCGCGCGCGTGCCCGAGCCGAGCTGGGAGTGCTGCTTGAGCAGGTGCGAAGCCACTTCCTCCCCCGCCAGGCCCGAGCCGGCCTCGCACAACTGCAGCTCCGCCCGCCAGCCCGCCGCCTCGGCCGCCGCGATCAGATCCTCGCCCTCGGCCACGAACGTGCGCGTCTTGTCGCGCCGTTTGCGACCCGCGAGCTTGCGGACCTCCTTGAGCGACTCGTTGTTGGGACTGGTGATCGGCATGGCGAAAAAAAAGGGCGCCCGTCCTGGCAGGAGGGGCGCCCGGAGGTCTCGATGTCGTCGGCGGTCAGGCCGGCAACGCCTCGCGGGCGGCGTCGACGAATCGCCGGAACGTGTCGGCATCGCGCACGGCGATGTCGGCGAGCACCTTGCGGTCGATTTCGATCCCGGCCAGCTTGAGGCCGTGCATGAAGGTTCCGTAGCTCATCCCGTTCTGGCGGGCGGCGGCGTTGATGCGGGTGATCCAGAGACGGCGGAAGTCGCGCTTGCGGTTGCGGCGGTCGCGGTAGGCGTAGGAGTCCGCCTTCATCAGGGCTTCCTTCGCGCGGCGGTAGGAGGAGTTGGCCTCCCCGCGGTAGCCCTTCGCACGCTCGAGGGTCGCGCGGCGCTTCTTGCGCGCGTGGACCGAACGCTTGACTCGGGTCATCGCCCGTTGCCTCCGAGCAGCTTGTTGACGGTCTTGACATCCGCCTTCGCCACGGCCATGTCCTTGCGGAAACCGCGCTTGCGCTTCGGCGTCTTCTTCTCGAGGATGTGGCTCGAGAAGGCGTGCCGTGCCCGCAGCTTTCCGGTGGCGGTCTTCTTGAAGCGCTTCTTCGCGCCGGAGTGCGACTTCATCTTGGGCATGGCGGTCGCACAGGATAGCGGCCGGGGTCAGCCCGGGCGGCGACCCGTGTACAGCGCGTAGCGTGCGTCGATCTCCGCGGCGGGCGGGGAATTGCTCTGCGCGGCGAGCAGCCTGTCGAAGGCGGGACGCAGCGCGATCCGCCGCTCCTCGTCGAGCCCCAGCGGCAACGTGAAGGCGTCGAACATGGCCTGCGGGGTGGGGAAGGCGAGCGCGACAGTCTCGATCCGGCGCTCCAGCCACTCGAGGTCCGGCTCGAACCGGCGCCGTGCGGTTCCCTCGTCCGCCCATGCCGACGGCGCAAGCACCCCCTCGGGCAGCTCGACATGCTCGTCGAGCTGTCCGGGCAGCCCGCGCGCCGTCCACGCGGCCAGCACCAGGCGCCCCCCCGGGCGGAGCACGCGGACCAGCTCGCGCGCGGTCCGCCGGCCCCGCGGCGCGAGCGCGGCCCCGAAGGTGGAGATGACCAAGTCGAACTCGCCCGCAGCGTACGGCAGCGCCTGGACGTCGCCCTGGCGCCACCGCGCGCCGCACCGGAGCCGGCCGCGCTCGACCATCGCGTCGGCGATGTCGCACGCGTCGACCTCGGCGCCGCGGAGCAGGCACGCGAGCGCGACGTTGCCGTCGCCGGCGCCGGCGTCGAGAACCCGCTCTCCCGCCATCACGTCGGCGAGGTCGGCCGCGGCGGCCGCCACGGGCTCCAACGCGCGCAGGAACGGCTCGCTCGCGCCCGTCTCCCAGCCGGCGCGCACGCGTTCGGTCACGCCGTCGAAGTCGACGTCGGGCCGGGCGCGGGGGGTGAAGCCGAGGCGCAGCAGCGCGCGGCGCGAGACGCCGGGCGGCTCACGCCGGGGCAGGTGAGCGTCGCCGCCGTCCACAGCGCCAGCTTACGGCTGTCGCCGCACCGTCACGCCGACCGGCTCGCGCACACGCGCGCCGTGGAGCCGTCCCCGAACATTCGTTTAGCCCTGGCCGCAGTGGGGGGCGAGCGCCGTTGCTTGGGCACAGTGAGCACGCTCATGCCGGCTTCGGAACTGCATCTCTTCAGCGTCCGTCGCGAAGACGCCGGACGCGTGCCCGTGCTCGTCGTCGCCGGCGGCATCGACGCGGACACCGCCCCGCAGCTGAGCGCGGCCGTCTGCGCGTTCGGCTGCGAGAAGGTCGTCGTCGACCTGCGCGAGGTGGACCACATCGACTCCGACGGCCTGCGCGACCTCCTGCTCGCCGCGCGGCTGCTCGCGGTCGGGCTGCACGTGGTGTGTCCCACGCAGGGCCCGGCGCGCCGGCTGGTCGACGCAGCGGAATCGACGCGCTCGCTCAGCATCCACGAGTCGCGCAGCGACGCTCTCGCCGAGCTGGCAAATCGATGGTAGCCCGTGTCGCCGGCTCGCCAACGCCGCCTGGACGGTCATCGCCTGCCTGGCCCACAACCTGCTGCGCTGGACCGGCGTCCTGGGCCTGCCCGGGCAGACCATCCGCGCGGCGCGCACTCTCAGGCGCCGGCTGCTCGCGCTGCCCGGCCGGCTGACCCGGACCGCACGCCGCTGGACGTTGCATCTGCCGGCCCGCTGGCCCTGGCAAGACGCCTTCGTCGAAGCGCTCACGCGCATCCGAGCGCTCCCCGCAGCCTGACCGCCAACACGACCTCGACCCGCGATCGCGCCGACGCGGCGGCGGTCACCGCTGCCCGCACGAGCACCACAACCCGCGCCGGACCGCCGAAGCGCGCCTCCCACGTGGCCGGACCCCGTTCTTCGGTCCACTGACTGCGAGAGTCGTGTGGTCGTGGCGCCAAGCACGCTAGAGGAGCTTCGCGATCTCGCACCGGAATGGGCGGTCGCTTCCGCCACAGCTCAGGGCTTGCCGCCCAAGGTGGAGGATCCCCTCGTGCTCCGGCAGGTCGCGCAACTCCTCCGGATGGAGCCGCGCATGCCGGCCGCCCGGAAGAAGGCCGCACGCCATCAGAGGTGAGCGCCTGAGACCGTGCTCAAGCGAGAGCACTCTCGCCCAGAGAACGCTCCTCTCGCCTGAGCGAGGGTGCGCGAATATCGCAGAGGAGAGCGCACCGGTGGAATCGCTCGGGGAGCCGCTGTAGATTGTGCGAAATGGCGCACCATCAGGCTGCCGGTGCGGTGTCACCGGCCAACGAGGAGGCTGTACGAGCCTGGGACACTGTTCTGTACCGGCGCTGGAAGCAGAACCGCAAGGTCTTTGTCGGTGCTCTGGACGAGGTCACCGAGGAGGTCTTTGATCGTGCTTCGCCGCCCGAGGGCGGACGCTGCATCGACATCGGCTGCGGGTTCGGCGAGACGACGCAACGACTCGCTGAGCTCGTGGGAGGCGGGGGGTTCGTGCTTGGCACCGACTCCTCCCCCCGGTTCATCGAGGACGCCCGTCGCGAAGCGACCGACGCCGGTGTTGAGAACGTCGACTTCGAGGTCGCCGATGCGCAGACGGCGAACTGGAACCACACCTACGACTACGCCTTCTCACGCATGGGGACGCAGTTCTTCGCTGCCCCCGTCCCAGCTATGCGCGCGATTCGTGGAGCGCTCAAGCCCGGCGGCAAGCTCGCCAAGGTCTGCTGGCGTCGCAAGAACGAGAGCCAGTTCTGGGCGGAGACCGAACAGGTAGTGGAGCGCTTCTTCTCGCGCCCCGAGGAGTACGAAGCCGACACCTGCGGGCCGGGACCATTCTCCCTAGGCAACCCGGAGACATGCCGCGGCATTCTCGAGGCTGCCGGGTTTGAGGAGATTGTTCTGCACCGTCGCGACTTTGCCTATTACATGGGAAAGGACATGGACGAGGCGATCGACGCCCTGCTCGCGATCGGGCCGGGGGCCGAGCTGATTCGCCTCAACGGGGAGTACGGCGAGAGTCGTAGACCCGAGATAGCCGAGGCCCTTGCGGACCACTACGCCCCCTGGCAGCGGCCCGATGGCTCGATCGTCGGCCGCGGCTCCGTCTGGATCGTCACCGCGACCACCCCGGCTAGGCGCCCGACGGCCAGTCACTCCTGCCTTGCATGCGCGAGAAGCGGCGGCTGGATCGAGGGATATTCCCGACTACTGGCCCATCCGACGCTGCTTGTTCCCCGGAGTACGCCGGGGGTCGTTAGGCGGACCGGGTAAGACGGCGATGGTGAGCCAGAGCACTCGGGATCGAGAGGCTGGTACGCCTCTGGCGTAGAGATCCGCTTACGTCTGGCGAGTAGATCCCGCGAAGCGTGCCGTGCACGGACTCGAAGGCTTCACGGCTCGGGGCGCGTTGCTGGGTCGGCCCGTGCGAACTGACCAATCGCATCTTCCGGCTATTCCGCGATCGGTTCGCCGGAACCACCGAACTCTGTGGGGAAGTCTTTGAGCTTTGGGAGGTCATCCTTCATGGGCAGGACAGTCGACGCGTAGTTGACGTGTATCCCAGGGGTGAACGGGAACGTGGGGATCGTCGCCGCGTAGACATCGACCAAGTCCCACGTCGGGTGCCGCGTCAGCAGATGGCCGCCGCAGAGCTTGCACCACTGCCGATAGCTCTGCTCCGTCTTGTGGTACTCCCCGATGTGCTCCTCACCTTGGGTCACGTTGACCGCCTCGGGCTTCCACAACGTGAACGCGTTGACCGGGCTGGCGGACCAGCTCCTGCAGTTCGCGCAATGGCAGTAGCCGGCGCCGACCGGGTCACCCGTCACGACGATCCTGACCGCGCCGCAAAAGCACTGCCCTTCGAACGTCTTCTCATCCTGACTCATGACACTCCTCTCGCCTGTTCCAGTACGCACTCGCTGGTCGGCGCAGGCTACAGGCTGGCCCCCCCAAAGAAGCACCTCACGGATACCTCCGCTCACGCGAGCGAGCGCTGACGGTAAGCGGCACAAGTCGCCAAGCGGGACGCATCCGTCAGGCGTCATTCGTGAACACTGGCGCAGGCTGCAGCCATATCGCTCGAGCCAACGCTGCGGGGTCCCAGAGCAAATAACGTTGGTACATGTCGAGGGTTGAGCGGGATCCTGAACGCGGCCGAGCGGCTGCAGCCAAGTTGAAGGCGCTCGGCGTGAAGGGAATCCTCATCAAGGCAGCCGAGCAGGGTTACATCACGCAGCTCGCATGCAAGATGCCCGAATGCTTCTGCCCC
>Ga0136630_1000405_pt1 | contig 16329 bp, 18 predicted proteins | sample AntDrymUQ5682106_2_FD_105496 | JGI IMG/M metagenome (GOLD analysis project Ga0136630, IMG submission 105496) | Polar desert sand microbial communities from Dry Valleys, Antarctica - metaG UQ568 (21.06) | ecosystem: Environmental > Terrestrial > Soil > Desert | place: Antarctica: Dry Valley...
GGTGAAGTCGATCGCGCCCTTGTTCCCGACCTGCTCGGCGACCGACGAGACGAGCGTTTCGAGCCTGCCCGCGACATCGTTGTAGTCGGCGTAGGCCTCGTAGAACTCGAGCATCGTGAACTCGGGGTTGTGCTTGGTCGAGAGCCCCTCGTTGCGAAAGTCCTTGCCAAGCTCGTAGACGCGCTCGAGGCCGCCGACGATGCAGCGCTTGAGGTACAGCTCGGTGGCGATGCGCAGGTACAGCGTGCGGTCGAGCGCGTTGTGGTGCGTGGTGAAGGGTCGCGCCAGCGCGCCGCCGTACAGCGGCTGCAGGACCGGCGTCTCGACCTCGATGAAGCCCTCGTCGTCGAGCAGGCGGCGCACCGCGGAAACCGTGCGCGCACGCGCGAGGAACAGGTCGCGCGCCTCCTCGTTGGCCATCAGGTCGAGCTCGCGCCGGCGGTAGCGCGTCTCGACGTCCTGCAGGCCGTGGTGCTTCTCCGGTGGCGCGCGCAGGGACTTCGCGAGCAGCGTGAAGTCCTCGGCCTTGAGCGTCAGCTCGCCGCGACGCGTGCGCATCGCCGTGCCGTCGACACCGAGGACGTCGCCCAGGTCCAGGCCGAGCAGCCGCTCGTGGAGCTGCTCGCCGAGGACGTCGACGCGCGCCTGCACCTGCAGCCGGCCGGAGCGGTCGACGAGGTCGAGGAACGCCATCTTGCCCTGCCCGCGACGAGCAGCCAGGCGACCGGCGACGCGGTGGCGCACGTCGGTCTCCTCGCCGGCGGCGAGATCGGCATGGGTCGCGAGCAGATCGGCGATCGGCTCGACGCCCGCGAACGCGTGCGGGAACGGGTCGATCCCGTCGGCGCGCAGCCGGTCGAGCTTCGCGCGCCGGGCGGCCAGCAGCTCGTTCACGGGTCAGCACGGCGCCGGCATCCTGCCGGCGCCTTTGATGACGAGGTCTTCATCCGTCGACCTTAACCGCCCGGCTACGCCGGGCTCCTGCCGATCCTCAGAGTCCTACGTCGATCTTCGTGATCTTGTACTTGATCTTCTTGCCGTTGGGCAGCGGCACGTCGACGATGTCGTTGCGCTTGTGTCCCATGAGCGCCTTGCCCACCGGCGACTCGTTGGACAGGCGCTCGGGGGGTTTGGCCTCGGGCGAGCCGACGATCGTGAACTTCTGCGCCTTGCCGGTCTTCTCGTCCTTGACGTTGACGACCGAGCCGACCTGGACGGTGTCCGTCGAGACGTCCTTGGCATCGATGACCGTGGCCGAGCGCAAGCGCTCCTCGACCTGCGCGATCCTCGACTCGAGCATCGCCTGCTCGTTCTTGGCATCGTCGTATTCGGAGTTCTCGGCGATGTCGCCGAACTCGCGCGCTTCCTTGATGCGCAGGGCGACCTCGCGGCGCTTGTCGGTCTGCAGGTGCTCGAGCTCGTCCTTGAGCTTCTCGAGTCCTTCAGCGGTGAGGATGACGTCCTTGGGCATGGGCTCCCGGGCAATAGAAAAACCCGCACCGGGCGGGAGAAGGCGCAGGCACTGGGTCTGGGCGACGCCGGAGGATAGCAGCGCGTCAAGCGGCCGCCGGAAGGCGCTCTGAAGCCCCCAACACGGCGCTCGCCGCGTCGACGGAGGCGGTCGCCTGAAGCTCTGCCTGCAGCTGCTTGGAGGCGCCCAGGCGCTCGACGTACCAGGGGTAGAACTTGCGCAGGTAGCGCCCCGCTCGCAGGGCTCCGACGTGCTCGACGGCGCGCTGCATGACCCAGTGCAGCTCGTCGCGGACCTCACGCTCGGTCGGCTCGGCGTCGCGCGTACCGAGCAGCTGCGCGAACAGCCACGGGTTGCCAAGGCCGCCGCGGGCGAGCATGACCGCCGCGCAGCCGGTCTGCTCGAACGCGGCGCGGATGCCCTCGGGCTCGTTCATGGCGCCGCTGAGGATCACCGGCGCCTGGAGGGTACGCACGAGCTCGCGCGCGAGGTCGTAGTCGGGCGAGCCCTTGTGCTGGACCTGCGCGGAGCGCGGATGAAAGGAGATCGCCGCGACGCCAGCCTCGTCGACGAGCCGGTGGGCGAGACCGAAGCCGTCGGTCGCCCCGCTGACCAGCCCCGAGCGCAGCTTGACGGTGACCGGCAGGCCCGATCCCTCACGTGCGGCTCGCGCGACGACGACCGCGGTGTCGGGATCGGAGATCAGCGCCGCTCCGGCGCCGGTCTTGCAGACCTTGGGCACCGGGCAGCCCATGTTGAGGTCGATGATGTCCGCGCCGGCCGCCGCGACGCGCGCGGCCGCCGAGCGCATGACGCCGGGATCGTGTCCGAAGAGCTGGATCGCGACCGGCCCGCCGGCGCGCTCGGCCTCGTCGATGCGCAGCATCTCCGTGCACGTCTTGTCGTTGCCGTAATGCACGGCGAAGCTCGACACCATCTCGCTGAACGCCAGGCCGGCGCCGTAGCGCTTGGCCTGCAAACGCACGAACCAGTTGCCGATCCCGGCCAGGGGCGCGAGCGCGACGCGATTGGGGATCGTCAGGCCGCCGAGCGTCCAGGAGTCGGTCAGGCTGGGCACGCCTTCATGGTAGGCATGTCAGCCCGGGGCGTTGGCCTCGTACAGCAGCCGCAGGCCGGTCAGCGTCAGCAGGTCGTCGAGCTCGTCGATCAGCTCGGTGAACGGCGCGATCACGCCGGCTAGGCCACCGGTGGCGATGATGTCGGTGTCCTCGCCCAGCTCGCGCAGCAGGCGGTGCAGGATGCCGTCGATCGCGCCGGCAAAGCCGTAGATGACGCCGGAGCGGATCGCATCGACGGTGCTCTTGCCGATCACGCCGCGCGGCGGGGCCAGATCGATCGCCGGCAGCATCGCGCCGCGCTCGGTCAGCGCGGCGAGTGAGATCTCGACGCCGGGCACGAGCACGCCGCCGAGGAAGTCCCCCTCCGGCCCGACGATGTCGAAGTTCACCGACGTGCCGAAGTCGACGCAGATCGCCGGGCCGCCGAAGCGGTCGCGGATGGCGACCGCGTTGGCCAAGCGGTCGGCCCCGATCTCGCGCGGGTTGTCGTAGCGCAGCGCCATTCCCGTCTTGAGGCCGGGGCCGACGCTGAGCATCGTGTGGCCGAGGTAGCGCGTGGCCATCGCCAGCCACTCGGGCTCGAGCGCGGGAACCGTCGAGGACACGATCGAGGCGTCGATATCCGCCAGGCCGATGCCGCGCAGCTCGAGCAGGTTGCGCAGCATGACCCCGAGCTCGTCGCGGGTGCAATCTGAAACCGTGGCGAAGCGCCAGTGCTCGACGAGCTCGCCATCGGCGAACGTGCCGAAATGCGTCTGGGTATTGCCGACGTCGACGGCGAGCAGCATGCGCCCGACTTTATGCTCTCGACGTGAACAAGCTCTACGTCGTGCATTCCTCGCATCCGAGCGAGACGGTGAAAAAGGCGCTGGAGCTCAAGGCGATTCCTACAAGATCGTCGAGCTGCTGATCCCCACGCAGGTCGTGCTCATGCGCCTGCGCTTCGCGCAGCGAACGGTCCCGGCGCTGCGACTCGACGGCGGCGAGAAGGTGCAGGGCTCGCGCGCGATCCTGCGCCGTCTCGACGAGCTCGTGCCCGAGCCGCCGCTGCTGCCCGCCGATCCCGCCGCGCGCGACGCGGTGCTGCGGAGGAGTGGGGCGACGAGCTGCTGCAGCCACTCGCGCGCCGCGCCGTATGGACGGCGCTGAAGTTCTGCCCGGGTGCGATCCCGACCTATCAGCAGGCCTCGAAGCTGCCGCGCCTGCCGCGGCCGATCGTGCGCGTCGTGGCGCCGGGCGTCATCCGCATCGAGCGCGCGCTGCACCACGCCTCCGATGACGCCGTGCGCGCCGACCTGCGCGCGCTGCCGGGCCAACTGGACCGCATCGACGCCTGGGTCGCGGCGGGCGTGCTGGGCGGCGGGCGTGCTGGGCGGCGGATCGCCCAACGCCGCCGATCTGCAGATCGGCGCGTCGTTGCGGCTGCTGGCGACGATCGGCGATCTACGTCCGCTGCTCGCGGGCCGGCCGAGCGCAGCGCTGACCGAGCGCTGGTTCGCCGACTTCCCGGGCGACGTTCCCGCGGGCGCCTACCCGGCTGGGTGGTTGAGCGAGTTGTAGACAAGGCGGGAGCGGCGCGATCGGGCGCCGCCCCGGGTTCCCAGGCGATGAAGGTAGGGGGTCGGAACGGCGTGGCTGTGCGCGGGGCGCCCAAATGTGACGGACCGTCGGATGAGTCGGGCGTGATCCGTCAGATATGCGCGTCATGCGCGCCGAAGTGACAGATCTCCCCGCGCGCCAGCTTGATCCGTCGGTTATGGGTGCGGCGCGGACTCACGTGCGAACTCGCGGTCGATCCCGCTTTCTCATCGATGCTGTTTGTCCCTACTCCGCGGCCTGCGCACGCGAGATGAGCTCGACCGCGGCAGGACGGGCGTCGGTGGCCTTCGTCAGCGGCTCGTCGAACAGGACCCGTGCCGGTGCGGACTGGCCGGCGCCGGTGCAGCTCAGGTCGATCCCGTAACGGTCGATGCCGGTGCAGACGGCCGAGACGGCCCCGCGGGCGCCGCCGAGCTCGCGTGCGATCGCGAGCAGCCCTTCGGAGTAGCCCTTGTTGAGCTGCTCGGCGACCTTCGGCGCCACCGGCGCGGTCGGATCTGGCTGGGCGGCGCGGTACTGACCGCGGCTGATCGTGTCCGTGCGGTAGAAGCCGCCGACGCAGTGCACATGCTCGACCTCGAGTATCCACAGCGCGAACTCGTCCCAGCCGGCGTAGAGCCCCGCGCCGGGGATCGCCGCGACGTGGGCGTCGAGCGCCTCCTGCGCCCGCTCGCCGTCGGGCTGCACGGCGCTGCCGGCGAGCGTGATGCGCGGCCGGTCCAGCGCGTCACCGGGTCCCAGGGGATCGTGGATCGCGAGGCTCGCGCGCCCATCGCGCGCCAGGTTGCGCCCGTCCATGGCCAGCGTCGAGACGAGGATCACGGGGTTGCCGTCCGCCATCGGCCCGTAGGCGGCGAGCGAGCACCACGGATGGCCCGCTTCGTCGATCGTGGCCAGGTGGCCGACGGTCTGCGACGAGACGAGCGTGCGCGTCTCCTCGGCGGGACTGCGGCGCTGGGCGTCGGCCTCACCGGCGCCGGCTGTGTCGTGTGTGCTCACGCGCCGAACGCTACGCGATCGCGAGCGGCGGCCCCGCGCGGCGCACACCCTCGCTGACCGGGAGCGCGGCGAGCGCGTCGGACAGCCGCGCGCCGCCGGGCGTGGCCAGCTCGAACTCGAGCTCCAGCAGACCGATCAGCACGAAGCGCCGCGACAACACCTGCGCGTGCGGGAGCGTCAGGCGATCGCTGACGAGCTCGATGTCGCCCAGCAGCAGCACGTCGACGTCGATCGGTCGCGGTCCGTGGCGCGGCCCGCCGGCCTCGCGGCCGAGCTCGCGCTCAACCGCCTTGCAGACGTCCAGCAGATCTTCGGCCCCGAGACCCGTGCGCACGCGCAGGCAGGCGTTGAGGAAGGCCGGCTGGTCGGGGACCTCCCCCACCGGATCGGTGTCGTACGCCGACGAGCTCGCCTCGACGATCACACCGTGTGCCGGCAGCCGGTCGACGGCGGATTGCAGCTGGGCTCGCCGCTCGCCGACGTTCGAGCCCAGCCCGAGGTAGCCGACCGCGGTCAATCGTCGTCGGGCGGCTCGAGCTCGCGCCAGACCTCGACCGAGACGTCCTCGACCGGCAGCGCGATCGGGGGCTCGGGCTTGGATGCCTTGACCGAGACGGCCTGCGCACCGAAGTCGTGCAGCAGCCGGTCGGCGACGGCGGCGCCCAAGCGTTCGAGCGTCTTGTCGGAGCGCTGCGTGGCGACGAGCGCCGCGACCTCGCACACGCGCCCATAGTCGACGGTGTCCTCGAGGCGGTCGGTGACGGTCGCGTCGACCTCGCCGAGCTCGAGGCGCAGGTCGAGGATCAGGCGCTGTCCGACCTCGCGCTCGGCGGCGGTCACGCCGACGTGCGTGAACAGCGACAGCCCGTTGACCTCGACGGTAACCACGGTCTGGACGAGGCGCCGCTCGTCGTCGAACTCCTCGTCGTCTAGCTCGTCGTCGGCGGAGCCCATCGCCCGCGCAACGTAGCAGCCGCCACCGCGAGCGCATCGGTTGCCTCGGGCACGTCGTGAACGCGAAAGATGCTCGCGCCGCGGGCGAGCGCGAGCACGTTCGTGGCGATCGTGCCCGGCACCCGCTCATGGACCCCGCGGCCGGTGATGCGCCCGATGAACGACTTGCGCGAGGTGCCGACGACGATCGGTCGCCCGAGCTCGAGCAGCTCGTCGAGGCGTCGCAACAGCTCGAGGTTGTGGTCGACGGTCTTGCCGAATCCGATCCCCGGATCGAGCCAGATGCGTTCGGCAGCGATCCCCTGGGCTTCCGCGAACTCCAGCCGCTGCGCGAGGAACGCCTTGACGTCGTCGACGATGTCGTCGTAGCGCGGGTCGGACTGCATCGTGCGCGGCTCGCCGAGCATGTGCATCAGGCAGCAGTCACAGCGCCGCGCGGCGATCAGCGCGGCCATCGCCGGGTCGCCGCGCAGCGCCGTGACGTCGTTGACGATCGAGGCGCCGGCGTCGAGCGCGGCGGCCGCGACGGCGGCCTTGGATGTGTCGATCGACAGCCGCGCACCGGCTCCCGCCAGCCGCTCGAGCACGGGCACGACGCGCGCCAGCTCCTCAGCCTCGCCGACCGGCTCGGCTCCCGGCCGCGTGGACTCGCCGCCGACGTCGAGAATCGCCGCCCCGTGCTGTGCGAGCGCGCGGCCGTGGGCCGCGGCCGCTTCGGGATCGAGCCACTCGCCGCCGTCCGAGAAGGAGTCCGGCGTCACGTTGATGACCCCCATCACGACGGGGTCGGGAAAGTCCACTGCCATGGCGCGCGCAGGCTACCTGCGCGCGAGGATCAGAGCTCTGGCCTCTCCGCGGCGTGGCCGCGTGTCTCCAGCCCGCCCGCGAGCCCCGGACGCGGCAGCGCGCGCGGCGCCTTCTGGCTGGGCTTGTCGGCCGGGGTCGGCGGCGGCGGCAGCTCGGGCGCGGGATCGTTGGGGAAGACGTCCTCTTCGGCCTTGCCCCGCAGCAGCGCCTCGAACTCGGTCTTCTCGATCGTCTCGCGGCGAACGAGGATCTCCGAGACGGTGTTCAGCGTGTCGAGGTGCTCGGTGAGGATGTCCTTCGCGCGCTGGTGGGCGGACTCCACGACGCGGCGGATCTCGTCGTCGATCTCGCGCGCGATCTCGTCGGAGTAATCGGGCTCGGAGGAGAACTCGCGGCCCAGGAACGGCTGGCTGTGGTCGTGGCCGAAGACGCGCGGACCGAGCTTCTCGCTCATGCCGTAGCGCATGACCATCGCCTTGGCCGTCGCGGTGACCTTCTCGATGTCGTTCGACGCGCCGGTCGTGATCTCGCCGAAGACGATCTCCTCCGCGGCACGGCCGCCGAGCGTCATCGACATCGAGTCGGCGAGCTCTGCACGCGTGGTCAGGAAGCGGTCCTCGGCCGGCATCGAGATCGTGTAGCCGAGCGCCTGCCCGCGGCCGATGACGGAGATCTTGTGGACGGGGTCGGAATGCTCGAGGTAGTGGCCGACCATCGCGTGGCCCATCTCGTGGAAGGCCGTGATGCGGCGCTCCTTCTCGCTCATGACCCGGGTCTTCTTCTCCGGGCCGGCGATCACGCGCATGATGCCTTCCTCGAGTTCGTGCTGGCCGATCTCGCGCTTGCCGGTGCGCGCGGCGAGCAGCGCGGCCTCGTTGACGAGGTTCGCCAGGTCGGCGCCGGTGAAGCCCGGCGTCTGGCCGGCGAGGTCGTCGGTGTTGATCTCCTTGGCAAGCGGCTTGCCGCGCGTGTGAACCGTGAGGATCTTCGCGCGGCCCTTGCGGTCGGGGCGATCGACGACGATCTGGCGATCGAAGCGGCCCGGGCGCAGCAGCGCGGGGTCGAGGATGTCCGGCCGGTTGGTGGCGGCGATCAGGATGATGTTGTCGGTCATCGTGAAGCCGTCCATCTCGACGAGCAGCTGGTTGAGCGTCTGCTCGCGCTCGTCGTGCCCGCCGCCCATGCCGGCGCCGCGATGGCGCCCGACGGCGTCGATCTCGTCCATGAAGATGATGCAGGGACTGTTCTGCTTGGCCTGCTCGAAGAGGTCGCGCACGCGGCTGGCGCCGACGCCGACGAACATCTCGACGAAATCCGAGCCGGAGATCGAGAAGAAGGGCACGCCGGCCTCGCCGGCGACGGCGCGTGCGAGCAGCGTCTTGCCGGTGCCCGGGGGGCCGAACAGCAGCACGCCCTTGGGGATTCGCGCGCCCAGCGCCTGGAACTTCTTCGGGTTCTCGAGGAACTCCTTGATCTCGTGCAGCTCCTCGACCGCCTCGTCGGCGCCGGCGACGTCGCGGAAGGTGATCTTCGGCGAGTCGACGCTCATGCGCTTGGCGCGCGACTTGCCGAACGACATGACCTTCGAGCCGCCGCCCTGCATCTGGTTCATGAGGAAGATCCAGAAGCCGATGAAGATCAAGAACGGCAGCACGTAGGTCAGCAGCGACAGCCAGCCGCTCGTGCGCGTACCGGTGATGTCGAACTTCTGGATCTTGCCCTTCTGCTCGGCGGTCAGTAGCTGGTTTGTCAGCGTGTCGCCGTAGGCGGTCGGGAAGCCGATCTTGTACTCGCCCTTGTTCTTGAGCTTGACATTCAGCTCGTTGCTCTTGTTGCGCATCTGGATGGACTTGATCTGGCCACCGTTCAGCTGCTGCGTGAACTCGCCGAAGCTCGGGTCCGGCTTCTTGTTCGGGTTGCTGATCAGCTGCTGCGCAAAGAACGCCAGGATCACGACGATCAAGATCGGAAAGGCGGCGCTCTTGGAGAATCTGCTCATGCGAGGTCGAGACGAGATAACACGAAGCAGCCAGCATAACACCGGCATTTGGGCATCCTGACCGTTCCTACCGAGCCGAATGGCCAGGCTGGCGCGCCTGCGTCTAGTGGTCCACTACGTCGCCAGGGCCGCCACGTAGGGCAGGTTGCGATAGCGCTCGCCGTGGTCGAGCCCGTAGCCGACCACGAAGCGGTTGGCGATCTCGAAGCCCACGTAGCGCGGCTTGATCTCGACCTTGCGCCGCTCGGGCTTGGTCAGCAGCGCGCAGACCTCGATCGATGCGGGATTGCGGGCTCCGAGGCTGCGCAGCAGATACTGCAACGTCAGACCCGAATCGATGATGTCCTCGACGATCAGCACATGACGGCCCTCGAGCGCGACGTCGAGATCCTTGAGGATCCGCACGACGCCGGATGAGTCGGTCGTCGAGCCGTAGCTGGCGACGGCCATGAAGTCCACCTCGCACGGCACGTCGATGTGGCGCATGAGGTCGGACAGGAAGAAGACGGCGCCCTTCAGCACCCCGACGAGCAGCAGGTCGCGGCCCTCGTAGTCCTGCGTGATCTGAGCACCCAGTTCGCGTACGCGGCGGGAGAGGTCATCGGGCTGGACGAGGATCTCGCCGACGGCGTCATGGCGCATCTGCGCGTCAGTCTAGGCCGAGGTATGCGGGCGCGGTGCCGAGCGCCCTGCGGGCGTCGGCTCGACGCGCAGCACGCCGTCCTCGACGACCGCACGTGCGCCGTCGCCGAGATCAAGCGACCCGTCGCCGAGCGCGACGATGTCGGCCAGGCGCGCCGCGGCGCGCGGGCACAGGCGCCCGGCTGCGTCCTCGGCGAGCCGCCGTACGACAAGCCGGGCGAGCGCCGGCGGCAGCGCCGCGAGATGCCCGACGGCGATCCGGTCGCGCCCGGCCAGCGCGGTTTCGACGACCTCCTCCAGCACGGCCGCCTCCTCGCGCAGCAGCTCGGCCGTACGGGCGACGTTGGCCTCGGCCGCCGGGTGCAGCTCGCGCAGTGCCGGCACGAGCTTGGCCCGCACGCGGTTGCGCGCGTAGACCGGATCCTCGTTGGAGGCATCCTCACGCCATGACAGCCCGCGCGCCGTGCAGTACGCCGCCGTTTCTTCACGGGTCGCGCGCAGCAGCGGTCGCACGAGCCGGCCGTCGCGCGCGGCCATCCCCAGCAGCGCGCGACGCCCGGGTGACGCGGCGAGGCGGTAGAGGACCGTCTCGACCTGGTCGGTCGCGGTGTGCCCGGTTGCCAGGTCCGCGCCGCGGGCAGCGGCGGCGAGCGCCCCCGCGCCGAGGCGCACGTCACGCGCCCACGCCTGCAGGTTGCCGGCGTCCTCGGGGCGCGGCGAGCGCTGCACGTCGAGCTCGACGCCGAGCTGCTCGCACAGAGCACGACAGTGGGCCTCGTCGGCGGCGGATTCGTCGCGCAGGCCGTAGTTGACGTGCAGCGCGCTGACCGCGCCGGCGCCGGCGAGCCCGACCGCGACGTCGAGCAGGCAAACCGAATCTCGCCCGCCGGACAGCAGCACGACCACCGGCACGCCCGGCGCCAGCAATCCGGGCGCCCGGACGAGCTCCAGCAGATCCTGCGGCCCACGCATTCAGGCGAGTCTAGGGTCGGCCCCTGGGGCTGGTTCCCGAAGGGGCCGGCGCGCGCCGGCTGCTCTAGCGCCGGCGCAGGATCGAGCGAACGAGCAACACGGCGCACAGCGCGGCGATCGCGCCTGGAACGGCGGGCTTGGCGAGCGTCTCGCGCAGTTTCGATTGCGCGCCGGCCTCGCCGCCGCCGCCGCCGAGCTGCGCCTTGACCTGCTCGACCTTGTCGTGGACCTGCGTCTTGATGTCCTCGACCTTCTCGTGCAGCTCCGCCTTGGTTTCCTGCACCTTGTCGCGGGCCTGGCCCTTGACGTCGGCCTTGTTGGCGAGCGCCTCGACGGTCTCGCCGAGATCCTCACGAACCTTTTCGATCTCCTCGCGCAGCTGCTCGCGCTCGTCGGGTTGCTTGCGCTCGGCCGCCTGGGCCTCGCCGGTGGGATCGCCGGCGGTCATCGCGACACGGTCGTCTCGCTGCGACGGCCGGCGTCGGGATCGCCGCGATGGGCGACGTGCTCCTTGACGGCCTCGACGTCTTCCTTGGTGCTGTCGATCGCCTCCTGAGGCAGCGGCGGCGTCGCGCCCTCGAGCTCGCGCTTGCCTGTCAGCGCGAGCACCGCGGCGGTTCCGAGCAGCACGACAGCCACGATCAGCGCCGCCAGCCATGCGTCGACGGCCGTCGCGAGCGCCAGCACGACCGCGGCGATCAGCGTCGCGACGCCGAACAGCGCGATCATGCCGCTGGCGCCGAAGAGGCCGGCGCCGATGCCGGCCTTCTTGCCCCTGTCCTTCAGCTCCAGCAGCGCGAGCTGGATCTCGTCGCGAACCAGCGTCTGGGTCTGTTCTGAGAGCTGCTTGAGCAGCTCGGCAACCGAACGATCGTCCTCGTGGGCCATGCTCGACGGTTTGCCACTGCGGGCGGACTCTCAAACGTTGCTTTATGCGCCACTTGGCCGCGCTGATCTCACGACGACGGCGGGACCGTGGCCCCGCCGTCTGCGGGCGATTCGGCCCGCTGCCTCGGTCGTCGGCGCTCGTCTTCGGACCGGCGGCGCCTCGCGGATGGCGAGCCACCCACTGTTCGACCTGGTGGCGTATGCATACGCCTCGGGAAGCGCGCTGTCAAGCCTGCCGGCGCTGACTAGATGGTTGGTTCCGCGGCCGGCGCCGTCAGATGGCCGTGGCTCGTGCAATCAACCATCTAAAGCTTGAGGTGCGGGTACTCCTCCTCGACGACCTCGCGGTACTGCGCATAGACGGGCTTGGTGATCGGGATCAGCGCCAGGGCGGCCTTGATGTCCCCGCCGGTCTTGATCCTGCGCTTGGCGATCGCCACCGCGACGTTCTCCTTGCCCTGGAAGTACTTGTTGGCGACGGGCGAGTCCATCTTCATCTGCACCTTGGACTTCCAGTCGACGTCGTCGCTCCACTCCCAGTGAAGGTTGCCCTGCTCGCCCTCCTGCGCGACGCGGATGTTGACGACCATGTCCATGTCCTCGAACTCGAAGCGCTGCGGAACGTCGGCATCGCGCAGCTTGGGGCCGATCTCGGGGTCCTCGCTCATGAGCGTGAAGATGCGGTCCATGACCTCGCGAAACTCCTTCGGACCGGTGAACTCGACGTCAGCCATCTGGTGGGGAACCTCCTACTCGGGGAAGACTCGGCGCTCAGGACGAGCGCTTCGGTGGCGGCTTGGCCGCCGGCTTTGCCGCCGGCTTTGCCTTCGGCTTGGCGGCGCCACCCGACGCCGCGTTCGCCCGCTTGGAGGCCGCCGGTGCACGGCGCGGCGGCGGCTTGCGCTCGAGTGCCTCGATGCGTGCCGCCAGCGCGCGCACCTCGGCGCGCAGCGATTTGAACTCCTCGGCGGTCGCCGGGCGCAGCTCGTCGACCGCGCCGCGCAGGCGGCCGGCGGTGTTGCCAAGCTCGTCGAGCAGCTCGGAGATGCGCTCGCGCGGGATCTGTGTCTGAAACGCCTGGTCGACGGCATCGCGAACGGCATCGACGCGCGAGGAGGTCTTGTTCTTGGCCATCCGTCGATGATAGGCGGAGTTCCGATGCCCGTCCACATCCACCCAACGGCACCGCTGGCGCCCCGCGCGCTGCTGCCCGGCGACCCCGGCCGCGCGCTCGCGCTGGCCCAGCTCGTGCTCTGCGAGCCGCGGATGTTCAACCACAACCGGGGACTGTGGGGCTACTCGGGCGCTGCCGCCGACGGCGAGCCCTTGACGATCCAGAGCACCGGAATGGGCGGTCCCAGTGCGGCGATCGTGCTCGAGGAGCTGGCTGACCTGGGCCTGCGGTGCGCGATCCGCGTGGGCACCTGCGGAGCGCTGGACGAGAAGCTCGCGCTCGGCGACCTGATCGTGGTCGATGAGGCGCTGGCGGGCGACGGGACGAGCCGCGCGCTCGGGGCGGGCACGCGCGTAGGAGCCGACGCGGCACTCGCGGCGTCGCTGCGCGCGGCGGCGGGTGGCGCTGCCCGCGTGGGGACCGTCGCGACGGTCGACCTCTTCTACGACCGTGATCACTCGCGTGCGCGCGAGTGGAGATCAGCGGGTGCGATCGCGATCGAGATGGAGGCCGCGACGATCCTGCGCCTCGGCCAGCTACGCGGCCTGCAGACGGCATGCCTGCTCGCGGTCACCGACGTCTTCGGCGAGGGCGGCGAACGCCACCGCATCGACGACGAGGGCCTCGTCCGGGCCGGCGAGGACCTCGGCCGCGTCGCAGCCGCCGCGCTCGAGGCTTGCGAGCAGCCTCAGCCGGGGACGGTCAGGCGCTCCTGACCGGTCGGAACCGGGTCGGTGGCGCCCGGCAGCGCCTCGCGCAGCGCCCCGAGCTCGCGCACCAGGACGGAAAGCTGTGACTCGATCGACCCAAGACGCTCGTCGATCGCGGCGCCGGCCGTGAGCGCCGACAGGCGCTCGTCGAGTCGGTCGATGCCGTCTTCGATGCCCTCCAGGCGCTGGGAAACCGAGCGAACCCGGCGCGTCAAGCGCTCGATGTCGGCGGCCGTCGGAATGTTCAGCGCGCTGAACGCCGCCTCCTGCGCCGCGCTCGCCTTCTCACGCGCGTCAAACGCATGCGAGAGCGCGCTGGCGACCAGCGGGTTCTCGAGCAGGTCCTCGGCGAGCTTGCCGAGCGTGTCCTCGCCCTGTCGCGTCAGCCGCTCGCGCAGCCCTTCAGCGTCGGTGTCGTCGCTCATGCGGCCCTCTTTCTCGTACTGGGTCGGGGCACCCGCAGGCTATCGCAGGAGCGTGACCCGGCGTGCTTTGCGGTGCACCGCAAAGCGCCGGCCTTACCGTAGACCTCAGTGTGAGCTTGAGGCTTGTGGCGGCCGCTCGAGACTCCGCGGCGCTTATCAGCGGCCGTCGCGCTGATGCGACGCCACCCGCGGCACGGTAATGTCCCGCAGCGTCACGGGGATGTCTGACCGGGGAGGTCGCCATTCCGTCCGCCGCGCGCAGTGGAGTGCTGCGTCCGAGGCGGTCATTCGAAGGGGGTTGGCGCGGATCGCGAATCCCTTGTAGGCTGCCAGCCACGCGCATCGGGGTCGCGTACCAGATCACCTCCAGGGGGGAGTTGCCGGACACATGCACCACAAGCGAAAGCTGCTCGTCGCTCTGGTCGTAACCGGAGCCCTGACCGCTGGATTCGGAGTGCTGGCCTCGCCCGCCAGCGCCCAGCCGCGGACCTTCCACGTGGTCCTGCTCGGGGGCCTCAAGATCGGGCCGGTGTCGCTGAATCTGCCATGCGGCGTCCAGCCCACCGCGGTCCAGCTGGGGCTGCCCAACCTGCCGATACTCCAGATCGTCGAGTCTGGCTCGCCGAATTGCGCTGCGCCGGGCGTCCCAGCCCCGCCCCCCGCAGGCCCGACCGCGGTGCCCCCCACCCCCGGTCAGAACTCCGATCAGGACTCCGACGAGAAGAACGACGGGTCATCCCGTGGGCGCTCGCGCGACACGCGCGGCGGCCTACTGACCCCCGGTTCGTCATCGTCATCGTCATCGTCAGCGTCAGCGCGCGACCGGCCTCCCCCCACGCGCCTGCGCAACTCGCGCGGCATCCCGACGCTCGACAACCCCACGACGTCGCTGGCGCTTCCCGGCCCGGCGCCGATCGGCGTCCCGAACTTCTTCATCAACAAGTTCAGCATCCCGCCGTTCTTGCTGTCGATCTATCAGGCGGCCGGCATCCAGTACGGCGTGCGCTGGGAGGTTCTGGCCGCGATCAACGAGATCGAGACCGACTACGGACGCAACCTCAACGTCAGCTCCGCCGGCGCGATGGGCTGGATGCAATTCATCCCCTCCAGCTGGAAGGCATACGGCGTCGACGCAAACCAAGACGGCAAAAAAGACCCCTACAACCCCGTCGACGCGATCTTCGCCGCCGCGCGCTACCTCAAAGCCGCCGGCGCCGACAAAGACCTCCGCAAAGCCGTCTTCGCCTACAACCACGCCGACTGGTACGTCAACTCCGTACTGCTGCGTGCACGGCTGATCGGCGGACTGCCGGCCGACCTCGTCGGCTCGCTCAGCGGACTGACGCAGGGCCAGTTCCCGGTCCACGCGCCGGCTCGCTACGCCGACGACCTGTCCGAGCGTGACGCCAAGCGGCGCGTCGCACGTGGCCGCAACGCGGCCGTGCCGGTGGAGGCCAACAAGTCGCGCCGCGGGATCAACGTCTTCGCCAAGGCCGGCTCACCGGTGATCGCCGTGCAGGACGGAACGATCACGAAGGTCGGCAAGAGCGCGCGTCTGGGCAAGTTCGTGCAGCTACGAGACGTCCACGGCAACACCTACACCTACGCGCATCTGAAGAAGATCGCCACCTCGGTGGCGGTGCCCAAGGACCAGAAGCAGAGCAAGGCGTCGATCGCCAAGGAGCTGAAGCTGCCCAAGGATCCCAAGCCGACCAAGGCCGCAAGCGCGGGCAACAACAAGTCCAAGGCCAAGGCCAAGACCAAGTCCGCCAGCAAGGTCAGGTCGACCGCCACGGACACGGTCGGCGCGATCGAGGAGCAGGTCGCCAAGGAGCGCCTGTTCGCAAACCCGACGCGTCCGAAGGCGCTCGACAACGGCGGCAAGAAGCAGATCATCGACTCCACGTCGACGCTGCCCGGGACGCAGAGCCTCAAGTCGTACTTCACGGGCGCGTCCGGGCTGGACCGCAAGGACGTCGTCCTCAAGCCGCTCGTCGCGGGACGCAAGCTGGTCGGGGGCGCGATCCTGGGTACCGTCGGTACGACGTCGGCGAAGATCGCGCCGCACGTGCTGTTCGAGATCCGGCCGGCCGGCCGCGGTGCTCCGCGGATCGACCCGAAGCCGATCCTCGACGGCTGGAAGCTGCTCGAGTCGACGGCGATCTACCGTGCCCAGGGCAAGAACGCCTTCTTCGGCCCCGACGCGCAGTCCGCCTCGATCGGCCAGATCCTGCTGATGAGCAAGCAGACGCTGCAGCAGCGCGTGCTCGCCAATCCGCGGATCGACATCTACTCCTGTGGCCGGCGCGACGTCGAGGGCGGGATCGTCGATCGCCGTGCGCTCGCGGTGCTCGAGTTCCTCGCCGCCTCCGGGCTGCGGCCGACCGTCACGTCGATGCGCTGCGGCCACGGCTACTACACGTCCAGCGGCAACGTCTCGGCGCACTCGTCGGGCAATGCGGTCGACATCGCCAAGATCAACGGCATCCCGATCATGGGCAACCAGGGTCCGGGCTCGATCACCGACATCGCCGTCCGCCGGCTGCTGACGCTGCAGGGCACGATGAAGCCCGCGCAGATCATCACGCTGATGAAATACGACGGGACCGA
>Ga0136630_1000407_pt1 | contig 16321 bp, 16 predicted proteins | sample AntDrymUQ5682106_2_FD_105496 | JGI IMG/M metagenome (GOLD analysis project Ga0136630, IMG submission 105496) | Polar desert sand microbial communities from Dry Valleys, Antarctica - metaG UQ568 (21.06) | ecosystem: Environmental > Terrestrial > Soil > Desert | place: Antarctica: Dry Valley...
AACCCGCCCACCCGAGGCGACACTCGGGCCTTCAGCCTATCCACACCACGAAAACCACCCCTAAAAGATCAACAAATCCAAGCCAAGATCCACTCATCCGCTAACTCGCGTAATCGGGTCTGACAACCCGCCCGCGTGATCTGCCGGTCGGAAGTGAGTTCGCGGCGATGCAGTGGCGCAAGCGGGCACTGGCGCGGTCGGCGATTCTGCGCCATCGGTCTTCTTCCGACGGACACGGATCTCGAGGTGATCGAAAGTCTCCTGCGCGCGGGATTCCTACTGCCGACGGCCCGTTCGACCACGGATGATCCGCATCGCCACACGGTGAACACGTCGCGCTCAGCGTCGCGTTCGACGGGAGGCGCACCGACGAGTCTGCGCTGTGCAGCACGGGTAGGCAGCCCGCCGAAGGCGCGCTGCCGTGGCTCCAAGGCCGGCGCTGCTCCCGTCTCTGCCCACCCGATCGATGTCCTTCCCCGCCTCGATGCTCGCGTCACGCAAATACGACCAGGTCGGCGAGGGTTGGGCTCAAGCCGGTAGGGCACGACCGGACACCTCATCCGCGACAGCCCCGAATCCTCATCACCGGGCATCGGCGATGACGTGGCGGTCAAGGCACTGGCCCCGGTGTCACCCCGGGCCAGCGAACATGACTGCACCCACACCGCAGCTCCATGGACGTCGGGCCGCGGACCGGTCGAGCCGTGATCGCTCGGTGGTGACGCCGCGGTGACTGCTTGGTGACGAAGAGGCGACGACCCGCCGATAAAGTCGTCTCTGCTCGCACCACCGCGCCGATCGAAGGGATCAACCATGGCTGACGACTCCGAGGGCTCCTACGAGGGCGTCGACCGGTTCGGGGACGAGGTCCACACCGCGGCGGCGGCCGAGATCCGGCAGCAGATGGACGGTCCGTGCGCCGAGCCCATCGCGCAGATGGCGGAAAAGGATCGCGCGGTGAAGGTCTTCGGCCGGGTCGTGGACGGAAAGCTGGAGATCGACCAGGGCGCGCTGGAGGCGTTCGCGCAGCAGTTCCCCGACGCGGGCACGACGTTCGTGGCCGTCAACGCCCCGTTCGATCCCGTCGGCGCCGCTGCGTCGTCGAACGTCCGGTGAGCGCGGACACCCTGCGTGCGCGAGGTTTCCACGACTGGCTCGTCGCCGAGTGCCTGCCCGATCCGGTGCTCGGCGTAGCCACCGTCGCGCTGACCCACCGCGCGAGCCTGGACCGGTGCAGCACCTATCTTGCGGCGTTGCGCGAGGCCGTACGGAGGTTCCCTCCGCCGTTCGGGACCGACGCGTACGCGCAGCTCTACCGGGAAGCTTCCGAGCTGGGCGAATGGCTCGCCGTCTCACTGATGACCAACGCCGAGCGTGAGGGCGACGGCGCCACCCGGCTGTGGTCGCTGGCCGCTTGCTGCCCGGATGCTGAGGAACGACGGCTGCTCAAGCGGCACGCGGTGGACGAGTCGCACCACGCACTCGCCTACCTGTCACTACTGGACCGTTGCTTCCCCGACGCGATGTCGTCGGAGTTCCACGCACAGCTGCGTACGCTGTCGCCGCACTACGCCATGAGCCAGGACGTCGTCGCGGTCGAAGGGTCGCCGTATGCGCGTCAGCCGACGGTCGACGACTACGTCCAGATGAATATCGCCGAGATCCGCACGGCGATCCATCACACGATGCAGCGCGGCGCGCTGACGCGGCACGCTCACCCGGAGAGCATGTCGGGGATCACCAAGATCCTCGATGCGATCCTGGTGGACGAGCTGAACCACGTCGGCTACTCCGCCGAGCTTATCCAGCAGAAGGTGTCGTCGCTGCCGCCCGACGCGTTGGCAGAGCTGGTGGCGCGGCGGCTGCAGGACTTCAGCCAAATCACTCGTGACGAGCTCGGGACGCTGGTCTTCGACTGAGCAGGCCGTCCTGAGGACGCCGTCGATGTCACGCCGGAAGCAGGAAGGGTGGGCATGTCCGCGACTGTTCCGATCACCGCTGCGGAGGAGGCGGCATTTCGGCGCGACGGGTACCTCCTGCTGCGGTCCGTGCTCCCGCAGACGGAAGTCGCGGGGCTGCTGGCGGAGGTGGAGCGGCTCGTCGATAACGCGACAGGTGCGCAGGCCGTGCTGCGCGAGCCGTTCTATCACGAGAATTCGTTTAAGCTGGTCCGCCCCCTGCGCCTATCCGCGGCCTTCGACGGCCTGATCGACCATCATGGCTATTTCGGCAGGCTGGTCTCGCTCCTCGGCACGCATCTGCAGCTCATGGGGTGCGAGATCTTCGTGAGAGGCAGCTCGGAGCGGACGATCACCGGGTTTCACACCGACGGCGGACCAGGCCTGCAGGGGGTACTGCCCGACCACGCCAGCGCGTTCCTGCAGATCAAGGCGCAGGTTTTCCTCACCGATCTGTCCCGCCCGAACGCAGGCAACTTCGCGCTGGTGCCCGGCTCGCACCGCGTTCGGGCACCCGGGTCGGACCGGCTGTGCTACATCGACGAGGTGAACCGCAGGATCGGCCAGAGCGGCGAGCTACCCGCCGAAGCGATCCAGATCCTCGTCGCGCCCGGTGACGTGCTGCTGTTCCCGCACTCGCTGTGGCACGCCGTCGCGCCCAACCACGCACGGCGGACCCGGTACAGCATTTCGCTGCGCTACGGGCAGACGGCGCTGCGGCCGGTGGAGCGCCTCGATCCCATCCTGACCGATTCAGCCCGCCAACTCACCCCGCGGCAACGGCGGCTGCTCGGCGACTTCGGGGAGGAGGACAATAGCCCGTACCGGCCGCGAAACCAGGAGGAGATCATCGCGGGCCTGTCGGGCGCCCCACCGCCGCCCGCACCGGATGGCGCTCCCGGCCAGGTCGCAGCGGCCGCGGCGAGCGCGGCCAGCGGACGCCGGTTACCCCACTACCTGCCAGCCCTGCGCACGGCGCTGCGGGCCGAGCCGCCTGCGTGGGACACGGCCCTCTACGCCGACCTCTACCGCCGCGCGTCGCGCAGCGAGGAATGGGTGATCGTGGCCCTGTTGCGCAGGCTAGAGGGTGCCGCGCAGGAAGCGCGGCGGCTGCGTGCGCGGCTGCGGACCTGCGGTGACACCGACTCGCGGGCCCAGCTCATGTTCGCCGCCGACGCTCTGTCCCGGCACGTGCCCGCCTTCCTGCGCGTCGTCGACACCGCCTACCCGGGGGCACTAGCGCCTGCGTTCCGGGCCGAGCTGGCCCATCTGGCGTCGGACGACACGGACGACACGGTCGTCGGCGACGGGCCGGCGCTCGCCCACGCCGAGGTCGCCCTGCTCAACCTCGACGGGCTGCGCGGAGCGGTGCTGACTGGCCTGCAGCATGCGGCGGTGGTCGGGTACGGCGATGCCGCTGCATCCCTCGACGACGTTCGCAACGATCACCGCGCCCAGGTGGCGCGCACGGCGAGCTGGCTCGACGACGCCGCCGCGGACGGTCGCGTCGCCGACTTGTCCGGATTACTGACGACGCAGCTGCGCCACCACGACCGCGCGACGACCGAGGATTTGATCGATTTCTCCTTCCACCAGCGCTTCGGAACCCACCTGTAGGAGCCGCATGGATCTGAGCGAGTTCCTGGACGGCCAGGGTGTCGATCTGTCGACGGTGACCCGGGCCGTGACTGACCGGCTCGGTCGCGCGGGCGACGACCGGCTCCTCGCCGTCGGGTCGGTCGTCGAGGGCCTGGGCAACCAGAAGTCCGACCTGGACATGATGCTCGTGACGCCGCGGACGGCCGAGACCGGCACCGGCGCCGTCACGGTCGTGGTGGGCCGCTGCCTGGTCGACGTGCAGATCCTCCCCTTCACCGAGGTGCAGCTGCTCCTGGACCGGTTCGACACGTGGCGCGCGGCGCCGTGGGACGTGGCCCGCTCGGCCGGTTTCCGCCTCGAGGAACGGACAGTGCTGCACCGGTTGCGGCACGGCGTGCCGCTCTACGACACCGACGGGCAGGCGGCGGAGCGGTTTCCGGCGCTCGTCGATCTGGCGCGGCTGCGGTATCACGCGGCGCGCCAGAACGCGCGCACGATCCAGGTCGACATGGTCGGTTACCGCGAGGTCGGCGACTTCCGCTCGCTCGCCTTCGCCACCGCGGACCTGCTCGGCCAGGCCGTCGACGCGCTGCTGGCTGGGTACGGCCTCACCAACCCGCTGTTCAAGTGGCGCAGCAGGCTGCTGGACATGCTGCCTGCGGACTGGGCGAGCGAGCTCGGCATCCGCTGCCGTGGGACGTCCGCAGGCGATCATGCCTGGAATCTGCACCGGGGCCCGGAACGGCCCGACAAGGCCGGGGTGATCACTCAGGCGTACGAGGTCACCGCGTTCACCCGCTCAGTGTTCGTATGGGCCGATCGGACCTTGCTGGGCCGGGGACGATCGGTGCCCCGTGGCGCTGCCACGTGGGACGACACTGGCGACGCGTTGCCGGCGCTGGTGTTCGATGTCGACGTCCAGCCCACCCCGGACGGCGCGGTCGTCGGCAGGCTCAACGAGTTCGGGCGGACCCGGACGCTGTCGGTCGAGGAACTGGGCCTCGCTCTGCTCCTCGACGGGCGGACCACCGCCGCGGGCGCGCTCTCCACGGTCCTGCCCGGCGCGGCGGAGGGGCCGGAGATGCTGCGGCGACTGGTCGGCGAGCTGACGGCGATCGGGTTCTGCGCGAACGAGCTCATGGACGTTTCGTGACAGCGCCTGCGCCGCCGCGCGACCGCCTACGCACCCACGACCCCGGCCTGCCCGATGACGTGCTGGACCTGGTCTGTGCGCTGGCGTGCCGCCCGACCGCGGAGCTAGTGGATCTGGCCGAGTTCACGCTGCCCAAGCCGTACGGCGCGAACCACGTGCTGCGATCCGGCGGCGAGCACGGGCTGTCGTTCGCCTGCTTCCGGCCAGGGCAAGGTTCGAGCCTGCACTATCACCGCACCCGGCGGGAGGTCTTCTATGTGCGCACGGGCATGCTGACGCTGCGCACCGGCGACACCTGGCGTCACCTGGACGCAGGCGGGTGTGGCATCTCAACCCCCGGCGTGCCGCACGCCCTCCGCAACGACGGCGCCGGGCCGCTGGAGGTCCTCGAGGTCTTCACCCCGGCGCTGCTGGACGACAAGGTGCGCGTCGAAGACAGCTATGCCCGCGCGCTCGGCCCCGTCGGACGCCACCAGTGACAGCCCTTGCCGACACGGGCGTCGACACCTTACGCGGGCACGCCCGAAGCGTGCGCGAGCTCACCCTGCGGGCCATCCACCACGCGCAGACCGGGCACGCAGGCAGCTCGCTGTCGATGGTGGAGCTGTTGACCTACCTGTACTTCCACCACCTGCGTATCCGACCGGAGGAACCTCGGTGGCCCGACCGCGACCGGGTCGTGCTGAGCAAGGGCCACGGCGCGCCGAGTTACTACGCCACGCTTGCCCTGCGCGGGTACCTGCCGGTCGCCGAGCTGTCAACGCTGCGCCGACTGGGCTCGCGGCTGCAGGGCCACCCGCACGCAGGCCTGCTCGACGCCGTGGACGTCTCGACCGGGTCGCTCGGCCAAGGTCTGTCCATCGCCGCCGGGCTCGCATTGGGCCTGCGCCACCAGGGCCGGGCGAGCCGGGTGGTGTGCGTGCTCGGCGACGGGGAGCTGCAGGAGGGCCAGAATTGGGAGGCGGCGATGACCGCCTCCGCATTCGGACTCGACAACCTCGTGGCCGTCGTCGACCGCAACGGGCTGCAGAACGACGGGCCGACCGAGCGGATCGTCCCCCTGGGCGATCTCGCGCAGAAGTGGAAGGCCTTCGGCTTTCGCACACTCACCGTCGACGGCCACGAGTTCCGGCAGCTCCATGCGGCGTTCACCGAGCCCGGCGACGGCCGCCCGACCGCCGTTGTGGCGAATACCGTGAAAGGGCGGGGCGTGTCGTTCATGGAGGGCGTCACAGAGTGGCACCACCACCCGATCAATGACGACGAGCTTGTCCGGGCGCTGGCCGACACGGGCCGGGGTTTGACGTGACCGGCGCGCGCGCCACCCGCGACGCCTACGGGCAGGCGCTGCTGGAGCTGGCAGCCGAGCGACCTGAACTGGTAGTGCTGGACGCCGATCTGTCCCGCTCGACGCGCACCGAGTGGTTCGCCGCCCGTCATCCTGACCGGTTCTTTAACGTCGGCATCGCCGAGCAGAACATGATCGGAGTCGCAGCCGGTATGGCGCTCACCGGGCTGCTGCCCTTCGCCACCACGTACGCGGTGTTCGTTGCCCGCGCTGCCGACCAGATCCGCCAAGCCGTCTGCTTCAACCGCGCACCCGTCAAGATCGTGGCGACGCACGCCGGGCTCGCCGCGTCTCACGACGGCGGTTCCCACCAGGGCACGGAGGACCTCGCCGTGTTGCGCGCCCTGCCCGGGCTAACGATCCTCTGCCCGGCCGACCACGACGAGACGGTCGCGGCCGTACGGGCGGCGGCAGCGCACCCTGGCCCGGTCTATCTGCGGCTGCAGAAGGAACCCGTGCGCGATCTTCCCGCAGCGGCGGAGCCGTTCACAATCGGCCGCGCCCGGGTGCTGTGCGACGGCGATGACCTCGCGATCGTCACGGCGGGATCGCTTGCCACGCACGCCGTCGCCGCCGCTCGGGAGCTCGCGGGGTCGGGTATCGGCGTCCGGGTTCTGCAGCTCGGCACGCTCAAACCGCTCGATGTCGCCGCCCTCGACGAGACAGCCCGCCGTTGCCGGGTGCTGCTCACCGCGGAGGAGCATTCCGTCGTCGGGGGACTGTACGAGGCGGTCATGGGCGCCATCGGGGGGCGCCACCGGGTAGTTTCCGCAGCGCTGGGCCTGCACGACCGCTTCGGGGAGTCGGGCTCTTGGCCGGAACTGCTTGCGGCGACAGGCCTCGACGAGCGCGGGCTCGTCGGTGCCGCGCACCGGGCGCTGGGGCAGGCCCGCGCCGCCGGATTACGCCAGGTGGACGGTGGTCGGGCCGGATGACGCTTACCACCTCGGTGACCGCCAACTACGACGTGACGTTCGGCGACCACGTCCTGCGCTTCGGTATCGGCTCCACACCCCAACTCGTGGATTTCATGCGTGCCTACTTTGAGCCCTCCTTCACTTTCGGCCAGGCGGCGCATGGACCGGCGGTGGGTTGGACGGTGACGGCCCTGATCGGGGACTGCCCGGTGCCGTTCGCGGAGGGGGCCGCGACCGCGGTGGACGTGGACCGCAGCGGCGGGTTCCTCCGGTGCACGGGCCTCTGGGTCCCCGTCGCACACGGCAGGCTCGTCCGACTACTGCCCTTCGGCGTCACGGTGCTGATCGAGCCATACCGGCACACGATCACCCTGTGGGGACCCGACGAGGCCGCCCTGCGGGTGCCGTGCCTCCGCGTCGTCGAGGACGTGACCACCCATGGGCTGGAACGCGACGGCTGGGTCCACGTGCACGCGAGCGCGGTGGTTGCAGGCGGCCAGGCTGTCCTGCTGTGCGGCAACAAGGGCGCAGGCAAGACCAGCGGCCTGTGCATGCTGCTGCGCGGGTTCGCCGTTACGCAGATGGCGAACGACAACTGCGTCCTGCGCGTCGTCGACGGGCAGCTGGTCGCGCGGGGCTGGCCGGGCTTCTTCAAGGTGGAGGTCGCGACGATCACGCGGTACGCCGAGCTGGGAGCGCACTTCCCCGCGTCGAGCATGCACCTGCTGGGCGACCCGGCCGCGCTGTCGGACGTCTACGACAAGGTGGCGCTCTACCCCCAGCAGGGGGCTGAGGGATTCGGGGTCGGCGTGGTGGCGTCCGCACCGGTCGGCTGCGTCGTGTTCCCCCGCTTCGACGCCGCCCGGGCGCCCCGTCTTGCACCCCTGCCGGTCGAAGACCTGACGGAGCTGTTCCCGCAGTTCGTCCAGGGGTCGCGACACCCCAATCATCCGGATTGGATGGACCTCGGTGCCCCGACCGCGCGACAGCGCGATGCGGACGTCGCGGCCGTCGTCGAGGCGTTGCGCGACGTCGAGCGCTTCACCCTGAGCTGGGCACCCTCCTACGAGGACCTGCTCGCCGAGGTGGCGCCGTTGCGCCCTTTCCATCGCGGGGTGCGGGCCAGTAGCAGGTCCGCGGCGACGGACGACACCTGGCCGCCGCTGCCGAGGAGCGCACCCTCATGACGGTTCGCTGTGACCGCACGGCAGACGACTACGACGAAACCCGGCGGGCCGACCGCCACCTGACCGAGCGGACGGGAGCCCTACGCCGCACGGCCCGACCTCGCCGACCCCACCACGCGAACGACCTCGATGACGACCTTTTTCTGCGCGTGACGGCATGACCGTGACGGATAAGCGCAGCGCGCTACGCAGGCTGCTGGCCACCGGCAAGTCGGTGACACTGGCCGGTGCCCACGACGGGCTCGGCGCCCGCCTCGTCGGGGAGGCGGGGTTTAACGCGGTGTGGGCGAGCGGCCTGGAGATCAGCGCGAGCCACGGGCTGCCCGATGAGAGCCTGCTGGGAATGAGCGAGTTCCTCGCCGCCGCCGGGCGGATGGACCGCGCCACGCATCTGCCGGTGATCGCCGACTGCGACAGCGGATTCGGCGACGTCGGCAACGTCATCCACCTTGTGCGCGAGTACGAGCGGGCGGGCATCGCAGGCGTGTGCATCGAGGACAAGATCTTCCCCAAGAGCAACAGCTTCGGGCGCCGACCGCAGACCCTCGTCTCGATCGACGAGTTCGCCGCCAAGATCCGTGCCGCCGTTCACGCCCGGTGCGATCCCGGCTTCCTGGTGATCGCCCGGACCGAGGCGTTCATCGCCGGGGAGCCCGTCGACGAGGCCCTCGCACGGGGCGCAGCGTACGAGCGGGCAGGCGCGGACCTGCTCGTCGTGCACACCAAGCGCGCCGACACGGCCGAGCTGGCGGCCTTCGGCGCGCACTGGACCGGGCACATCCCGCTGATCGCGATCCCGACGACCCTCCCGGACGTCGACCTTGCGACCTTGCGCGCGCTCGGCTTCCCTGTGGTGGTGTTCGCTAACCACGGGCTACGGGCGGCGATCCCCGCGATCCGGTCCGCGCTGCGTGAGATCCGGCTGGCGCAGCGGGCGGGCACGGTCGAACCGGTGCTGGCCACGCTCGACGAAGTCTTCGCGCTCCAGCGCACCGAGGAGTGGTCGATCGCCCGCGCGAACGCCGCATCGCGCCTGGATGACATCCGATGACGGCGATCGCGAGCGGCTCGCCGGGGCCACGGCCGCGGCCGCTGCTGTTCAACCCGGGCCCCACCAACGTCCACGAGGAGGTGCGACAGGCCCTACTGGTCCCGGACACGTGCCATCGCGAGAGTGAGTTCGCTGCCGAGCTCGGCGGCCTGCTCGACGATCTGGTGACGGTGCTGGGCGGGGCGGGCACACACGCCTGCGTGCCGTTCGTGTCATCCGGTACGGGGGCCAACGAGGCGATCCTTGCCGGGATCCGGGGGCGGCTGCTGATTCTGGTCGCCGGGCACTACTCGGCGCGGATCCTCGCGATGGCGCATCGGTTGGGGGTGCAGGCCGACGCGATCGAGTTCGATCCGCACGGCGGCATCGATCTGCGCGCCGTGGAACGGGCTTGCGCCGCCCGGTCCGATCTGACCCATGTGTTCGCCGTCCACCACGAGACGACGACCGGGGTGCTCGCACCCCTGCACGAGCTGGGCGCGCTGTGTGCGCGGCGCGGTCTGCTACTCGCGGTGGACGGCATCAGCAGCGTCGGTAGCCATCCCTTCCACCTCCAGCGCGACCGGGTGGATCTCTGCTCGCTCAACGCTAACAAGTGCCTGGAGAGCGTCCCCGGGATCGCCTTCGTGCTGGCCCGCCTCGAAGTCCTGGAGTCCCTGGTCGGCTGCTCGCGCAGCTACTACTTCGACCTGCACGCTCAGTGGCTGTCCTTGCGGGAGAGCGGGCTTACCCCGTTCACGACGGCTACCCAGCTCGTGAGCGCGGCGCGGCTGGCGGTGCGGCGGCTGGTCGCCGAGGGCTACGACGCGCGCGTGGCCCGCTACGCGCGGTTGCGGCGGCGACTGCTCGACGGCCTGCTGGCGGTGGGCTTGTCGCCCGTGCCGATCCCGCCGGACAAGGCGTCGAACCTCCACGTGCTGATCCACCAGCCTGCGGGACTGACCTACGCGCAGCTGCACGACGAGCTGCTCGACCGCGGGTTCCTCATCTACTCCGACCGGGCCACGATCGAGCGCGGCCATCTCATCCTCGCGACGATGGGCGCCATCGACGAGTCCGAGGTCGATCTGTTCCTCGCCGCGCTCGCCTGCGTACTGCGCGAGCGGCTCCCGGCCCGATGATCGGCCGAACGCGCGCCGTGGTCCTTGCGGCCGGGCTTGGCAGCCGCCTCGGCCCGGCGACGCTGCGGCGGCCCAAGTGCCTGATGCGCGTCGGCGGACACACGCTGCTGGACCGCGCGATGGGCGCGATGGCTGCCACCGGGGTCGCCGCCTGCACCGTGGTCGTGGGGCACCTTGCTGCGTCGGTGCGCCACTGCGCCGACGCGTGGGCGCCGCAGCTCGACGTACGTTGCGTCGAGAACCCGGAGTTCGCCACCACGGGTACGGCGCGGTCGCTCGCTCTCGGCATCGGCGACGTCGCGCCGAACGAGGACCTGCTCGTCGTCGAGGCGGACGTCGTGTTTGAGCGGGCGACGCTGCAGCGGCTGCTTAGTATGCCCGGCCCCGTGACGACCGTCGTCGCGCCCTTCACGCCCCCGGTGTCGGGCAGCGCGGTGCTCTGCGCCCCGGACGGGCGGGTGCTCGACTGGCTGCACGCCGAGCACCAGGGCCCGGAGTTCCGGCGCGAGGACGCGCGCAAGACCGTCAACTTGACCCGGCTCGACCCCCCGTCCGCGGTGGTCCTGCGCGACCGGTGCGCCGCCGCCCGCCCGGACGCGGCTCTGGAACGCGTGCTGCGTTACGTCGTACAACGCCGGGAGCTCGCCGTGCGGGCTATGGACGTGGAGGACGCCCGCTGGTGGGAGATCGACACGCCCGATGACCTGCGCATCGCGGAGGAGCTGTTCCGCGAAGAGCCCGCCGGCTGACCCGGTGTGTGGCTTCGTGGGCACTGTGACGCGCGAACCCGGGGAGCGGGTCGCGGGGGCCGGGATCGACGCCGCTCTGGCCGCGGTGGCGCGTCGCGGCCCTGACGGGTGCCGGGTCGAGACCGGGCCCGGATACGGGTTCGGGCACGCCCGGCTGGCGATCGTCGATCTCGGCGCGCAAGCGGCCCAGCCTATGTGGGACGAAGGCCGTCGCCACGCGCTGCTCTACAACGGCGAAGTCTTCGATCACGCGGACCTGCGAACGAAACTGCGCGGTCTCGGGCACCGTTTCCGCACTTCGGGCGACACCGAGGTGGTGCTGCACGCGCTCGCCGAGTGGGGCCGGGCTGCCCTGCCGCGGCTGCACGGGCAGTTCGCCCTCGCCTGGTACGACCGTCGCGAGCACTGCCTACTGCTCGCTCGCGACCCGCTCGGAATCTGCCCACTGGTCTGGTGGCGCGCTCCCGACGCGATCCTGTTCGCCTCGCAGCCGAGCGCGATCGTCGCCCACCCGGCGTTCCGCGCGACGCTCAACGTCCGCGCGGTGTCGTCGTTTCTGTCCTACCGGCAGGTGCTGGGCGGCGAGACATTCTTCGAGGGCCTGTTCGAGGTCGAGCCTGGCACCTGCGTGGAGTTCCGTGACGGCGGAATGCGGCGGCACCGGTACTGGTCGCTGGCCGGGGTGCGCGCGAAACGCGTGCGGCACGACGAGCTCCGGGCGCGGGTGCGGGCGGCGGTGCGCCGCCAGCTGCGCGCGGACGTGCCGGTCGCGCTGCTGCTTTCGGGCGGGCTGGACTCGACGATCCTGGCCGCCGAGGCGGCGCGGTCCGACCCAACGCTTGTGGCCTACACGGCCGGGTTCGCCGATCGCGCATGTGACGAGTCCGGCCCGGCAGGCCGCGCGGCCGCCGCACTCGGCATCCAGCACCGGCGTGTGCCCGTCACGCTTGACGACCACGAGGAGCACCTCGCGCGGCTCGTCACGGCGAAGGGTGCACCGCCGGGAATGCACAACGAGGTCGAGACGCATGTGGTGGCCAAGGCGCTGTCGTGCGAGGCGAAGGTGGTGCTGTGCGGCGAGGGCGCCGACGAGCTGTTCGCCGGGTACGGACGGATCTTCCGTCTGCCGTTCGAGATGGCCACGGCGCGGGGCGCGGCCCGATCGTCGCCGTTCGAGGAGTTCACCGCGCGCTACACCTACCTGCCGCTGACGGAGAAGGTGGCGCTGTTCGATCCGGCCGTTTGGCGGGAGGCCGACGACGACGCGCTGCCGCGGGCCGTCCTCCGACAGGCCTTCACCGCGCTCGGCCCCAGCTTCTTCGACGCCATCTGGTCGGTTTTCGTGCAGGTCCATCTGCGCGGGCTGCTCGCCATGCTGGACGGGACGACGATGGCAGCCGGTGTCGAGGCGCGGGTGCCGTTCCTCGATGCCGCCGTGATCGACGCGGCCCGCGGCCTGCCCGTCCGGGACAAGATCCGTTGGCACCGCCCGTGGAGTCCACTGCTCGCCAGGGGACGCTCGTCGGACGAGTACAGCGAGCGCCTTGACACCACCAAGTACCTGTTGCGCCGGGCGTACCGCGATATGCTGCCCGCCGAGGCACTGCACCGGCGCAAGCAGGGCTTCCCGGTGCCGCTCGCCGACTGGTACGGCGGACGCAACCTGGCCCGCGTCCGGTCGATCGTGCTCGGGCGGGACGCGCGCCTGCCCGACCTGCTGCGTAGGCAGGCTCTGGAGGCGTTCCTGCAGCGTGCCGCCGGGCGCGGCGAGGCGGGTGGCCGTCAGCTGTTCCAGCTCGTCAGCCTCGAGACGTTCCTCCGCACCTCCTTCTGACGTCCGCTGCCCGAAAAGGAGATCCACGATGGTTGAGCCGTCCCACCGGAGAACGGTGACGATCGGCCCGGTGTGCCTCGACATGCTGTTGCCCGATGCCGTGGAGGCGCAAGTGCGCGCCGAGCTGGAGCCGTTCCTGGTCATGGCCGACGAGCCGGGTCGGGCCGCGACGCTGCGGGTGGAGCTCGTGGCCGATCGGGTGCCTGCCAGCTGGTCGGACGTCGCGCAAGGCGAGTCGGTCGCCGTGGACACCAGCCGTTACCGACACCTGGCCTCCGCGGGTCTTCGCTTTCCCGTCGACGGCGGTTACGTCGTACATATCCAGGCGACCGGCACGCACGTGTTTTTTGCCGGATCGGCGCGCCGGGTCGTGGTGCACCAGCCCGATCCCCGGCTGCTCGCGCTCGACGGCATCCGCACGATCAAGAGCCTCGTCACCGTGCTGGCCGAATCGGCAGGCGGGGTGCAGCTGCACTCATCGGCGGTCACCCTCGACGACGGTCGGGGTGTGCTCGTGCTGGGCGACATGTGGCAGGGCAAGACGACGTTGCTCCTGGAGCTGCTCTCGGCGTTCCGCGTCCGGCAGCTCAGTTGCGACACCGTCGTCGTGTTCCCGAACGCCGGGGGCGGGCTCGGCGCGCACGGCTGGCCGTCGCCGTTCAGCGTCTCCCACGGCTCGTTGAGCGACCATCCCGAGCTCGCAGGCCACTTCCCGCAGGAACGGCGAGACGTCCCCTACGACACGCTGTGGCGGGAGGGCATGAAGGCCGTGCTCACCTCCGGCGAGGTGGTCCGGGCGTTCGGCACCGGGATCGCGCCGTCGGCGGCGGCGCTGGCGCACTGCATCGTCACCCGGTTCCGTTCGGATGGCCCGGTGGGCCTGACACGGCTTACGGAACCGGCGGCGGTGGTCGAGGAACTGCGAACGGTGTACCTGGGCAGCCGCGACCCGATCTATCACGATTGGCACGGCTACGTGCCGGTCGACGACGAGCTGATCCGCGGCAACCTCGAACGGATCGGCGAGCTGCTCGTGCGCATCTGCCCGGTGACGGTGCTGACCTGGGCGCCGAGCGCTACGAGCCTGCTCAAGCGTATTCCCGAGCTCGGCTCAGCGCACAAGCACCTCGGCACGCTGCTCAGCGCGTTCTGACGGCACCGCAGCAGGCGTTCCGCGACGGAAAGAAAGGCACTCGGGTTGCTACGGCGACCCGCAGCCGAGCAGCGCGACCATGCGCCCGAGCCCGATCTCCAGATCCTCGTCGGCCACGGCGTAGGACAACCGCAGGTGCCCTGGGCTGCCGAACGCTTCGCCGGGCACGACGGCGACATCGGCGTGTTCCAACAGTGCTGCGGCGAGCTCCGCACTGGAATCGATGGCGGTGCCGCCGATGCTGCGCCCGAGTAGCCCCCCGACGTCTGGGAACGCGTAGAACGCGCCATGCGGAGTCGGACACGTCACACCTGGCACCGCAGCAAGCATGCGGAGCACCATGCTGCGGCGCCGGTCGAACGCCACACGCATTGCCTCGACCGCGTCGAGCGGGCCGGTGACTGCGGCCAGCGCCGCACGCTGCCCGACGTTCGACACGTGGGAGCTGAGGTGGCTCTGCAGGCTGGTCGCGGCCGCGACGACCGCGGGCGGGCCGATCAGCCACCCGACGCGCCAGCCGGTCATGGCGTAGCTCTTGGTCACCCCGTTGACGATCACGAACCGGTCCGCGAGCTCGGGCGCGGCGACCGGCATGGAGACGGCCTGTGCTCCTTCGTACACGAGGTGTTCATAGATCTCGTCTGCGACCACCCAGAGCCCGCGCGCGGCCGCCCAGCGCCCGATCTCCCCAGTCAGCGCCGGTGGCGCGACGGCGCCGGTCGGGTTGGACGGGGAACACCACAGCAACGCTTTCGTGCGAGGAGTCAGCGCGGCGTTCAGTTGCTCGACCGCGGGTAGGTAGCCGTCGGCTGCGCCGGTGGGGACGGGTACCGCCACCCCGCCCGCCAGTCGAATCGCCTCCGGATAGGTCGTCCAGTACGGCGCGGGCAGCAGTACCTCGTCGCCTGGGTCGAGCAGCGTGGCGAAGGCCTGGTAGACCGCCTGCTTGCCGCCGTTGGTGACAAGGACTTGATCGGGTCCGACGACGAGGCGCGAGTCGCGCCGCGTCTTCGCCGCGATCGCCTTGCGGAGGTCCGGGTGCCCGGCCGCGGGCGAGTAGTGGTGCTGTCGGGGATCGGCGCAGGCCGCGACGGCCACGGCGACGATCGGCGCGGGCGTCGGAAAGTCGGGGTCACCGGTGCTGAGGCCGATCACCGGGCGCCCGGCCGCCCACAACGCCTTCGTCCGGTCGTCGATCGCAACCGTCGCGGACTGGGCGATCCCAGCGACCCGACGCGACAGCGCATGCGCGGCTCCCTCGGGGTCCACACACGTCACTCTGAAACGGTCCTATCCTGCAACGCACCCCGCACCAGCGCTTGGAGCCGCGGGGAGGGCCGGACCCCGAGTTCCGAATACAGCATCGTCTCGAACGTCGTAAAGTGCCGGTGCGCCGCTGCGACGTTGTCCTGGGCGAGGAAAATCTTCACCGCGAGCGCCTGCGCGGTCTCCCGGAGCGGATCCGCCGCCTGCACCTGCAGCGCCATATCTAGTGCCTCGCCGAAGCACCCGCGCTCTAACAAACACCGGGCGGACGCCTCCAGCGCATGTAGGTGCAACTGCCGCAGTCGGACTCGTTCGACGACGATCCAGTCGTCATCCCACCCGGGCAGCAGATCCTGGACGACCGGCCATCGGCCAAGCTCAGCAAACACCGGATCGAGGTGGGCGGGAGCGCGCACGGTGGAAAGAGCACGCCGGGCGTGCGCCTCGAGAACCGCGGTGTCGACCTGCACGCCCGGGCGCAGGTGAAGCCCGCCAGCGTCGTTCGCCAGCACTCCCATGGCATGGTGGGACACACGCCACAGATCCGACCGCATCCGGTGCCCCGCTCGGCGGTCGTCGACGTCAGGCCACAGCGTCCGCCCGGCCTGCTGTCGCCCAATCCGCTCCGCGATCGCGACGAGCGCGACTAGCCGCTGCGCGCTGCGCGGCAGGTTGACGACCATGGAGTGCAGGGATAGCGCAAACCCACCAAGGAGCCTCAATTCGACAGGACCCGACATCCGCGACCTCACACAGGCTGGAGTGTTCCCGATTTTATTGACACCGATTTAGACTGCCAGATCGGTTAGTTTCCTATATCCTAGCTCGTATTCGTCGGGTGTCAAGTAGCCGAGGGTGGAGTGTCGCCCACGGCGGTTGTAGTAGCCCTCGATCCACAGGAATGTGTGTTGCCGAACGTCGGTGAGGTCGTTCCACGGCCGGGTGTGGATGAGCTCTTTCTTGTAGGTCGCGAAGAACGACTCGG
>Ga0136630_1000408_pt1 | contig 16303 bp, 17 predicted proteins | sample AntDrymUQ5682106_2_FD_105496 | JGI IMG/M metagenome (GOLD analysis project Ga0136630, IMG submission 105496) | Polar desert sand microbial communities from Dry Valleys, Antarctica - metaG UQ568 (21.06) | ecosystem: Environmental > Terrestrial > Soil > Desert | place: Antarctica: Dry Valley...
CCGTCGCGCTCCTGGCCGTCGGCCTCGCGGGCGGCGCCCAGGACGAGGTCGCCCGCGGGCTGCTCGTGACTCCGACGCTGCTTGCCGCGCCGCTGGGACTGCTCACGACCGTGGTCGTGTCCCTGCTCACCGCACCGCCGACCGACGTCGACGCGGCCTGGATCAAGCTCCACGGCACCGCCGCCGACCGGCACGCCGAACGGCTCGCGAGGCTGACCATCCGCGGCGTGGCGCCCGACGCCGCAGAGGTGTCCCGGTGAGGCGCGGCGGCGGGCTGCTCGCCCTTGCGGTCAGTGCCCTGTGGCTGTTCGTCTACGTCGTCACCCGCGTGGTGACCGACCCCCCGCTGGGGACGCACTGGACCGTTCTGGCGGGGGTTTTCCTGACGAACCTGCTGATCCTCGGCTACCCGTCTGCGTTGCGCGGGCCGCGGCTGCTCCGGCCGCGTCAGGCCCGCGCCCGCAGGCCCCAGGGCACCTTCGCCGTTGTCGGTCCCGGCATGCCGTTGCGCTCGGGGCTGACGGCCGGGGCCGCCGAGCGCACGGTCAAGCTCCTCCGCCCCCTGCTGAGCGGCGACGCGGTGGCGATCACCGATCGGGAACAGGTCCTCGCGTTCACCGGTCCGGGGCACGATCATCACCGGCGGGGAGCGCCGTTGAAGACCGACGCGACCCGCCGGGTCCTCGCCGGGGCCCGCACCGCCGTCGTCCGGGACCGCCGCGAGCTGGGCTGCTCGGAGGCCGGCTGCCCGCTGCGCACCGCCGTGATCGCGCCGCTGGCGATCGGCAGGCGGGTCGTGGGGACGCTGAAGGTGTACCGGCTCGACGCCGTCCCTCCGCCGCGGGAGCTGATCGAGGGCATGGCCGGGATCCTCGCCCTGCATCTGGAGCTCGCGGAGCTGGACCGGGAGCGCCAGCTCGCGGCCGACGCCAAGCTGGACGCCCTGCGCGCGCAGATCAACCCGCACTTCCTGTTCAACACCCTGAACACGATCGCGTCGAAGGCCCGCACCGACCCCGAGGAGGCGCGCCAGCTACTGCTGCGGCTGTCGGATTTCTTCCGCTACTCGATCCGCCAGGACGGCCACTTCGCCGACTTCGGGCAGGAGTACTTCTTCGTCCGCACGTACCTGTCCCTGGAGCAGGCGCGCTTCGGCGAGCGTCTCGCGGTGCGCTACGACGTCGACCCGCAGGTGCTCGGCGTCCAGGTGCCGGTGCTGACGATCCAGCCCCTGGTCGAGAACGCCGTCAAGCACGGGCTGGCGGAGAAGGTCGGCGGCGGGACGGTCGTGCTCCGCGCCCGCGTCGACCCGCTGGCGCGCACCACGACGATCCAGGTCCGCGACGATGGGGTGGGCATGGACGCGGAGACGATCGCCCGGGCGCTGGACGGCGGCGGCCGGGGCGGGGCGCCGGACGGCGGCGGACCGGACGGCGGCATCGGGCTGCGGAACATCAGCCAGCGGCTCGCGACGTTGTTCGGGGAGCGCTACTCGATCGACGTCCGGTCCCGGCCCGGCGAGGGGACGACGGTGGACCTGCGGATGCCGCTGCGATGAGGGCGCGGTGTCTCATCGTCGACGACGAGGCGCCTGCGCGCGAGGAACTGCGCTTCCTCCTGCGGGGGTTCGACGACGTCCAGGTCGTCGGCGAGGCGACGAACGCGGAGGAGGCGCTGGTGCTCCTCGGCTCGCTGACCTACGACGTGGTGCTGCTCGACATCCGCATGCCCGGCGGCACCGGGCTGGAGGTGGCGGCCGCGCTCCGCGACTCGCCGCAGCGGCCGGCGGTGATCTTCACGACCGCCTACCCGGACCATGCCGTCGAGGCCTTCGACCTCGAGGCGGCCGACTACCTCGTGAAGCCCTTCGACGCCGGCCGCCTGCGCCGCGCCCTGGACCGGGCGCTGTCCACCGGGGCCGACGAGGACGAGCCGCCGGTGCCGGACGCCGGCTCCGAGGCGCTCGGCCGCATCCCGGTGCAGCGCGGTGACCGCACCGTCCTGGTCGACGAGTCGGAGATCGTCTACGCCAGCGCCGCGCGGGGCTACTCCTACCTCAAGCTCGCGGAGGATCGGGTGCTGGTCAGCTGGTCGCTGTCCGACCTCGAGCGTCGCCTGTCCGGCCACTTCTTCCGCGCCCACCGGTCGTACCTCGTCAACCTCGACCACGTCCGCGAGCTGATGCCCGACTTCAAGGGCGCCCTCGTGCTGGTCATGGACGACGCCCAGCGCAGCCGCGTGGAGGTCTCCCGACGCCAGGCGCGCGAGCTCCGCCGCCTCCTCGGCCTGTAGCCCGCTCCCCCTGTACCCCGCTCGGCCTGCAGCCCACTCGGCCTGCAGACCTCCCTGGCTTCGAAGGGTAGGCGCGGCTATCGGCGCCTACCCTTCGAACGCTGAGCCGGGGCGCTCAGTACTCCTCGTCCTGCTCTAGGACCAGTCCCTCGAGGTCGTCGCGGGCGGTGTCACGGTCGTGCTCGCTCGCCTCGGGCTCCGGGCGCGGCTCGGTGGCGACGCGGCGGACCTCGTCGGGGTCGAGCCCGTCGTCGGCGAGGGCGCGGAGCTCCTCGTCGGTCAGCTCGATCTCGGGCTGTTCGGGCGTCCGCCGGCGCGTCCGCCGCCCGGCGGTGTCGGCGGTCGGCGCGTTCTTGCGCTCGCGGGCCATGGAAGCTCCTGTCAGATGAGGGAGTCGATGTCGGCCTGCTTCGTGCGGACCGCCTCGGCGGCTGCGCGCAGGTTGGCCAGCTCGCTGCCGGTGAGGTCCAGCTCGACGACCTCTTGAACGCCGGCGCGGCCGAGCCTCGCCGGCACGCCGAGGTAGACGTCGGCGATGCCGTACTGCCCGGTCACCCAGGCGCACACCGGCATGACGGCGCCCTCGTCCCTGGCGATCGCCTCGGCCATGCGCGCCGCGGCCGACGACGGCGCGTAGTACGCCGACCCCGTCTTTAGCAGCGCCACGACCTCGGCGCCGCCGTCCCGGGTGGCCTGCACGAGCTCCTCGACCTCGTCGTCGGGGAGCAGTTCGGCGAGGGGCTTGCCGTCGACGGTCACCTTGGACGGGACCGGCACCATCGTGTCGCCGTGCGAGCCCAGCGTGATCGCGTCGACGGCCAGCGGCGAGACGCCCAGGCGCTCGGCGACCTTGTCGGCGAACCGGGCGGTGTCGAGCATGCCCGCCTGACCCATGACGCGCTCCGGCGGGAAGCCCGAGACGCGCTGGAACAGCGCGGTCATCTCGTCGAGGGGGTTGGACACCACGATGACGACCGCGTCCGGTGAGCTCGACGCGACCTCCTTCGCGACGCCTCCGACGATCTGCGCGTTGTCCGACAACAGGTCCATGCGGCTCATGCCGGGCTTGCGGGGCTTGCCGGCGGTGACGATGACGAGATCGCTGCCTGCGGTGTCGCCGTAGTCGTTGGTGCCGACCACGCGGGTGGTGAAGCGCTCGATCGGCCGGGACTGGTTCATGTCGAGCGCGAGGCCCTGGGGGAGGCCCTCGACGATGTCGGTCATGACCACCTCGTCGGCGAAGCCCTTCTCGGCGATGCGCTGCACGGTGGTCGACCCGTACTTGCCCGCACCGACAACGGTGATCTTCACGATGTGCCCTCCTCGGGTGGCGATCGCGTCCCGCCCCGTCACGCCGAAGAGCCTACCCCGCGATCCCTGCATGCCGCCGCGCGGCGAGCAGGGTGTTCGCCAGGAGCATCGCCCGGGTCATCGGCCCGACGCCGCCCGGCACGGGCGTGATCGCGCCGGCGACCCGGGCCACCTCGGGGAAGTCGACGTCGCCGAAGAGGCTGCCGTCCGCGCGGCGGTTGATGCCGACGTCGACCACCGCGGCGCCGGGGACGATCATCTCCGCGGTCAGCGTGTGGGGGTGGCCGGTCGCGACCACGACGATGTCGGCGCGGCGCGTGTGGGCGGCGAGGTCGGCCGTCCCGGTGTGGCACAGGGTGACCGTGGCGTTGGCGGCCCGCAGCGACAGCAGCAGCGCGAGGGGGCGGCCGACGAGCTGGGACCGGCCGACGATGACGACGTTCGCGCCGGCCACCGGGATGCCGTACTCAGCGAGCAGTAGCTGGCAGCCGAGCGGCGTGGCGGGGACGAAGGTCGGGTCGCCGCGCAGCAGCCGCCCCCCGTTGACGGGGTGCAGCCCGTCGACGTCCTTGGCCGGGTCGATGCGCTCCTGAGCCGCCACCGCGTCGAGCCCGCCCGGCAGGGGCATCTGCACGATGATGCCGCTGACGTCAGGGTCGGCGTTCAACCGGTCGATCTCGCGGTGGAGGTCCCGCTGGGTGGTGCCGGCGGGGAGGCGAACCCCGAGCCACCGCATGCGCACGGCGCGGCAGTCGCGTTCCTTCCCGTCGACGTACACGGCGCTGGCCGGGTCGTCGCCCACGAGGACGGCCGCGAGGCCGGGCACGACGCCCGCCGCCGCCAGGCCGGCGACCTCGCCGGCGATCCGGTCACGGATCGCGGCCGCGACGGCCTTGCCGTCGATGATCCGTGCCGTCATGCGGGCTCCTGGACAGGGCGGAGCCATATCATGCCGGAATTCGCGGGCCCCGGAAGGTCTCGACCACGCTCCCGATCGTGCGTCCCGCAAGGCGCGCCGCCGCCGCCGCGCGCCCGGCGACCACGGCGAACGGCAGGCAGGCCGCGGTGCCGGCGACGATGACCAGCGCTCCGGCCAGCCAGCACGGCAGCAGCAGGAGCCGCACCAGGGCGGCGCCGCCACCGCGCGCGCCCGACATCGCGGCGCCGACGCCGGCCAGGGCGACGCCGACGCCGGCACCGCCCAGGACCAGCGCGGCCGGCTGCGGGCCCTGCAGCGGCGCCGTCAGCGCGACGGTGACGACGGCGAGCGCGCCGGTCACCACCGCGCGCGTCCAGCTGCGGCGCAGCAGCGACCCGGCCGTGCGGTCGGCGATGAGGAACGCCCACGCGACGGGGGGTGCGAGCACCGCGAGCCCCAGGGGGCCTCCGGCGAGCAGCTGCGCCGAGAAGTGCACGGCCGCGACCGCGGCTGCGGCGACGAGCAGCCGTTCGCGGGGGATCGCGCCGCCGACCCAGCCGACCGCGGGCGCGGCGACGAGGACGGCGAGGACGAGGAACCAGCGACCCCACCGGGGAGGGCGCGGGCGCTCCGACGGGTGCCGCTGCGGCCCTCCCCCGAACGCGTGGCTGCCCCCCGTCGCGGCCGCCGCCAGCTCGACCTCGGGCGGGCGGTCATCCCAGCGCGGCCCGGCCGCAGCCTCGGGCCCGGAGTCCGGCCACTGCAGCCCTTCCCCCCGGTGTGCCGGCCGCGCCACCGCGGTGGTGGCCGATCCGGCGGTCCGCGGGTCCGGTCCCCAGAACACGTCCGGATCGACCACCTGCCAGCCGAGCGCCGAGCCGGGCTCCAGCAGGGACCGGCACGAGACGGGCCGGTCGCCTGGGCGGGATGACAGCGCCAGGCGGACACCGTCGGGCACGTCGCACCGCTGTGGTTCGTCGAGCAGCCGGACGAGGGCGTCACCGCGCGCGCCGGTCAGCAGCGCCACCGCCGTGGCCGCGAACGAGTACACGTCGGCCGCCGGTCCGATCCGCCCCGTGACCACCTCCGGCGCGCAGAAGACGGGCGTCCCGATCCTGGTCAGGTGGGTCGCGTCGACCCCGCGCAGCGTGGAGGGATCCACGAGCACCAGCCCGCTCGCGGCGGCGACGATGTTCGCCGGCTTGACGTCCCGGTGGACCAGCGGGACGCCGTCGGACCACGCGCCGGTGTGGAGCAGGTCCAGCGCCTCGGCGAGCGGCAGCAGCCGCTCGAGCGCTCCGTCGTCGCGCCCGGCCGACGCCAGCGACGGACCGTCGACGTAGTCCATCTCGACATAGCCCCAGCCGGCCAGCGGCCCGCCGAGCAGCCGCCCGCCGCGGTACACCCGGACCAGGGCGGGGTGGTCGATCCGCAGCAGCCAGCGGCCCCGGGCCTCGACGTCCTCGGGCTCGGCGAGGCACTCGGGCCGGATCAGCTTGAGGGCGCGGGCACGGCCGGCGTCGTCCCGGGCCTCCCAGACCTCCCCCTCACCGCCGCGACCGACGCACCGGAGCAGACGGAGGCCCGCGACCACCCGGGCCCGCGCCGTCGTGCTCACTGCCGCCTCCCTGTCGTCACCGGACGGACCTCGTGACGCTATCGTGCCGGTCTGCGCCGCTCGTGGCCTGCAGGGAGCCCCATTGACCACCCCGCCCTCCGCGGGCCCGGTGCGCCGGCCCGTGCTCTCCGGCACCGTTGGAGCGCTGATGATCGCGTTCTCGGCGATCTTCGTTCGCCTCGCCGACGTCGCGCCCTCGACCGCGGCCGTGTACCGCTGCGCGTACGCGCTCCCGGTGCTGGCGGCGCTCGCGGCCCGCGAGCAGCGGCGCTACGGGCCACGTGCCCCGGCGGATCGCAGGGCGGCCCTGGCGGCCGGCGTGTTCTTCGCGATCGACCTGACCTTCTGGCACCACGCGATCGCGGAGGTCGGAGCGGGCCTCGCCACCGTGCTCGCGAACACGCAGGTGGTCATCGTCGGCATCGTGGCCTGGATGGTGCTCGGCGAGCGGCCTGACCGCCGGCTGCTGACCGCCGTGCCGGTCGTGCTGCTCGGCGTGGTGCTGATCTCGGGCGCGGTCGGGGGCGGGGCGTACGGCCGCAACCCGGGGCTCGGAGTCATCTACGGGCTGGTGACGGCGTGCGCGTACGCCGGTTTCCTGCTGCTGCTGCGGCGGGGCAACCGGGATCTGCGCCGGCCGGCGGGCCCGCTGTTCGAGGCCTCGCTGGTCGCCGCGGTCGTGTCCGGGCTGGCCGGCGCGGCCGCGGGCGACCTCTGGATGTCGCCGTCGTGGCCAGCGCACGGCTGGCTGCTCGTCCTGGCGCTGACGAACCAGGTCGTCGCCTGGCTGCTGATCTCGGTGTCCCTGCCGAGGCTGCCGGCGCTGGTGACGTCGGTGCTGCTGCTCCTGCAACCCGTGGCGTCGGTGGTGCTCGGCGTCGTGCTGCTCGGCGAGGACCCCTCCCCGGTCCAGGGAATCGGCGTCGTGGTGGTGGCCGGCGGCATCCTGCTCGCGTCGCTCCGCCAGGGGAACCGCGACGGTCCGCCCCCCGGGGCGGAGGGCCGCGACGCGCGGCCGGCGCGGCCGTGGGCGCGCCGCCGGTCCTACATCTCCGCGTCGTAGACGTGCCGACCGCCGAGACGGGCGTCGTCGTCGCCACCCGGCGGACGGCCGCGGTCGGCGCTCATCCGGATTCGGTCGCCGGTTCGGTCTCCGATCCGGTCTCCGTGGGCGGCTCCACCTCTGTCCCCTCGACCCACACGATCTGCAGGTAGGCGTCGCCCTCAGGCGGGGACACGCGGGCAAGCCCGGCCATCACGACGTCCCCCTCGGCCGGCGCCTCGACCCCCGCGGCGAGCCCCAGGACAGCGCACTCCTGGGATCCGGTCGCTGGCGCCGTCGACGCGAGGTCGCTGGTGACGCAGATCCCGTCGCCGTCCTCGGTGGTCGCGATGACGCGGACCTGCTGGTAGGTGATCTCGTTCGACGACGAGAAGGGGTTGCCCGTCAGGACCACCAGCAGGACGACGCCGAGCAGGAAGCCGACGAGCAGGCCCACGACGGCGCTGCGCAGTCCTGCGGAGCCAGAACGGGCGGGCTGGGCAGAGGAGCTCACCCCGGCATCGTAGTCGCGAAAGCCGGCTCCGAGGCTCAGTGGCGGAAGTGGCGGCGACCGGTTAGCACCATCGGCACGCCGCGCTCATCGCAGGCGGCGACCACGTCGGCGTCCCGGACGCTGCCGCCGGGCTGGATCATCGCCACCACGCCGGCGTCGAGCGCGACGTCGGGGCCGTCGCGGAAGGGGAAGAACGCGTCGCCGGCAAGCACCGCGCCGTCGTGGCGGCCGCCCGACTTCTCCACCGCGATGCGGACGCTGTCGACCCGGGACATCTGCCCCGCGCCGACACCGACGACGGCGCGTCCCCTGGCGAGTACGACGGCGTTGGACTTCACGTGCTTGCACACCTGCCAGGCGAACCGCAGCTGGCCGAGCAGGCCGTCGTCGGGCTGTGCCCGGGTCGGCACCGACCACGTCTGCGGCGCCTCGGGGGCGCTGTCGGCGTCCTGCACCAGGAGCCCGCCCGCGACGCTGCGGAGGGCGCGCCGCGGCCGTCCGGGCGCCGGCACCTCCAGCAGGCGCAGGTTCGCCTTGGCCCGGAGCACCTCGAGGGCCTCGTCGGTGAAGGCGGGCGCCACGACGACCTCGGTGAACACCTCGACGATCTGCCGGGCGGTGACCGCGTCGACCGGGCGGTTGGCGGCGACGATGCCGCCGAAGGCGCTCACCGGGTCGCCCGCCAGGGCGCCGGGGTAGGCGTCGGCGAGCGTCCCGGCCACCGCGAGCCCTGCCGGGTTCGTGTGCTTGACGATGGCCACGCACGGCTCGTCGAAGTCGGCGGCCATGCCCCACGCCGCGTCGGCGTCGAGCAGGTTGTTGTAGGAGAGCTCCTTGCCGTGCAGCTGCCGCGCGCTCGCCAGCCCGACCGCCGCGCCGTCCTCGACGTAGTAGGCGGCGGCCTGGTGAGGGTTCTCGCCGTAACGGAGGTCCTGTGCCTTGCGCCACGTCCTCGTCAGGCGGGCGGGGAAGGGCTCACCGCGCGCGAACCAGGCCGCGACGTCGGCGTCGTAGGCAGCGGTGTGGGCGAACGCCTTCCCCGCCAGACGGAGGCGGGTGGCGCGGCTGACGCCCCCGCGCTCCCGCAGTTCCCGCAGGATCGCCGGGTAGTCGGCGGCGTCGACCACCGCGGCGACGGCGTCGTGGTTCTTCGCCGCCGCCCGCAGCAGCGCGGGACCGCCGATGTCGATCATCTCGACCGCGTCCGCGGGGTCGACGGACTCCTCGGCCACGGTCTGGCGGAACGGGTAGAGGTTGACGGCGACGAGGTCGATGCCGGTGAAGCCGTGCTCGGCGAGGGCGGCGAGGTGCTCGGGCTTCGACCGGTCGGCGAGGATCGGCGCGTGGATGGCCGGGTGGAGCGTCTTGACGCGGCCGTCCATGAGCTCGGGGAAGCCGGTGACCTCGCTCACGTCCGTCACGGGGACACCGGCGCCGCGGATGCGCTGCGCCGTCGAGCCGGTCGAGATCAGCTCGGCGCCGGCGGCGACCAGGGCGGCCGCGAAGTCGGTGAGGCCGGACTTGTCGTAGGCGCTCAGCAGCGCGCGGCGGAGGGGGACGACGTCGGTCACTCGGCGCTCCTCACATCACTCGGCGATCCTCACATGGCGGCCGTCCACGGTGAGGCGGCCGGAGCAGAACAGGCGGACGCAGGCGGGCAGCACCTCGTGCTCGGCGCGCTGGATGCGGTCGTGGAGCGTGCCGGCGTCGTCGCCGGGCCGGACCTCCACGACCCGCTGGGCGACGATCGGGCCGTGGTCGACCTGCTCGTCGACGAAGTGGACGGTGGCGCCGGTCACCTTGACGCCGTAGGCGAGCGCGTCGTCCACCGCGTGCGCACCGGGGAACGCGGGCAGCAGCGAGGGGTGGACGTTCAGCACCGGCCAGCGATCCACGAACCGGCGCGAGAGGATCCGCAGGAACCCGGCCAGCACCACCAGGTCCGGGGCGCCGGCGGCGACCGCGGAGACCAGCGCCCCCTCCCATGACGCGCGGTCGGCATACCCGGCGGGTTCGACCGCGACCGCCTCGATCCCCGCTCGGCGCGCGCGCTCCAGCCCGGCGGCGCCGGAACGGTCCGACACGACGACCGTCACCGCTCCTCCGAGGTCGTCGCCGTCGAGCAGCGCCTGGAGGTTCGTGCCGGCGCCGGAGACGAGCACGGCCAGTCGCCTCGGCACCCCCGACGCCATCTGGGCGATCATGCCAGACGGGGCGGGTTGTCATGCCGCCGCGCGCTGACCGGGCGGCCTGGTTTGCGGATCTCGCCCGGCGCGGAAGACTGGGCGACGGAGCCGCAGTCCCGGCGGCTGCCCAGTCCGAAGGATCGCAGTGGTCGCCCAGCCCCCGAACACCCGCCACAGCCCACCGCTGCGGTCAGACGGCCGACCAGTCCTTCGGGGGTGGCTCCACGCCGCCATGACGCCCCTGGCGGTGGCCGGTGTCTGGGTGCTGTGGCGCTCGGCGTCGCCGGCGGCCAGCGCGCGGCTGTCGGTGCTGGTGTTCGGGATCTGCCTGGTGGGGCTGTACGCGACGAGCTCGATCTATCACGTGCCCCGGTGGGGGGCGCGGACCCGCCTGATCCTCTCCCGGTGCGACGGGGCGATGATCCAGCTGTTCATCGCCGGCACCTTCACCCCGATCGCCTTCCACACCCTCGACGGGTCGTGGCGCGCGTGGAGCCTGTTCGTCGCCTGGGCGGTCGCGATCGTGGGGGCGGTCATCGCCGCCTCGCCGCTGCAGGCGCCCCGGTGGCTCGGGACCCTCGGCTACCTGGCGGTCGGCTGGCTGCTGGTGGTGCCGTTCACCAGGGTCATGACCGCCCTGCCGTGGGAGGGGTCAGGCCTCATCGCCCTCGGCGGGCTGCTCTACACCGCCGGCGCCGTCGTGTACCTGAATCGCTGGCCGGACCCGGCGCCGGCCTGGTTCGGCTTCCACGAGGTCTTCCACCTCTTCGTGATCGCGGCCAGCACGGCGCACTACCTGGCGATCTGGCGCTACGTGCTCCCGGCGGCCTGACCGGGACCCCCCGGCTCACGCCAGGCGCTCGATCATCAGCTCGGCGGTCTCGGTGGGGTTCGTGCCGACGGCGATGCCGAGCTCTTCGAGGGCGGCCTTCTTGTCGGCGGCGGTCTCGCCGCCCTCGCCGCCCTCCTTCACGATCGCGCCGGCGTGGCCCATCTGCTTGCCCGGCGGGGCGGTGAATCCGGCGATGTAGGCGACGACCGGCGTGTCGGGGATGTGCTCGGCGATCCACTCGCCCACGCGCTGCTCCTCGGTCCCGCCGATCTCGCCGACGAACACGATCGCCTCGGTGTCGGGGTCCTCGGCGAAGCGCGGGATGACGTCGAGGAAGTTCGACCCGATGATCGGGTCGCCGCCGATGCCGACGCAGGTCGAGATGCCGATCCCCGCGAGGTTGAGCTCGTGCATGATCTGGTACGTCAGCGTCCCCGAGCGGGAGACGAGCGCCACCTTGCCCGGCTTCGTGATCTCGCCGGGGATGATCCCGACGTTCGCCTTGCCCGGCGAGATCAGGCCGGGACAGTTCGGCCCGACGAGCACCGGCCGCCCTTCCTTCGTGAACGAGCCGTCGGGTCGGCGGGGGTAGAGGGTGTTGTAGACGACCGCCATGTCGTGGAGCGGCACCCCTTCGGTGATGCACACGATCGTCGCGATGCCGGCCCCGTGGGCCTCGAGGATCGCGTCCTTCGTGAAGGGCGCGGGGACCATGATCATCGTCGTGTCCGCCCCGTCGGACTCCACCGCCTCCGCGACCGTGGCGCGGACCGGCACGCCGAGCTCCTCCCAGGTCGTCCCGCCCTTCTTCGGGTGCGTGCCGGCCACGATGGTGGTCCCGTACCGGGCGTTGCGGCGCGCGTGGAAGGTGCCCTGGCTGCCGATGCCCTGCACCACGACCCGGCTGGTCTCGTCGATGAGGATGCTCACGGCTCAGGCCTCCTTCACGAGCGCGACGGCGGCCTCGGCGGCGTCGAGCATCTTCTCGGCGGGGACGATGTTCGGGTTGTCCGCCTCGGTCAGCAGGCGCCGTCCCTCCTCGGCGTTCGTGCCGTCGAGGCGCACGACGAGCTGCTGGCGGACCTCGCCGATCTCCTCGAGGGCGCCGAGCACCCCGCGGGCGACGTCGTCGCAGCGCGTGATGCCGCCGAAGATGTTCACGAGCATGACCTTGACCTGCGGGTCGCCGAGGACGAACGCGATGCCCGTCGCCATGCTCGCGGCGCTCGCGCCGCCGCCGGCGTCGAGGAAGTTCGCCGGGCGGCCGCCCGCCTGGTTGACCACGTCGAGGGTCGACATGACCAGCCCGGCGCCGTTGCCCATGACCCCGATGTCGCCGTCGAGCTTGACGTACTGCAGGCCCGCCTGCTTCGCCCTGGCCTCCAGCGAGTCCCCGGCCGAGCTGTCGTCCAGCGCCGCCAGGTCGGGGTGGCGGAACAGCGCGTTGCCGTCGATCGAGACCTTGGCGTCGAGCGCGATTACCCGGTCGTCGGGGGTGAGGACGAGCGGGTTCACCTCGAGCAGCGTCGCGTCGGCGTCGACGAAGCCCTGGTAGAGGCCGAGCAGGAGCGCGGCGGCCTGGTCCCGGGCCCGCTCGGGCAGCCCCGCGTCGTCCATGACGCGCCGGGCGGTTGCCGCGCTCAGACCGGCCGTGGGGTCGACGTCGACCTTGACGACCTTCTCCGGGTTGGTCCGGTTCACCTGCTCGATCTCGACGCCGCCCTCGGCCGAGCAGATGATCTTGTGGCCCTTGCCGACGCGGTCGACGAGCAGGGACAGGTAGTACTCCTCGGCGATGTCGCTCGCGGGCTCCACCAGGACGAGCCCGACGACGTGGCCCTTGATGTCCAGCCCGAGGATGCGCTCGGCCGCCGCGCGCGCCGCCGCCGGGTCCGGGCAGTACTGAACGCCTCCGGCCTTGCCGCGCCCGCCGGTCAGCACCTGCGCCTTGACCATGACCGGGACGCCGAAGCCGGTGGCGAGCGCCGCCGCGTCGTCGGCGCTGGACGCCACCTGCCCCTGGGCGCTGGTGGGGATGCCGTAACGGCGGAAGAGGTCCTTGCCCTGGTACTCCATGAGGTCCATGTGCTCGTCGAGCCCTTCTCTCGGGACGTCAGTCGCGCGGCGTCACGTTCGCCTTCACCCAGTCCACGATGTCCGTCGTGCGCGCGCCGGGGGTGAACACGGCGGCGACGCCCTGCTGGGACAGGGCGGCGATGTCCTCCTTCGGGATGATCCCGCCGCCGAAGACGACGACGTCGTCCGCGCCGCGCTCGGCGAGGAGGGCGGACACCTTCGGGAACAGCGTCATGTGGGCGCCGGAGTGCACCGACAGGCCGACCGCCTGGACGTCTTCCTGCAGGGCCGCCTCGACGATCTGCTCGGGCGTCTGGTGGAGACCGGTGTAGACCACCTCGATGCCGCCGTCGCGGAGCGCCCGCGCGACGATCTTCGCGCCGCGGTCATGCCCGTCCAGTCCCGGCTTTGCGATCAGCACGCGGATGGACACGGTTGCGCCTCCTGGTCGGGGCGGACGACACTGCCGGGCATCAAGCGGCCGGCCGCGGCGCGCCAGACCGGCCGCGAGCATAGCCCACGGCCGAGAACGCGTCGGTGGACGGCGCGAGGGGGACGCTTCTGTCCGGTCCTGACTTCGGTCCCGGCGGCTACCTGCCGGAACGTGCCGCCAAGCGGTCCCGCAAGATCGTGTTGCGGGAGCAGATGGGGCTCGGCTGGGTGCTCGCTGCGGCGGCGGCGGCGTTGCTGGTCCTCCTCGCCGGAGCGGTCTTCCTCCTCACGCGGACCGGGCCGCCGGCCGGGCCGTACCGCGCTGTGACTCCGCTTGCGGACATCGACGCCGGCGGGGCCGTCGTCGTGGCGGTCGACCCGCTGCCCCGCGGCCTGCTCGTGGTCCGCGCCGGCGGCCCGGTCCGGACCTTCGTCGCGCCGCCGGGCGGTGCCGCGTACTGCCCGGCGTCGGGCCTGCTCGAGGCGCCGTCCGGGCGGTCGGTCTGGAACCTGGCCGGCCGCCGGGTCGGGGGGGTCGGCGAGTCGCTGCGCCGGGTCCCCAGCGTGGTCTACGACGGCGTCGTCTACGCCGACCCCTCGACGCCCCAGCCGGCCGCCGCGCCCGACGACGTCGGCGCCGTCGCCGAGTGCGCCCTGTCATCATCGATTGGCGGTCGCTGCGCGACCGCCCCCACCGAATCATGAGAATCGCCTCGGACGAGCCTCAGCGATTCACGGATCAGCGGAGCACGGCAGAGCACCGCGCTGACCCGCGCCACGATTGCCGCGACGCCGGACCGGGCATGGGGACGGCGTCGACAATGACCGGCGGGCCGCGGAGCCCGCGCTGGGAGGAGTTGCGATGCGCGCACGAACCTGCACAGCCGGCCTGGCTCTCATCCTGCTGGCCGCGTGCGGCGGGCCCGACGACGCGACCACGGGCACTGCCACCACCGCGGACACGACCCCGACGACGGAGCCGGCCACGGCGACGATGACCATCTCGCCGACGGACACGGCGACGTCCGAGACCGACACTCCGTCGCCGACCGCGAGCCCGTCGCCGACCGGTTCGCCCACCGACGACACCGCCTCGCCGACGCAGACCTCGGCGGCGTCGGCGGACGACGCCGAATACTGCGACACCCTGGCTGAGATCCCGGAGGTCCAGGGACGTCTCGTGAGCGTCCTGTCGGAGGTGCTCGGCCAGGCCCTGAACACCGAGTCGCCCGGCGAGGTGGACACCACGGAGTTCAACGACGAGATCGTCGCCGTCGTCTCCGACATCACCGACATCACAACAGAGGTCGCCGAGGTCGCGCCCCCGGAGCTGCAGGAGCCCTGGGAGGTCACGCGCGACTTCTACCAGCAGGTGCTCCCCGAGGTGGAGACCGCCGACGACGCCGCCCAGGCCTTCACCGACTTCAGCGAGACCCTTTCCCAGGAGCAGGCCGACGCCCTCGCGGCCGCCGACGAGACCTTCCGCCAGGACACCGAGGAGCGCTGCGGCTTCTCGATCGAGCCGTCGCTCGGATAGGCCTCCCCGCCGGATGCGGCGCAGTACGGTGCATCCGTGTACAGCCCCATCCGTCCACCTGACGCGGCGCTCGCGCAGCGGCCCATGGCGGACGCCGACCGTGTGCGCGATCGATGGCAGTCGCTGCGGTCGGCGCTCGGCGAGACGTGGGTCTTCGCTGCACTTGAGGGTGAGCAGTGGCGTGGCGCGGTGGAGACCGGGGTGGTGGAGCGTCTCTACGACATCTCCGCCGGGGTTGCCGAGGCCATCGTCGCCCAGGGACTCGATGCCGAAGGGGCGCTGCGGCTCGACGAGTCTACCTTCGACCAGATCGCGGCGCACCGCCACGCTGCCGACCTCGTCGGTGACGCCGTCCGCGCCGACCGGCCCATGTCGACCGGGCTGCTGAAGGAGTTCCACGCCGCGGTCACCTCGGCGCAGCCGCGGTACAAGGCGGTCGATCAGTTCGGACGCGCCGTCCAGGGCGCACTCCTCCACGGCGAGTACAAGACCGAGGACAACCACGTCCGCCTGCCCGGCGGCTCCGTCCACCACTACGCGCCGGCGATCCAGACCGCCAGCGAGGTGGACCGGCTGGTCGACTTCCTGGCGGCGGCGGCCGACGAGCACCCGGTGAGCCTCGCGGTGTTCGCGCACCACCGGCTCACCCGGATCCACCCGTTCCAGGACGGCAACGGCCGCGCTGCGCGGCTCCTCGCGACCTACTACCTCATCCGCGGGCGCTTCCTGCCGCTGACCGTAACGCGCGATCAGCGCGACGCCTACTTCACCTCCCTCCAGCACACCGACGCCGGCGACCCGCTCCCGCTCGCCACTTTCGTGGTTGCACGGCAGCGCGACGCCCTCCTCCGGGTCGAACAGCGCGCCTTCAGCGCCGACGTCGCCGCTTCCAAAGGAGTGGCCGGCATCGCCCGCGCGTTGGCCGAGTACGCCGCGGCCCGGCGGGACGGGGGCGGTGGGCGCGAACCGGCCGACCGCTTCGCCGACCTCGGCCGCACCACCGAGGTCCTGTTGCGGCAGCGCCTGGAGCGCGCGCTCGAGCCCTTCGCCGCCCACGGATTCGACACCGGCGCCCACTCCTACGGGTTCGACCTCACCGAGGGTGCCGACGCGCGGGCATTGTTGGCCGGCAGCGGCCTCCGCCCGCGGGAGCAGGCCGTGCTGGGAAGGATCCGGTTCGGAGTCGAAGTCGGGGACGCCGCCTGGCGTTACGGGTCGGTGGTTCTCGCCCCGCTGGCCAGCGTGACGGGAGACGAGCCCATCGGCTTGGTGTTCGAGGGTGCCGGCACGCTCACCGTGTTCACGGACGCACTTGACGAAGCCGAGCTCACCGCGTGGCTTGACGCGGGGATCGCCCGGTGGCTGGTCGGGTACGTCCGCCTGCTGTAGTGCCCGACAATCCCATGACGGTCGCTGCGCGACCGCCACCACCGAGGTCACGAGAATCGCCTCGGACGAGCCTCGGCGATTCACGATCAACGATCCCATGACGGTCGCTGCGCGACCGCCACCACCGAGGTCACGAGAATCGCCTCGGACGAGCC
>Ga0136630_1000409_pt1 | contig 16300 bp, 15 predicted proteins | sample AntDrymUQ5682106_2_FD_105496 | JGI IMG/M metagenome (GOLD analysis project Ga0136630, IMG submission 105496) | Polar desert sand microbial communities from Dry Valleys, Antarctica - metaG UQ568 (21.06) | ecosystem: Environmental > Terrestrial > Soil > Desert | place: Antarctica: Dry Valley...
GAGGTGTCCGGGTCGTTGTCGTAGTCCGCGAGCTCCTCCTGAACGAACAAGCCGCGATCCTCGGCGAAGTTCCGATCGAAGTTGAAGCCGTCCTCGTCGTCGTGCCCCACGACGACGCCCTCGATTGTGACCGTCTGCCCCACCAGCGGAGAGCTCGATCCGTCTCCCTGGATGTCGTGGATCTTGGTGATAGCCGGTTCCCCTCCGCCGGTGTCGCCACTGAGATTCTCGGGGTCGCTCGGAGAGATCGTCTCGAAGTCGGCCGCGTTATTGTCGCTGTCCTGCGTCTCGTTTCCGACTCTCCGCAGACTCGTGTCGCTGTTAGTAGCGGGAATCGTCGTGCCGCCGCCCTCGCGACAGTCAACGGGGCCGGGGCTGCCGCCCGAGCTGCCCGCCGCGTCGATCAAGGCGTCACCTGAAGTGACTATGCGGACACCACCGGTGTCGGTGAAGCCGGTGGCGTAGGTCTGGTCGCCGGGAACATCGCCCGAGTAGGGCCCCCCCGACGAGCTCGAGTTGGTAAAGAGGTAGTGGTTCCCCGGCTCGAGCACCACGCCGCTCGGAACCGTCGTCCGTACGCTTCTGGTGTTGCTTGCGTTGCAGCCCTCGAGCTTGTAGCCCGAGATATCGACCGACACCGACGAGGTGTTCAGAAGCTCGACGAACTCATCGCTGCCCCCGACCGGTCCTCGGAATCGAAACTCCGAGATGAGCACACCATTGGGCGATGCCGCCGCCGGTATGACCGTCACTGATCCCGCGACGAGCATCGCCGCCAGACTCGCCGCGATGCGAGCCCCCACACGTACCTTCAAAGGTCCCTCCCTCACACTTGTGGACACGCCCGCTCGTTCGTCACGAACAGAAGAAGCCGTCCGTTGTGGGGCTGCCCGAAGCCTTCAGCCGTCGAAACCTTAGCCCACCAAACCAGGAGCACAACCCGAAATCGGGCCGAGTTGCCGGACTGTTCAACCCGGCTTCATTCGGCCGGTCTGAGCTCCTTGAACCCCGTGTAGGGGTGAAGTGCGTCGGGGATGCGCACGCTGCCGTCGGGGCGCTGATGGTTCTCGAGCAAGGCGACGATGGTCCGGCCCACGGCGCAGGCGGTCCCATTGAGAGTGTGAACAAGTTTGGCCGAGCCCGCCCCTTTTCCGCCCTGCGGTCCGGCCGAGCCCGCCCCGGGTTTGTCCTGCGGTCCGGCCGAGCCCGCCCCCTTTCCGCCCTGCGGTCCGGCCGAGCCCGCCCCGCGCCAGCGGATGTGGAGCCGACGGGCCTGGTAGTCGGTCGTGTTGGAGGCCGAGGTGAGCTCGAGGTAGCGCTTGGCCCCGGGAAGCCAGGCCTCGTTGTCGACCTTCTTCGCCGCCGACGCTCCCAGATCCCCGGCGCACATCACCAGGACCCGGTAGGGAATCTCGAGGTTCTGCAGAATGCGCTCCTGGTTAGCTCGTATCGCTTGAAACTCGTCCCACGAGTCATCCGGATGGCAGAAAGAGAACTGTTCGACCTTGTCGAATTGGTGCACCCGAATGAGCCCTTTGGTGTCCTTGCCGTAGCTACCCGCCTCACGCCTGAAGCAGGGCGAGTAGCCCGCGTAACGAACCGGCAGGTCGTTGCTCGCCAGGATTTCGTCCGAGTGCATCGACGCGAGCGCGACCTCGGACGTGCCGGTGAGAAACAACTCGTCGCGTTCCATGCGGTAGAACTCGTGCTCGTCCGCTGGGAGAAAGCCCGTTCCATACATCGCTCGCCGGCGCACGAGGACGGGAGGAACAACCGGGGTGAAGCGATGCTCGGACAGGTAGTCGAGCACGAAACGCACGAGTGCGAGTTCGAGAATCACGCCGGCGCCGGTGAGATAGACGAACCTGCTTCCAGACGTCTTGGCCGCTCGATCCGAGTCGAAGATGCCGAGACTCTCACCGAGCTCGACGTGGTCCTTTGGTTCGAAGTCGAACTCCGTGCGCACGCCAAAGGTCCGTTCGACGACGTTGTCGCTCTCTGTGTGCCCGTCGGGCACGCTCTCGTGCGGCAGATTGGGGAGGTAGCTCGCCGCCTCTTCGAGCTCGGCGGCGACGCGCTCCAACTCCGGTGTCAGCGCCTCGGCTTTCTCCCCGATCGCCTTCGCGCTGGCAATCGCATCCTGGCGTTGCTCGGGTGGCGTTCCGCCGATGGCCTTGTTGGCCTTGTTGTGTTCGGCGCGCAAGTGCTCGACCTCGCCGAGCAATTCCCGGTGTCGTTCGTCCAGAGCGCGGATGCGCTCGAGATTGTCGACGCCACCACGCCGCTCGTAGCAGGCGCGCACGTAGCCGAAATCGTCTCGAAGGAGCTTCAGGTCAATCACGACGGTCCTTGAACGAGCGGATCAGCGACCGGGAACGGAGGGCACCTCGTCCGAGCCCCTAGGCTGGTTCTGCCGTCCGGTCGAGCCTGTATCGCGCTTGTCCTGCGGTCCGGCCGAGCCCGCCCCGCGCCTGTCCTGCGGTCGGGCCGAGCCCGCCCCGCGTTCGGCCCCCGCTACCGCTGCGTCGATGGCGTCTCGTTCCTCGTCCGACAGGTTGTGGCGCGACTTGGTCTCGCGCACGGGTTTTGCGTAGGTGCGCGTCTCGGTCCGGCCGTTGATCGAGGTGATGACGATGCCGTCGCCGTAGTCGTCCAGGAGAGCCGCCGAGAACGAGAGCTGACCGCCCATGTCCTCGAACGCGTCGTAGCGCACGACTGCGAAGCGCTGCAACGCGAGGCGTCCGACCGCGGCAAGATCCTCCTGAGCCGTGATGACCGAGCTCATCTTCTTCTCGACCGAGCGCGTCCTGCCGACCGAGTCCCCGACACTTGCGAGCAGGTCGTGGTCGCCGGTCTCACCTCGGAGCAGCATGTACTCGCGCCGTACCCTGCGCATACGAATCATCACAGCCGCGACCAGCAGGAGGCAGAGAAGCGCGACGCCGGCGACGAGCGCCAGGGCAAGGGTCAGTTCTTCGAGGGTGAGTTCAGGCACGGTGGCTCATCTTACACTGACCCCATGCGCGCAGATGAGGTAAGAAGCCTGCTCATCGCAGTCAGAGAAGGTCGCATTTCACCCGATGAGGCCGTCGCCTCTCTGCGGCGGCTTCCCGTCGACGATCTCGGCTTCGCGCAACTCGACACCCACCGCGAGCTTCGTCAGGGCCTGCCCGAAACCATCTACGCCGAGCACAAGACGCCCGCACAGACCGTTGCCATCGCAGAACGGCTTCTGGCCGGCACCACGGGACCGGTGCTGGCCACGCGGGTGCCACCGGATTCCGCCGCCATGCTCGTTGCCCGCCGGCCAGAGGCCATTTACCACCCAGTCGCGCGCGTCGTGGTCGTACGTTCGGAATCCGAGCCGGCGCCACTCGGGCTGGTCGCGGTCGTCAGCGCGGGCACTTCGGACCAGCCGGTTGCGGAGGAGGCGGCGGTCGTAGCGGAGGCCTGCGGCATCAAGGTGGAACGCGTTGCCGACGCAGGAGTCGCGGGGTTGCATCGCATCCTTGCGGCACGCGCTCCGCTTGACGAAGCCGATGCCGTCATCGTCGTTGCAGGAATGGAGGGCGCTCTTCCCAGCATCATCGGTGGTCTCACCGGTGCTCCCGTCGTTGCGGTGCCCACGAGCGTGGGCTACGGATCGTCGTTCGAGGGACTGTCCGCTCTCCTCGGCATGCTCAACTCCTGCGCCGCAGGACTCGTCGTGTGCAACATCGACAACGGCTTCGGGGCGGCGATGTTCGCATTGAGACTCTTGAACCGGAAGAGAGCATGAGGGTTTGCTACTTCGACTGCTGGGCGGGAGCGGCCGGCGACATGGTGCTCGGCGCCCTCCTCGACGTGGGCGTACCGCAAGAGGTGGTCGACGAGGCGCTCGGTGCGCTTGGGCTCGAGAGATGGTCGCTGACGGTCGGCGAGGCCACAAGGGGCGGCCTGCGAGCGAAGCACGTCACCGTAATAGCGGACCAACAGACCGACGCGCGTTCGTTCTCGGACATCGACGCCCTGCTCGACTCATCGAACATCGGAGAGCGCGTCAGGATTCTTGCCAGGGCAACCTTCAGAACGCTAGGTGAGGCCGAGGCACGCGTCCACGGCGTAGCTCTCGACGAAGTTCACTTCCATGAGGTCGGCGCGCTCGACGCCATCGTCGACATCGTCGGGGCATGTGCTGCGTTCGCCCACCTCGCCGCCGATCGCACGATCGTCTCTGCACTACCCCTTGGCGACGGGTTCGTCTCGACCGCTCATGGAACGCTTCCAGTACCGGTTCCGGCAGTGACGGAGATCCTCTCCTCGGCGGGAGCACCGGTCGTCGCCGGAGGCGAGGGTGAGACCGTCACTCCGACCGGGGCGGCTCTGCTCGTCACCTTCGCCGACTCCTTCGGCGCACACCCACCCATGCGACTGCAGCGAAGCGGATACGGCGCCGGCACACGCGACGCGACCACGCCCAACGTCGTACGCGTGCTCCTCGGAGAGTTCGAGCAGGCCAGCACACCCTCACCGGAAGCCGTGGTCATCGAGGTCAACCTCGACGACATGAGCCCCGAGCTCGTCGCTTACGCCAGCGACCGAGTGTTGCGGTCGGGGGCCTCGGATGCCTGGGTCACCCCCATCGTAATGAAGAAGAGTCGAGCCGCAGTCATGCTCTCGGTTCTGGTAACTCCACTGCATCGAGACCGCGTTCTCGAGGTGCTGTTCGCAGAAACCTCGACCCTGGGAGCGCGCCTGCTCCCAGTCGAAAAGGTCGCTCTCGGGCGCGACTTCGTCACCGTCGAGGTCCAGGGTCAAGTCGTGCGCGTGAAACAGGGGCTTTACGCCGGGGAAGTGGTCAACAGGGCACCCGAGTACGAGGACGCGCGCGCCGCCGCCGAGGCGCTCGGCCTCCCCCTCAAAGAGATCTACGCTCTCGCCCTCGAGGCCGCCCGGGCCCACAGCTCGTCCCCCCGACGGCCTTCCTAGCTTCTCTCGAGATCCCGGTTTTCTCGAGATCCCGGAAGGATTCCGGTGGCTCGGCCTCGAAGCCACTCCCACCCAAGGCAAGCTTTGCCCCTCAAGGCGCGGAAGGCCCCCGCTTCCACCCGGCGGGGGCCTTCTTGTGTCCTGCCTCTTGCCGTCGACTACGCGAGCGTGGCGTCCGCCGTGATGTCTACGTTGCCGGCGAGGGCCTTGCTCACCGGGCATCCATCCTTGGCCTTGGCGGCGGCCTCGGCGAAGCCCGAGGCGTCGAGATTCGGAACACTGCCGGTCACGTCGAGATGGACCGTGGTGATGTGGGGGCCCGAGTCGTCCACTTCGAACCCCACCGTGGCCTTTGTCTCGAGATGGTCGGCGGGCGTGTCGCCCTGGGCTAGGACGTTGGACAGCGCCATCGAGAAACACCCGGCATGCGCCGAGGCGATGAGCTCCTCGGGGGAGGTCGAACCCTCCGGGCGGTCGGTCCTGCCGTCCCAGGTGAGCGGAAGCTCACCGAACACTCCGCTGGCGGGCGTGACGCTGCCACCGCCCTCGAACAAGGTGCCCTTCCACTGCGCGGTCGCACGACTTTCAGCCATCTAGATCCTCCTGCTCGCGGTCTCTTCGTCGATGAAACCGTAGGGGTATTCGGGCCGGCCCGGGTCGCTGGCCTGGTCGAGCGCGGCGGTTTCGTCCTCGTTGAGCCACCAGTCGGCCGAGGCGAGGTTGTCCTCGAGCTGCTCGAGCGTCCGGACTCCGAGAATCGTCGAGCTCACGCCGGGTCGATGCGTGACCCAGTTGAGCGCCACCTGGCTGTGGCTGACGTCCCCCCTGTCGGCCACGACCTTGTCCATGGCGTCGAGCACCGTCCAGGTGCGCTCCGTGTTCCGCTTGTCGTAGGCCTCGACGCCGCGCTCGGGATCGTCCCCGAGGCGCGTGTCCCCGGTCGGGCGCTCCTCGCGCTTGTACTTGCCCGTGAGCCAACCGCCACCGAGCGGAGACCAGGGCAGCATCCCGATGCCCTCATCGAGACAGAGTTCGACGAGCTCCCATTCGATCTCGCGCGCCAGCAGGTTGTACTGGGGCTGGAGCGTCACCACAGGGGCCCGGCCGTTGACCTGGGCCAGCAGCGAGGCGCGCTGCAGTTGCCACCCGGTGAAGTTGCTGACGCCGATGTAGCGGACCTTGCCTGCAGTGACGAGATCGTCGAACGCAGCGAGGGTCTCCTCGAGCGGCGTGAGTGGATCCCAACAGTGGGCCTGGTAGAGATCGATGTAGTCGCTGTTCAGCCGGCGGAGACTGTTCTCGACTTCCTTGACGATCCAGCGGCGCGAGAGACCGGCGTCGTTGGGATCGTCGCCCATGGGGAAGCGCACCTTCGTGGCAATCACCAGATCATCACGCCGGCCCCGCTTGATCAGCCAGTGGCCGATGAACTCCTCGCTGACGCCCTCCTGGTAGACGTCGGCGGTATCGATGAAGTTGCCGCCCTCGTCGACGTAGCGGTCGAGGATGGTGTGAGCGTCGTCCTCGTCCGTTTCCTTACCGAAGGTCATCGTGCCGAGGCAGAGCGATGTCACTTGAGTTCCGGTCATACCGAGTGGTCTGTAGTCCATCGAGTAACCGTACCCAGTCGCGGGAATTGAACGCCTTCCGTTGGTGAGTCGGTTCGCTCACTGTCGGCTTCAGACTCATCCCGAGTTCGTCAGGCGCTATGCGCCGGTACTTCTCCGGAGTCGTGCATGGTGATCTTGCCCGCCTTGATCTCCTCGGCGTAGTGGCACGCCGCGAGATGACCGTCCGAGAGCAGTCGGAGTTCGGGAACCTCGGTGTCACATCTCTCGGGCTGGCGGAAGGGACAGCGGGTGTGGAAGCGGCAACCCGGCGGCGGGTTGGCGGGCGAGGGAAGGTCGCCCTTCAGAAGAATGCGCTCGCGCGAGCTCTCGATCTCGGGATCGGGAATCGGCACCGCGGACAGAAGAGCGATCGTGTAGGGGTGGCGCGGCGACGCGTAGAGCTCGTCTGCGGACGCGACCTCGACGATCCTGCCGAGATACATGACGGCGATGCGGTCGGAAATGTGTCGCACGACGGCGAGATCGTGAGCGATGAACAGGTAGGTCAGGTCGAACTCCTCCTGCAGCTCCTCGAGAAGGTTGACCATCTGGGCCTGGATGGATACGTCCAGGGCAGACACGGGCTCGTCGGCGACGATGAGGTCGGGATTCAACGCAAGCGCCCTGGCGAGTCCGATGCGTTGCCGCTGGCCGCCCGAGAACTCATGCGGGTATCTGGCGGTCGACGCTTTGGGCAGTCCGACGATGTCGAGAAGCTCCTCTGCTCGCCTGCGCGCATCGTCCCCCGATGCGATGCCGTGAATCTTTAGAGGCTCGGCGATCAAGTTGCCGACGTTCTGACGCGGGTTGAGCGATGAGTACGGATCCTGAAAGACCATCTGCATCCGGCCCCGCAGCTTGCGCATTTCTCTCTGCGCCAGCCGGGCGATGTCGTCGCCCTCGAAGATGATACGTCCCTCGGTCGGGTCGTAGAGGCGCAGAATCGTGCGGCCGACAGTGGTCTTCCCGCAGCCGGACTCGCCGACGAGGCCCAAGGTCTCACCCTTCGTGATGTCGAAGGTGACGCCGTCAACGGCCTTGACGTCGCCGACGTGACGATCGATCACGAGACCCGACTTGATGGGGAAGTAAACCTTGAGATCCTCGACCCTGAGCAGTTCGCTCGCTCCTTCGCCGGTCATCGAGCGGTCCTGCCCTCAGCTTGAGTAGCGACCACTTCGACGTGCGGCAGATCCTCATCGGGGACCGGGTTCCAACAGGCAACCAGGTGATCATCGCTGTCGATTCGAGCCAGCTCGGGCGTCTCTTCACGCGACTTATCCGTCGCGTAGATACAGCGAGGAGCAAACGCGCAGCCCTCGATATCCTGCGTCATGCTCAGCGGAGTACCGCCGATCGGCTCGAGCTTCTCTTTACGAGCCGCGTCCAGTCGCGGCACCGACTTGAGCAATCCCAGCGTGTAGGGATGGCGGGGGCGAGCGAACAACGAGCTCGTCGTGGCGCTCTCGACGAAACGGCCCGCGTACATGACGTTGGTGCGCTCACAGGTGCCGGCGACGACCCCGAGATCGTGCGTGATGAGTATGAGCGCCATGTTCTCCTCGGCGACGAGGTGCTTGAGGAGATCGAGAATCTGTGCCTGGATGGTGACGTCGAGCGCGGTGGTCGGCTCGTCGGCGATCAAGATCTTCGGCCGGCACGAGATCGCCATCGCGATCATGACCCGTTGCCTCATTCCACCTGAGAACTGATGGGGAAAGTCCTTGATGCGATCCTCAGCCGCAGGAATGCCGACTCGTCCGAGCAGCGAGATCGATTCCTTCTTGGCGTCGTCCTTGGACATGTCGAGATGCTTACGCAGGGACTCTGTGATCTGTCGTCCGATCGTCAGCACAGGATTCAGTGACGTCATGGGGTCCTGGAAGATCATCGCGATGTCCTTGCCGCGTACCTGACGAAGCTGTGAGTCGGGGATCTTGAGGAGGTCGACGCCGTCGAAGTTGACCTCACCTCTCATCACCCTGCCTGCCGGCTTCGGAAGGATCCCAAGCATCGCCAGCGAGCTGACGCTCTTGCCGCATCCTGATTCCCCCACGATGCCGAGCGTGCCCCCGGCCTCGAGATCGAAGGAGATGCCGTTGACCGCCCGCACGGTCGCCTTGCGCGTAACGAACTTGACCGAGAGATCTTTGACCGAGAGAAGCGCCACGGTTACGACCGCAGCTTCGGGTCGATGGACTCTCTCAGCCCGTCGCCGATCAGGTTGAGGCCGAGGACGCTGATCACGACAGCGGCGCCGGGGAAGATGACCAGATGAGCAGCGCGCTCGAGCCGGCTGGCGTTGTCGGCCAGCATCTTCCCCCACTCGGGGAAGCTCGGGTCCGCGGGACCGAGCCCGAGGAAACTCAGACCGGCGACGTCGATGATCGCCGTGGCCATCGCGAGGGTCGCCTGCACGATCACCGGGGCGAGCGCGTTGGGCAGAATGTGGATCATCAGAAGACGGCCCCCCGGCACTCCCACCGAACGAGCTGCCAGAACGTAGTCCGACTCGCGCTGCGCCAAGATCGCGCCGCGCAGCAGGCGCGCAAAGATCGGAACTGTCGTGATCCCGACCGCGCACATGATCTGGATGAGGCCGCGGCCCAGGAGAGTGACGAGGCCGATCGCCAGTAAGAGGCCCGGGATAGACAGCATGATGTCCATGATCCGCATGATCGTGGTGTCGACCCACCCTCCGAAATAGCCGGCCAGGGCGCCGAGAATCAGCCCGAAGGTAAGCCCGAACGTCACGGACACGAGGCCGACGAGCAACGACAGTCGCGCGCCGTAGACGACGCGCGAGAATTCGTCGCGCCCTTGTTCGTCCAGACCCATGAGGTGCTCCGAGCTTGGTCCCGCTGGGTCGGAGCTATCCAGCCCCCCCACTTGCTCTCGAGGTCCGTACGGAGCGATCAAGGGAGCAAAGATGGCGACGAGAATGAGCAACAGGATCACGGCCACACCCACCAAAGCAGACTTGTTGTGACGGAAGCGCTCGAGCGCGTCCCGCCCCAAGCTCGACGGCCGCTCGAGACGCAGTTCTTTGGCTTCGGCCTCTGCGATGCTCACTGGTAGCGAATCCTCGGGTTCAAAAAGGCATAGGAGAGATCGACGAGAAGATTCACGAATACGATTAGTACCGCGAAGAAGAGAATCCCGCCCTGCAACACAGCGTAGTCGCGGAACCTGATGGCCTCGAGCATCCAGCTCCCAACTCCGGGCCACGCAAAGACGGTCTCGGTCAGGATCGCTCCCGTCAATAGAAGTCCCGTCTGCAGGCCGATGATCGTGATCACGGGCAGCAGGGCGTTCTTGAGGACATGACGGCGGTCGATTACCCGGGGGTCGAGGCCCTTGGCGCGCGCCGTGCGAACGTAGTCCTCGCTGGTCACATCCAGAACGGCTGCGCGCGTGATGCGGGCGACGATCGCCAAAGGAATGGTCCCCAGGGCCACCGCCGGGAGAACGAGATGCCTGAGGGCGTCGCCGAGAGCCGCCGTGTCCCCCGCGATGATCGCATCGAGCACGTAGAAGTTGGTGGGATGCTCAAGTGAGCGCGTTATATCGAGGCGACCGATCGTCGGCAACAGGCCCAACTTGATCGAGAAGATGTACTTGAGCAGGAGTGCGAGAAAGAAGACGGGAAAGCTGATGCCGATCAGCGATAAGACGAGGCTCGTGTTGTCCAGAAGTCCCTGGTAGCGCTTCGCGGCGATGAACCCCAGCGGTACTCCGATCAGAATCGCGAAGAACATGGCGGCGATCGACAGCTCGAAGGTGGCCGGGAACTTGAGCTTCAACTCCTCGACGATGGGCTGACGGGTGCGCGTGCTCGACCCGAGGTCGCCCGACAAGACGTTACTCATGTAGCGCCCGTACTGGACGTACACGGGTTGATCGAGTCCAAGGTCCTCTCGAATCTGCTCCTGCTGCTCGTCGGTCCCTCTCTCACCCAGAAGGGCGATCTCGGGCCCCCCGGGAAGCGCACGAACGAAAGCGAAGACGATGATCGACAACCCCAACAAGATGGGGATCGTCAGGATCACGCGACGAAGGGCGTAGTTCAGCATTGTGTCTGAAGGCTAACCGAGCGATACGGAAGAGGAGCGGGGCACATTGGTCGCGCCCCGCTCCTCTACTCGGTCAGTTCACCTAGTTCTCTTCGACCGTCACTACGTTGAACGGCTCGAGGCTGACCGGGCTCGGCTCGTAGCCGGTCACGTTGGCCGCGAAGGCCAGGCCCGGCTCGGTGTGCACATAGGGCAAGCCGGGGAGAAACTCCATGATGAGGTTGTTGGCCTCCTCGTACATCTCGACCCTGGTGTCCTCGTCGGTCTCGGCCTCGGCCTCGTCCAGGGCGTCGAAGATCTCCTGGTTGTCGAAGCCCCAGGCCGGCTGCTCCGTCTGGAAGAAGGTTCCGATGAAGTTGTCGGGGTCACCGAAGTCACCCGTCCAACCCAGCAGGTACAACCCGTAGCGACCGTTGTCGACGTTGTCGAGGTAGTCCGGGCTCCAGGTTGCCGACTTGGTGTCGACCTCGAAGCAGCAGTCCTCGAGGTCGGCGACCATCGCCTCGAAGTTCGCCTGCGGGTCCGGCATGTAGGGACGTTCGACGTCCGTGGGGTAGGCGAAGTCGATCTGCACCGGGATGTCGTAGCCCGCGTCCTCGAGGAGTTGCGTCGCGCCCTCGGGGTCGAACTCATAGGTGGGCACGTCCTCGGAGTAGCCGAACAGCTCGGGCGGCATAAACTGCGTCGCCACCTCGCCCTGGCCGGCGTAGAACCCATCGACGATCTCCTGACGGTCGACCGCCAGCGCGATCGCCTCACGCACGGCGGGGTCGTCGAGCGGCTCGACGGCCTGGTTGAAGCCGATGTAGCCGACGTTGAAGGCGGGACGGTTGAGAAGCTGAAGTTGGTCGTCGTCATCGATCGTCGGATAGTCCTGGGGATCGACCAAGTCGTAACCCTGGAGCTCGCCCGACTGCAACGCCTGCAGCCGCGCGGCCGGGTCGGCGATCGGCTGGAAGATCAACTCCTGGATGTTGCCCGGAGACTCGCCCCAGTAGTCCTCGTTGCGGGTCATGACGAGGCGGTCGCCTCGGATCCACTCCTCGAACTTGAAGGGACCGGTTCCGGTCGGGTGCTCGGTAGCGTAGTCACCTGAAGGGGAGAAAATGCCCTCGGCATCGACCTTGCCCTCGTCTGCGTCGAACTCCTCGAGCGCGTCCGGACTTGCGATGGTGAAGTTCGTCAGCGCCAGCGCCGGAAGGATTGATGCCGAAGGCTTGGTCAAGTTGAGGGTCACGACGAGCTCTTCCTCGGCCTCACAGCTCTCGTACAGAGAATCGGTCTTGCCGTCGCTGAAGCCTCCGAAGACCGTCTGCCAATAGTAGCTGGCGGCCGGGTTCTGGAAGCTGCCCTCGAAGTTGTACCAACGGTCGAAGTTGAAGCAGACTGCCTCGGCGTTGAACTCGGTGTCGTCGTGGAAAGTCACGCCCTCGCGCAAGTTGAAGGTGTAGGAGAGTCCGTCGTCGGAGACCTCCCAGTCCTCCGCAAGGCCGGGAACGACCTCGGTGCCGCCCGCCTCGAGCGTGACGAGACCCTCGAACATCTGGTCGATAGCGCGCAGTGATTCGCCGTCGGAGACCAGGGCGCCGTCGAGCACGACGGGGTCGGCCGAGGTTCCGAACGCCAGCGTTGCGGTCGCCTCTCCTTCCTCAGCGTCGTCGCCGGCCCCGGTACCGCTCTCCTCGGCGCTACACGCACCTGCCAGGAGGCCGAGCGCGACCAACAGCGCCAGCATGCCCAGCTTCCCTCGTTTGACTGATCGCATGAACAGTCCTCCCCCTTGTGTGTGCGGACCTCGCGGCCCGGCTCTCCTAAGCGCCGTCCCCAACAACGATGGGGCCCGGCCCCGCAACCAATTCAGGCCCGGAGCCCACCGACCCTACTACTCTAGTAGCAAAGCATTTTCAAATGAACAGAGGCCGGCCTGAGGAGCCCGCCCGCGGTGGTCCGACTCATTCCCTCTCCCGAGCGAGGTCGATGAGAGACCGGTCGAGCGCCTTCACGAGGGGCCAGGCACCCGACGCCGAATTCGACATGACCGTATAGAGGACCTGGGAGGCCGGGTCATAGGCGCTGCGGAACGATACTCCCGCGTCCATCCCCTCGAGCATCACCGTGTCTCTATCCGCTCGAAGCCAAAACCCCAGGCCGTACCGGAGGTCGTCCTCGCGTGCGTCGTTGTGAGGGCGCACCATCTCGTCCACCACCGGGCGCGGCAGGATCCTGCCGGCAAACAATGCCTGCCAGAGCCGGCTCAGATCGCCCAGCGTCGAGTAGCAGCCGCCGTCGCCCGAGCCCCGAATCGGGAGGTGAAAGTGGTTCGTCCGCCAGCCGTCTTCGATGGGGAGGTACCCGATGGCGGCGGATCCGGGGAGCTGGTCAGACCGCAGGTATCCGGTGGCCCTCATACCTGCGGGCTGAAAGACGCGCCGAGCCGTCAACTCGTAGAAGCTTGAGTGCGACGCCCTCTCGGCAACGAGCGCCAGGACCACGAAACCCCCGTTGCAGTACTCGAATCGCTCTCCGGGCGAGAACTTCGCCGGATACCCGCGCAGCACCGAGAGGTAGTCCGCCGTGGACGCGAGTTGGTGCACCGGGACGGGGAGCACGTAATCGTCGACCTCCCAGCCGGAGGACTCATCGAGATAGTCGCCGATTCCCGAGGTATGGGACAGCAGCTGACCGACGGTGACCTCCGGATCTATCAATTCGAGGTCATCTCCCAACACGCTCCGCACCGACGTGTCGAGTCCGAGCGTCCCGTCGTTCACGAGAGACATAACGACCAGCGCAGTGAAGCCCTTGGACCCGCTCGCAATGCCGAAGCGGGTCTCGACCGTGTTCGCCACCTCGTGAGCCCGATCGGCGAGGCCGCTGGCGCGTTCGTAAAGCAGTTCCTCACCTCTTGACACCCGCACGACGCCGGAGAACCCAGTCTCGTCGGCCACATCGTTCAGGGACGTCTTCAGCGCTTGATGCACCGTCGAAGCGTAGCGGGTTCACTCTTCACTCCGCTCGGCTCGGTCGGATGGGACCGACCGGCGAGGGCGTCGACCCCGTCCGACCGATCCCCATCGGCGTGGCCGCGCTCGGCGAACCCGACCTCCTCGTCGAGGTTGACGCCACAGCCGTGCTGCCCTGACCAGCGGACCCTCGGAGACGACGAGCGCAGCCGCCAAGAAGCTCCCCAAACGGACGCTTCTCTCGACATGGCATCAGTGGGCGAGGGGGGATTTGAACCCCCACACTCTTGCGAGCACAGACACCTGAAGCCTGCGTGTCTACCGTTCCACCACTCGCCCGTGGCTAGCTCTGAGGTTAGCGGCAAAGGGTGGGACCACCAAACGCGGGCATAATCGCATTTCGCATGGGTGTAGCGAGGGATATCGAAAAGCGGCTCGAGGGTCTGATGGAAGGCTTCTTCACGAAGGTCTTCCGTTCCGGCCTGCAGCCGGTCGAAGTCGGCCGGCGCATTCTGCGCGAGATGGAGGAGAATCGCACGGTCTCGGTTAACCGCACCTACGCTCCGAACGACTTCCAGATCTTCATTGGGCCCGACGACCACGAGCATTTCGGCCCGATGGAGTCGGGGCTCGAGCGCGAGTTCACGGAACTCGTCATAGACAAGGCCAAAGAGCGCCGCTTCAACCTCATGGGGCTGCCGAGGATCGCCTTCATCACCGAAGAGAAGCTCGGCCGGGGCGAGTTTCGCGTCGAGGCCTCGCTCGCAGCAGACCCGGATCGACGGGCGCCGCAGGTGTCGACGCGCGAGCCCAAGTCGGCCGACGACGCCGGCTCTACGCGAGCGATCAGCAGTCACACCGCCGAGCGCATGGGGATCGCCAAGACGTCTGGGCCAGAGTTGCTCGTCCTGGACGACTCGGGCCAGCCTCGTGAACGCATCTCGGTGACCCGCACTCCCATCACGATCGGACGTCTCTCGACCAACGATGTCGTCATCAGCGACTCGAACGTCAGCAGGCGTCACGCCGAGTTACGCAAGGACGGGACGAAGTGGACCTTGGTGGACCTAGGATCGACCAATGGGACGGTCGTCAACGGCAAGCTCGGCAAAGAGCACTCGATCGCAAACGGCGACCGGATCTCTTTCGGGACCAGCGAGCTCGAGTTCCGCTCCGGAGAGGGTGGCTAGGTAAATGCCGGCTCTCGTACTCGAGCTTCTCAAGTACGTCTTTCTCATCGTCCTTTACATCTTTCTCGCGGGCGCCGTGAAAGCCGTCTATCGAGAGCTGCGCCCGGCCCCCGCTCGTTCCGGCTCCCGAGGACCCGCTCCGGCACCCCGGGCACCCTCGAAGCGCTCCAAGCGGGCACCCCGCAAACTGTCGGTGGTCGAGGGTCCGCTCAAAGGCAAGAGTTACGAGCTCGGCGACGAACTAACCGTGGGACGGGCCGAGAAGTGTCACATCGTGGTCGACGACACCTACATCTCTCAGGTTCACGCTCGCTTCTTCGCAGACGGAGAGACTTTTGTCGTCGAAGACCTCGGCTCCACCAACGGGACGTACTTGAATCGAAGAAGGATCACATCACCCGCGGAGCTCTCAAGGGGCGACCGGGTCAAGATCGGAAAGACGGTGCTGGAGATGCGTAAGTGAACGTCAAGATCGGAGCCAAGACAGACGTCGGCCGCGTGCGCGAGGTGAACGAGGATTCTTATCTCGTGCACGAGCCACTGTTCGTCGTTGCGGACGGCATGGGCGGCCACACCGCCGGGGACGTCGCGTCGTCGACCGCGATCGACACCATCAAGGGGCAATCGTCGACGGCCAACCCGGAAGACATGGAAACGCTCGCCGAGCTCGTCCGCGGCGCCAACGCGCAGATATGGGAGAAGGCGAACAGCGACCCAACGCTCAGGGGAATGGGCACCACGTGCACGCTGCTGCTGCTCGACGGAGCCAAGGCGCATTTCGCCCACGTCGGCGACTCCCGCGCCTATCTGTTGCGGGAAGGCGAGCTCACGCAGTTGACCGAGGACCACACGCTGGTCGGTCGCATGGTCAAAGAGGGCCGGCTTACTGCCGAGGAGGCCGAGAACCACCCGCAACGAAGCGTCATTACGCGGGCGCTGGGCGTTGACTCCGAAGTCGAAGTCGACCTGCTCTCGGTCGAGGTCGCCGGCGGCGATCGGCTGCTCATCTGCTCGGACGGGCTCTCTTCGATGATCGATTCGGATGCCATCACGAAGGCCCTCACCGAGGAGTCGAAACCACAGAGCGCAGCCGAGCGGCTGATCGAGTTCGCCAACGAGGCCGGAGGCGAAGACAACATCACCGTGGTCGTTCTCGACTTCGACGGCGACGGAGGAGGAGCAAAGGCGGCTGCTTGGAAGCGGGAGGACACGCTCGACAGTCCACCGCCCACAGCCCCAAAGGGGGACGCGTCGGCTCCCTCGAGCAGCGAGATGACGCTGGCGCCCGGAAGCGCCGGGCCCACCGACGCAGGCGGTCATGAACGAACTGCAGACACAACGTTCTCGAGCCACGACGAGGGCCACGACGAGCCTCCGGCGCGCACCTGGCCCCGGAAACTGGTCGCAGCCCTCGTCGTCCTGGCGCTGCTGGCGGCGGCACTCTTCTTCGGGGGCCGCTACCTCTTGAGCAACTCCTGGTACGTGGGAGTGAACGA
>Ga0136630_1000410_pt1 | contig 16280 bp, 16 predicted proteins | sample AntDrymUQ5682106_2_FD_105496 | JGI IMG/M metagenome (GOLD analysis project Ga0136630, IMG submission 105496) | Polar desert sand microbial communities from Dry Valleys, Antarctica - metaG UQ568 (21.06) | ecosystem: Environmental > Terrestrial > Soil > Desert | place: Antarctica: Dry Valley...
CTGCGGATGTACGTGGCCGGCCGCCAGGTGGCGAGCTTGCGGGCAGCGCTGGAGGCGCACACCGGCGCCAGGATGGAGCAGCAGCGTGAGGACTCCGAGCTGCGCTCGGAGCTGGCCCGCCTCGACTCCAACGTGTTGACGCTCGAGGCCGAGCTCTCGGTGCGCGACACCGGCGACGTCAGTGATCGTCTGATCCGTGTCGAGCAACTGCGCGAGCGGTCGCGAGGCATCCTGGCGCTGATCAGCGAACGCCGACGCGGCGTGGAGCGCGACCGGGGTCGCCTGCTCGACGCCACGCTGGTCGCCAGCTTGGAGCGAGATCTCCACGAGCTCAGGGTCGAGTCCGAAACGGTGGACGCACAGTTGGCGCGGCTGGCTCCCGAGGCCGATCAACTCGCGGCCGACGAGACGGCGTTCGCCGACGAGCGCCGAGGCGTGCTGAACCTCTTCGGCGCAGACCCGACCGCGGCTGCGTCGAGTGCAGCGGCGGAGTTGCGCGGTGAGCTGCGTTCGCTGCGAGCCGGCGTGGAGCGGGCGGAGGCCGATCACCTGCGCAGCGCCGACCGTCATGACCGTTTGGCTCGCCGCGCCGTGGACCTTCGGGTCGAGGTCGACCACAAGCGCGCAGGCATCGATGCGATCGAGTCGAACGAGGCTGGCCTGGAGCAGGAGTTGGACGACGCAGGGGAGGCACTCGCCGCTGCCGAGATGGACGATGCGATCGCCGCCGGTCGGCGCGATGCTGTCGTCTCGGCGTCGTCGCGGTGGTCGGCGCGGGTCGATGCGCTGCAGTTGGCGCTCGACGCCGCCCACTCCCGTTCGGGCTCCAAAGCGCTGGTCGATGTCGACGACGTGCTCGGCCCGCTGCTCGACCTCGTCGAGATCGACGCCGGATGGGAGCGCGCCGTCCAGGCCGCGCTCGGCGACGCCCTCGAAGCGATTGTCGTCGCCAACGTCGACGCTGCTCGCGCCGGTGTCGCTGCCCTGCGAGCTGCCGACGCCGAAGGCGCCGTGCTGGCTCTCGGCATCGACGGGCCGGCGGCCGGCATCGATGAGCCGGCGCCGGGCGCCGGCGTGCCTGGCGATCAGCTCCGAGACCACGTGCACCGCCGTGCGGGCAGTGACGATGCGCTCGACGCCCTGCTCGACCGGCTGCTGGCCCACTCCGTGCGGATCAGCGAGGTGGCCGAAGCGTGCGAGATCGCCATCGAGTACCCGAACGCCGTGGTGGTGACGGACGTCGGCGACCGCTTCGGCGCCGGCGGATGGCGGATCGGGGCCGGCGGCGACGATGGCGTGACCGCGTTGGCGCTCGACGAGGCTCGGAACGAGGCGACGACGGCCACCACCGAGCTGGCTGCGGCGAAGGTGGCGGCCGAGGAAGCGCTCGTGGCGCTCGACGGGGCCCGTCGCCGCCAGCGACTCGCCCAGCAAGCCGTCGACGCCAACCACGCCGCCCGGGCAGCCGACGCCGATGGTCTCGACCGGCTACGGCACCAACTGCGCGACATCGATGGCCAGCTCGAATCGCTCTCGCCCGAGATTGCCGAGCAGGAGCGCCACGTCATGGCGCATCGCACCCGTATCGAGGAGCTGGAGGAGCTGGTTTCGGCCCTCGAACGAGATGCGGCTGCCGAGATGAGCGCCGCACAGGAGCGAAGCGACCGCATCACCGTTCTCGACACGCGGGCCGAGTTGCTGGCGTCGCGGCGCCGGGAGCTCGAGGTTCGCGACGCCTCGCTGCAGGAACGTCGTCACCTGTTGGAGCGCCGGATCGGCGACACGGAGGAGCGCCTAGCTGCTGACGCCACGGCCCGCGACGAAGCGGGGGCGCGGCGACGACGGCTGGAACGCACCATGCGGATGCTCGACGAGATGCACGAGCGCCTTGACGCCCACCGGGTGACGCTGGAGGCCGAGCACCAGTCGCTGAGTGAACGCCGGCGCCGGGTGAACGAGCAGGTCCGCGAACTGACGACCCGCCTGGAGCAATGCCGCGCCGCCCGATCCGACGCCGAGCACAAGTTGGAGGCGCAGCGTGAGCGTTCCCGGCGTACGGAGCTCGACGAGGCCGAGACCCGATTGCGACTGGAAGGTGTGGTGGAGACGCTGCGCCGCGACTTGTCGATCGAGCCCGAGACGGCCGAGCGCGCCGAGCGGCCAGAGCTGCCAGACGGCGCAACGCCGGCGGGGAGGGTGCGCGAGCTCGAGCGCGAGCTGCGCCTTCTCGGTCCGATCAACCCGTTGGCGCTCGAGGAGTTCAACGAGCTTCAGGAGCGGCATTCGTTCCTCGAGTCCCAGCTCGAAGACGTGCGCAGCACTCGCCGCGAGCTCAACCGGGTGATCTCCGCCATCGACAACGAGATCCAGACGGTGTTCGCTGCCGCCTACACAGACGTGAGCGCCAACTTCGCGGCCTTGTTCACGATGCTGTTCCCTGGAGGCACGGGCAAGTTGGTGCTCACTCAGCCCGACGACATGCTCGACACAGGGATCGAGGTCGAGGCCAAGCCGTCGGGCAAGAACGTCAAGAAGCTTTCGTTGCTGTCGGGCGGCGAGCGCAGCCTCACGGCGCTCGCCTTCCTGTTCGCCGTGTTCCGTAGCCGGCCATCGCCGTTCTACGTGATGGACGAGGTCGAGGCCGCCCTCGACGACGTGAACCTGCACCGCTTCCTCGGGTTGCTGACCGAGTTCCGCTCCGAGGCCCAGCTGCTCATCGTCAGCCATCAGAAGCGCACGATGGAGGCCGGCGACTGCCTGCTCGGCGTGTCGATGCAGCCTGGCGGCTCGTCGAAGGTGATCGCCGAACGCATCACCGAGCCAGACGACCAGACAACGCCAAGCCTCGTCTGACCCCTCACACCCCGTTCTGTCGGCGTGGCGGGGCGCGAGCGTGGTGCTGGCGGGATACGGTCGGGCGGCGATGGATTGGATCTATCTCATCCTCATCGGGCTCGTCGTGCTGTTCGGCATCGCCGTGCTCGTGGCCTCGCGGCGCCGAGCCGCCCGCTCGATCGACGCCAAGACCCGGTTTCGTCCGGCGCCACCTACACCTCCGCCGAGGACCTCCGTGCCCCCTGCGACGGGCACTGTGGTGGAGGAACCGACCGCTGTCGAGCCCGAGCTGCTCGAGCCCGAAGTCGAACCAGAGCCGGCAACGCTGCGCCAGCGTCTGGCGACGATGCGCTCGGCGCTGGCCGGTGCGTTCGCAGGGATCCGCGGCCGGCGAGGCATCGGTCCAGAGACATGGGATGACCTCGAGGAGGCCCTACTGCGGGCCGATGTTGGCGTCGCGGTGTCCGACGAGCTGCTGGCAACGTTGCGCCAGCGTGTCGACGCCAAGGAGCTCACCGAACCTGACGCCCTGCTCGACAGCCTGGCCGCCGAGATGAAAGCCCGGTTGCACGGCCCCGACCGGGTGCTGCATTACGAGCCCGGCGATCCGACCAGCCCGAACGTGTGGATGTTCGTGGGCGTGAACGGAGTCGGCAAGACGACGACCATCGGCAAGATCGCCAACCAGCAACGAGAGGACGGCCGTCAGGTGCTGCTGGCGGCGGGCGATACCTTCCGCGCCGCAGCGACGGAGCAGCTCAGCACGTGGGCGGAGCGGGCTGAGGTGCCGATCGTGCGGGGCAACGAGGGCGGCGACCCGAGCGCTGTCGTCTACGACGCCATCGAGAGCGCGTCGGCGCGCCAGATCCCCCTCGTGCTGGCCGATACGGCTGGGCGGCTGCACACGAAGACGAACCTGATGGAGGAGCTGTCCAAGGTGCGCCGCGTGGCCGAGAAGGGCGCAGGTCGGGTCACCGAGGTGCTGCTCGTGATCGACGCCACGACGGGCCAGAACGGCCTGGCCCAGGCCCGCCAGTTCGAGCAGGCGACGCAGGTGACCGGTGTAGTGCTCACCAAGCTCGACGGCTCGGCCAAGGGTGGCATCGTGTTCGCCATCGAGACCGAGCTGGGCATCCCCGTCAAGCTGGTCGGCGTTGGCGAGACCATCGGCGATCTGCGCCCCTTCGACCCCGACGAGTTCGTCGACGCCCTGTTCGACATCTGAGCGGTCCGAGACCGAACTGTGAGACACACGGCCGATATCTACGTCGAGGGCTCACAGTTCGGGTAGGACGCCTGGAAGTGTGATCCCTGCGGCCGGTTTCGGCGTCGAAGGCTCACAGATCGAGCGCCGATGCCACGGGGTAGGTGTCGCTGTTACCGTCCGGATCGGCAACCGCGCAGGCTGAGGCCGCTGCGTTCGGCGTATGTGACGCCGTCGCAGGCACTCACCTCCCACACGCCGCTGCCGAAGTCCGCATCTCGCGTTGAGTCCGTGTAGACGTCGACCGCGCCTTCTGGGTCTGCTCGGTAGATCGTGATGACTGGGCTACCTTCCGGAGTGATCCACTCGGTGACCGCGATCGCCCGCTCGCCGGCCTCGTAACGAACGATGAGGCAGCGCTGGGCCGCCGTCTCCGACTCATAGTGGTCCACCTCCCAGCGATCGACGCCGCAGTACTCGGCGTCGAGTCGGGTCGCCCCGGGAGGTGCGGTATCGACATCGACGCCGAGCGCCCGAAGCACGGTGGCGAGCTGGTTCGGTGGCGGCGGCACGGTCGTCGTGGTCATCGCCGCCTCCCGATCGTCGTCACACCCGAACTGCGGCGAGCGAGTCGGAGTCCCGCGCCCGTAGAACACGAGCTCGCATGCTGACGTGCTCCACTCGCCGCCGTCCTCACTATGCGAATAGAAGCGCACCCCCTTGCCTGGGATCGATCGCCAGACCGTGATGACTCTCTGGTCTGGGTCTCGGTCTACGTCTTGGAGCACGAAGACCAAAGGGTCTGGGCCGTGCTGATTGTCCGCGATGCACTGCGCCGGGTGAGATGGCTGAAGGGTCGAAACGGCCGGCCGGGTCCATGTCGACACCCCGCAGAAAAGGGCGCCGTCGAGCCGCATGGCGCCGGGCGGGCCAGACTTGACGTCGACGCCGAGGTTCTCGAGCGCCGCCGTCAGTTCGTCACCTGCCGGCGGTTCGGGGACCCCGGGCGCGGCCGTCGCCGGTGTGGCTGGGGTGGTCGCAGCTGGGCGCCCGTCGATGGGTGGGGGCCCTGCTGGTGAACGAGAGTCCTCGTCTCTGGCGAGGACCGCCACTGCAATGAGGCCGGCGAGGATCGTGGCGGCGGCGCCGGCGGTGATGAGCAACCGGCGGGACCTGGTCTGGCCCGCTGGGCCCTCTGACGAGCCTGGTGTCGCCGATTCCCAACCCTCGGCAGCGGCGTCGAGCGCCTCGGCGGCGCATCGGAGTCGGGATTCCAGACTGGTCATGTCGGATCGTCTCCCAGGATCGAGCGCAGCTTGGTCATGCCGCGATGGACGAAGTTGGTCACGGCCGCCTCGCTGACGTCGAGTACCTCGGCGACCTGCCGGTACGTGTACCCGTACCCGTGGGTGAGCAGCACGGCGATGCGGTGCTCCTCCCGCAGCTGCTCGAGCGCCCGGAACAGGTCGACGTCAAGTAGCGGCAGGTCGGGCGCAACCGGCTCTGAGGGGAACATGACGTGACGACTTCCCCAGCGCACCGACCGACGGGCGGCCGTCTGGCCTACTCGGTAGAGGTAGCCCGCCGGGTTGCCCATCATCGCCAGCCGTTCGGCGTGCTCCACGGCCCACGTCGCCGCCTCGGCGGCAGCCTCCGCCCCCACTTCGATGCCGTACCGGGCCACCAGGGCGCGCCGCACGGGCACGATCCACGACTCGATGTCCGGCTCGTCGTCGGCGTCGATGTCGGCCCGATGCGGCAGCGTCATCACCCCCAAGAGTCCTCGCCCCGCCGGATCCTTTCACTCCGAACCCGCGAGATGGGGGTGCCGGTAGCCTGACCGGCGCATGTTCGACAACCTGTCCACCCGCCTCGAAGGGATCGTCAAGCGCATCCGCGGCAAGGGCCGGCTGACCGAGCGCGACGTCGACGAGGTGCTGCGCGAGATCCGTAGCGCCTTGCTCGAAGCCGACGTGAACGTGGCCGTGGCCCGCAAGCTCGTCAACCGCATCCGCGAGCGGGCGATCGGCGCCACCCAGTCTCAGGCCCTCGACCCGTCCCAGCAGGTCGTCAAGATCGTCAACGACGAGCTGATCCGCATCCTTGGCGGCGAGACGCTGCAGATCCGCTACGCCTCCCGCCCGCCAACGGTCGTGCTGATGGCCGGCTTGCAGGGCTCCGGCAAGACCACCAACGCCGCCAAACTGGCGCGCTGGTTCAAGGCTCAGGGCCGCCAGCCGCTGCTCGTCGGCGCCGATCTTCAGCGCCCAGCAGCCGTCGAGCAGCTGCGCACGCTCGGTGATCAGATCGGCGTGCCCGTGTACTCCGATCCTGAAGACCCGGTGCTCACGGCAGCCCGCGGGTTGGCGGAAGCCCGCCGCCTCGGGCGCGATGTGCTCATCGTCGATACCGCCGGCCGCCTTGCCATTGACGTGGACATGATGGAGCAGGTGCGCCTGATCTCGGGCGCAGTCAATCCGGACTACACATTCCTCGTCGTCGACGCCATGACCGGCCAGGACGCCGTCACCGTGGCCGAGGCGTTCCACGAGACGCTCGCCATCGACGGTGTGATCCTCTCCAAGCTCGACGGTGATGCCCGCGGAGGCGCCGCCCTGTCGGTCAAGGAGGTCATCGGCAAGCCGATCGCCTTTGCGTCGACGGGGGAGAAGCTCGACGCCTTCGAGCAGTTCCACCCGGACCGCATGGCCGGCCGCATCCTCGGCATGGGTGACCTGGTCACGCTCATCGAGCAGGCCGAGCAGGCGTTCGAGCAGGATCAGGCAGAAGAGGCGGCCGCCCGCCTGATGGAGGGCACGTTCACGCTCGACGACTTCCTGGAGCAGATGCAGCAGGTGCGCAAGATGGGACCGCTCGGCAACATCCTCGGAATGATGCCCGGCATGCCGAAGGAGCTCAAGGGCGCCGAGATCGACGACGACGATCTGAAACCGGTCGAGGCGATCATCCGCTCGATGACGGGCGAGGAGCGTGCCCAGCCGCAAATCATCAACGGTGGCAGGCGCTCTCGCATCGCCAACGGGTCGGGCACGACGACGGCCGACGTGAACCGCCTCGTCAAGCAGTTCTCCGAGATGCAGAAGATGATGAAGCGCTTCGGTATGGGTGGCGGCAAGAAGGGCAAGAAGGGCCGCCCGTCCCTCGGGGCGCTGGGCGGTCTCGGCGGGCTGGGCGGCGGGGCGATGCCCGGCGTTGGTACCGACGGCATGCCCGACCTGTCCGCCTTCGGCGATCTCGCCAACCCTGACAATCGCCGGTAGCCTTCCAGAGTTCTCAGGACACGCTAAGGAGCACGTGCACAGATGGCAGTGAAGCTGCGCCTCACCCGAGTGGGGAAGAAGAAGCAACCCCAGTTCCGCATCGTGGCTGCTGATTCGCGATCCCCGCGCGACGGGCGGTTCATCGAGATCCTGGGTCATTACAACCCTCGCACCGACCCGTCCGAGTTGACGGTCGACAACGACAAGGCCGTGAAGTGGCTGTCCGATGGCGCCCAGCCGTCCGAGCGGGTTCGCAAGCTGCTCGAGATCTCGGGTGCCTGGGGCCAGTTCAAGGGTGATGCGCCAGCTGCCGACACGCCGGCTGCTGCGCCAGCCGTCACCGCTGACGACGACGTCGAGACGTCCGCACCCGCTGCCGCCCAGGCCGCCCAGGCCGAGTGAGCAGCTGCCGATGAGCGACGCCAACGAGACCTCCGGCGCCCCGACCGCCGCTGCGGTGCTCGAGCACATCGTCCGGTCGATCGTCGACGACGCCGATGCGGTGCACGTCGAATCCCAGGACGCCGGCAACCGCGTACGCCTCGATGTGCGCGTCGGTCCAGGCGACCTCGGCCGCGTGATCGGCCGACGCGGGCGGACGGCTCAGAGCATCCGTGCCGTGGTGCGTGCTGCCGCCACTCGCGACGACGTCGACATCGACGTCGAGTTCCTCGACGACTGATTGGCGGGCTCGTCGTCCGCTTCGCTTCCTCCTTGCGCCGCGACCGTCTGGTCGCTGCCGTTTCCGTCGCCCGTCTCGACCAGGTGGGCGAAGTTGATCGACGCGATGACTGACCGAACCGACGGGCTGCTCGAGATCGGCAGCATCGGCCGGCCGCATGGCCTGCACGGCGAGGTGTACGTCGACCTCGTCACCGATCGCACCGAGCGTCTCGACGTCGGCTCCTCGCTGTTGGTCAACACCACGTGGCTCACCGTGGTCCGCGCCAAGCCGCATGGGCAGCGCTGGCTCGTCATGTTCGACGGGATCACCGATCGTGTGAGTGCCGAGCGCCTCACGTCTGGCCGCCTTTACGCCGAACCGATCGACGACCCCGATGCCTTGTGGGTCCACGACCTCGTGGGCGCCACTGTCCGCACGGAATCCGGAACGGAGGTGGGACGCTGCGTCGGTGTCGTCGCCAACCCGGCATCGGACCTGCTCGAGCTCGACGACGGCACCCTCGTACCCGAGCGCTTCGTCACCGGAGCCGTCGGCGGCGTGATCACCATCGATCCGCCCGAAGGACTGCTGGAGCTTCCGACCGGCGACACCAGTCGGGACGACACCAGTCGTGCCGCCGACCACGATCACGACCAGCCTTGACCATGCGAATCGACGTGTTCTCGATCTTTCCTGGGCTGGTCGATGACTTCTGTTCGGTTGGGCTGCTCGGCAAGGGACGCCACGCTGGTGTGTTCGAGCTGCGCTGCCACGACCCGCGCCAGCACACGACGGATGCGCACCGCAGCGTGGACGATGCTCCTTTCGGCGGCGGACCAGGCATGCTGCTGCGGCCCGAACCGATCTTCGACGCCGTAGAAACCCACGATCCACCTCGTCCGCTGCTGCTGCTGGGTCCTGGCGGGAGGCGCTTCGACCAGGACATGGCGAACGAGCTGGCCGGACTCGACGGATTCAGCCTGCTGTGCGGCCGCTACGAGGGCATCGACGACCGGGTGCGCCAGCATCTCGCAGACGGTGAGGTGAGCGTCGGCGACGTCGTGCTGTCGGGCGGGGAGGTCGGGGCGTGCCTGATCATCGAGACGGTCAGCCGCCTGCTCGAGGGGGCGATGGGCAACGCCGCCAGCCCCGTGGAGGAGAGCTTCGGTGCCGCTGGCCTGCTGGAGCAGCCGGCGTTCACGAGGCCGTCCAGCTACCGAGGTTGGGCCGTGCCGGATGAGCTGCTCAGCGGGGATCATGCCCGCATCGAGCGCTGGCGCCATGCGCAGGCGCTGCACCGCACGATCGCCGCCCGGCCCGATCTGATCGCCGCCCGCGGCGGGCTCAGCGACGAAGAATCGGCGCTGTTGGAAGAGTTCTCCCCGCTCCCGTATCCTTGATTGGCCCGGTCGCCCTGATCGTCGCGGTTCTCCGAGCGAAAGCTCACACGGGGGCTCCGCCCCCGTGCACCCCAAGAAAGTTACGCCATGAAATCGACCGACCTGATCGACAACGACTCGCTGCGCGACGACATCCCGGAGTTCCGTCCCGGCGACGAGGTCAAGGTCCATGTTCGCGTTGTCGAGGGCGGCAAGGAGCGCGTGCAGATCTTCCAGGGCAATGTGATCGCCCGCCAAGGTGGCGGGATCCACGAGACCTACACGGTGCGCAAGCTGAGCTATGGCGTGGGCGTCGAGCGCACGTTTCCCCTTCACGCTCCGACGGTGTCGCGCATCGAGGTCGTCAGGCGCGGCGACGTGCGCAGATCGAAGCTCTACTACCTGCGCGGCCGGACGGGCCGAGCGGCCAAGATTCGCGAGAAGCGCGACTTCTCCTGACCAGCGGCTTCGCCACCGCTATTCGGCCTTCGCGGCCCGTGACCAGGTGCTCAGGCATCCGAACGGAATGAGAATTGCGATGGCCGCGACCGATCCGAGGCATACCCTGGCTGCGGTGGCGCGCGGCCGATGGGGTGAAGACCAGGCCGCCCGGCACTACCGGCGCGCAGGGTTCCAAATCGTCGCCCGAAACTGGCGGTGCGCCGACGGCGAGATCGACTTGATCGCCCGGCATGGCGACCTCGTCGTGATCTGCGAGACGAAGGCCCGCAGAACCGACCGCTTCGGACCGGCTGCCGGCGCAGTCGGCGCGCGCAAGCAGCAGCGCCTGCGGCGGCTGACCGCCCGGTGGCTGCGCGAGACGGGCACGAGTGGGGTGACGGTTCGCTTCGACGTGGCCGCCGTCACGGGTGTCGACCTGGAGATCATCGTCGGCGCCTTCTGACGTCAACCGCCGACGTCGATGATGCGCCTGACCCGCCTCAGCCGAGCACGGCCCACGCCACGAGCGCCAGCGCGACGACGACGGCGACGACCACCATGACATAGTCGCCAGGCCGGGCTGTGAACCTTCGGTACGGGTTGTAACCCACGGTCCTCAGTATCGTCGCCGGGCATGGACGATCAACCGTTGCTCGTCGACCGTGTCGACGGCGTCGTCACCGTCACGCTCAACCGGCCCCAACGCAAGAACGCCATCACCGGAGACATGTGGATCGGCCTGACCACCATCTGCAACGAGATCGCCGACCGATCCGACGATCGCGCCGTCGTGCTGACCGGCGCCGGAGGTGAGTTCTGCTCGGGTGCCGACCTCTCGGGTGCGCCGACCAGGGACCGCCACGACCTGTTCTGGATGCGCACCGTCGGAGCATGCTGCCTGGCCGTGGCCAACCTGCCCCAACCAACGATCGCGAAGGTGTCGGGCGTCGCCGTCGGCGCCGGCATGAACCTGGCGCTCGCCTGCGATCTCGTCGCCGCCGACACCACGGCCCGCTTCTCGGAGATCTTCTCCAAGCGCGGCCTGAGCGTTGACTTCGGCGGCACGTGGAGCCTGCCTCGACGCATCGGTCTGCACCGCGCCAAGGAGCTGGCGCTGCTCGGCGACATCATCGATGCCGCCGAAGCCGAGCGCCTCGGTCTCGTCAACCGAGTGGTTGCCCCCGGCCTGCTCGATGGCGTGGTCGGCGACTGGGCAGGGCGGCTGGCAGCCGGCCCGCCGATCGCCCTGGCGCAGACGAAGGCAATGCTCAACAACTCGTTCGCTGTCACGCTGGCTCAGGCCCTCGAGGCCGAGGGAGCGGCGCAGGCGTTGAACTTCACCACCAAGGACACGGCGGAGGCGTTGAACGCCTTCGTCGACAAGCGCGAGCCGCGCTTCGAGGGCCACTGACCACGAGCATCAATTCCGGCTCTCGCGTGCCATCGCTTGGTGTGGGGCGACACCTAGCCTGACCGACGTGTCCCGCCGCGCGGTCGTCGCCTCTCTCGCCTTCGGGGCTGCGACGCTCGTCGGTGCCCTGACGATGCTGGGCGGATCGCGGTCGAGCGCCGTGCCGCCGGTGACGTCCACGACGTTGTTCGCCACGACCACTACGGTGCCGGCCACCACCACCACCACGCTGCCGCCGTCCACGACCACGAGTACCACGCAGGCTCGCTCCACGACGCTTATCCCGATCCCGGCCGGGTGTACGACGCCAGCTCCGGCTGCCGTCGTGTTCGTCGGCCAGCTCGTGGACCGCGACGAGAGTACGGCCCGCTACGAGCTGCGCCAGATCCGGACCGGAACTGCCGGGGAAAGGCTCCGTAGCAACCTGCTCGATGTGCGCTACGAGTCGGACACCAAGTACCTGACGGTCGGCAATCAGTACCTCGTCGGCGCGGCGATCGATCCCGATGACGACGTGCTGTTCTCGAAGGTGCGCTCCGAACAGCCGTTGTTCGGCGGCAACGAGATCGTCGACGTCGCAGAGACCGACATCGATTGCCCCCAGCTCGAGGATCCCGTGCGAACGCTGACCGTCACGGGGCGCAGCATCGATTCCGGCGTGCTGACGCCGATCAAGAGCTCGCAGGACCGGGTGCTGCGGGCGATCCTGGTGCCCCTCGTGGTCGGGGTCGGGGCCATCATCGGCCTCGCTCTCGTGCGTTGGATCCTCACTGGCGCGTGGCGTGGCGCCACCCTGGCCGTCGACGCCACACGCGAGTCGAGCCGCCGACGACGCTGGCGCTGATGCCCGCCGACGACGGGCGGCGGCGACGACTGTCAGCTCGAGAGCGTGCCGCCGGTGAGCACGTTCGCCGCCGCTCGTGCGAGCGCCTCCATGGCGAGGCGTTGGGGCAGTGGCCCGTAGGAGATGCGCGCAACGCCGGCCTGCTGCAGCTCGGCATGTGACGGCGTGCCGGGGAACCCGATGACGCTGACCTTCCGATCCCCGATCCCTGCGACGAGACGCTCGATGGTTGGCAGGTCGAGCATGCCGGGCACGAACACGCAGGCGGCGCCGGCCTCGAGGAAGGCCCGACCTCGCTCGATGGCGTCGGCAACGACGTCATTTGGATCGCGCTCGGCGGCACGGAGGAAGGCGTCCGTGCGGGCGTTGAGCACGAACGGGATACCGGCGGCCTCGCCAGCCGCAACGGCAGCTGCGACTGCGGCGACGGACTCGTCGAGCGGCTTCATCTGGTCCTCCAGGTTCGCTCCGACGATGCCGGCCTCGATGGCCCTGGCGATCGTCGTGCCGGCGTCGCCGTAGCCGGCCTCGAGGTCGGCCGTCACTGGCACGTCCACGGCGTCGGCGATGCGTCCGACCATGTCGAGCATCAACTCGAAGGGGATGTGCTCGCCGTCGGGGTAGCCGAACGTGCCGGCGATCGAGTGGCTGGCCGTGGCGAGCGCACGGCAGCCCGACACGCCGGCCACCGTCGTGGCGCTGTACACGTCCCACACGTTCGGGAGCACCAGCAGCTCCGGCGCCGCATGAAGCTCCAGTAGGGCGGCGGCACGATCGCGCAGATCCATGGCAGCGACGCTACCCAGCGTCAGATCGGGTCAGGCGCGTGCGGACTCGGCGCGGGAGCGGAGGTCCTTGACGGCGTGCTCGAGACCGTCGGGGTCGGCAAACAGCGAGCTGCCGGCAACGAGCACGTTGGCTCCTGCCCCGGCGGCGGCACCAACCGTGGCGGGACCGATGCCGCCGTCGACCTCGACATGCACGGTGTCGGCCAGCCCAGCGGCGTCGAGCATGGTCCGCAGCTCGGCGATCTTGGGCTCCATCGAAGACAGGTACGCCTGCCCGCCGAAACCGGGGTTGACCGTCATCACCAGCACCATGTCGATCAGATTCATCACGTGCGCCACCGCGCTCGCCGGCGTTGACGGGTTCAGCGCCACGGCGGCGCTGGCGCCCAGTTCGCGCGTCTGGCCGAGCACGCGGTGCAGGTGCATCGTCGATTCGGCGTGGACGATCAGGCGCGAGCAACCGGCCTCGACGTAGCGCTCCACCATCCGTTCGGGTGTCAACACCATCAGGTGGGCCTCGAACGGCAGCTCTGTGCGCCCACGCACCGAGGCGATGATGTCGGGGCCGAACGTCAGGTTCGGGACGAACTGACCGTCCATCACGTCCCACTGGATCAGGTCGACTCCGGCGGCGTCGAGCGCCTCGATGCCGTCGCCGAGACGTGAGAAGTCAGCAGGCAACACCGACGGCGCGATCATCACGGGAAGTGCCATTGCCCGAGACGGTAGCGGCTGGGGTGGGCCAACGCTGCCGTACCATCGGCGACGTGACGGTCGTGCGTACCGAGCGAGCCGTGGCCGGGGGAGAGATCCTCGCCCACCACGACGACGGCCGGGTGTTGTTCGTGTCTGGTGCGCTTCCGGACGAACTGGTAGAGGTGACGCTCTACCACGAGAAAGCTCGATTCGCCAAGGCTGACGTGATCCGTGTGGTCGAGCCGTCACCCGATCGTGTCGTCGAGCCGTGCCGGCGTCGTCACGAGGGATGCGGCGGCTGCGATTGGATGCACGTCGAGCCGCGGCGCCAACTCGATCACAAGGCGTCCGTCGTCACCGATGCCCTTGTCCGCACGGCGCACCTCACCGATCCACCTGTGGCGAGGGGTAGAACCGTGCCGGCGAACGCCTACCGCACCACGATCCGTGCCGTCGGCAACGGCGATGGCCGGCTGGGGTTCCGCGCCCGGCGGTCGCACGACGTCGTCGTCGCCGGGGGATGCCTCATCGCCCACCCCACGCTCGTGGAGCTGCTCGACACCGTTCGGGTCTCGCCTGGTCTCGAGATCACGCTGCGGGTTTCCGAGGCCAGCGACGAGATCACCGCCCGATGGGATCCGGCTACGGGTGAGGTACACGGGCTGCCGATGGCCACCGGCACCACCAAGGACGCCGTCGTCCACGAGTTGGTCGCCGGTGCCTCGCTGCAGGTGTCGTCCGCCTCGTTCTTCCAGTCGGGTCCCGCTGCCGCCGAGTTGATCGTCGACACGCTGGCCACGCTCGTCCCCGAGTTGGCTCGAGCCGGCTCCGTCGTCGACGCCTACGCCGGGGTCGGCGTTCTCGGCCGCACGACGGTACCGAGCAACGCCTCCCTCGTGACGATCGAGACCTCTAAATGGGCGGCTGCCGACGCGGCCATCAACCGTCCAGGAGCGCTGGTGCACGTGGGCGACGTCGGCCGGCCGGCCGCTGCGACGTTCGTCGCTCGACACGTCGACGACATCGACGTCGTGATCGCCGACCCCTCACGTCGCGGCCTCGGCCGGGCAGCGGTCGACGCGTTGGCCGGCATGCGAGCGCCCGTGCTGGCCCTCGTCAGCTGTGATCCCGTGTCACTGGCTCGCGACGCCGCCCTGCTCTCCGATGCGGGCTATGCACTCGAGCGCGTCATCGTCGTCGATCTGTTTCCCCAGACGCATCACGTCGAGACCGTCGCCCGCTTCGTCCACGAGTAGCTTGCGAGCCGTGCTGTGGCCCGACGTGCTCGCCTTCGTGCGCGCTTCGCTCCCCGAACCACCCGTCAGAGTGCTCGAGATCGGTGCCGGTGACGGAGCGCTTGCGGACGTCCTGCGCGGCTGCGGGTTCGACGTCATGGCAGTGGACCCACACGGCGACGGCGACGGAGTCGTGGCCGTGGGACTGGTCGATGTCGACGCGCCGTCAGCCTCGTTCGACGCCGCCGTCTCCGTCGTGTCGCTGCATCACGTCGTGCCGTTGGGTGGGTCGATGGCGCACCTCGCCAACCTGGTGCGTCCAGGCGGCCTGTTGATCGTCGACGAGTTCGACGTGTCGCGGATCGACGACCGGGCGATGACGTGGTGGGTCGGCCAGCAACGGGCCATCGGACGCGACGACTTCGACGATCTCGATGACCCGTCGAAGATCCTGGCCGACATGCAGGCCCACCTGCACCCTGTCGACACGCTGCTCGAGGCGCTGGTGCCGTATTTCCACCTCGGCTCGCCCGTATGGGGGCCCTACCTGCACCGGTGGCACCTTCCGCCCGGGCTGCGCGACGTCGAGGTCGATCTCATCGGGTCCGGCAAGCTGCCCGCCACCGGCGCCCGGATGGTCGGTGTCCGCCGCGACGACGGCGGCGCCGGCGGCTGACGGCGCCAGCGGGCACACTTGCCCGATGCTCGAACCGGTGCTGTCCGCGGAGGTGCTTCAGGCGACCGCCGACGGGAGCCCGGTCGTCGCCCTGGAGTCGACGATCTTCTCCCGTCTCGGGCTCCCGTCACCCGAGAACGCGACGGCGCTCGACCGCTGCCTCGCCGCGATCCGATCGAACGGCGCTGTGCCGGCAATCACGGCCGTGCTCGACGGTGAGGTGCGGCTCGGCATCGAACCCGAGTGTCATGATCGCATCCTCGGTGCCGCACGCAAGGCTGCCGAACGGGATCTCGCCGTGGCCGTCGCCCAGCGGTGGGAGGTCGGCGCCACGACCGTGTCGGCAACCGTCGCCATCGCCGCTGCCGGCGGGATCGGTGTGTTCGCTACCGGCGGGATCGGCGGCGTGCACCGAGGTGCGGAGTCCACATTCGACATCTCGTCGGACCTCGACGCCCTCGCCTCGCATCCAGTGATCACCGTCTGCGCCGGCGCCAAGGCGTTCCTCGACCTACCGGCGACGCTGGAGTATCTGGAGACCCGCGGCGTGCCGGTGCTCGGCTGGCGACACGATTGGTTCCCTGCGTTCTACGTCAGGTCGTCCGGACTGGCAGTCCCGCATCGCGTCGAGACCGCATCGGCGGTAGCACTCGTTCTGAACAGCCGATCGCGACCGTCCACCGGTGTGCTGTTGACAGTGCCTGTCCCCCTAGCCGACGAGCTGGACCCCGGGATCGTCGAGCGAGCGATCGAGACCGCGCTCGAAGAATGCCGACGTGACGGTGCCAGCGGGCCGGCGATCACGCCGTTCGTGCTCGGACGCATC